>LULE01000445.1_pt1 | contig 12143 bp, 17 predicted proteins | sample 728231 | NCBI WGS metagenome assembly LULE01 (sample SAMN03860297, study PRJNA289734) | marine metagenome | biome: seawater column; feature: ocean; material: water; isolation source: Red Sea water column Station 192 - depth 10m | place: Saudi Arabia: Red Sea | collected 2011-10-15 | depth 10 m | reverse complement strand
GTGGCGGATGTTCCCAAGGATAATTCTTTGGTTCATCTGTTAAAGACTGTCCTGGTATTGGTCTATCAAATATATCAGGAAAATTATCATTACCATTTGCCATTATTACGCTTTCCTTCCTTGACTTTCTGCATAGTTATACAAAGATATAGACTCATTTAAAAATGCACTATAGTCTGCAGCTGCAGGAGCCTGTACTGTTTGTGCTCCCTCTGGTGAATATGTTGTTAAACCTTCAGATGCTAAAGATGAGTATCCTGTAGAACCGCCACCGTATGACGCTCCTCCTCCTCCACCTAGTCCTCCTACTGCACCCATTATACCTTGTGCAGCTTCAAGTTTTCCTTTTAATCCAAGAAGTCCTGTTGTTGATGCTTTTGCTTTAGCAGCACCTATTAGAGAAGTTGCTCCTCCAAGTATTTGTCCTCCAAGACTAGTTCCTGTAGCAGCGGCACTAGCTCCTATACCTGGGAGTAAAAAGGTAGACCCAACTCCTATTGCTATTTTTCCTATATCTGATTTAACAAAACTTTTAAGTGATTTTCCTATTTTATCAAACATATATTCTCCTATAAAATTGATATTGCAAACTTACCTAAGAAATTAAAAAAATCATTTTTAGCTGTTTGATTATTTGTATCAAACATATTTGCTCTATTTATAGCTGCCATAGCTATATTGTGTTGTCTATTTCTTTCATTTTCTGCTGCTGTGTTTGCCCATGATGCTTCGTCTCTCCACTCTTGCCATAATGTAGATAATGCAAAATTAGAAAGATTCAATAAATTTTCTGCATTAGTTTGATTGGCAGCATTAGTTGCTGCAGTGTTTGCTGTATTAATTGTTCTTCTCCATGTTGCATTAGACTGATCTATGACTCTTTGATTTTCTACATTAAATCTTTGTCGTTGATCTTCTATCTGTGCATTGAACTGATTGATAGTAGACTCTCTTTGTGCATTAGCCTCATTAACTGCTATAGTATTGTTTGCATTTTGTGCAGCAACTTTATTTTGTTCTGCTGCTGTAAACTGTTTCATAGCATCAGTTCTCTCAGCATTACTTTGATTTATCTCTTTTGACAAGTTAGAAAAAAACTGATCTGTTTGCTGTTGATTAGTAGCATTAAATTGTAATGATGCATTTGTTGCAGCCTGATCAGATAACAAAGTATTTTGTCTTAGTTGAATATTTTGTAATCTAGTTTGTTGATCGTTACTAAGATTAGATACATCTAATTTAAAATATGCATCTGCATTTGTTAGTGCTGCTTGCTGTCTATTATTTAAGTTTGCAAAGATCATCTCTTTGTATGATGCAGCGTCTGCAGCAGCTATTGGTGTTGCTGCACTTAAAATACCCTCAGCCATGGCTTCAGCAAACATAGTGCTTTGACTTAGGCCACGTTTTGCAAGTGCAGCCATGGTAGCTTTAGATGCACCTCTAGCCCATGCTGGAAGTTGTCCTCCAGTTTGTAAAGCTGTTTCAATCTCTGTAGATAATTTACCTAGTTGACCTTTTACAGTTGCATCAGATGTTAGTGAATCTGTTGCAGCTGCCATAGTCTGTGTAGGTGCTGTAAGCTGTGCAGCCACTGCTTGAGGTGTGTTAGCACCTGTTGTGGTTGCTGTATAAGTTTGTGCTGTAGCAGCTGGTTGAGATGCTATCTGAGATGCAGATACACTTCCAGGTGCAGCTATAGTGGGTGCAGTTGGTGCTGTAGGGGTAGCAGCTTCAACTGTTCCTGTAACTCCTGGTGTTGATACTGTTTCACCTGCCTGTACATTTTGTAGTGCAGGATTTACTGTTGTACCTTGAGGTAGTGTAGGCTGATTAACAGCAGTCTGTAAAGTTCCAGCTACATTAGCAGCACCACCCTGTGCAGTTGTAGCTTGTTCAGGTAGCTTTACTGTTACCTTTCTTTGTTCTATATCTTGAGTTGCCATTATCTTCTTTTCCCTTGTCCTCTATATTTCTTAAAACTTGCTTTCTTTTTTTTATTCATTGTGCTTGTTATAGGGTTGCGTCCTATGGATGTTCCTTTGTGTACAGCTTCATGCTCTTGATATGACTTCCATTTCTTAGCCATATTATAACATACTTATCAATGTTTCGATTACCATTAGACCTACAGCCCCCACTGTAGAAAGAACAACCCAATAGATTTTATCTATCTTACCACCCAATTTCTCTACGTCCTCATGAACGTGTGAAATCTTTTCGTCCAGGTGTGCAAGGTGATTTGTTTTAATCACCTCTATTTCTCTTTTGACACCTGTGATGTGTCCCTGTAGGGATATAATATGTTCTCTCTCCGTCTTTGGCTCCATGTCCATTAGCTCATGTAAATATCTACGATCAAACCTTTCCCACATCTGGTGGAACTCTTCTTTCCTTACCATTGTCCACCCCGAAGGGAGATAGGGTGTTTCATGAGCTTAAACAATGAATTGTAAAAGAGCGTGTGCAGATCTCCTGCACCACCATGCCCTATCTCTACCATTAATCTGACTCCTGCTTATTAAGATAATCCTGCCTTACCTGATCCTTTAATGACTCAAATAATTTATCTTCATCTACTTCAGGTTCCTTAAGTACTTTCCTAGGAGTGGCTTTCTTTGGCGGTGAAGTGGGTGGGGAAGACTTCCCATCAATAACTTCTATAGCTTCCCTTAACGCCTCTTTAAACAGCACTTTTGCACGTCTTAGCTCCCATTTGTATGCTTCCATAGCTTTCTCTGTATCCATAGCTGTTTCATGCGGTAAAGTAAACGTAGTCTCTATGTCTGCTCTTACTGACTCATACTGACGCTTGGCTTGTTTTGTACCGCCTAGTTTGATCGTAATGTCTTTGATCATTCCATCTCCATGTATCTTCTGATGTGCCATGCCATTGACGCATGCTTTGCTACCCAAGCCTCATACTCGGTTATTTCTTCTAAGCTCATTTCTTTCATTTCTTCTTTTGTTTTGAATTTCATAATAACTCCTTTACTAAGTTCTTGTATTCTCTTATTTGTCTTATCATCTTATCTGATGCTCTGTCTATCCTACACTTCCTACAATACTTGTGATGTCCCTGTGTAGGAGTATCCAACCTAACTATCTTTCCTTCCTGTTTACAAGGCAAACAATTACTATAAGGCATCAGTCCTCCAAAAGTATTACTGATCCTTGAAAACAAGTGTTTATGTCTACAGTCCCATGCTTGTTCTTAGCATGGCAATGCCTGCAAAGACCATCCTTTGCTAAGTACGATTGTGTAATTACTTGCTTGCAATCTACACAGTGATCTATCCTAGCATGTAAATTAGCGTGAAACTCCATCAGTTATCACCTGCCCAATCACCAATGTCCTCTGAACGAATCTTACGTTTCTTCCTTACATCTGGATCTGTAGGTTCAAACACTCTATCCTTATTCTGTATCTGTCTCCTTACTCTTACTATTGTAGATTTATCTGGTGATATGGTAAGTAATTCCCACAACACATCTAAGAAAATATATCTGTCTACACTATCCTTGAGATCAGTCTTGAGAAAGTTCTCTTTCATTATCTCATAATACAATAGCTTGTCACTGTTCCTGGTTGCAGGTAAGTCTCTAAGAAATCTGATCACAACGTCTTTGACCTTATCAAATTCCTTGATTGTTCTGTCCTCGTCTTTGGGGTTCGATTGATTTAAGCCCATACTTATCTATTAAAAGTATGTCTATATATACTTGATGGAGCTTATCTTTGTATTAATTGCAATAGCTCTTTAGGCTCGATAGATGGCACACCAACACCGAGTTTAGTTACCACTCTGTCCTCTACAGTTATTTCTTTTTGAACCACAGGGAATAATTCTGATTGGCTCATCAATGGACTACTGACTTCTACTAGATCTCCAAGTTGTACCCACTCTGCACCTGTAAGTTCCATACTGTAAGTGGTTGTAGGAGCTCTGAACTTCTGCAAGATTATGTAAGCTGCCCGACTTAATGTAGTCGGATCTGTAGAATCAAATTCAAAATTCTGTGCAGAGACACCATATTTCTTTATTGAGTCTCCATCCTCTACAGTAACGCTTTGTGGAGGAGTTTGTTTAGTTGATATGGTTACACTGTTAATTATTTTATTAGCGCTAATTGTACCTACCAATCCTGAACCTACAATATTAGATTCATTAGGACTTACTTTCAATACAGGTTTAGCTCTTTTATCGAACTTATTAGGTGCAAAGAAATCCATCTGTTTACCTTGTCTAATTGCATAATAAAACTCCAAGAAAGGAAATGGATCATTCATATATGTTTCTGATGGTGAGGTGCTACTTTTGAAATTATCCGTATCATTTGGATTGAAACTCATTAGATTAAACATTTTATCTAAAAATGATTTTCTTGTTTGAAAACCATATATGTTATAATACTTTTGTAATTTACCTTGCTCTTGTTGATTGTCATATTTCATAGTGCTGTCTAAATGAGAAGTCTCTATGTTCTCGTAGTCACAAATATCTTTGGCAACCATGTACATATCTTGGCTACCATAATCTTGATATCTAATGTTTTCAATCTTTGACGTTGCAAGCTCAGACACTAAATCCAAAGCTGTAGCTGTTGTGGTTTCCAAGCTTGGCTTAATCTCTTTGATCTTGCCTACAAAATCGTTAGGGTTTGGGGTATGAACCAATCCAAGATTAGTGCCTTCTTCAAACTTGATTGTCTTATTAGCATAAGCGTCTGATAAACCAAAATTAATAGTAAGCTCACCACCTATCCTAAGCATCTCTAAACTTTCTCTATTGTTAAATGTAATTGTTACTGAGCGTGCTGAATTTACTTTATGCTTCATCTTTAAAGACGTTATGCTAGGCAACTCAATGCCATCTATTGTAGCCCTTAAATTGTAAAATTCATTTACATACTGATTAGCACCAAAGTTGGTTGGCACTTCAAACCTCTTCCCCTACAACAAAGAAAGACATGTTAATTGTCTGATGCTGTAAATTTTGTGGATCTCTATTAACTGTGAATGACTCTAACTTAAGTCTGTACTTAACCCATGAAGCAAACGTACTATCATGATGTTGATATACTGCATAGTTATATGAGTTGTTAAGTAATCTGTACATGCGTGCAAATCCTGTCGAATCTATTACTCTAACTGTCATATTCATCTTAGGTAGGCCATGCTTCGTATGAACTGCGTTAGGTGGGTAACGCCTCTCTCCCAATGGCATTGCTGCACTCATTCCACCTGAACGGCTTAAAGATGCGTTTTGAATAGCAATGTTGCCACTATCTGCTGTTGCATTAAGATCTAAATTAGTCTGATCTCGGAAGGTTGTAAACAAATGCACTGCTGCCTCAGCAGTAGATGCTTGATTGTCTTTAACATCAAGAGATATTTTAGCTGAACCTGATGCGCTTGCTGCCACTGAGATAGTTGGTTGAGATGTGAATATTGTAGCTGTAGCTGTTTCAGCCAATGTTAATTCTTCATTTAAGAACAAGGTGTGTACTGGACCACTAGTAGTCTCTAGCTTTTGTATAGTATATACTCCATCATTAGAAGTATTCTCTATAGTAATCGTGTCTCCTGGCCCAAACCCTGCACCAATCCAATCTATGCCTGTAATTGTATCTGCACCTGAGTTCTTAACAAAGGTTGCTGAACCTGTAGTTGTGATCAAGCCTCCCCACTTATATCCTGGTGAGGTGTTGTTAGAATCTATACACAACCTCTTACAAACTGTGTTGATGTCTAGTGTACCTGCTGCATCTATGGTGCCATCATTATCTGAGTCTGCTGCCAATAACTGGAATACCTCTTCTGTTCCAGATGTTCCAGATTTAGTTGTTGCATATACAAAATCTACCTGCTTAAAAAACATCTCTGTATCTGGCGCAGAACTGTCAGTTCGAGCCGCATCACCAAATGCTCCAGACGTATCGTGCTTTAGATATTTATTTGCACCTGCCGATACTGTTGCCTTTACATACCTATAGTGTGAAAATGTAGTGCCTGTGTCTTTTACAGGTGTTGCATTATCTTCCTCAAATGAAGCTAAACCATAGATCGTAAAGACTGTTGCATTATATCCTGCTGTGTTACATCTCATGTATAACTTCTTACTTTCGTCTATAAGAGGTGTGTTATCTATATCTAAACAACCTTGTGTAAGTATCTGTCCTGAGTGTGGCTCACCTAACCATCTCCACTCCTTGATAAAGCTGTCTGAACCTCCAACAGTTGAGTTTGCACCTGAGTACACTACAGCAGATCCTTTGTCTAATGCTACGTTCGCACTCTCTCCTACTGACTTAGATGATGTTAGTCTCGGTACTGGCTTTGGTTGTTCCACCACTAATGCAGCTCTATCTGCGTCATCTAAAACAAAGCCTGTTTCTGTAGACGAACTTTGCTGACCTAATTGCCTGAATGGAGTCCTAAATCCTGTTGCGGAATCTACAAAAAAGAAGTTTGGATAATAAGTACCTGGCGTAGAATATCTGTACGACACTGTGTGATCTGAAGAAGGTGAATCTAATTCTATAATGTCAAAGTCATCAATATCAGATACTGCATCGTCAGACATGTGCCCAGTAGTTGTGTTTGTCCAATTTACTCCAATCTTATCAAATAATAATCCTGCCACTCTCGTTGATCTTACTGTAATAGAAACTTTCTCTCCAACATTTACTTTACGAACCACAACATAAATGTCGTTTGTATCATAATCATTTTCTGTACCGCTAGCCAATGAACCTGTAATTGTAGTATTTGTAACTCCTGTAATTGTAGCAAGTGCTGCGGTAGATCCATTGCGATCAGTGACATTGTATACTTTATCTCCTACCTCTACTCCGTTTTTAATAAAATCTCCTCGTAACCAAGGCGTAGTTGTTCCTGCTGTTGTATCTGTAAGTACTTGTACGTTATTGGAACCTGTGTGTTTACCTATCAATATCCAACTACAACTGCATGATTTGGCAAATTCTGAATCATCAAAGTTTTCAATCGTATATGGTAGATACCTCGTAACTGACACTGTGTTACCTTTTGTAGCGCCTGAAGCTCCCGTGTTGTTACTATCCTCTGCAAAGAATATTAATTCATTAGTAGTGCCTACGTCTGAGGCTCCTCCTGGATAAAATGTAGAATTACCTACTCCATTGTTATATAAATCGTTAAACCCGTGATATGTTTCCTTACCTGTGTCTGTTATTATTTTACCATAGCTAGGTGCTGATGCTCCTGTTTGATAAGTAGGTGTGCCTCCTTGTCTCCAACTTGCTACGTATTGTTTTAGATCTTCATCATCAGGTCTCTTGGTAAATGATATTTCTGCATGCCTAAAATCTTCAAATGCTTTGACTTTAATCTCTGGTTTTGTTGGTGAAGTGTCTTCATAGAAAACTTCTACATACGGTTTTAATGAAGCTGTAGAAACTTCAAGCCCATAAATCCTAGCCAACTTTCCTGAACTAGTAAAACTACTTGGCGTAAATGGAAAAACTATTATGTCAACTGTAGTGCCCCAGTCAAAGCCTACGGTCTTAGCACTAGATGGACCTGCAATTAATGTGTCTTGTAATGTTGCTGAGTTCCAACCTGTGCTTAATGTCTGAAATGTAAGTATTCCGTCTGATCCAGCTCCAAAGTCTGTATCGGTGTCTCTGTCTCCAGTGCTCTTTGCCCCACTAGCTGCCCAAGCTGTGCTACCATCTGAGGTATTCCATGTGACTGCGCTATAATCAATTACATGTGGTGCTCTTACAATAGGTGCATAAGCAATGCGTGGGTTTGTTGGAGAACCTCCAAATGAGTGTACATTAAATTTTAAATTAACTTTTTTGATTACGGTGCTAGAATCTTTAATAGGATCTCCTGATGCAGTTAAAGATGGGTTCTCTGGAAGTGTTATTCTAAATAACATGTGTGCATCTGAGTTTGTACTTGATGTTCCTAATACGCCATTTCCAACTGCTAAACTAGTTCCAGCAGTGCCTCCTGAATCAAAAACATTAGATTCGGCACTTAGTGGATTATCTCCTGCACCTCCACTTGCTCCATGATCTCCCTCATACAATGTAGAATCTGCAACTACCAATGCTGTGTTGTCTACGTGAGATGCTTCTGACGGATTATACAAACTAAAAATTGGCATTATTGTGCTAAGCTCCCTGCACCCATTTCACCCAATGGGCCTACTGTGAAAAATTCTCTAACAGCTCCACCAGCTTCTCTACCTGCTACAACTATGCCTTCTAAAGTCTCCTTTACAAATACTAATGTATCAGCAGTCTTTTTTAATCCTGATTCTACTATTGCCAGCCCTCTTTCTGTATCAATCAACAATATAATAGCCAAACCTAATACTCCTAAAAATGCAGCCATACCAACCAATACCAAAGCTTGACTTGCTGCAAACCCAAAATTAACTGCTGTTGCTGTAACCATTGCACTAGTGTTTATCCCCACAACTGCGGTGTGGATCTGTGTAACTACTGTGGCAATTTTGACCACTGCAATCAATGACTCCATAGGTCCTGTAAATAATTCAATAGTTGCTATTCGCTTATTTAAGTGTTCGGTTTCTTCTTGTGTAGCCATACCTGTTTGGTTCATAGCTGCCGAGAACTTACGTAAACCTCCTGTAGCTTGGTTTAAACCACTTGTAAGGCCTTCAAGACCTACCATCATAGACACGAAATTTATTTGTGCTGTGGCTGCTTTTGTACTTACATCTTCAATGTTTTTAGACGTTCCTTTTAGTGTACTTGACATGCCTTCATCTGACGCTTGCAATACTACAGCTAAGGTGTAGTCACTATCTGCCATACTTTGCCATAGTCTCCTTATGAAGTTTGTCCATCTCGGCTACACGATCTTGTGATATTTTATTTGCAACTGACATTTTTTGTGATGTCATTGTATTTACTTCAGCCATTAATGTATTTTTATCGTAATCATCTAAACTGTTTAGTAACATGTGAACTTGATCATAATTAAGATCAGGTTCGACCATCATCTTTTCCAACATTGCAACATACATTGGTAATGACTTTCTGTTTGCTACAGTTAAAGTAGCTTGTTCTTTCTTGTCTAGCTTTTTACCTTCCATCATTTTGTTAACTATTGCCCTGTATGTTGGAGCTTCTTTAACTAATTCAGCTTTAAGATTGTAAAAGCGATCATCATATTCAGCCCACTCTTCGGTACTTAATCGTTTAAGTACTACGACTGGCGTTTGGCCCTTCTGGTTAGGTAGGTATTTTCTCCAGCCTGTAGGCTTGTGAAGATGGGCTAAGCTCGGAAGTTCAAAGGTTTTACGTTCCCAATACTCTTCTTGAACTTGAGCGATATCCACTATGGGCTGATTGATTTGCCCTCTGACCTTGACCATGTTTTACCTTAGAAATCGCCTGATATTGCATACTTACTGTAATTAGTGTAATCTCCTGCCCCATAGAATTGAATGGTTACTGTCTCAGTTACTTCCGTTCCTGCTGTGTAACCTGCTGTTCGTGTTAATATTCTACCGTTTGTAAGTGCTATAGATCCGTTAGTTCCAAAATCTAACCTTACTAGCGGCAACTCTGTCTCTGCTGCCATTTGATCGTAGAATGTTTCATCTTTAGCTGTACTTGTAATCTCAAGCGTGATTATACTTTCACCACGTGCTACATCATTGTTTTGTAATAATTTACTTCCTGCCGTTCCTTGCCCTGATGCTACACCAGGTAAAGGTATGTGTTGATTGTCTATAGTTAACTTTGCAGTTTTAACAAACGGCCAGTCTGTCATACTGTCAACTACTTTGATTGTAGAACCGTTTTTGTATACTCCTTTAAGTAAATTAGTTGAAAGACCAGATGCACTACCTTCTCCAAATGTGAAGTTGGTATCATTGTCTATCAACGTGTTTAATTCAGATAAAACATCGTTTGAAGAATCTGTTAAATCATAAACACCGCTAGTTCCAAAGTTTGAATCTGGAGTTCCAGATGGTGCGTAAGCTATCAAAAATCTTTCGCCTACTTCATAATAGGTGTTAGGTGCTGTACCGTGTGTTATTGTAACTCCGTTAGTTGCTGCTGTAGCGTACTGTATTGTTACATCTGTTGGCAATATAGGATCCCCAGTAGGCTCTGAGGGTATTGACTGACCACTAAAATCTGATTGTATAAATAAATTGTTACCTGTAGTAAAATCTCTTGCTGTAGTTCTTGAAGCGTTAGCGTCACGATCAACCACATAGTATGCTGTTGCATCAAAGTTAATTGTAGCTGGCGCATTTGTCGTATAATCTAATTCTAATTCTGCTTTGTTAAATGCTACACCTGATGCTAAACTACATTGAAATGTTGAGGCTAATTGTTCTTCTGCTAGTATTGCTACTGTTTGTACATCTGGACGTAAGAATGCTGGCCTTAATGCACTGTTTATTGTAGTCTGACCAATACATCTACCTAGTAATGTTTTCCAACCATCACCCCACATGCCTATCTTAAGTGGAACCATAACGTTAGTTGCACCTTTCAATACGTGTGGCGCTACCGAATATCCTATAGTAGATACTGCCGCAAATTGATGATCCAACATCCTTGGGTCAAATGTGTCCAATAGACCTATGTGAGACAAAGCCCCTGCTGCTTGAGATTCTTTGCCTATTGACGCATACGTATCTTCTGATCTGAAGTATGCGTTTACCTGCTGTGATTGTCGTACGTTTGTCATTATATCGCCTCAAAACTTATGATTTCAACATCAAGGACGTACCTAAACCATCGCCTTAGCTTGTCGGTCTGGTCAACCCGTGATACTGGTCTTACATAAGCATAATTGGTTCCTGGACTATTTTTTAGTGCCCTTAAAACCCTTACTATCTCTCCGTAAATCTGCCTGAGCCTCTCTCTGCTCTTGGCTGTTGATATGTCAATAGAGAGCCTCCAAATGCCTCTATCGAGTCCGTTACCCACTGCTTGCGCATAGTGGTTACCTGCAATCTCGTATACTCTTACAAGATCTTTGCTCTTTATATTTCTCTTACCTAAATCCCAAGATTCATCAATTAGTGGCTTTGTTCCTCCGTTAGATCCTGTAACTGATGTTGATGCGTCTGTACCTGTTGCATAATTTGTATCTATAAGTGATACAAGCGTACTTACTGGATCTTCTATGCCTACAGCTACGGTCAAGGATTAACCATGCCAGTACCAAACCCACCAATGGCTCTTGCCATAGGCATTGTTCGGCCTATTCTCGAATGATCTGTTAGGATTTTCATTCCCATCTCCTCAAACTTCTCCGATTTAGTTCTGTTATCCATAGAACCTTCTGTTGTTTGAGATACGTTAAGATCATCATTGGCAACTATAATCGATGCCGTAAAATAAATTGTAGCCAATTTTATGTCGTCTGGTGTGTTTGCTGTTGCATACTTATAAGATACATAAGCATCTACACCCTGTGGACTACTATTGACCATGTTAAAAGTAGAATAATTATCAATGTAAATTATTCCTCTCTCTGTGTCTACAAATAGATTCTTACCTGTGTCTGTGACCGAACTACCTAATGTTTTACCGTTGTCAGAATCTAAAAAATCAACATAACTACCACCTGTCCAAATCTGAATGTTTCCATTTGTATTTGTAAAATTAGGTGTTGCATGTTGTGAAAATGCCAATATTGGATAATGTTCTAATTGTATTCTTCCTCGTAAGTTAACTACGTTGGATCTTACTCTCTGTACTCGTACACGTTCTTCTGTTACTTCTTTAGCCCTTGCAGTCGCCCACGCATGTCCTGTAAGTTCTTCTACACGAGACTCTGCCATTGATATAAATGAATCTACATCTCCATCTGCTGGAGTCGTAGTCCCACTAAAATCATCAACTTGTAAAAAAGCTGCTACATCGTTACGTGTACAATAGACCATTACAGGATCCTACTGAGGGCTGTGTTCATTAACTTTTCGCCAGTAGTTGCTACAACCATACCGTTCATGTCGATTGGTTGTCCTGCCATGTTCCAGCCGATTGCTCCAACTGGTAACGTAAGGTATCCTTGCTGTTGTGCCAATGGTGGAGGCCCTCCGCCATTTGCTGTGTAAAATTGTTCTCCATTAGATAGTGTATCTATCTGT
>LULE01001170.1_pt1 | contig 12186 bp, 18 predicted proteins | sample 728231 | NCBI WGS metagenome assembly LULE01 (sample SAMN03860297, study PRJNA289734) | marine metagenome | biome: seawater column; feature: ocean; material: water; isolation source: Red Sea water column Station 192 - depth 10m | place: Saudi Arabia: Red Sea | collected 2011-10-15 | depth 10 m | reverse complement strand
CGCCGAGCGCGAGCAGTGGGACGACGGCAACAACACCCTGGCGATCGCGCCGCGGGTGGCGGTCGCCTACGAGCGCAACGACCAGACCAACGAGCGGCTCGAGGAGGCCGGCATCGAGGTCGTCCGGATCGCCGGCTCCGAGCTCGGCTCGGGCCGCGGCGGTCCGCGCTGCATGAGCTGCCCGATCACTCGCGACCCGCTCTGACCTGCGCCGACGCGTGCCGCCGTGCGCTGCGCGCGGCGCCGTGACCTGCAAGACCTCTGCTTTACACCGCTGACACACCTCGGAGAGGATGCGTCGCGGGAGCACCACGACCGCCGGAAGGGAACCCATGTCGTTCTTCAGCTCGTTCAGCCCGGAGGAGATCGCCAAGATCAGCTCCGCGGGGACCCGCGTCACCCTGCCCGAGGGGTGGGCCCCGATCTCCGAGCGGACCGGCGCCGACAAGGCCTACATCATCCTGTCCGGCACGGTCTCGGTCCGCCAGCACGGCAAGGCAACCACTCGCTGCGCACCGCCAGCATCGTGGCCCTCTCGCCGCTGGAGCTGATCCACTTCACCCCCGACCAGCTGCAGCGCCTGGCCGTGGAGATGCCGTCCTTCGGCGAGGCGCTGGACAACCTGGCCAAGGAGCGCTTCGCGGGCGGGTCCGACTCCTGAGCGAGGCCGACCCCACGCCGGAGCAGGAGGGCCTCGAGGAGCTCCTGCTCGGTGAGCGGCCGTCCCTGACCCGGGTCGAGGTCGCCGAGGCCGCCGGCGTACCCGTCGAGGTCGCGCAGGAGCTGTGGCGACTGCTCGGCTTCCCGGCCACCTCCGACGACGACGTCGCCTTCACCACCGCCGACGTGGAGGCCCTGCGGCTGGCGGCCGACCTGACCGGGCTCGGCATCCTCGGTGACGACTCCCGATCTGCGCTGGTCCGCACTTGGGGCCGCTCCTTCGCCCGCCTCGCGGAGTGGCAGACCACCCTGATGGCCCGGGTCGCGGCCGCCGGCCCCACCGACGGCCCTCACGCCGATCCCGCCGCCCAGCTGGCGATGCTCACCGGCGAGGTCATCCCACGGGTCGAACGGCTGCAGTCGTATGTCTGGCGTCGCCACCTCACCAGCGCGGCGGGGCGCCGGCTCGCCGGATCCGAGGGACCGTCCACCAACGAGACCACCCGTCAGGCCGTCGCCTTCGTCGACATCGTGGGCTTCACCTCCCAGTCGCGCTCGATGCGCGAGGCCGAGCTGGTCGGCTGGATCGAGACCTTCGAGTCACGCTCGACCGAGGTCGTGGTCGACCACGGTGGACGCGTCATCAAGAACATCGGCGACGAGGTGCTCCTCGTCGCCGACACCCCTGCCGCCGCGGCGCGGATCGTGCACCAGCTGGTGACCATGGGCGCCGACGAGGACGACCCGTTCCCCGCGGTCCGTGCCGGCGTGGCGTTCGGCGACGTGGTCACCCGGCTCGGGGACGTGCTGGGTGCGACGGTCAACATCGCCGCCCGCCTGACCTCGCTCGCCCGCCCGGGCACCGTGCTGGTCGACGACGGGATGCGCGAGGAGCTCGAGGACTCCCCCGTCTGGTCGCTGCGCCGGGTCCCGCGGGCCTCGGTCAAGGGCTACTCCTCGCTGCGGCCGTGGGCCCTGCGGGACCGCGACTGATTTACCTTGATGTAGAGTTTCTCGACGTCAAGACATATCGCTCCATCCTCGGGAGGTCGGCGTGCGCCGGGCGCTGCAGAAGGTCCTGTCCGACGACCCGCTCATCCGGGCGATGTCCTACCAGTCGGTGCTCTCCGCCTTCGGCGAGGGCGCGTTCCTCACCGGGTCGGCGTTCTACTTCACCCAGATCGTGGGGCTCTCGGCCGCCCAGGTCGGGCTCGGTCTGACGATCGGCGGGCTGGCGGTGTTCGTCGGGTCCGTGCCACTGGGCAGGCTCGCGGACCGGGTCGGCACCCGGCGTACCTGGATCCTGGGCAGCGCCCTGGAGGCGCTGCTCTTCGCCTCGTGGGTGCTGGTCGAGGGGTTCGCCGCCTTCGTGGCCGTCACGATCGCTCTCGACCTGGCGCAGACCTGGGCGCGGGCCGGGCGCAACGCCTACCGCTTCGAGGTGTTCCCCCGGGAGACCCGGGTGCGGTCACTGGCCTACATGCGGGCCTCGCGCAACGTCGGCTACACCCTCGGGGCCGGCGCGGGCGGCCTGGCGCTCGCCGCGCCCGGGGACGGCGCGATCATGGCGATCCCGATCGTCACCGCGGCGATCCTGGCCGCCAACGCCGTCCTGGTGACGCGGCTGCCGAGGCTGTCACGCGAGGACGAGGCGGCCGCACCGACCGAGTCGCCGCTCGAGGGCGCGCTGGAGGCGGTGTCGGGGCGGCGGCGCGATCCTCGCGCAGCGCTGCGCAACCGGGGCTTCCTGGTGATGTCGACCTTCGACGGCGTGCTCTCGACCCACCAGGTGCTGCTCAACGTGGTCATCCCGTTGTGGCTGGTGCAGGAGACCGACGCCCCGCGCGAGCTGCTGGCGCTGCTCTTCGGCACCAACACGGTGATGGCGGTGGCCCTGCAGGTCGCCGCCGCCCGCGGGGTCGCGGACGTGACGTCGTCACTGCGCGCCCAGCGCCGCGGCGCCTTCTTCTTCGTACTGTCCTGCGCGATCGTGCTGGTCACCCACGACACCGTCGGCTGGGTGACGATCGCCCTGGTGTGGCTGGGTCACGTGACGGTGACCGGCGCCGAGCTCTACCAGTCCGCCGGGCAGTGGGGACTGCAAGCCGAGCTGTCCGACCCCGACCGCCGCGGGGAGTACCAGGGCGTCGCCAACCTCGGCTACACCCTCGGCACCGTCTGGGCCCCCGCCGCCTTCACGTTCCTGGCGATGGAGGTCGGCACGTTCGGCTGGCTGAGCATCGCGGCCATCGTCGTGCTCTCGGCGCTCGCCATCGCGCCCGCCGCCCGGGCCGCCGAGCGCCACCTGGCCCGGGTCACGGCGGTGGAGGGGGGCGCCGCGGCGGGATAGGACGCATTCTTTTTCCTGCTTACTGCGCAGTAAGCAGGAAAAGGGATGCGGACTAACCCGATCCTCAGCGCAGCGTGACCTGCCGGTTCGCGAGCCCGTTGCGCGCCGAGCGCTCCTCGGGGGTCAGGTCGGAGGTGTCGGCGAGGGCGGCCTCGAGGTCCTGCGCGAACGCGGCGGCCGGCTCCTCGAGGGCCTCGGCGCCGGTGCCGACCTCGAGGTCCCAGACCGGGGCGAGGACGCCGTGGGTGCGGAACATGCCGACGAAGCGGGCGCCGGGCACGAGCACGTCCTTGCCGGCCACGTGCAGGCGGGCGAGCGCGGCGAGCAGCGCGTCCTCGGGCTGGGGCATCACCCAGCGCAGGTGCTCCTTGGTCCCGATGGAGGTCCAGTACGCCGCCTCGACGCTGCTCAGCCGCGAGGTGGGCATGGCCGCCTCGTTGGCCTGGTCGAGCGCACCGGCCATGGCGTCCTTGTCCTCCACGTCGGAGAGCCAGAAGTCGAAGCCCTCGTGGACGGTCACGTCCAGCGAGTCGCCGGTCACGAGGTCCTGCAGGCGCGGGCCCTCGCCCGGGGGATCGGTGAGCCCGACGATGCCGACCTCGCCGGCCTCGGCCTGGGCGATCGCCTTCTCCAGCACCGCCCCGAGGTCGCGCGCCGGGTCACCGAAGTGGTGCTGGACCTGCAGGCCCAGCCAGATCGCGCCGGACTCGCGCACCATCGCGGGCGCGGCCATCGGGAGCAGCGAGCACAGCACGACCTCACGGTCGGACCCGGCGAGGGCCAGCGGCGCCGTACCGGCCGGGACGAGCTCGCGCAGCGCGATCACGTCGCACTCCGAGGGCAGCCCCTCGAAGGGGCGCTTCACGAAGGCGGGGAGCGAGGTGCGGGCCTTGCCCTTGACGCGGTTCTTCTTACCCATGGCCGCGAAACTACCCGTCGGCCCCCGCCTGGCGGTCCAGCAGGTCCAGGAGGTACGCCGGACGGTCGGTGATCACGGCCTTCACGCCGAGCTCCTGGCAGACCCGGAGGTCGTCGGGGGTGTTGACGGTCCACACGTGCATGTCGTGCCCGGCGCGGTTGATGCTCTCGCCCAGGCGACGGCTTTCGTGCAGCAGCTTGACTCCCGGCCCGACCAGCCAGTCCTTCCCGACGACCCGCCGCAGCACCGGCCAGTAGGGGACGTGCTCGATCAGCTGCACGAGCCGCACGTCCGGGGCGAGCCGCTCCATCCGCTGCAGCGCGGTGTAGGAGAAGGACATGACGCGCACCGGGCCGCCCGCGCGATCCCACCCGAAGTCGCGCAGCAGCTCGGCCACCCGCCGCTCGACGAGCCCGCCGTACCGCGTCGGGTGCTTGGTCTCCACCGCGATCTCGATGCGGCGGTCGAAGTCGGCGACGACCTCGAAGAGCTTGCGCAGCGTCAGCACCTTGCCGTGCTCGTCGACGCGGTCGGGGCGCTCGTCGTCGAGCTCGGCCCACGGGTGCTTCCAGGAGGAGAAGTCGAGCTCGCCCAGCTCGGCGAGGTCCATCGTGGACACCAGGCCGCGGCTGGAGGCGGTCCGCCGCAGGTTGCGGTCGTGGACGCACACCAGGTGCCCGTCCGCGGTCAACCGGACGTCGCACTCCAGGCCGTCCGCGCCGTTGTCGAGCGCGGCGAGGTAGGCACCGAGGGTGTGCTCGGCGTGGTCGTGGCTCGCCCCGCGGTGGGCCAGGACGAGCGGGCGGTCAGGCGCGCGCTCGCTCACGGGGACCATTGTGGCCGAGACGTGGCCCGACGACAGCGGATCAGCCCTGCGAGCCGTCCTCGCGACGCCCGTCGGCGATCGCCTCGGCCGCGGCGCGCAGGTTGTGCTCTGGCACGTCGAGGTCGTCGGGCAGCTCCGCGCGCAGGCGCGTGAGCACGTCGTCGACGGGTGCGCCGCGCAGCTCGTCCTCGACGAGCCGGATGGTGCGCTCGAGCACGACGCGCGGCTCGTCGTGCTCCTCGGGGAGTCCGCTGAGGTGGCTCATGCGCACCGACGGTGCCAGCGGGCTCGGCCGCGGGGCACCACCCGACCGGATCCCGCACCGGTTCCCGCGGGGGCGTCAGGCGTGGTCGCGCAGGTAGCGTCCGAAGTGCGGCACGGTGAACGCGATCCGGCCCCGCTCACCGGAGTAGATCAGCCCCTTCTTCAGCAGCGCGTCGCGCGCCGGCGACAGCGACTGCGGCTTCTTGCCCAGCACGGCGGCGACGTCGGCGGTGGCCACGGCACCGACCGGGTCCTCCCCGGAGTCGGCGTCGGCCATCGCCCGCAGGTAGTCGCGCTCGGCCGGCGTGGCGCGCTCGTAGCGCGACCCGAAGAACCCCACGGCCAGCTCGCGCTCGGCCTCGGGGGCCGCCACGGCGACGTCGTCGGCGGTGATCGGGCTGCGCGGGGCGAGGTCCCACACGGTCTTGCCGTAGGCCTGGATGAAGTACGGGTAGCCCCCCGTGGCGGCGTACATCGCCTCGAGGCCCTCGGGGGTGAACTCCGCGTCCTCCTCGTTGGCCGGCGCGGCGAGCGCGCGGTCGGCGGCGTCGCGGGAGAGCCGGTCGATGCGCTGGTAGGCGAAGAGCCGCTCGGAGTAGGACTTGCTGGCGCTGAGCACCGCAGGCAGGTGGGGCAGCCCCGCCCCGACCACGATCACCGGCAACCCGGACTGGCTGATCTCGTGGCAGGCCGCGCACAGCGCCGACACGTCAGCCGGCCCGAGGTCCTGCATCTCGTCGAGGAAGACCGGCTCCACCGGTCGCGCAGCTTCGCGTCGCGACCCGCGTCGCGCTCGGCGAAGGCGCGCAGCACGCCGAGCACGTGGTCGCGCTGCTCCTCCTCGGGGTGCCCGAGCTCGCGCACGGCCTGGTGCAGGGCGCTGGAGAGCGGGCGTCGCAGCGGCAGGTCGGGTCGCGCCTCGAGCTTGCCGGTCCCCCAGCCCCGGCGTACGGCGGCGCTGCGCAGCGCGTTGAGCAGGACCGTCTTGCCGACTCCGCGCAGGCCGGTGAGCACCAGGCTGCGCTCGGCCCGACCGCGGGCGACCCGCTCGAGCACCACGTCGAAGGCGGCAAGTTGCTCGTCGCGGCCGGCCAGCTCCGGCGGTCGCTGCCCCGCGCCGGGGGCGTAGGGGTTGCGGATCGGGTCCATGATCGGACGGTATCGGGGTCTCTAGCGCTTTCCCGAGATTCGGCTAGCGACACGCATCGACCACCACGCTCCTGGGCACCGTGCGGTCATGGACCCCCTGATCGCCGCCTGGTGGCTCGCCCTGCTCGTCACGCTCGCGACCCTGCCGGTGGGGCTGTGGCGCACCCTGTCCTACCGCTCCGGCTCCATCGACCACACCCCGACCATGCGCACGGTCGCGATCTTCGCGATGACGCTCGGGCTGACCGCGCTGGCGGTGTACCTCGTCCTGACGGTCGTGCTCATGGTGCGCGCCGCGACCTAGGATGGTGCCGTGCCCGAGCTGCCTGAGGTGGAGGCGCTGGCCCTCGACCTGGGCGGCCGGCTGGACGGCCGCGCGATCGTGACGGTCCACGTGCCGCAGTTCAGTGCGCTGAAGACTTATCGCCCGCCGATCTCCGCGCTGGAGGGGACGCTGGTCGACCGGGTCGGGCGCTTCGGGAAGTTCCTCGACATCGAGGCCTCCGGCACCCACCTGGTGCTCCACCTCGCCCGCGCGGGCTGGGTGCGGTGGCGCGACGAGGTCCCGGCGATCCCGCCGAAGCCGAGCCCGAAGTCTACGCTCGCGCTGCGCATCGTGCTCGACGACGACGGCAGCGGCACCTCCCCCGGCCTCGACGTCACCGAGGCCGGCACCCGCAAGAGCCTGGCGGCGTACGTCGTGCGCGACCCGATGGACGTGCCGGGCATCGCCTCGCTCGGGCCCGACCCGCTCACCGACGACTTCACCGAGGAGGCCCTCGGCGAGATCCTCCAGCGGGAGGGCCGCAAGCAGCTCAAGGGCGTGCTGCGCCACCAGGGCACCATCGCCGGCATCGGCAACGCCTACTCCGACGAGATCCTGCACGCGGCGCGGATGTCGCCGTTCAAGCCCGCCGGCACGCTGGAGCCCGAGGAGCTGACGACGTTGTACGCCGCGCTCCGCTCGACCCTCGGCGCGGCCGTCGACCGGTCCCGCGGGCTCGCGGCCAGCGAGCTCAAGGGCGAGAAGAAGTCGAACCTCGCCGTCCACGGCCGCACCGGCCAGGCCTGCCCGGTCTGCGGCGACACCGTGCGCGAGGTGTCCTTCGCCGACTCGAGCCTGCAGTACTGCCCGACCTGCCAGACCGGCGGCAAGCCGCTCGCCGACCGGCGGATGTCGCGGCTGCTGAAGTAGGGGTCGGTCGGGCAGCCGGAAGGTTCGACTGATGTCAGTCCAACCTTGCACGGTGCGGTCGAAGGTTCGACCGCACACCCGAAGGTCTGACTGACATCAGTCAGACCTTCCCGGTCGGGCGATGCTCAGCCGCCCGCGCAGGACGTTCACCACCACCCCGGCCCGGGTAGTCTGCGGAGCACGCCAACCCCTGGAGTCAACATGCTCAGCACGCCCGTGGTCGTCGCCGTCCTGGCCGTCGTCGCACTGCTGGGACTCGTGGTCGGCATCGACCTGGCCTACTCCTTCGTCCAGCAGCGCCGGCTGCGGCGCGGGCAGGGCGCCGGAGGCATCTCCAGCTCCGGCAAGGTGACCCACCGCGGGATCACCTCCTCCTTCGCGTCGTTCGCGGCGCGCACCGTCGGCGGCGCCGGGAACGCCCCGGAGAAGGACCAGCGCCGCTGACCTACGGCCTCGCGGCCCGGGAACCCGGCTGCGTCATCCCCGACCTGAGGAACCCATGATCCCCACCACACGCGTCGACCTGCTGCCGGCCGACCTCCCCGAGGACGTCACCGTCCTCGACGTCCGTGAGCCCGAGGAGTGGGCTGCGGGCCACATCGAGGGGGCGCTGCACGTCCCCCTCAACCTGCTGCCCGAGCGCGTCCACGAGGTGCCCGAGGGCCGTGTCCTCGTGGTCTGCAAGGTGGGCGGGCGCTCCGCGCAGGCCGCGATGTGGCTGGGTCAGCAGGGCCACGAGACCATCAACCTCGACGGCGGCATGCTCGACTGGGCGTCGGCCGGACGTCCCATGGTCTCCGAGACCGCCGCCGAGCCCACGGTCATCTAGAGACGTGCGCGCACTCCTGGTCGCGACGGCCCTGCCGTTGCTGCTCCTCGCGTCCCTCACCGCGTGCGGTGACGACGACGCGGCCCGGCCCGCCCTCTCCGACACCGAGCACACCGCCCAGGACGTGGCCTTCGCCGGCGAGATGCTGCAACACCACGCGCAGGCCCTGGCGATGGTCGACCTGACGCTGGGGCGCGACCTCGACCCCGAGCTGCTCGCGCTGGCCGAGCAGATCCGCGACGCACAGGCACCCGAGATCGAGCAGCTCAGCGACTGGCTGGTCTCCTGGGACGAGCCGGTGCCCGCCACGGTGCGCGACCACAGCCTGGCCGGGCACGGCGACCGGTCCCCCTCCGAGGCGATGTCCGAGCTGGAGGAGTCCCACGGCGACGGTCACGACGGCGGCCACGGCTCGATGCCCGGCATGCTCACCTCGGCTGAGCTGGCCTCCTTGGAGGATGCCGACGACGAGGCCTTCGGCACGCTGTGGCTGGAGCTGATGATCGCCCACCACGAGGGGGCGGTGGAGATGGCGCAGGCCCAGCAGGCCACCGGCACGTTCCGCCCGGCGGTGGAGCTGGCCGAGGAGATCGAGGCGTCCCAGGCCGCGGAGATCGAGACGATGCGCGGCCTGCTGGGCTGAGCCCGCCGGGTCACTCCTGGGGCGTCTCGCTCTCCGGGGTCTGGGAGTCCTGGCCGGCGCCGCCGGCGCAGGTGGTCGTGGCGTAGCTGACCATCGCGTCCACGTCGGCCTGCTCGGCCTTGCTCAGCCCCGGGTCCTCCATCGACTCCAGGTCCTTCGCGGTGGCGTCCTCGTCGACCTGGTCCAGCACGTCGAGGTAGACCTCGAACCCGGCCTGCGCGTCCTCGCCGGCGCCCTCGGGCAGTCCCGCCTCCTCGAGGCTGTCGTGCAGCGCGGCCACGTCCTCGCCGTCCTGGACCGAGGCGGTGGCCATCAGCGCGGTGCAGAAGTCGTCGCCCTCGGCGACCACGCTCGAGCCGCCCTCCTGCGCGGAGGCGTCACCCTGCGCCCCGGCGTCGGAGGAGTCGTCGGACCCGCAGGCGGTCAACGACAGGCCGACGGCCAGCGCGAGGGGGGTCAGGCGGGCGAGGGGGGAGAGCTTCACGAACAGACCTTTCGTCGGTGCCGGTCACGACCCCCGCCATGCACCGCGGGGGCCGGCCGCCGACGATGACAGGTCTTCCCAAGAGCGCACTGAGGGGTCGTTCAGGCTCCGCTCAGGGGCACGCGGCAGGCGATCAGCCGCGGTCGAACGCCACCGGCAGCGGCAGCTCGGTCGCCCGCCGCAGCCTGGCGAGGTACGCCGCACGGTCGATCTCGACGACCCCCAGCGAGGCCAGGTGGTCGGTCCGCCACTGCACGTCCAGCACCCGGTCCGCGGCGTGCTCGTCGCGCAGCATCCCGACCAGCGCCACGAGACAGGCCTTGGAGGCGTCGGTCACCCGGTGGAACATCGACTCGCCCGCGAACAGCCCGCCGATCGCCACGCCGTACAGGCCCCCCACGAGCCGGTCGTCCTGCCAGGCCTCCACCGAGTGCGCCCACCCCAGGCGGTGCAGCTCGCAGTAGGCGGCGCGGATGTCGCGGTCGATCCAGCCCTGCGGGCGCCGCGGGTCCGCGCAGGCGGCGATCACCTCGTCGAAGGCGGTGTCGACCCGGATCTCCAGATCGCGCATGGAGCGGCGCAACGACCGGGACACGTGCAGCCCGTCGAGCGGCAGCACTCCGCGGTGCACCGGGCAGAACCAGTACATCGGGTCGCCGGGGTGCCCCGACGGCATCGGGAACAGGCCGTGTCGGTAGGCCGCGAGCAGGGTGCCGGGCTCGAGGTCGGCGCCGATGCCCACGAGGTCGTCGAGCGCGTCGTAGCCCTGGGGGTCGCCGAACGACCAGGCCGAGGGCGGGGGCTCGAGGGGCACTGCGGGCACGCTACGCGGGACGCGCCCCGTCCGGCACACCCCGGGCAGGTGGTCCGGACGTCCGTACGATCGTGCTGGACGTCCACCGATCCCTGGACCCCTGGACATCGCACTCGTGAGGAGCGTTCCGTTGAGCAGGAGCCGCAGCGTCGCCACCATGGTCGGCCGTCGCCTCGCCCCGAAGGTCGCCGGCGCGGCGCCGGGCCTGACCGAGACCTTCGTCCGTGAGGCGCTGGACCGCGCCATCCACGGCGTCGGGCCCCTCCCGGGCGCCGCCGCGGCGGCCGAGGCGCAGCTGCGCGAGCAGGACGGCGACGTCGACCGCGCGGTGCACGAGGTGATCGAGAACCACGTCAGGTACGCCGGGGCGCAGGGGTTCCTCACCAACATCGGCGGCGTGGTGACCGCCGCCGTCGCCATCCCGGCCAACATCACCGGCCTCGCGCTGGTCCAGTGCCGGATGATCGCCGGCATCGCGCACCTGCGCGGCTACGACCTCGAGGACCCCCGGGTGCGCAACGCGGTGCTGGCCTGTCTCCTCGGTGGCGACCGGGTCGACGAGATGCTGCGCCGCGGCACGCTCCCCGCTCCCCCGATGGCGCTGGCCACGGCACCGGTCGCCGACCCGGCGCTGGACCGGCGCATCGCCACCGAGGTCGGCTCCGACATCATCGCGCGGATGACCGGCAAGCGGCTGGCCGTCGTCGTCGGGCGACGCGTGCCCGTCGTCGGTGGCGTCGTGGGCATGGGCGCCGACGGCTACGCCACGTGGAGGATCGGGCGCTACGCCGACCGCGAGCTCCTGCCACGCGCCAACCGGTAGACCCGGTGCAGCCCACGGCCCACGGCCGTGCGGCGGACGCCGCGCAGGACCTTCTCGCGCACGCGGTACGACGGGCGCAGGAAGCTCCTGTCCAGGGCGACCCGGGCCTCGTGGAGCTCGTGACGCAGGCGCTCCTCCTCCGCGCGCATCCGGGCGTTCTCGACCAGCAGCGCGCGGATCGCCTCGACGGCCGCACCGGACACCTGCGACTCGCGGGGTGAGTCCGGGTCGGCCCAGTGCTCCGGCGGCGGACCCGGCTCGAGGTCGGCGAGGTCCCCGACGACGTCGTACCCGCGTCGGCGGACCTCGTCGCTCCACCGCTGCCCCAGGTCGCGGGCCCACTCGTGCAGGTCGGGCGGCAGGGCCAGCCGCGGGGTGCGGGTGCGTCGCGAGAGCGTCTGGTGGGCGAGCAGCTCGCGGACCAGCGGGCGGTAGTCGGGCGGGTCGAGCACCGGGTTGACGGCCTTGTTGATGCGCCGCACCAGGGCGGTCTCGGGGACGCCGAGCGAGGGGTTGGCGCGCTCGGCCTCGAGCTCGAGGTCGAGCCCGTCGAGTCCGAAGACGCTGCTGAACCGCTTCCACAGCAGGTCCGGGGCGCCGCCGGGCGGCGGGACCGTGACGAGGTGGATGTTCTCCGGCGGGAGCTCGTGGCCCCACCGGTCGAGGATGTCGGGGATCTCCTGGACGCCCCAGAACCAGGTCGCGATGCGTCCCTTGCGCTCGGGGTCGCGCAGCTGGGCGAGGAACTCCTCGTAGGTGATCGTGCTGCGGTGCTTGACGTTCTCCTGCCACTCCGCGGGGATCTGGCGCACCAGGTCGCGCACCGAGAGCACCAGGTGGACCTCGGTGCCGTCGTCGGGGGCCAGCGACTGCATCGCCCGGCCGACCTGGCTGCGGGAGGCGGTCGCGAGGATCTCGTGGCTGATGATCGAGGTGCCGGGGTGCCGGCGCACCTGCTCGGCGAGCGCGTCCCAGCGGCCGATCGCCTCGGCCTGCAGCCCGCCCCACGGCAGCGCCATCAGGTCCAGCGCGGCCAGGAAGTGCGCGTCGAAGCGGTCGGCGGGGTAGAGCAGTCCGTGGTGGCGCAGGCGATCGCGGTTGCGGAACAGCACGTCCTGCAGGTGGGAGGTGCCGGTCTTGGGGGTGCCGACGTGCAGCAGGACCCGCGCGCTCACGTGCCTGCCTCCTGCGGTCCGGTGCGGTCCTGCGCACCGGTCGGTGCGAGGAGCA
>LULE01001007.1_pt1 | contig 12262 bp, 12 predicted proteins | sample 728231 | NCBI WGS metagenome assembly LULE01 (sample SAMN03860297, study PRJNA289734) | marine metagenome | biome: seawater column; feature: ocean; material: water; isolation source: Red Sea water column Station 192 - depth 10m | place: Saudi Arabia: Red Sea | collected 2011-10-15 | depth 10 m | reverse complement strand
CTTCTGAGAATTCTATATTAGTTGCACCTTCATAGTTAATAGGTTTACCTTTTTCTAAAATTTTAAGCGCCTTTTCGATTTGCCCAGGATAAATTTTTACACCAGGCTTATTTGCTACAGCTATTAAATTTTCAGAAATTAAATTTGATTTTAGGCTCCCAGCTGATTTAATAGCTAATATTAATAAACTTGCAGCATCATAAGACTCGCCTACGAATGGGCTATTAGGATCTATACCATTATTTATAGCAAGCTCCTCAAAAAATTTGAAACCTTTGTCGGTTGACCCTTGTAAAACCCCAAAAGAATTTTTCAAGTTATTTTCAAAATAATTTATCAAATCATCACTAATCATATTTTCTGCAAAAATAAATTTTTCGAATATTCCAGAGTCTAAAGAAGTTAAAACCATTTCTTTACCTCCAGTATTGTATTCATTAAAAATAGCTAAAGCTTCACCACCAGCTGCAGCTAAACTCGAGACATATTTAGAATAATTATCATCATTTTGCTTATGTTCTTTAAAGATAGTTACTTGAATTTTTTTATTTTCTAATGCGTTTTTGTAAGTTAAAGCCATGTTCTTATCATAATCAGTATTTGAAAAAGTAATTGCAACTTTTTTAATACCCCTATCTTTTGTTATATCTGCTAAGATCTCACTCATTCTAGTGTCATTAGCAACTGTTCTAAAAAAAAGTTTTTTATCTTCAAATTTATCTAAATCAAAAGATGAGTCGGCGGGAGATATCATAACTATTTTATTTGGTAAATTGAATTTCGATAAAACCAACTTACTAATACCTGGACATGCACCACCAATAATTGCTATCAGTTTTTTTTTTGACAACCCATCAATCTCGTTATTAGTTTTTTCAATATCAGTACAGCCAGAGTCAACTCTAGACAATTTAAATTTCATATTGTTGAAAAAATTTTCGAGGGACACAATTTCTTTAAATGGTAATTCAATTGAGTCAGCCATAGATGGAGTTAATGTCTCTACTAATCCTGAAAACCCTAAAAAAATACCTATATTTATCTTATCCTCAGAATTAGAATTAGAAACTGAAGTAAATAAATAAAAAAAAATAACCAATACAAATTTTTTCATAAGTTATTTAGAATGACATTCATTTTTTTTAAGATATCCTATAGAAGATATTATGAATTTCAAAAAAGTAAAACCTCAATTTTCAAAACAAATAAATCCTAGGGTAGGCTTGATTGTATTATCAACAGATATAATGATAGAAAAAGATTTTTTCAAAGTTTTTGGCGGCAAGTCTATAGATCTTTATATAAACAGAATTAAAAACTATAATCCAGTAACAGCTAAAAATTTAAATAAAATGACAAAAAATATTACATCTGTTACAAAAAATATTCTTCCTGGTGAGAAAATCGATTGTGTAGTTTATGGATGTACCTCTGGAACAATTGTTTCAGGTTTTAAAAATATAAAAAAAAAAATAAATCTGGCCAAACCAAACGCCTTAGTAACAGCTCCAAGTGTAGCAGCTTTAAATGCACTAAAAAAAAAAAAAATTAAAAAAATATCAATAGTTACGCCTTATACTAAAAATCTTAATGATGATGTAGTCAATTTTTTTAAGGAAAATAATTTTATAATAACCTCTAATACTTATTTTGATATTAAGTCAGATGTAGATATTGGAAAAGTAGACCAAGATAACTTGTTTAGGTTATTATCCAATATTAACCACAACAAAGCAGAGGCGCTTTTTGTATCATGCACCTCATTACCAGTTTTGAATATTATAGAAAAATTAGAAAAAAAATTGAAAATGGTCGTTTTATCAAGCAATCAAGCTTTAATCTGGGAAACTCTTGAGAAAATAAATAAAAATGTCTCTGTGAGAGGTTTTGGGAGTTTATTTAAATAATTATCAATAATGGATTTCACAATACAAGAATATAAAAATCGTTTACATAAAGTTCAGCAATCAATGCAAAAAAAAGGTATTGAGTTACTCATTTCTCAAGATACAGCCAATATATATTACTTAACTGGTTACGATGCTTGGTCTTTTTATTATTCACAATGTGTAATTATTCATGTTAATGCAGAGGAACCTATTTGTTATGTACGTGCACAAGATGCAGGTGGTGCTTTAATTAAAACATATTTAAAAAAAGAAAATATTGTTATTTATCCTGAGAAATACATTCATACATGGCCAAATCATCCTTATGATGGATTAGTAGAATTAATTAAAACTAAAAAATGGGATAAATTAAACATAGGTTTAGAGATGGACAGCCATTACTTCACAGCACTCTGTTATGAAAAACTTAGACAAGGTCTTCCGAATGCTAATTTAAAAGATTCAGAAAGATTGGTTAATTGGGTTAGGTGCATAAAATCTGAAACAGAAATAACATATATGAAAAATGCTGCGGTAATATCTGAAAAAGCAATGAAGACAGCAATGGAAGTTATAAACCCAGGAGTAAGACAGTGTGATGCGGTTGCAGAAATTCAAAGCGCATTGTTTAAAGGTACAAAAGAATATGGAGGTGAATATGCCAGTATAACAACTTTACTACCTACTGGAAAAGGTACGTCAGCATCTCATTTAACAGCTAGTGACGTAGAATTTGTCAGCGGAGAGGCTACTATTGTTGAACTTTCAGGAACTTATAAAAGATATCATGCACCAATGGCAAGAACTGTAAATTTAGGTAAGCCTGAGAAAAAAAAAATAGATGCAATGAAGGCAACTAATGAAGCACTCGATGCTGGAATATCTAAAAGTTTACCAGGAAACACTGCAAATGATGTTGCTCAAGCTTTTTGGAAAATATTAGACAAATATAATATTAAAAAGGAGTCAAGGACTGGCTATTCAATTGGAATTGGCTATCCTCCAGATTGGGGAGAACATACTTTAAATATTTATAAAGGTGATATGACGTTATTAGAACCAAATGTTTGCTATCACATGATTGCTGTAATGCAATTTGGTGATTGGGGTGTAGAGGCGTCTGAGTCAATAAGGATTACTAATAATGGAAACGAGCTATTATGTAATTTTTCAAGAGATTTACACATAAAATAATAACTTGAAAAAGATGTCTACAAATGTTTTAAATATTTAATAATGTCTAAAAATCCTGATTTTGTTAAATTTGAAAAAGTCGATAAAAGTTACGACGGCAAAGTTCTTGTAGTTAAAGATTTAAATTTAGATATTGCAGAAGGAGAATTTATAACCATGTTAGGGCCCTCAGGCTCGGGCAAAACAACATGCCTTATGATGTTAGCTGGTTTTGAAACTCCAACAAATGGTGAAATTTATTTAGATAAAAATCCAATTTCAAATATCCCTCCGCATAAAAGAGGAATAGGTATGGTTTTCCAAAATTATGCATTATTTCCACACATGACTGTTTATGAAAATTTAGCATTTCCTTTAAGAGTCAGAAAAATGCAAAAAGATGAAATTGACAAAAAAGTGGACAAAGCTTTATCAATGGTCTCTTTATCTGGTTTTGAAAATAGAATGCCAGGTCAATTATCTGGAGGTCAACAACAAAGGGTTGCTGTAGCAAGAGCTTTAGTTTTTGATCCAAAGGTAGTGTTAATGGACGAGCCACTAGGGGCTTTAGATAAAAACTTAAGAGAGAGTATGCAATATGAAATTAAACACATCCATGAAAATATTGGTGTTACAGTTGTTTATGTTACCCATGATCAAAGTGAAGCACTTACAATGTCAAATCGTATAGCTGTTTTTAATGATGGAAAGGTTCAACAACTATCTTCGCCAGATAAATTATATGAAGAACCAGTAAATTCATTTGTAGCTGAATTCATAGGTGAGAATAATACTTTTGCTGGAGAAGTTACAAATTTTTCTAAAGATGAATGTAAAGTTAAACTTTCAAATGGTTCTGAAATTATCGCAAACCCTATTTCGGTAAAAGCAAATGGGGATAGAACAACTGTCTCCTTACGACCTGAAAGAGCACTTATAAACACTAAAGATAAAATGGATAATAATTTTAAAGGTAAAATAGAAGAGGTTATATATCATGGTGATCACACTAGAGTAAGAATAGACTTACTAGGTAATAAAGAATTTATATTAAAAGTTCCTAATAGTTCAGCTAACATGGATATTAAAATGGGTAATCAAATCAATGTAAGCTGGAATAGCTACGATGCTAGAGCATTAGATCCAAAATAAACCATAGGTTTATTTTTAAAATAATATATCAAAAATAGGGCTATTTTAATCAAATGCCTTATTGACTCCTCAGTCATATCTTGCTGTAATAATCTTTTAAAAAACGTTTAAACGGAGGAATAATGAAAAAACTAAGTAAAATATTACTTGTTCTATCTTTTGCACTTTCTATAAGCTCATCAGCATTTGCAGTTACTGTTGCATCTTGGGGTGGAGCTTACACAGAATCTCAGAAGTTAGGATATGGTGATCCAACTGCTAAGAAGCTGGGGATTTCAATCAACTGGGTTGATTACTCTGGTGGATTATCAGAGATTAAAGCACAAAAAGAGGCTGGCAAAATTACGTGGGATATAATCGACGTATTTGCAATGGATACTATTACTGGATGTGATGAAGGATTATTTGTTGAATTTGATTTTGATAAAGATTTTCCACCAGCTCCAGATGGTACAAAAGCAAGCAAAGATTTCTTTGCGCCAATGCCTAGTAAATGTGCTGTAGGAAACATTCTATACTCTTGGACTTATGCTTATAACACAAACAATGTTAAGGGTAATCCAAAGACTATAAAAGATTTCTTTGACACAAAAAAATTCCCTGGAAAAAGAGCCATCTATAAAAGCGCTTTAACAAACCTAGAAATTGCTTTAGCAGCTGATGGTATCAAACCAGGAAAAGGTGGAGCAAAAATCTACAAAGCTCTTGAAAGCGAAAAAGGTGTAAATAGAGCTATGAACAAGATCAAAGAACTTTGCACAGACCCTAACGGAGGATGTGTATTTTGGTCTGCAGGTGCTCAACCACCAGAACTACTAATGAGCGGTGAAGTTGTTATGGCAACAGGTTGGAACGGAAGATTTTTCAATGCAGAAATCGGTGAAGGCGCTCCAATCAAACAAGTTTGGGATGCACAAGGTCTTGACTATGAATATTTCGTATTAGTTAAGGGTGGACCAAACGAAGCTGATGCTAAAAAAGCTTTAGCAGAGATGACAAGTACTGAAGGTTTAGCAGGTAGTGCTAAATATATTGCATATGCACCTTGGAGAAAATCATCACTTAAAGTTATGCAAAAAGGCGAGCCATGGTACAAAGATGGTAAAACTAACATGGTTCCACAAATGCCTACTGCACCAGCAAACACTAAAAATTACTTCTTAGTAGATCCAATATTCTGGGCTGATAACGGTACAGAGCTTGGTGAAAAATGGGAAGCAATGAAAGCTGGATTATAATTTTAAGTTTTAAAGACTAAAATTATATAATATATTAAAGGGCGGTTGTTTATAGCCGCCCTTTTTTATTTATGAGCAGTGAAACACAAAAAATTTTAACAACTGACGGAATACCTTTAGAGGTAAGTCTAAAAAAAGCTGAAAGAAAAAACAAAATAAAAGCTTTTTTACTTGTAACACCTTTATTATTATTTTTACTTATTACTTATATTTTTCCTATAGGTGAGATGTTAATGCGTAGTATTGATGATAAAATGGTAACAAAAATGTTGCCCAAAACATTTAAAGCTATGGAAACTTGGGATGGAAAAGAATTACCACCTGAGGAGGTGTTTGAAGCATTTTATTTTGACTATAAAAAATTAATCGAGGAAAAAACGTTTGGTAAATTGTCTACACAATTAAATTATACAAAAAACGGTTTCAAAAGTATTTTAAAAAAGTTGCAACGTAAAATGAAGAAATTCGAAGATGGGAATTATAAAGAACAAATTATGGAAGTTCATTCAAGATGGGCAAATGTAGAATATTGGAGAGCAATAAAAGAACGTGCACCTAATTATACTAGTGCAAAGTATTTAAAGGGCATTGATATGTATAAAAATGAGGATGGAAAAATTGTCAATGTAGCTGAGGATAGACGTGTTCACAGAATATTATGGGTTAGAACTCTAGAAGTAGCTTTTTTTGTTACGGTCTTATGTTTTTTAATGGGTTATCCTATTGCACATTTATTAGCTACGTTGCCTATGAAATACAGTAACCTTCTAATGATATGTGTATTACTCCCATTTTGGACTTCTTTATTAGTTAGAACTGCTAGTTGGATGATACTTCTTCAACAACAAGGAATTGTTAACGATTTTTTTGTTATGATAGGTTTAGTCAGCGATGATGCAAGACCTGAAATGATGTATAACAAGACAGGTACTTATGTTGCGATGACACAAATATTGTTACCTTTCATGGTATTGCCTTTATACAGTGTTATGAAAACAATATCCCCTAGTTTAATGCGAGCAGGCAAGTCTCTAGGTGGCACGCCATTTATAGCTTTTTGGAAAGTATATTTTCCTTTAACTATACCTGGTATAGGTGCAGGTTGTTTATTAGTCTTTATTCTTGCAATTGGATATTACATTACACCAGCTCTTGTAGGCGGAGCTTCAGGCACTTTAATCAGCAATCAAATAGCCTTTCATATGAAAAGCACATTAGATTGGAGCTTTGCATCTGCGATGGGATTAATGCTTTTATCAGGTGTTTTAGCAATATATTGGGTTTATAATAAATTAGTTGGAGTTGATAACATTAAGCTAGGATAAATTATGGCATTACCAAAATATACAGAACCACATTATAGAATTTGGCACTACACTTATCTATTTATTTGTGCATGTGTATTTTTCTTTTTGATTGCACCTTTGTTTGTAATTTTTCCATTATCTTTTAACGCAGAAGAATTTTTAGTTTTCTCTGAGGGTATGAAAAATCTTGATCCAGATGCATTTTCACTAAGATGGTATAAGGATATGATCTACGGAACTAAAAATCCTTGGGGTTTAGCTGCAAAAAACAGTTTTATAATTGCAATTTTTGCTACACTTGGATCAGTAATATTAGGAACTGTAGCTGCTTTAGGATTGAGGGGATTGTTCTTGCCCATATTATTTTAGGCACACCTTTTGTAGTTATAACTGTGACTGCGACTTTATCGGGTTTTGATCATAGTGTTACTAGAGCTGCATCAAGTCTTGGAAGCGATCCAGTTAATACTTTTATGAAAATAACTTTACCATTAATCCTTCCAGGCGTAATTTCTGGAGGTTTATTTGCTTTTGTTACATCTTTTGATGAAGTTGTGGTTGTATTATTTTTAGCTGGACTAGAAAATACAACTATACCAATTCAAATGTGGACTGGTTTAAGAGAACAATTAAGTCCAACAATTCTCGCAGTTGCGACATGTTTGATTATTTTATCTACATTAATTCTTGTTACAGCAGAGTTATTAAGAAGAAGGTCTGAAAGACTTAGAGGAATTAATAGATAAAAAAATAAATGCTAATTAAAAGTGTTGTCATTATTGGGTCTGGTACTATGGGTAGTGGTATAGCTGCACATCTATGTAATGCCAATATTCCTGTAACTCTTTTAGATCTATCAACTGATATTAGTACTAAGGCAAGAGAGAGAATTTATAAATCTAGACCACCACTCTTAATTGATAAAAAAAAAATCGATAATATTAAAGTTGGTAACATCAATGATGATTTTGATATTGTGAAAGAAGCCGATTGGATCGTGGAAGCTGTTGTTGAGAGAATAGATATAAAACATAAAATATATGAAAAAATATTTAAAAATAGAAAATCAGGAGCAATTGTATCATCTAATACATCTTCTATTCCTATAAAAATTTTATCAGAACATTTAACCGATGACGAAAAAAAAGACTTTTGTATAACCCACTTCTTTAATCCCGTCAGATATATGGGGCTTTTAGAGATCGTCAAAAACGAAAATAACGATTTAAAAAAAATAGACTCTTTAAAAAAATTTTGTGAAAATGAATTAGGCAAAGGCGCTATTGTCTGTAATGATACACCTGGTTTCCTTGGAAACAGAATAGGTGTTTACGCAATGCAAGTTGCAATGACAGAAGCATTTAAAATGAAATTATCAATTGAAGAAGCTGATGCTGTGTTTGGAAGACCAATGGGTATACCCAAAACAGGTGTTTTTGGTTTATACGATCTAATCGGAATAGACCTTATGGCTGATGTATTAAAAAGCTTTATAAAAGAGCTACCTGAGCAAGATCCATTCCAAGAAGTTGCTAAAGAAATACCTTTGGTTAAAAATTTAATTGAGACTGGATATACAGGAAGAAAAGGCAAGGGTGGTTTCTATCGAATGAATAAGGTAAATAATCAAAAAATTTTAGAGGCTATAAATTTAGAGTCTGGTGATTATTCACCGTCTAAAAAAATTGAAATGGGAATTGACACTGTAAATTTAAAGGAATTAATAAATAGAAAAGATAAATATGGTGAGTATTCCTGGTCAGTTATATCGAAAATAATTAAATATGCTTCATCACTAGTTCCAGGCATCACGGACAAATTTAATGACATTGATGAAGCGATGAGGTTAGGATTTAATTGGGCCATGGGTCCTTTCGAGATGCTAAAATCAATTGGAGTTAATGAATTCTTTAATCGAATAGACAATTTTAAAAATAACACTTTTCTAGAAGATCTATCAAAAACAAAAGATGAGAATTTTTACGGATCTAGGCAGCTATACACAGATATTGAAACTTTAGGAAAAGTAAAACCTAAAGCAATAAAAACTGATAAAAATAAATCAGCAGAAATATATAGATTTAAAGATTTTAATATTGTTGAATTTACAACAAAAGCTTGTGCATTAGATTACGACTCTATGGATGCGCTTAAGAAAGCAACTGACAAACCTTTAATTGTAATTAATGAAAGTATGCAGTTTTCTGCAGGAGTAAATCTTAGTTATACTATGAACTTTGCAGAAAAAAATGATTATAAATCAATTGAAAAGTTTATTAAATATTTTCAAGATACATGTAAGGAATTAAAATATTCAAAATATCCAGTCGTATCGGCTCCATCTGGTCTTACTTTAGGTGGAGGATTTGAAGTTTTAGTACAAAGTAATTTTGTTGCGTCGCATACAAATATAGTAGTTGGATTAGTTGAAAGCATAGTTGGATTGGTTCCAGCTGGAGGGGGATGTAAAGAAATGTTATGGAGATGGTCACAAACCCCTGAAGCTAAAGCAGATCCCGACTTTGCTCCGTTAAAAGTTTTTGAAATTATTGGTTATGCAAAAACTGCCACTTCTCCAATTGAAGCTGAGCCTTTGAAATATTTAAGAATAGAAATAGTCTTTTTTCAGAGTCAAAAAAAATAATAGATCAAAATAAAAATTTTAAAGCACCGAATGAATCTACGTTTAAATTGTCAGGAAAACCATTAAAAGCAAAAATGATTAATGTACTAGAAAAACTTTATAATGAAAAAGTAATATTAGATCATGGTATGAAAGTAGGAACAGAACTTGCGAATGTTTTGAGTGGTGGAGATACAACTTCAGACAAATTATTAACAGAGGATAACTTGTTCGAACTGGAGCTTAGATCTTTTATGAATTTAATTGAGACAGATCAGACTAAGCAAAGAATAAGACATACCCTGGCAACAGGCAAACCTCTCGTTAATTAATATCAGCAAACATTTTAAAAGAACTAATAAAGTCTGGTCTTAAAACATATTCTGATTGATCGTTAAATTTAATTTTTTCTAATGCTGTAATACCAAAAATAACTCTCCCTAATGGCGTATATTCACCTTCGAATAAAAATGCGTCATCCAAAAGAATTAGAAATTCACTATCTTCAGTGTCTCCATTTTTGCTTTTTGCAAATGCTATTGTGCCTTTTTTAAATTCAAATGGTTGATCTGTTTCAGGTTTTATTAAATCATATTTAGATCTTCCACTACCAATATATGTGTAGTTAATATTTTCTTTTTTTCCAAATTCAAGATCTCCTGCTTGAACTAAAAAATTTTCAACAACCCTATGAAAGGCTACATTGTCGTACTCACTATTTTTAATCAATGTTTTAAATCTTTCAACTGAATTTGGCGAAATGCTTGGAATAAGTTCAATGACGACATTACCACATGGTACTTTTAAAACCGCTATGTTTTCAGGGTTATTAAAAACTAATTTTTTTAGATTTACTTTTTCTACAAATAAACATTTATTTTTAATTAAATAAAATGAAACTAAAGAGAATATTGCAAGTAAAATTAAAAAAATTAATAATAATTTTTCGGATTTAGTTTGTTTTATTTTTTTTAACATTCTTAGAATTGATGGTTGTCATCTATCTCTTTAATTATATTTTTTATAATCATAACCTTTTTATTAAGTATTTGGTCATTGGTAATCATATCTAAAATTAAAGAATTATCAGACATCATAAATGAAAAAGTTTCTGCCATATCTTCTGATATTGTAGATTTAGCATATTCAGACACAAACCCATTACTATTATAAATTCTATCTAAGCTATAGCTATTAGAACAAGTAGAACATTCAGAATATTTAAAGCTATTTGAATTTAAATTATTCCAGGAAATACTCGATAGTTCATTTTTATAATTATACTCAATTACATGAAAAATCTCATGATGTAATACTCTTACAAAGTTCAATGAATTAGAATTTGTATTTAAAATAAGTGTTTTCATTTCAGGATTTGCAAATCCTAACGCAGGTATTCCACCTATTTTTAATTCATTGCAAAGCAAAATATATTTTAAATTAATTTTTCTAAAAAAATTATTACTATATCTATTAAAATTTTTTTGCGCTTGTAAATATTTACTATTGAATTTTTGAGATATATTAGCTTTACAACTGACGTTCTTGAAGCTTGAACCAACAAAAAAATCTTTTGTTGGTTTTAAGTATGCTAAATTATTTTTATTATCTAATTTATGTAGGGTTAAATTAGGTATTTTTATTAATTCAAGAATTTGATCTGCTTTAGCTACAAATGATAATAATAATAGTAATATTATATAAAAATTAAATCTCATTGGAAAATTAAGATTATACTTTAATCGAATATTATATGTTAGATTAAATAAATGAAGAAAAAAAATAAAGATACTATTCAACCAGTGAGCGGAACCATCGTTCCAAGATTTGCAGGACCAAGTACTTTTGCAAGACTACCTGAACTTAGAGATGTAGAAAATTGTGATGTAGCGATAGTCGGAATACCTTTTGATGCAGGAACAAGTTATAGACCTGGTGCAAGATTTGGGCCACAAAGCATTAGACAAGCATCTCGACATTTAAGAACTAATTATCATCCAAATTATGATATTGAACCATTTAAAGTTCAACAAGTAGCAGATGCTGGAGATATAACTTGTAATCCTTTTAATATAAAAGAAGCTATTCACCAGATTGAAAATGGTGCTTTAGATCTTTTAAAACAGACAAGCGGTATTATAAGTATGGGAGGAGATCATACAATTGCTTTTCCGCTTTTAAGAGCAGTAAATAAAATCAATGAGGGACCTGTTGCTTTGGTACATTTTGATGCTCATCTTGATACTTGGGATACTTACATGGGTGCACCTTTTACTCATGGAACTCCATTTAGAAGAGCTAGAGAAGAGGGTTTGTTCCTTGATGATGCATCAATGCATGTAGGGATTAGAGGCCCTTTATATAGTAAAGATGATTTAAAAAATGATGAAAGTTTTGGTTTTAAAATAGTTCATTGCGATGAATTTCAAACAGATGGTATAGACAAAATAGTAAAAAGAATTAGAAAAAGAGTTGGAAACAATGCGTTATATCTTTCAATTGATATTGATGTACTCGATCCAGCTTTTGCACCAGGAACAGGTACACCAGAAATTGCCGGAATGACTACTAGAGAATTAGTAGGTGTTTTAAGAGGTCTGTCAGGATTAAATTTAATTTCTGCAGATGTTGTAGAAGTTTCACCTGCTTATGATCACGCTGAAGTAACATCATTAGCTGCTGCAACTATAATTTACGAACTCACAAATCTATTTGCAAAAAATTAATGATCAGCTACTTTTAAAAATGTTAGATAAAAAAAATTTTTATATAAACGGAGAATGGGTAAAACCATCTAGTCAAAACCACATAGAAGTAATTAATCCTGCTACAGAAAAACCTTGCACAGTCATTTCATTAGGAAATAAAAAAGATGTTGAC
>LULE01000436.1_pt1 | contig 12270 bp, 9 predicted proteins | sample 728231 | NCBI WGS metagenome assembly LULE01 (sample SAMN03860297, study PRJNA289734) | marine metagenome | biome: seawater column; feature: ocean; material: water; isolation source: Red Sea water column Station 192 - depth 10m | place: Saudi Arabia: Red Sea | collected 2011-10-15 | depth 10 m | reverse complement strand
AGTTGTCTTTCCTAAAGGAGATAAATTAGAAAAAAAGAGAAAAATAAAAATATCTGAAATCAAAGGTAGGAACTTTATTTCAATTTGGAAAGGCTCTGGGAGTAGAATTTACATTGAAAATGCTCTAGCCCTGCAAGATGAAGATATAGATTGGGCCTACGAAGTGAGACATATACCAACAGCATTGAATATGGTTGAGCAAGGACTTGGCATAACTTTAGCCCCTAAATTGGCTATTTCTAAAGATTATTCTTCTTTATCTTACAGACCTTTAATTGATCCGTCTGTAACAAGAACAATAGGTTTGATAAAAAGATCTGGAAGGGATCTTAGTTATGACTCGCAAAAGTTATATGATCTTTTAAAAGAGAGATTTAAAAGATAATTAATTAGCATAATGCATAAATAAATTTACTAATTAATGTTAATAATAAAACTATGTTGTCAGTAGATAGTTTTAATACTCTAGATCAATTTTCAAATAATGGAAAACAATACAATTTCTTTAATTTATCAAAGTTAGAAGATAGTTTTCCCAAAATAAAAAATCTACCTAAGTCCAAAAAAATACTTATTGAAAACTTGTTGAGATTAGAAGATGGAAAAGACGTTAATAAAGATCTTATTGAAAATGTATTAGAAAATCCTGAAAAAAAACACGAAATATTTTTTCTTCCATCAAGAGTATTAATGCAAGACTTCACTGGAGTTCCTGCAGTTGCAGATTTAGCAGCTATGCGTGATGCTGTTTCAAAAAATGGAGGAGATCCATCAAAAGTTAATCCTATGTCGCAAGTTGATTTAGTTATAGATCATTCTGTAATGGTTGATTATTTTGCAAGCCCAAATGCTTTCCAAAAAAATGTAGATATGGAATTTGGAAGAAATGCAGAGAGGTATGAATTTCTGAAATGGGGACAACAAGCTTTTGAAAATTTTAGAGTTATTCCTCCCGGCACGGGAATATGTCATCAAGTTAATTTAGAATATTTGGCACAAGTGGTGTGGAGCAAAAAAATTAATGAAAATTATTTCTTATACCCTGACACTTTAGTTGGAACTGATAGCCATACAACAATGGTAAATGCTCTAGGAGTTCTAGGTTGGGGAGTAGGAGGGATTGAAGCTGAAGCTGCTATGCTTGGTCAATCTGTTTCTATGCTGCTTCCAGAGGTTATTGGTTTTGAAGTGTTAGGAAAAATGAAAGAAGGTGTTACAGCAACAGATTTAGTTTTAACAATTGTTCAAATGCTACGAGAAAAAGGAGTTGTTGGAAAATTTGTAGAATTTTATGGCGATGGCTTAAAAAATTTATCACTCGCTGACAGAGCAACTATTGCCAATATGGCACCAGAATATGGAGCAACTTGTGGTTTTTTTGCAGTTGATGAAGAGACTATCAAGTACTTGAAGTTAACATCTAGAGACTCCGATCTGATAAATACTGTTGAAAAATATAACAGAATTCAAGGTTTGTGGGCCGATGACACATGTAATTATAATGATACCGTTCATTTACAACTAGAAAATGTTCAAGCATCATTAGCAGGGCCAAAAAGACCTCAAGATAGAATTAATTTAGAAAAAGTGAATTTAAACTTTAAAGAATTTTCAAAAAACAAACCCGTTGAAAAAGAAATTAAAAATCACAATTATAAAATGCAAGATGGTAACGTAGTAATAGCTGCTATTACTTCATGTACTAATACCTCTAATCCAGATGTTTTAGTTGCAGCAGGCTTAGTCGCAAAAAAGGCTTGTGAATTAGGTCTACAAGTAAAACCTTGGGTTAAGACTTCTTTAGCACCTGGTTCAAAAGTTGTTACTGATTATTTGGATAAATCGGGTTTGAATAAATATTTAGACCAACTTGGTTTTCATCTAGTTGGTTATGGATGCACTACATGTATAGGAAACTCAGGGCCACTTGATAAAGATATTGCCGAGTGTATCTCAAAAAATGATTTAACAGTTGCTTCAGTACTTTCAGGTAATAGAAATTTTGAAGGCAGAGTTAATCCACACGTTAAAGCTAATTATCTTGCCTCACCACCTTTAGTTGTAGCATATGCTTTAGCAGGGTCTGTACTTATTAATTTAACAAGTGATCCCATTGGTATTGACACAGATGGTAATGAAGTATTTTTAAAAGACATTTGGCCAAGCAATAGCGAAATCCGAAATGCTGTTGAAAAAAATGTATCGCCTGAAATGTTTAAAAAACAATACTCTAATGCTTTAGATGGGCCAAAAGAATGGCAAAAAATTAATACTTCTACGGGAGACCTGTATAATTGGAATTCTTCATCAACTTACGTACAGAAACCTCCGTTTTTTGATAATCAATCAAATGATGATAAAGAGATTAAGCCAATTGAGAATGCAAGACCTTTATTACTTCTAGGCAATAGTGTTACTACAGATCACATTTCACCTGCAGGGGCTATTAAAGTTGATAGTCCTGCTGGCAACTACTTCATGGAACGGCAAATACGTCAAAATGATTTTAATTCATATGGTGCTAGAAGGGGCAATCATGAAGTAATGGTAAGGGGTACTTTTGCCAATATAAGAATTAAAAACCAACTGCTATCAAACGTTGAGGGCGGATACTCAATTTTAGAACCTGATAAGAAAAAAATGAGTGTTTATGATGTTGCTATGGAGTATGCAAAAAGGTCTGAAAATGTTGTAGTTTTTGCAGGAGAAGAATACGGAACTGGATCATCGCGTGATTGGGCTGCAAAAGGTACGAAGTTATTAGGTATTAAGGCAGTTATTGCTGAAAGTTTTGAAAGAATACACCGATCAAATTTGGTTGGAATGGGAGTTCTGCCTATACAACTTAAAAGTCACACAATAAATGATTTAAATATTCAATCGTCTGATTTAATAAATATAAAACTTACTGAAGACCTGAAGCCTTTACAAGAATTAGAAGTCATTATTCAAAGCAATGTGAGAAATATAAAAATAGATTGTATTTTAAGAATTGATACTATCAATGAGCTACAATATTATAAAGCAGACGGCATATTAAATTTTGTTTTAAAAAATATTCTAAAAAATTAAATAATTTTTGGATTTTCTAACAGTTCTTTCAGTCTAACTAAAAAAGTTACTGCTTGCTTACCATCTATTAATCTGTGGTCATAACTTAATGCAATATACATCATTGGTTTTATAACAATCTTCTTTTTTACAGCGATAGGTCTATCAATTATTGAGTGCATACCTAATATAGCACTTTGAGGTGGGTTGATAATTGGGGTGCTCATCATAGAACCATATATACCTCCATTTGTGATTGAGAATGTTCCTCCTGATAAATCACTCATGGAAAGTTTATTTGAATTTGCTTTCTCAGATAATTCAATAATATACTTTTCAATTTCTGCATTTGATAAATCTCCAGCATTTCTAATTATTGGAACAACAAGCCCCTTTTCAGATCCAATTGCAATACCTATATCAAAGTAGTTTTTATAAATTATTTTATCTTCGTGAATTTCTGAATTAATCTCTGGTATTTCTTTTAAAACTTCTGTGCAGGCTTTAACAAAAAAAGACATAATGCCAAGTTTCACACCATGTTTTTTTTGAAAACTTGTTTGTTCTTTTTTTCTAAGAGACATAATTGCTGACATATCGACTTCGTTAAATGTTGTGAGAATGGCAGCTGTATTTTGAGCTTCTTTTAACCTTCTGGCAATTGTTTGCCTTAATTTTGACATTGGGATAGTTTTTTCATCTAACGTAGAGTCATCTTTGTCGAAGTTTGGGAGATCAACTACCTTAGCTGGAGTCTTTGTTTGATTTTCGCTAACTTTAGAGACATTAGGTGAGTCTATTGTTTGTTTTTCTTCATTTATTTCTTCGATTTGACTTGTCTCTGGTTTGGACTTTTGTTCATTATTCGTATTTTCTGATATTTCAGCAATAGATTGACCAACATTCACAGTAGATCCCTCTGGGGTTATTATCTTTGTTAATTTTCCAGAGGTTTGAGCAGGAATTTCAATTGTGATTTTCTCTGTTTCAATTTCAGCTAAATTATCGCCAGACTCAAAGCTATCTCCCTCTTTGATCAACCAAGATGTAAGCGTGCCTTCAATGATCGACTCTCCAAGCTCAGGTACTGTTATGTTTTTCATTACTCTTTCGGTAAGTTTTTAAATTTCATAAAACTGACACCACTTCTTTCTTTTATAACACGTTTTAGTGATGATTTAAGAGCTAATTCTTTTATTAGTTGCTGATTAGTACTATGTCTTTTTGATATGCCTGTAGCAGGAGCTGCTGCAGGGCGCCTTCCAACATAATGAACTTTTTTGGTTAAATTATTTTTTACTAAAACATGTCTAATACGACTTTTAACAAAACTCCATGCTCCCATATTTTTTGGCTCCTCTTGAACCCATAAAATCTCACTTTCTTTATGTTTTAATATAACATCTCCTATGGCATCAAATGGAAATGGATAAATTTGCTCAATACGAACTATTTTTACATCTTTAATATTATTCTTTGTTCTAAAATCATCTAATTCATAAAATATTTTTCCAGAGCAGAAAATTATCCTTTTTGGGTTTTTGATTTCATCTTCAATAAGGCGATGAAAAGATGAGCGTCCAGTAAATTCACTAATAGATGATACATTATTTGGGTGGCGCAGTGTGGATTTAGGGGTAAATACTATTAGTGGTTTTCTAAAATTTCTATGTATTTGCCTTCTCAAAGCATGAAAGTAGCTCGCAGGAGTGGTGCAGTTTACAATCTGAACGTTATCTTCTGCTGCCATTTGAAGAAATCTTTCTATTCTTGCACTGGAGTGTTCAGGACCCATACCCTCATGACCATGAGGTAATAACATGACTAATCCACTCATTTGCATCCATTTTCTCTCACTTGAAGCAATAAACTGGTCAATAATAATTTGGGCACCGTTGGCAAAATCTCCAAATTGGGCCTCCCATAAAACCAAAGTATTTGGGTCTGCTAATGAGTACCCATATTCAAAACCTAGGACACCTAATTCAGAGAGAAAACTATCAATTACTTCAAACTGTTTTTGATTTTTAGCAATGTGATTGAGTGGAATATATCTCTCTTCTGATTTTTGATCATAAAAAACTGAGTGTCTCTGACTGAAAGTTCCCCTTCCAGAATCTTGACCTGCAAGCCTCACTCTATATCCTTCCTTTAACAATGCTCCAAATGCTAAAGCCTCAGCAAAAGACCAGTCAATATTCTTTCCTGATTTTATTGAAGTTAATCGAGATTTATTAAACTTTTCTAATTTCGGATGAAGATTAAATCCTTTAGGTATTTGTGAAATTTTTGTGCCAATTTCCTTTAAGGATTTTTCTGACTCAGCTGTTCTACCTCTTCTAAGTGGATCTTTTGGTGCAAGACTTAATCCACTCCATTGTCCACCCATCCAAGATTTTGTTTTTAATTTATAGTTTTTTGCTTTTTCAAATTTCTTCTCCAGATCAGACCATATTCTGTCTTTTATGAAGTCTACCTGTTTTGTATTTACTACTTCTTGGCTTATAAGTTTATCTGCATAAATACTAGCAACTGTTTTTTTCTTTTTTATAGTTTGATACATCAATGGTTGAGTGAAAGAGGGCTCGTCACCCTCGTTATGTCCATGTTTTCTGTAACAAAACATATCGACAAGTGTATCTTTTTTGAATGTGTTTCTAAACTCTGTTGCAGCTCTTGAGGCTAAAACAACAGCCTCTGGGTCATCTCCATTTACATGAAATATTGGGGATTGAACAATTTTTCCTATCTCTGAAGAGTAAGGCGCAGATCGGCTATATTGAGGACTAGTTGTAAATCCAATTTGATTATTAATAATAAAGTGAATTAATCCGCCAATTCTGTAGCCATTTAATTGTGACATAGTAAAGGTTTCAGCAACAATACCTTGTCCAGCAATTGCTGCGTCTCCATGAATTAGTAGACCTGAAACTTTCGTATTATTTTTGTCTTGAATGATTGTTTGTTTAGCTCTTATTTTGCCGGCTACAACTGGATTTACCGCTTCTAAGTGAGAGGGATTAGCTGCCATACTCACATGAATAATCTTACCTCCAAAACTTCTATCAGAGCTTGCACCTAAATGATATTTAACATCACCAGAGCCCTGATCACTGAGGGCATTCTCGCCTCCATGGATAAATTCTCCAAAAATTTGAACATGAGGTTTTTTTACTATGTTAGCTAATATATTTAGTCTTCCTCTGTGGGCGCATGCAAAGGAAAAATCTTCTACACCATATTCTGAGGATCTTTTTAAAATCTGCTCAAGCGCTGGTATTGTAGACTCAGCTCCTTCAAGTCCAAATCTTTTGGTACCTCTGTACTTTGTATCTAGAAACTTTTCAAAATATTCTGCTGTAATTAATCTCTCCAAGATTGTTCTTTTACCCTTAGGGGTTAATTGCATATCTTTTTTTTCTTCTATTCTATCCTTCAGCCATTTGTATTCTTCAGCGGACTGAATATGTTTGTATTCAATTGCCAAGGTGCCAGAATAGATGCTTTGAAGTTTTTCAAAAACTTCACGTACAGTAGCTTTCTGAAATCCTAAATATCCAAATAGAAAAATTTTTCGATCATAATCTTTTTTTTGAAAACCGTAATACTCGGGATCTAAACCTGATGGATTGTTCTTTGCCATTAAACCTAAAGGGTCAAGATCAGCTATAAGGTGCCCTATCTCTCTGTAAGCTCTTATCATCATTACAAGTCGAAGAGAGTCAGTAATTGCCTGATCAAGAGAAATCTGATTAAAATCAATGTCTCTTGAAGTCTGTGACCAATTTATTTTTTGATAGTCAGCTAGAATAGAGATTTCCTCAGGAGCGAGAGCTTTAAAGAATTCATGCCAGCTCTTATCAACAAGACTTGGGTCTTTTATATAATCTCTATATATCGCTATTACTTGAGAGGCATTATTAGTTGTGAGAAATGAATTATAAGATCTCATTAATAGGTTTATGTATACGCCTATCTAATAAAGATGTCATTTGATTTTTGATCATAAAAGCTTATCAACAGCTGATACTAAACCCTGCACAGATTTGACAGATTTTTTTAACATTAATTTCTCTTTGGCTGTAAGTTTTACCTCAATAATTTTTTCAATTCCTTTATTTCCAATAATTGTAGGTACTCCCATATACATATTTTTAAGGCCATATTGGCCATTGATATAAGCAGCACAAGGTAAAAGTTTTTTTTGATTTAATAAAAAAGCCTCTGCCATCTGAATTGCCGAACTAGCAGGTGCGTAGAAAGCTGATCCATTTTTTAATAACTTCACGATTTCACCACCGCCCATTCTTGTTCGATCGACTATTTTTTCAATTTTTGAATAAGGGAATTTTTTAAGCTTTATAAAATCGATTAAAGGGACACCTCCTATTGTTGTGTAATTAATTAGAGGCACCATGTCATCTCCATGGCCTCCTAATACAAATGTTTCAACATCATTCACGGATACCTTCAAAGCATCTGATAAGAAGTATTTCATTCGGGAGGAGTCCAATACTCCCGCCATGCCCACACACATGTTTTTGGGTAGTTTGGAATATTTCTGGAGAACGTATACCATCGCATCTAGTGGGTTTGTAATACAAATAACAAATGCTTTAGGAGCATATTTTTTTATATCTAGTGCAATTTTTTTTATTATTTTTCCATTGATCTCAAGTAAATCATCTCTACTCATTCCAGGTTTACGGGGTAAGCCAGCAGTTATGATGATAACGTCAGATCCCTTCATTTTTGAAAAATCATTGGTACCCTCTATTGACCCTGTGAAACCCTCAACTGCTGATGATTGACTAAGATCTAAAGCTTTTCCTTGAGGCATCCCATTAACAACATCAATGAGTGTTATATTACCGAGTTTTTTTAAAGCTAATAAATGTGCGAGTGTGCCTCCAATATTTCCAGCACCAATTAATGATATTTTATTCACTTATTATCCATTTTGGATATTTCATGTTTTATTTCAGCTATCGCTTTAGCTGGATTTAATCCTTTCGGACAAGAGTTCGTGCAATTCATAATCGAATGACATCTATATAGTTTAAAACTATCATCTAATTCATTCAACCTTTCTTTTTTTTCTTCATCTCTGCTATCTTGTATCCAGCGGTTTGCTTGAAGCAATACAGCTGGTCCTAAATATTTATCCTCGTTCCACCAATAACTAGGACAAGAAGTGCTACATGAGAAACACATAACACATTCCCATTTACCATCTAACTTATCTCTGTCTTCGACTGACTGTAAGTTTTCACGTTTATTATTTGGGGACTTTTTATTTAACCATGGTTTTATGGATTTGAATTGTTCAAATGCTTTTTTTAAATCAACCACTAGATCTTTTAAAACCTTCATATGAGGAAGAGGATAAATATTTATTTCATCAGAACAATCTTCTATATGTTTTTGACATGCAAGTGTATTTACTCCATCTATGTTCATTGCACATGATCCACAAACACCTTCTCTACAAGATTTTCTAAAAGTTAAACTTGGATCAACTTCAGCTTTAATTTTATTTAATATATCTAGAACCATTGTTCCTGCTTTAGCTACATCAATTTCAAATCGATCGATTTGAGGAGGGGTATTTTCATCACCAGACCACCTATAAACATTTATAATTCGGATATCATGATTTTGTTGAGATTGCTCGTCAATGAGATCGACATTGGAATAAGATTTTCCTTTAACTGGAACTGAGTTTTTTGGAAGAGTAAGTTGTACCATTTAATAAACCCTTACTTGTGGTTGGATGACAGAGATTTGATTACTCAGTGTAGTCATTCTCACTGGTCTATGGGTGACTTTATAATCAGTGACATCACCCCAAAAAAGAGTGTGTTTTAACCAATTTTCATCATCTCTGTCTGGAAAGTCCTCTCTAGCGTGAGCACCTCTACTTTCAGTTCTTTGCTCAGCAGAAACACCAACACTTCCAGCAACTTGCATTAAATTATGTAGTTCTAAAGCTTCAACTAAATCTGTATTAAAAACATCTGACTGATCTTTAACTTTAATATGTTTTAAATCTTGTGACATCGAGGCTAATTCATCATTGCCTAATTTCAAAGTTTCACTTTCTCTGTAAACACCAAATCTTTTTTGAACAGTCTTTTGCATCCTCTCTCTTAGCTCACCGACTGAAACATCTCCTTTGTTACTTTTAATTGATTCTAATCTCTCTATGATAGAATTTGTTTGCGACAGAGATGGGGTTCTCAATGACTCTTTGGTATCAATAACTTGGCCAGCCTGAATTGCTGCGCCCCTTCCAAAAACTACGAGCTCAGCTAAAGCATTTGTTCCAAGTCGATTAGCTCCATGAACTGAAGCGCATGCAGCTTCTCCGATAGCCATTAGTCCCTCACAGACTTCTTCTGTATTAGAGTCATTTGGTTTCAAAACCTCTGCTTTAAAGTTTGTAGGAATTCCACCCATACAATAATGAACAGTTGGAATTACTGGGATTGGCTCTTTTGAAATATCTCTTCCACAAAAGGCTTTAACTGACTCAGAAATACCAGGTAATCTTTTTGCAAGCATATCAGCATCAAGATGTTCCAAATGGAGATTTATATAATCTTTGTTAGGTCCGCAACCTCTACCTGCACTAATCTCTTTACTTATGAATCTTGATATAACATCTCTAGCAGCAAGATCTTTTGCATTCGGGGCATACTCTAACATAAACCTTGTGCCTTCGTTGTTCTTAAGAATACCTCCTTCACCTCTAGCTGCTTCTGAAATTAAAACACCCACACCATATATTCCTGTTGGATGAAATTGAATAAACTCCATATCAGATAGAGGAAGACCGGCTCTCAGCGCTATGCCTGCTCCATCACCAGTGCAAATATGAGCACTTGTTGAGGATTGAAAAATTCTTCCATAGCCCCCTGTTGCGAGAATTGTCATTTTTGCAATAAAACGGTGCAATGATCCGTCTTCTATGCTTATTGCTAAAAGACCACAAATTGTATCATTGTCATCTTTTAATAAGTCTATAGCGAAATATTCGTTATAAAAATCAACGTTATTTTTGAGGCTTTGTTGATACAGAGTATGGAGTAATGCATGGCCGGTCCTGTCAGCTGCAGCGCAAGCTCGGCTTGCTGGCTCGCCTTTACCATTTTTTGTCATATGGCCACCAAAAGGTCTTTGATAAATCTTACCATCATCTGTTCTTGAAAATGGCATACCATAATGTTCAAGCTCAACAATTGAGTCGACTGCATTTGAGCATAAATATTCAATGCTATCTTGATCACCCAGCCAGTCTGAGCCTTTTACAGTGTCAAACATATGCCACTGCCAGCTATCTTCACCCATATTAGCTAATGCAGCTCCAATTCCACCTTGGGCAGCAACAGTATGACTTCTTGTAGGGTAAACTTTTGAGACACAAGCAGTTTTAAGGCCTTGTTCAGAGCACCCTAATGCTGCCCTCAAGCCCGCTCCACCAGCACCTAATACAACTACATCTAATTTATGATCTGTATAATTCATATTAAAAAAATAACACCGGTAAAAAGAGGAGAAAGGAAATACCAATAATTCCGTCTGTTATTAAAGAATAAAGTTTCATTTTATTTAATTGAAAATAATCCTCATAAACTTTGCCCAGTTGGATTCTAATATGTAGCATTGATATGATAAAAAAAATTAATAATAAAATTTTATTAGTGGTAGTAAATAATGAGATTTTGAGAGAATTTACATCAGAGTAAGAACTTAAAAAAAATAAAATAAACCAGTAACTAATAGGAATTAACGCTAAATATAAAATTCTTTCTATTTTCCACTTTTGAGAAGCTTTCATTAAAATATCATCCAAGTAAAAATCAAAGTCATTATAATATTTGCTACTAGAATAAGATATGTCACTAAGTAGACATTTTTAAGATCCATTCCAATTGAAAATGACCATAAGAAATATTTAAAACCGTTTAACAAATGATGATTAAAGATAAAAAACCAAAAGACAAATATTAGCTTTATAGGTAATAAGTTTATCAACAATGTTAATACTTGATTAAGTTGAGGGAGAGAATTTAAGCTTCCTAACCAAATTGCAAAAAAAGGCAAAGAAAATGCAAATGCAATTACTCCTATCCTGCTGGAGATAGAAAATACCATTGTCAAAAAAGGCCTATATATTTGCAAATGGGGTGATATCGGAGCCATAGAAAGGCAATATATTTAAAAATGTCTTATAGTAAAAAACTATTATTTTATTAATTCATGCGTTACATGAATAAATAAGGCTGTGGAAAAAATGTTAATCAAATTACCCATTCATTAAAATTAAGGTTCTGAAAATGCCCTATATTCAATTAAAATCCAATCAGGTCGTGAACATTTTTGTTTAAATGTGCCGAATCTCACCCCGCATGAGAAAGCTTTATTCATATAAAGTTGGCACCACGACCTATCAATATACTCTCTTTAATATGTTTATTGTCTATATATAATCTGCTGCTATGTCTGCTTTGGCACAATTATCCAAATTTATTGATCGATTTAATACAATCATAGGATATCTATGTGCTTTTTTTGTTTTCTCTATGGTCATAGTTGTATTCACTGTTGTCGTCTTAAGATATGGGTTCAATATTGGATTTATATGGATGCAAGAAGTTTATGTTTGGCTTCATAGTTTTGTTTTTATGTTGGGTGCTGGTTTTACTTATTTAGCTAATGAACATGTCAGAATAGACGTCTTTTACCGAGAGGCATCAAAAAAATATAAAGCTACTGTAGATCTATTTGGAAATATTTTTTTACTTCTACCTTTTTTATATATCATTTGGAATTACAGCTATCCCTTTGTATATAGATCTTTTTTAATGGGAGAGGTTTCCAGAGAAGCGGGCGGTATGCCTGCTTTATATATTTTAAAAAGTGCAATTCTATGGTTTTGTTTAGTTTTATTTCTTCAATTAGTCTCTAATGTAATTAAATCAATACTAACACTTTCAAACTATCATTTGTCTGATAATAAATCATGATTAGTCCTGAAATTTTAGCAATTGTAATGTTTGTAACAACATTGGGGTTATTACTTTTCGGTTTTCCCGTTGCTTTTACACTCGCTGGAACAGCTCTTCTGTTTGGATTTTTAGGAGATGCTCTGGAAATATTTAATTTCAGAATGCTAGGATTTTTTCCTCAACGCATTTTTGGAACAATGATTAATGA
>LULE01001433.1_pt1 | contig 12271 bp, 13 predicted proteins | sample 728231 | NCBI WGS metagenome assembly LULE01 (sample SAMN03860297, study PRJNA289734) | marine metagenome | biome: seawater column; feature: ocean; material: water; isolation source: Red Sea water column Station 192 - depth 10m | place: Saudi Arabia: Red Sea | collected 2011-10-15 | depth 10 m | reverse complement strand
ATTTATAAAAACTCATACTTATCAAAAAATTACAACTGATGAAGCAGCTACAAAAATTGCAGAATATGGATCAAGATTATCATATTTAGAGGGTTTTATAGGTCATGCCGAACAATGTAATGTTAGAGCAAGAAGATATGGTGGAATTAATGTAGCCTATGGAAAACCAGTATCTAAAATTAAAACTAAGTAATGTATTTAAAAAGTTTAAGTCTCAAGAAAAAAATAGCACTTGTGACAGGTGCGGGTAAGGGTATTGGAAGAGCTTCAGCTATTACTTTAGCAGAAGCTGGTGCTGATTTAATAATTTTAAGTCGCACTGAAAAAGACCTTATTAAAGTTAAAAAAGAAATAAACAAATTAAAAAGAAAATGTGAATTTTTTGTTTGTGATTTATTTGATTTTGATCAAATAACTGAAGTTTTTTCAAAAATTAATAGATTAGATATTTTAGTAAATAATGCGGGAACAAATATACCTGAGTTTTTTAACAAAATTAAAAAAGAAGATATGGATTATATGGTTGATTTAAATTTGAAAGCTTCTTTTCATGTTGCACAATTAGCATCCAGAAAGATGTTAAAGTCTAAAAATAGAAAAACAAATGGAGGAAGTATCATTAATATGTCATCTCAGCTAGGCAAAGTTGGAGCACCAAATAGAAGTACTTACAATATGACAAAATTTGGCATTGAAGGGTTGACTAAAGGAATGGCTCTGGATTTAGCTTCAAAAAATATTCGTGTAAATTCTGTTTGTCCAACGTTTGTTGAAACTCCAATGGTAAAAAAGTTTTTTATTAATAAAAAATTTAAAAAAGAAACTTTAAAAAATATACCTCTTGGTAGATTAGCTACTGAAAGTGATGTAGCTACTGCGGTTGTATATCTGGCATCAAATGGTTCATCAATGATTACAGGGTCGTCGATAGTGGTAGACGGTGGTTGGACTGCTAAATAAAATTAGTAATTAACAAAGTTAAGATAATTTTATGAAGGCAATAATTTTTGGATCTATAGGAACTTTAGTAGAAACGTCTGATATTCAAAGACAGTCATTTAATCAAGCATTTAAGGAAATAGGACTAGATTGGTATTGGGATAAAAATAATTACAAAAATTTACTTAAAAAGTCAGGGGGAAGAAATAGAGTTGAATATTTTGCTAATATTAATCAGAACACAGTAGACTCAAAAAAAATTAGAGAACTAAAAACTCAATATTTTAACAGATATTTAAATTCTAATATTATTAATCCGAGAGAGGGTGTTTTAGAGGTAATTAAATATGCGAAATTAAACAATATTAAAATTGGTCTAGCATCAACGACTACAATTGAAAATATAGATGCTATTTTCACAACTCTAAAAGATAAAATAATAAAAACAGATTTTAATTTTATTGGGAACAGTAAACTAATAAAAAAAGTAAAACCTTACCCAGATATATATTTTGAAGCCCTCAAAAATTTAAGTGTAAAAGAAAATGAGTGCATAGCAATAGAGGACTCAGTTGAGAGTGCATTATCAGCTAATAAAGCTAAAATAGAATGTATCGCATTTCCAGGACTATTTCATATGGATGATGATTTCAGTTTTTGTAAAAAATGTTTGAATAAATTAGATATTTCAATTTTTGAAAATTGATAAATATCATTAGTCATGTGTTTATTATTCACAATGACTTAGGTCTCAAACCCCCCTATTTTGAGGTAATTAAGATTTGTCTTTGCTTATTGCAAGTAGCCTCTACGTTCCACAGCAAAGAGATATCCTTCAGCACATAAAACAGGTCCTTGATCTAATTTCTCTACTAAATTCATCTTAAAATCCCTCCAAATTTCTCAAAACTCTAGTATGGAAATCTTCGAAATTCTAGTTTAAAAGTAAAAAAAAGGAGTTAGGAATATGAGTTTATTTAAAGCTCAAGTTAATTTCATTAACGAATGGGTCTTATCTATTCGTCCTTTTTTTTCAATAAATCAAAAATCTATATGCCTGATATGAGGGGGAAGTTAAAATGACAAATTCGAAAGTCATAGGAGTAATCGGCTTAGGGAATGCCGGATTACCAATCTTAAATAATTTAAATAAAACAAAAAAATATCAATTGATTGCTTATGATATTGATGAACATAAACTAAATCTTCTTCCTGAAAATATTTCAAGAGCATCTTCTATTAAAGAGTTAGCTCAAAAATGTCATGCCACCATAACTTGTTTGCCAAAACCTGAACACGTCTTGCAAGCTGTTGAAGGAAAAGAAGGGTTATTGGAAAATGCCTCGCCAGGAATGGTTTGGATTGATACTTCTACTACTGACTTTAAGCAATCTCAAGAATTAGAAAAAAAAGCATTAACCAATAATGTATCCATGTTAGAAGCTACTTTGACAGGAGGAGTTCATGCATTGCAAAATAATAATATGGTAAGTTTAGCAGGAGGTAATAAAGAGATTTTTAATGAGTGGAAAGAATTAATACAAGATGCAATTGGTGAGGTTGTTGTACTTTGTGGAGATATCGGAGCAGGTGCGATTGCGAAGGTAGTTTCTAACATGCTTGCTTTCACTAATATGGTGGCAGCTTCGGAATGTATGATGATTGCAAAAAAAGCAGGCTTAGACTTAGAAAACTTTTTTGATGCCATCAGAGTTTCTGCTGGCAATTCATTTGCATGGGAAACTGTTGTGCCACATATTTTTAATCAAAAATATGAAGCGGGGTTCACAATGGACTTAGCATGTAAAGATATGAGGTTATGTTATTTATTAGGTGAGCATTTAAAAATTCCATTAGATTTACATATGGAAGTGAAAAAAAAGATGGAGAAAGCCAAATCTCAATATGGAGATAATGAAGGATGTTATGTATATCCACGAACTCTTGAAGATGAATTAAATGAGCCTTTATCTCTAAATGGATGGGATAATTGGGGTTATGACATAGAGGTAGTAGATGGCTCAATAGTTGTTAAACACAAGAATCGACCTGAATCTAAACACCCTCAATACAACACACAGTCAAAATGGAAAGCATATTACAAATTCATAGAGTAAATTAAGAAACTAGATAAATGAAAACCCTCTTAGCTCTATTATTATTAATCCCTAGTTTGAGTTGGGGACTTACTTTTAAGGATGGAAAACAAGTTGATGGCAATGAAAAAACGCGAGATAAGGAATTAAAATCTGAGGAAATATCTTCAGATATTATTGGGAGATGGAGAGGTTTAGCTAATTGCGAATGGAATGGACGCTATGAGTTAGGCAATGGAATTATTGAAGGTGTAATTGATCTAGTTATTAAAAAAGATAAGAAAGATCCCAACAAAGTTATTATAAAAAAAGAAAAATGGCTTTGGCCATCTTTTGGAGGAAGAGTCAAAATAAAATCATTTAAGGTTAATGAGAATTCTTTCGAAATTGTAAGCAAAGAGCCTGTTGATGATAAGGATAATACCAGGAAGTGGTTTGGAAAAATGTCAAGCAATGATCATATTGAGGTCACCGATGAATATAATAATTGCGATGCTCTGCTCTATCGAGCAGAGAATGTTACATTTGAAGCATTCACTCCCAGAATTCCTATTGATTTTATAGATGGTGTTGAAAATGATCAAAAGTATACGATTGAGGGGTTTTTAACTTACCCTCAAGAGCAAAAAGAAAAATATCCTTTAATGATTTTAATTATGAATTCTGCCTGTGACTTTGGGCAAAGAAATTTTACGTTAGGTCAGGATATTAAAAAAGCAGGTGTTGCTACATTAGAGATTGATAGCTGTCTTCCAAGAGGCCTCAGTATTTACAATATGATTATTCAAGGCAACAGCAGCAAACTAACACCATGGATGGGAGCAGCTGACGCTCTCTATGGTTTAAAGCACATGCAATCTCATCCCAAAATAGATCCTGAAAAGATTGCAGTTATGGGTTTTAGTTGGGGTGGGTCAGCAGCAGTTTACACTGGTCTTGATATGATTAGAAAGCCAATAATTGATGATGAAAATTTAAATGATTTTGCATTAAGAATAGGAGTTTATCCATATTGTAGATATTTAGATAAACAGGGTGTAACTAAAAATAAAATTCATTTTTTAACAGGTGAAAAGGATGAGACTACTCCTGCCTTATTTTGTAAAGATATGGCAAAAAACTTTAACGATTTTGGTGGTAATGCAACTATAGATATTTTTCCTAACGCCCATCATAACTTTGATGGATGGAGCAATTGGGATGAGGCAGAATTTTCAAATCAATGGTTTAGAGTAACTAAAAATTGCAAATACTGGCTTGCTGCGGATGGAAAAAGAACGTGGCGAATGGAAGATAAAGTAATTCATTTAGATAATTACGATACTTGGGATGTTTCTGCTGATAAGCATTACAAAGATTATAAAAAAGAATGTGAGCATTGGGGGGTCGTAGAGGGAAGAAACAATGAAGCGGCTATTAATTCTGCAAAAAAAACAATATCTTTGCTTGAAGAATACTTAATGTAAAAATTGAATTAATTTCGATTATTGTCTCGCTTTCAAAAGGTTTATGATTGTTTGAGAATGTTTTTTTGCCTTTAGGAAAAATTGTCGTGGGTTGAAATTACTTCCATTGTAATAGTCAAAGACACAATGGGGGTGGGTAAACATCTCTGTGTACCCTATGTGTACCCTACGAAACAAATTTAGATTGATTCTCATAAACAAACGCTAACAAAAGGTACACAGAACAGTCAATTGGTTGACCCTTACTTTTGGGGATAAGATCTCAATTTAGTGTGAAGCTATTTAGTTTTTTAAACTTGCAATTATCTTTTGAATGGCGCGCTCTGCAGGATTCGAACCTGCGACCCTCTGCTTAGAAGGCAGATGCTCTATCCAGCTGAGCTAAGAGCGCATTTATTGGAATATTTACCACTTCAACTTTATATTTTCTACTTTAATATGCATTAATTTTTAAATGAACAATATTATAATTAAAGTCGAAAATTTGGTGAAAACATTTGGTGGATTAGTTGCGCTAAATGATTGCTCCTTAGAAATTAAGGATAAAGCTATAACAGGAATTATTGGACCCAATGGTTCTGGTAAAACTACGTTATTTAATGTAATTACTGGTAATCTGAAGCCAGATACAGGTAAAGTTTTCTATAATGGTGTTGAAATAACTAATGAAGAGTCGCACGACTTATTTCATTTAGGAGTATTAAGAACATTTCAAATAGCACACGAATTTTCAAATATGACAGTTATTGAAAATTTAATGGTAGTGCCGGGTAATCAAAAAGGTGAAAAGCTTCTATATTCTTTGATGAATAGTCAAAAAATTAAAAAAGAGGATGAATTAATTAAAGATAAAGCTATGGAAGTTTTAAAATTTTTAAAAATTGAACACCTTAAAAATGAGAGAGCTGGAAATTTATCTGGAGGTCAAAAAAAACTTTTAGAATTGGCAAGAACAATGATGGTAGATGCTAATTTTTGTATGATTGAACATGATTTTAACTTTATAAGTGAGTTGTGTGACCCCGTAATAGTTTTAGCTGAGGGATCAGTTCTTTTTAAAGGTTCTGCTGAGGAAGTTAAGTCAAATGAACAGGTTATTGAGTCTTATTTAGGTAAGGGATTAAAAAAATAATGTTTTTTTCTGCTTCAAATTTAACTGGTGGTTATGGAGGTGTAAATATTATCGAAGAGTGCTCTTTTAGCGTTAATAGAGGTGAACTTGTGTCCATTCTAGGTCCTAATGGTGCTGGTAAATCGACAGCAATGAAAGCAATGCTTGGTATACTTGACTTAAAAAATGGAAATGTCGTACTTGACGGGAAAGACATCACAAAACTTAAAACACAAGATAGAATAAAGCTAGGTATTTCCTTTGTACCTCAAATTAAGAATATATTTACAGAATTAACAGTAAAAGAGAACTTAGAGATGGGTGCTTTTTTAAATGATGCTAATTTATCAACGAGATTAGAGGAGATGTATGATTTATTTCCTATAATTAAAGAGAAAAAAGATCAATTTGCAGGCGAATTATCAGGTGGTCAACGACAACAGGTTGCAATCGCCAGAGCTTTAATGACTGAGCCAGATGTTTTAATGTTAGACGAACCAACTGCAGGTGTTTCACCTGTAATTATGACAGAATTATTTGAACACATACTAAATATAAAAAAACAAAACATAGCTATACTAATGGTTGAGCAAAATGCCCGCCAGGCTTTAGAAATATCTGACCGAGGTTATATTTTAGTAACAGGAAAAAATGCTTACGAAGGCAAAGGAGACTTTCTTCTTAATGATAAAAAGATAAGGAAGGCTTTTTTAGGTGGGTAAATGGATTTTTTAAACTCAATCATACTTCTTACAAACTTTATTATTGTGCCAGGAATAACTTATGGATCTCAACTGGCTTTGGGCGCAATTGGAGTAACTCTTATTTATGGTGTGTTAAGATTTGCTAACTTTGCTTATGGAGACTTGATGGCTTTTGGAACGATGATTGTAATCCTTGTTACTTGGTTTTTACAGTCAAAAGGAATTACGTTTGGCTTACTTCCAACTGCTTTACTTGCGTTACCAGTTGGTATTCTATTAACAATTGCAGTTAGCTTATTTTTTGACAAAACAGTATTTGAATATTACAGAAATAAAAAAAGTGACCCTGTAACTTTTATAGTTGTTAGTCTTGGTATTATGTTTGTTTTAAACGCAGTGGTTAGAATTATCATTGGACCAAACGATATAAACTTTATGGATGGTCATAAGTTTATTATGAAAGCTAGAGAATTTAAACAAATGACAGGGTTAAATGAGGGACTAGCATTAAAATCAACTCAAGTTATAACATTAATTACAACAATAATTACTTGCTCCATACTATTTTATTTTTTAAATAAAACAAAAACAGGCAAATCTATGAGAGCTTATTCAAATAATGAGGATTTAGCTTTGCTATCAGGTATTGATCCAAAAAAAATTGTTTTACTGACCTGGATAATTGTCTCAATTTTAGCGACTGTTGCTGGAACTTTGTACGGATTGGATAAAAGTTTTAAACCATTTACTTATTTTAATAACCTTCTTCCCATATTCGCAGCAACAATTGTTGGTGGTATTGGAAATCCTTTAGGTGCATTTTATGGGGGCTTTCTAATTGCTTTCTCTGAAATAGGCCTTACCTATGCGTATAAAAAATTTTTTAAGTACCTCATGCCTGATGGTCTAGAACCAAGCACACTAATACAATTTATCTCTACTGATTATAAATTCGCGATCTCTTTTGCGATATTGATAGTGGTTCTTATTTTTAGGCCAAATGGTATCTTTAAAGGAAAAGTCATATGATCAATAATACTGACTTTAAAATTTGTTTCTCAGTAATGACAGTTTTAACCATTTTAGTAGGTTTATTTCAATCATGGGGTATTGCTTTATCAATGTTAAATCTCTGTCTAATCTCTGCTGTTATGGCAATGGGGGTAAATATTCAATGGGGTTTTGCAGGATTAATTAATTTTGGTGTAATGGGCTTTTTGGCCATAGGTGGTCTAGCAACTATTTTAGTTTCAGTTCCACCTGTTCCTGAAGCTTGGAGCGCTGGTGGGTTAGGAATTTTAATTTCTGGTTTATTTTTAGTTGCAGTTGTTTTTAGTGTATTAATTATTAATAAAAAAATTCCAAATCATAAATATAAAAATTATTTTATATTCTTTATCATAATTTTATCTATACCCTTACTTAAGTTTATAGCTGGTCCATCAATTAGTAAGATTGAGTCAATAAATGCCGCTACATCAGGTTTCTTAGGTGGAGCCAATTTACCAATTATATTTTCATGGTTTGTTGGTGCTATTTTGTGTGCACTCGTAGCCTTTGTCGTAGGAAAAGTTTGTTTAGGATTGAGGTCTGACTATTTAGCAATATCAACTTTATTGGTCTCGGGAATAATAATAACAATTGTAAAACATGAGGAGTGGCTATCAAGGGGGGTAAAGAATGTTATTGGTTTAAAGAGACCAGTTCCATATGAAGTGGATTTACAAAACTCTGAGTGGTTTATTAAGCTTGTTGAGTTTTTTAACTCTTCCAAACTATCAAATATATTAGATCCTGATGAAAAGGTTTCTCTGCTTAATCAATTAGTTATCAACTCATCTGGTGTTTTTGTAAAGCTTTGCTTTAGTCTTATATTTTTATTAGTTGTAATTACAATACTTTACTTTTCAGAAAAAGCCTTGAATTCTCCTTGGGGTAGAATGATGAGGGCAATAAGAGACAACGAAGAAGCAGCTAAAGCTATGGGTAAAAATGTTGTCAAGCAACACCTATTTATTTTTATGTTAGGTTCAGCAATTATTGGATTTGCGGGTGCCATGCTTGTAACATATGACGGTCTATTTACACCCTCCAGCTATCAACCATTAAGATATACCTTTCTCATATGGGTAATGGTCCTATTAGGAGGAACAGGTAATAATTATGGTGCAATACTAGGTGGATTTGTTGTTTGGTTTATTTGGATACAATCTGCTCCATTTGCATTATTAGTTATCAATATTTTCACAAATCATTTAGATGAAACAAACTATATAAAAGAACATCTATTGAATAGTGTCCCCTACTTTCGATATTTGATGATGGGTCTTGGACTTTTATTAGTTATGAGGTATCGCCCAAAAGGGCTACTTCCAGAAAAAATTATTAAGAATTAATTTCACTTTAGCCCCACCAAAATGATGGGGCTAAAAAATAGCAATTATCTTTGTGCTACGTCAGTAAATTGTCCGCCTTCAATTCCCTTTTCAAGGAATGCTCCAAATGCTTCTCCTACCTCAGTAAAATTAACATCAGTGGCTCCGTCATAGTCAACTGCAAAACCTGCACAAGCAAGCTCGAGACCTTTACCTAGTTCACCAGCATAAATCTTAGTACCGGGGCCATTAGCTACACTCATAATATTTGCAGCTACAGTTGCACTGTCATCGGATCCGCCTTTGCACATTGCTAGCATGATTAATGCAGCAGCGTCATATGACTCTCCGACGTAAACTGATGGGTCAACTCCGTTAGCTTCAGCGTATGCTTTAAACTGCATTGCACCAGCACCTAAAGAACCAGGCATTGAACCAAATGAACCATCAAGATCTGAACCAAATGTGTCTGTTAATGATTCACCAATCATACCATCAGATAAAACAAATGTATCAAAAGCACCAGTATCTAAGGAACCTTGGATAATTTGGTTTCCACCTTGATCTAGGTAACCTATAACAACTAAAGCATCGCCACCGGCTGATGAAAGAACACCTACTTCAGCACTATAGTCAGCTTTGTCACCTTCGTGAGCAGTTTTAGCTGTAACTTCAATACCTCTTGCAATTGCTGCAGCTTCATATACATCAGCTAAACCAACACCGTAATCAGTATTAACGTAAGTAATTGCAACACTTGAAATACCTCTGTCACTAGTTATGTCTGCTAATACCTCTCCACCTCTAGCATCAGAAGGAGCTGTTCTGAAAAACAAACCATTGTCCTCTGCAGTAGTTAAAGCAGGTGAAGTTGCAGATGGTGAAATCATTGGAACACCGTTAGGCACAGCAACATTTGAAAGGACTGCACCTGTAACACCAGAACAGTCTGCTCCCATAATTGCAGTAACACCCTGTGAGATTAAAAATTCAGCTGCAGATGCTGCCGCTGCTGAATCAATACATGTTGAGTCAGCTCTAATTGAACTAACAGTTGAACCACCTAATCCTGCAGCCATACCCGGCGTTAATGATTCAATAGGTCCTGTAAAACCTAAAATAATGCCAACTTTAACTTCTTTAGCGTATGACGTGCTAAACATAAATAAAGCAAGCAGAGTAGTAATGAACTTAATCATTTCTTTCCCCCTTATTAATTAATAATTATGCAGTGATAATAGTATTATATTTAAAAAAATGAATATTTAATTACTAATGTGTCCAGGAAGTTTTTCTATTATTTGAGAAATTACTGGCATAACTCTTTGGTTTTACTGGTTTATAGGTTTGATCAACAACCCTGTATTGATATGAGTTCTTTTGACACCATAAGGTAGCATCATCTAAGCTGTCAAAGTATAATTTTAATTGTTTAGTTGTGTTTTTTGAGCTATTCCAGCCCATTAATACATCCTTTTGAAGGCTAGGATCAAACTCAAACTCGATAATCCACATTTTAGTTTTCTTTAATCCTGATTGCATATTAGTTTTTGACGGACGCTTAATTGTTACTTTTTTCATTTTTTTTTGGTCGGGGAGACAGGATTCGAACCTGCGACTTTCTGCTCCCAAAGCAGACACTCTACCAGACTGAGCTACTCCCCGAGTATTGAATATATATACTTTTGTCTTATAAATAGTCAAACAGTTAAATCTCATGCAAAAAGTAACTAAAATAAAAAAATTACTTATATCAAACAGCTTCTTCAAGTTTTGGAAATATCAATTTTTAGTTCGTAGCTTTAACAAGAAAATAAAACCTTATAAGATTTTTCGAGAAATATTAAATGTTGGAGATGTCGTTTTTGCTCTTTGTTTTAGTCCTGAAGAGAAAAAGTTTTATTTGATCAAGCAATTCAGACCATTTTACTTTGTCAGAAATAAAACATTAAAATATGAAATTGTAGGAGGATTAGTAGATAAAGGTGAGTCGCTTATTACTGCTTTAAAAAGAGAAATTAAAGAGGAAATAGGAGTAAAAACAAAAAAAATTGTGAAATTAACTACATACTGCCCAGTACCAGGCTACTCCGATGAAATTGTTCATGTTTATTATGCAGAGGTTGAAAAAATAAAACTAAAAACTCTTTATAATAGAAATGAGAATGAGGAAATTAAAATTTTTAAATTAAGTCTAACTGAATTAAAAAAAATTAATGAAAGTAAATCTATACAAAACGTTCTAACAAAAATTTCTATTTATGAGTATTTTAAAAAATTTAAAAAGAGTTAACGTTATTAACAATCTTATTTTCTTTTAAAAAATCAGCAACTTGATTTGCAACGTCAATTGCCACATTAGATTGAGCTTCTTTTGAGGAAGCTCCTAAATGAGGTGTGAGAAGTAAATTTTTAGTTCCAAACAATATATTATCTGTTGCAGGCTCATTTTCATAAACATCAATTGCAGCACCTGCAATAATTTCATTATTGAGTGCTTCTTTTAAATCAGATTCATTAATCAGACCGCCCCTAGCACAATTTATAATCACTGATGTGGGTTTCATTGTTGATATTGTTTCTTTGTTAATCATATATTTTGTTTCATCATTTAATTTCGTATGAAGAGAAATAATGTCAGCCTCCTTAATTAAATCTTCTGTTGAAACCTTTTTAACATCAAATTTTGATAAATCATCATCACTTGCTGATTTAGAATTAGTAATAATTTTCATTCCAATTGTTGAGCATATTTCAGCAACTCTTTGGCCTATGTTGCCATAGCCCACAATTCCAAGTGTTTTTCCTTTAAGCTCAGTACCGATAAACTTAGGTTTTTCCCATTTACCCTGATGAGTTGAGTCGTTAGCCAAATGAATATTTCTCATAATTGAAAACATTAAACCTACACTTAACTCAGCAGTTGCCTCTAGGTTTCCTAGGGGCGTATTCATTACTAGAATTCGATTTTTTGTTGCTTGATCTATGTCAACATTATCAACTCCAACTCCTGCTCTACCTATAACTTTAAGGTTATTACAATCAGCAAGAATATCTGTTGTTAGTTTAGTTGCAGATCTGATTAAAATTCCATCATATTGATCAATTACACTTTTTAGTTCCTCAGGGGACATTCCAGTTTTGATATCATAATCAATTTTTTTTGATTTTAAGACATCCTCTACCTTATCACTCATCTTATCAGAAATTAATATCTTCATTATTTATACCTTCCCATTGTTTCAAAAAAAGACCATTCAATCCATGGTAAAACTTTTTCAATGTCAGAGGCTTCAACAGTTGCGCCTCCCCATATTCTTATGCCTGCTGGTGCATCTTTATATGCATTAATATCGTAACCAGCGTCCTCTTTCTCTAAAATTGAACATATTTCTTTCACAAGTTTTTTTTGATTATCGCTATCTAAAGCTACAAAGTCAGGGTGTGTAAACTTAAAACATATACTTGTTGAAGAATATGTATTCGGGTCAACAGCTAAAAACTCTACCCAATCTCTCTGATCAATCCAGTCCTTAATGACTTGTAGATTTTTTTTTGATCTAGATATTAATTCTTTTTG
>LULE01000959.1_pt1 | contig 12316 bp, 14 predicted proteins | sample 728231 | NCBI WGS metagenome assembly LULE01 (sample SAMN03860297, study PRJNA289734) | marine metagenome | biome: seawater column; feature: ocean; material: water; isolation source: Red Sea water column Station 192 - depth 10m | place: Saudi Arabia: Red Sea | collected 2011-10-15 | depth 10 m | reverse complement strand
GATATTATCGATAAGATTATTGAAGAGCCTGAATTAGACAAAGTTTACGAAGGAACAGTTGTTAAGATTGTGGACTTTGGAGCATTCGTAAATATTTTACCTGGGAAGGATGGATTGCTTCATATTTCAGAGATTTCGGAAGAGAGAACTGAGGATGTTTCAGCCGTTCTAGAAGAGGGACAGAAGGTTACTGTTAAGCTTATTGGCTTTGATAGGGGTAAAATGAAACTATCAATTAAAGCTCTTAGTAAATAAAGTTCTAAAAGTCAAATTACGTTAAACATACTTTTGAGGTAATTTGAAAACCATCATCAATTTTGGTTTCATATGCGTGTTAACCATTACCTTTATAGGGGGGGAATTATGGATAATGCAATGAAAATGATTGGTGATATAGTATCAAGTCTTACAAAGATCCTTGTTGCTGTTATCGGATTAGGTGTTGTAGCTGGTATCGTTTTTGGTGATACTTGGTTCTTCGGCGATGTTCTTTCAAATCTTCTAGGTGTTGTTTCTTCACTTGGTGATGCTGGACTCGTTGGATTACTTGTTGCTGCTATCCTAATAGGATTGCTTAAGTAATCATTTATTGTTTCAAAGGGAGATTAATTTCTCCCTTTGACTTAAAATCTCAAGAATGAAGCTAGATTTTTACTACTCATTAAACAAAATTAAAAGTTACCTCAAGCAGGTCACAGACGTTCTTCTAGTTGTAGTCGCAGTTGCTCTATTGCTAGGAGTTCTTTTTGGTCCTGATGCCCCATTTGTTGGAGCAGTATATTCAAACCTTGTTACCATATTAGATACTATTGGGGATAGTGGAGTTGTTGCTCTTGTATCCTTGATAATAATTTTTTTAATAAACAAGAAGTAGAAATTGGTGGCTATGGGTGGAATTGAACCACCGACCCCAGCGTTATGAGTGCTGTGCTCTAACCATCTGAGCTACATAGCCATTGACCCGAAATAATAATTTACTCTCAATAAAAGTCAAACATTAAATTTAAAGTGGGCTATGTCTCCATCTTTAAATATATAATCTTTTCCTTCTAATCTTAATTTACCATTTTCTTTTGAGCCTGCCTCACCACCAAAAGATATATAGTCTTCAAAGCTAATAATTTCTGCTTTAATGAAACCTCTCTCAAAGTCCGTATGAATTCTTCCAGCTGCTTGAGGAGCAAGAGAGCCTCTTTTTAATGTCCAGGCTCTCAGTTCGTTTGGACCAGCAGTAAAAAAAGTATCCAAACCAAGGATTTCGTAGCCTTTATTAATAATTTTATTAAGAGCTGGTTCTTTTATACCTTCTAATTCTAGAAAATCTTTTTTATCTTGTTCATCAAGGCTAGCTATTTCTTCCTCTAATTTTATTTGAACTGGAATAACTTCTTGATTCATTTTTTTTGCATATTCTTTGAGATTATCGAGATTATCTGAGGATGATGAATTATCAGAAACATTCGCAATGAAAAAGATCGGCTTAGCTGTTAATAACTGAAAAGACTGGATTATTTTTAGATCTTCTTTGTTGGAATAGTCAGATATATTAATAAAATTTCCAGATTCTAGAGTTTTTACACAACTATCGATTAAACTGAATTCATTTGCTGAATCCTTATCGCCTGATCTTAATTTTTTTTCGATTTTCTCTTTTCTTTTATTTAAGGTTTCTAAATCAGCAAAAATAAGCTCAAGATTTATTACTTCCGCATCTCTGGTTGAATTTATTTCACCATCTACATGAGTGATATTGCTATCATCAAAGCATCTTACAACATGAGCTAAGGCATTCATTTCTCTTATATTTGATAAGAAGCTATTTCCAAGACCTTCACCCTTAGATGCACCCTTAACCAATCCAGCAATATCAACTAAGTTTAATGTTGTAGGTATAACTTTTTTAGCTCTCACTATTTCTTGCAATTTATTGAGTCTTGAGTCAGGAACCTCAACAACTCCGACATTTGGTTCAATTGTGCAAAAAGGGAAATTTTCTGCAGGTATAGAGGATTGAGTAATTGCGTTAAATAATGTTGATTTACCCACATTAGGTAATCCAATAATCCCACATTTAAAGCCCATATTAATTCACTAAGTTTTGGAGTTTTTCTATTTCGAGGCTAAATATTCTATCTTTGTGAGCTATTATTTTTTTATATAAGTCCTCAAGAAGCTGAGTCTCAGCAGGTTTAAACTTACCTAAAACCCAATTTGTAACTTCATTTTTCCTACCAGGATGGCTAACGCCAATTTTTAATCTTTTGAAGTCTTTACCAATGACATTTGATAAATCTTTTAATCCATTGTGACCACCATCTCCGCCTCCAGATTTAAATTTTGCCTCACCAATTTGTGTATCAATGTCATCATGCAATACTAAAATCTGCTCTGGTTTAGCATTTAGGTATCTTTTGAGCAATAAAGCAACTCTGCCAGTTTCATTTACATACACATCTGGCACCACCAAATAGACATGGGGCTCTACCTCACAAATACTACACTTTAATTTTGATTTTTTTACGAAAGTTAGTTCGTGATCTTTGGCAATTTTTTCAACCCAATCTTTGCCAATATTATGCCTGGTATTGTTATATTTTTCTTCTGGATTTCCGATTCCAAGAATAAATACTTTTTGCACAGAGTAATTATTCTGAGGCTTCTTCTTTATCTTCTGATTCTTCAGAGCCTTCGTCAGAAGCTCCATCAGTGACCTCATCACCATCTTCGTCTCCTTCAACAGTATCATCCTCAAGAGGCTCTTCTTCAACTACAGCTTTTGGAGCATTCACAGATACAACCATTTGATCAGTTTCTTCCGTAAGTCCTGGAATTTCTGAACCCTCTGGAAGTGATAAGTTGGTAAGTCTTATTGAGTCGCCCAAAGCAAGTTCGGCAATATCAACTTCAATAATTTCAGGGATATTTTCTGCAGAACACAGAATCTCTATATCTCTCATTGTTTTTGTAACAACTCCACCTTCTGTTTTAACTCCTATACAGTCTTCTTCATTTAAAAAGTTAAAGGGAATTGTGACTTTAAGCATAGTTTTCCTCGAAACTCTCATAAAATCAGCATGAAGCAACTTACCTTTCATGGGCTCTCTTTGAAGTTCCTTAAGAACAACCTTTTCATCGCTGTCACCCACTTTTATGATTAGAACTTGAGTAAAAAATAGATCATTCTGTGATGCCTTTGTGAGCTCATTTAGAGGGATGTTTACATTTAAGAGCTCTTTCTCATTTCCATAAATGACAGCTGGAACCATGTTTTCACTTCTGATATTCCTAGCTCTATTAGACCCAAGCTCAGACCTTGAAACTGCATTTATCATTATTTGTTCTGACATAAAAACCTCTTATAAAAAAACCGCACTCAAGGATTCTTCATTAGAAAGCCTCTTAATACACTCTGATATTAATGGTGCGATTGATATGACGCGTATTTTACTGCATTTTTGACCATCTTTGGTAAGAGGAATCGAATTAGTTACAACAAGTTCATCAATCTCAGAATTACTTATTCTTTCAATAGCCGGACCTGATAAAACAGGATGAGTTATATATGCACTTACTTTACTTGCCCCAGAATCTTTTAAAGCCTTAGCTGCATTGCATAATGTTCCTGCTGTATCGATGATGTCATCAGGAACAATACATTCTTTTCCAGCAACATCACCAATAATATTCATCACCTCTGACTCATTGGCCTTATCTCTTCGCTTATCTATAATTGCAAGATCAAGGCCATCTAGATATTTTGCTAATGCTCTCGATCTAACAACACCACCTACATCTGGTGAAACAATAACTAAATTATCTTTAGAATAATTATTAGATATATCTTCAATCATAAGTTTTGTTGCATAAACATTGTCAGCAGGCATATCGAAAAAACCTTGGATTGTCTCAGAATGAAGGTCTAGAGTTAGAACCCTATTAATGCCCACAGAGCTAAACATATCAGACACAACTTTTGCACTAATTGGGACTCTTGAAGATCTTACTCTTCGGTCTTGTCTAGCATAGCCAAAATAAGGAACAACTGCAGTAATCTTAGAAGCAGAAGATCTCTTTAGGGCGTCAGCTAGTAACATTAGTTCCATAAGATGTTTATCAGCTGGAAAGCAGGTGGACTGAATTATAAAGGTATCATGACCTCTAACATTCTCATTAATTTCTACTTGTATTTCACCATCTGAAAAGGTCCCCAATTCAATAGAAGATAGCTCATTATTTAAAAGTTTCGCGACCTCATCTGATAGATCAATACAAGATGATCCTGAAAAGATATCTATTATTCCGTTACTCATATTTATTTGGCTGGGGTGGTAGGATTCGAACCTACGCATGACGGGATCAAAACCCGTTGCCTTACCGCTTGGCCACACCCCATCTCTTTAAACTCCTGTCAATGGTGAGTATTGTAATCCTTCACAGAAAAAGAATCTCCAATTTTTTGGAATTTTTTGTAATATTTTTTTTAAATCATCTTTTTTGTCATACTCTATAAAGAGCGTTGAACCAGTTCCAGATAGCTTCAAATCATAATCACTTATATTGCTAGCATAAAATTCTTCAATGCTTTTATTTTCTCTTAGTAGAGTATCTAGGAATGAATTTTGATGCTTGGAACTTAATTTATCAATTTTGAGTTTTCTGAACATTTCACCAGTTGAAACCTCAATATTTGGACAAATAAGTAAGAATTTATTTTTTCTAAATTCAACATCTAAAAAAACGTCACCAATTCCTTCTGCAATAGCATTTTTGCCATATATAAATATAGGAATATCTGCCCCTAAAGGCTTCCCAATTTTAGCTAACTCTTCCCTGGATAAATCAAGATCCCAAATTTTGTTTAATGCAATTAGAGTTGTTGCTGCATTAGAGCTTCCACCTCCAAGCCCAGCATCTATAAACTGGAAGGTAGTTTCTAAATTATGATAACCATCAATTCTTTTTGAAATAACTCTCAAGTTAAGATTTAACTTTGCAGGAGATAAAAACTTCATTATGCTTCAATTATTTTTCTTTACTATATAAGTTGTATAATAACATTCATAGTTTTGATCAAAAATGAAAAAAAATCTTTCAAATCAATCAATTTTTAGCTACAGCTAAATACTTAATTTAAACAATGCAAGAAATTCACCTAGTTGGAATAAACCATAAGACCTCAAAGGTTTCAGATAGAGAAAGATTTATCGTTGATGATTCAAATCTCATTTATCTAAATGATTTTCTAATTTCAAAATTAGATAAAAAGATTTCTGGTTTTTTTGGCCTTTCTACATGTAATAGGACTGAAATATATTTCTATGGAGATAAGGGCATAGAAGATGATGTCCTAAAGCTAACTAAAGAGGCTCTTAATATTTCTGATATACCTGATAAAAGCTTTTATATTTATGACGGGTTAAAAGCATTTGAACATATATGTAGAGTTTGTTGCGGCATAGATTCTCAAGTGGTTGGAGAGCAAGAAATATTTGGACAATTTAAAAACGCATATAACTCAGCCAAAACTTTTGGGATCGTTGGGAAAGAACTTATGATTTATGTTGAAAAAGTTTTTGAAATTACAAAAAAAGTAAGAACTGAAACAAAGATAGGTATAAATCCTCTATCTGTGAGTGGCTTATCATTCAACCTCGTAAAGGAAATATTTGAGAATCCTGAAAACAAGGAAGTCCTTGTAATTGGAGGAGGAGATTTAGCAAAATCTATAATTAAAAACCTCTTTGACAAAGGCTTGAGGTCTATTTCTGCTATAAATAGAACTATAAAAGAAATAAAGATATCTGAAGATTTTTCTATAATTCCGATGCCTCTAAATCTAGTACATAGAGAAATTATTAATGCTGATATTATTATTTGCTCTGCATCAAGTCTTACACCAATTATCGGTAAAGGAGCAGTTGAAAATGCATTTAAAAATAGAGGAAACAAACCAATGATGATAATAGATTTGGCTGTTCCTAGGAATGTTGAACCAGAAATAGAAGATTTAGAACTGGTTTACTTGTTTTCAATTGATGATATCGAAAAGATTTCTCAAGATAATCTTGAAGAAAGATTAGTTGAAGCTGGAAGAGGAAAAGAGATCATCAAATATCAAGCCTTAAAATCACATAAAACTATTAATTCAAAGATAGAAGATGACAAATTTGCTTTTGAGATATTAAAACTTCTCAAATCTATAGACGACAAAAGAGTATTTGAACTTTCCAATGACAACGACATAAATTTAGAGTTTTTAGCTCTTGTTGAAAATACAAACAATATTCAATTATCAGAAAAGCTTAGAAAAAAAATTGAACTTATCGATGGCCAAAAACTTATTTCAATAATTTCTAATTATAAATAATGCAAGATTCTATTGAGGCAAAGCTAATAAAACTTTCAGAACGCCTTTCAGAAATTGAAAAACAATTAATTGAGGAATCCTCAACTTTAAATCAAGATGATTTAATTTCATTAAATAAAGAGTTTTCGCATATTCAACCTATTGTTGATCTTTATTCCAAGTATTTAAAGGTTCTCGATGAAAATACACAAGCAATAAGTCTTTCAAAGTCTGATGAAAATGAAATTAAAGAATTGGCTCAAATAGAGGTTGAAGAAACAGAAAACTCAATGAATGAAATCCTTGGAGAACTAAAGTTAATGCTTTTACCAGTTGATGAGGATGATGAAAGATCAGCTTTTTTAGAAATCAGAGCCGGAGCAGGAGGAGATGAAGCTGGGATTTTTTCAGGTAACTTATTTAGGATGTACTCTAGGTTAGCAGAAAGGGAAAAATGGATTATTGAAATTATTTCCCAGAAAGATGCAGAGCATGGTGGCTTTAAAGAAATAATTGCAAAAATATCAGGAAAGCTAGTCTACAAAACACTTAAATTTGAATCGGGAGTTCATCGGGTTCAAAGAGTTCCCGAAACTGAATCACAAGGTAGAGTCCACACATCAACATGTACAGTTGCTGTCCTTCCTGAGGCAGAAGAAATAGATGATATAGAGATAGATAAATCAGAAATAAGAGTAGATACTTTCAGAGCGTCTGGAGCAGGGGGTCAGCATGTTAATAAAACTGACTCAGCTGTAAGAATTACTCATCTTCCAAGTGGTTTGGTTGTAGAGTGTCAAGATGATAGGTCGCAGCACAAAAATAAGACAAAAGCATTATCCCTCTTAAGCGCCAAGTTAAAAAAACAGGAGGAAGAAAACCAGCAAGCTGAAATAGCTTCTGAGAGGAAGATCCTTGTAGGCTCAGGCGATAGAAGTGAAAAAATTAGAACTTATAATTTTCCTCAAGGAAGAGTTACTGACCATAGAATTAAACTTACCCAGCATAATCTTGATCAAGTAATGGATGGAGATATAAGATCGATCAGCGATGCCTTAATAGCAGAAAATCAGCTAGAAATGCTTGCTCAGCTTGAATTAGATAATAAATGAGGTCTGAAAAAGGTATTGATCTTTCTGAATTAAGCCTTGAGACCAAAAGGGACATAAATTTCTACATAAAAGAAAAATTTAAAGACTCATCTAAATTTACTCAAAGTCAAATCAATAAAATAGAAAATGTTGCTAAATCTTTAGAAGAAGGATACCCGAGGGATTACTTAATTGGAAACTCTGAATTTTACGGAAGAAAATATTTTGTAGATCAAAGAGTTCTCATTCCAAGACCTGAAACAGAAGTTCTTGTGGATACCATAAAAAGTTTAAATTTATCTGATGGCTCAATTCTATGTGATCTTGGAACAGGATCAGGATGCATTGGCATTTCTTTAGCAATGTTAAATGAGAGTTTCATTGTATTTGGTGTAGATATTTCTGAAGAAGCTATTCTAGTTGCAAGAAAGAATGATCTAACTTACATGAAAAAAAATTTCTTTTTAATCCAATCAAACTGGGCTTCATGTTTTCAAGAAAATTCTATCGACTGCATAATTTCTAATCCTCCATATATTGATAAAGATGATTCTCACCTAGCAGATCTTAAGCATGAGCCATTACTAGCTCTTGTTTCTGAATTAAATGGGCTAGAAGCTTTTGAAATTATTTCTCAACAAGCTAAACAATTACTTAAGACAGATGGATTACTGCTACTAGAGCATGGCTTTGATCAAAGCGAGCATGTTGAGAAAATTATTTATAAAAATGATTTAAAATTAATTAGAAAGATAAAAGATCTATCAGGAAATGATAGAGTGATATTGGCACAAAAATGAACTTAGATTTTTTTGAAAAACAGTTACTTATAGATAATTTCTCCGAGAAATTACAAAAAAAGATCTTTGATACAAATTGTCTTGTAATCGGAGGAGGTGGCATTGCTCATCCGCTACTCACCTATTTAGTTTCGACAGGTTTTGGAAATATTTCAATTGCTGATGGTGATAAGGTAGAGCTATCAAATCTTCACAGACAATACCATTTTAATGCAAGCGATCTCAATAAAAGAAAAGCAGAAGTCTTGAAAGAGAAATTTAAGAATGAGTACGAATTTATTGATATTAAATCAATAAATAAATTCCTTGAGGAAAAAGATCTATTCGAATTAATTGAGCATCATGATTTGATTTTTGATGCATCTGATAATTTCCAAACAAAATATATCTCTAATGATGTGTGTCATGAGCATAAAAAACCCCTAATATCTGGAGCAGCAGAGGGGATGCTAGGAATTGTTGCTGCTTTTAACTTTAAAGAAGATTCACCTTGTTATGAGTGCCTATTCCCAAGAAACTATGACTTAAATGAAAATACCTGCCAAAACTCTGGTATTACACCTTCAGTGCTGGGCATAATTGGATCTTTTATGGCTTCAATTGCTCTAAAAATAATTGCTGATAATGCATTTAGGAGTTCGGTAATGCGTATAAATTTATCTGATCTTAGTATTTCTCAGCCAAAACTTAAAAAAGATGTATTGTGTAAGATTTGTGGAGAAAACAAAGGATGATAACAGGCTATATTGAGGGCTATTATGGTGTTGAACTATCTTGGAAAGAGAGAGATTCTATAATATCAAAACTTCATCAGGTCGGATGCAACACTTATTTTTATTGCCCGAAAGAGGATCCTTATCATAGAGTTAGATGGAAAGATAATTATCCAATTGATTGGATAGAAGATTTTAAAAAATTCAAGTCTAATGCAGATAGTGCTGGAATTGATATTATCTTTGGCATTTCTCCGGGTGCATCTTTGGAGTTGAAGGATTTTGAACATTTAGAAAGAAAAATAGGCATCTTTAAGGAGCTATCTATTGAAAATTTCTGTATTCTTTTTGATGATATCCCTAAGGAAAAAGAGCAATTCTCTCTTCATAAAGAAGTGCTTGAACTTTGCTTAGAAAAGTTTCCAAATATTAATTTTTCTTGTGTGCCGTCGCAGTATTGTAAATACATGGTTGAAAATTCTAATAATTCTTATTTAGCAGAATTAGATAAAGTTGATACAAGTATTCCTTTCTTTTGGACAGGAAATCAAGTTATAACATCCAATTATTCTGATAATAATATTGATAGTTGGAAAGAGTTGTTCCGTGAGGATAGAGACTTAATAATTTGGGATAATACTTTTGCAAATGATTATTGTGTTCCTAAGATTGTTATGCAAAATTTTGATGGCTTTTTTTCTAAAGATGATAAAAAAGTATCTGGGTTTCTCTTAAATGCGTCTGGTATAGAGCTAATAGATCTTATTGCTATTGAAATATTAGACAATGCATTAAAGGATAAACAAATAATGCTCGATGATATTCTAAAAGATAGAGGCTTTCCTAAAGAACTCATTAATTTAAGTAATTTTTTTAAAATAAATATTTCATCGAGCTTTACAGATGATGAAAAAAAAGATCTAGATTTCCTCCTCTGGAACTGGAATGGAAAAATAAAAAAGTTTTTTTATCCATACCTCCATCAACTCAACCAAATTTTTAATGAAACAGATAAGCATGAAATAAATGGTTTAAAAAAGCGCTTTCGTATTAAACAATAAAGATATTTTTATTATAAGAATATTAGGTTAATATTTAATTTAGATTTTAAGAAATATGAGTGAAGTTCCAGTATATGTTGTAGCAAATATCGTAATCCAAGATCCTGATACTTATAAAAAATATGAAAAAGGATTCTTTCCGATATTAAAGAAATATGAAGGCAAGTTCATTACTTTTGACGATAATATTGGTCAACTTGAAGGAAGTTCTGAAGTTTCTGGCAGAGTTATAATCTTTTCTTTTCCAAATGAAAACTTAGCCGATCAATGGTATAGCAGTGCCGAATACCAAGAATTAAGTGCTTTTAGAAGAGAGGGCACTGATACCATTTCAATTTTTAAAGTTAAAGGACAACCACCAAGAAATTAAGGGAGGAATAATTATGTTGTTAGGTGATATGCAAGACTGGAAACCAAATGTTGCAAGCATTATAGAGTATGCTGCAGATATTTATCCTGAGTCTGAAGTAGTAAGTAAATTAGTAAGTGGTGAAGTCCATAGGACTAACTACAAAGAGGTATGTGTTAGATCAAGGAAGTTAGCTTCAAAGCTTTCTCAAGATGGTTATAAACAAGGAGATGTCATCGCCACTCTTGCTCTAAATACATTTAGGCATCTTGAGGCATATTATGGTGTTTCAGGAATGGGCGCAGTTGTTCATACTTTGAATTTTAGATTACATCCCGAGCAGGCAGTTTACATAATTAATCATGCTGAAGATAAAGTAATCTTTGTTGAGGCACCTTTTGTTCCTATCCTAGAGGCGCTTCAAGAAAACCTTAGCACTGTTGAGAAATATATTGTCTTTTGCAATAAAGATGAGATGCCTGAGACTTCTCTCAAAAATTGTTTGTCATATGAAGAATACATTGAAGATGGTGATGAAAATTTTGTCTGGCCAGACCTTCCTGATAATGCAGCTTGTGGACTTTGCTATACATCGGGCACAACAGGAAATCCAAAAGGAGTTTTATATTCTCATAAATCGACTATTCTTCACGCAATTTCAGCAGCTGGACCAAAGGCTTTAAAAATTGAAGGAGATGACTCTGTTTTAATGGTTGTTCCTATGTTCCACGTTATGGCATGGGGTGTTCCATACTATGGTGCAATTTATGGACTTAAAATTGTAATGCCTGGAATGGCAATGGATGGTGAATCTCTCTATGAAATGTGCAAGGAGGAAAAGGTAACACTTGCCTTTGGGGTGCCAACTGTTTGGATGCAGCTGTTGGGGTATTGTAGAGAAAATAATGTTGTCCTTGAATCAATGAATAGAACTGTAATAGGAGGTTCAGCAGTAACAATAGCAATGATAAAAGAGTTTGATCAAGTTCATGGAGTAACCGTTCTTCAAGGATGGGGTATGACTGAGATGAGTCCTCTTGGAACAACAAATTTTCCAACCCCAGAAATGGAAGAAATGTCTGATGATGAAAAGTATGCAATTCAAGTTAAAGCAGGTAAACCTGTTTTTGGTGTAGAAATGAAGATAGTAGATTCTGATGGTAACACTCTTCCAAATGATGGTAAGGCTTCAGGAAGCTTATTAGTAAGAGGACCTTGGATTATTAAAAAATATTTTAAAGCTGAGGAGGATGCTGTAGATAAAGATGGCTGGTTTGATACGGGTGACATATCTTCAATAGATCCAGATGGATATATGTCTATTGTTGATAGAGAAAAAGATGTCATTAAATCAGGTGGCGAATGGATTAGTTCAATCGATGTCGAAAACGCTGTAGCTAGTCATCCAGACGTAATGCAAACAGCAGTTGTTGGCATTCCTCATCCAAAATGGGATGAAAGACCTCTTTTATTTGTTGTTTCTAATTCTGGTAATGAAATTAATAGAGAAGAATTAGATGAATTAATGCTAAAGAAGTTTGAAAAATGGCAACTTCCTGATCAGGTAGTCTTCTTAAAAGAGTTGCCAATAGGCGCTACAGGAAAGGTGAAAAAGATTGATTTAAGGGAAGAATATAAAGAGCACTATATGTAGGAGAACATTATGCCAATGACATTTGTAAAACCTGAAGAATTAGATAGTTATGTTGGTAAGTCGCTTGAACCGAGTGAGTGGCTGACTATAGATCAAGAAAGAATAAATAATTTTGCTGATGCAACTAATGATCATCAATTTATTCATGTTGATCCTGAACAGGCTGCACCAATATTTGGATCAACAATTGCGCATGGATTTTTATCATTATCTCTGACTTCAGGAATGGGTGAGGAGAATGCATTAGTTGTTGAGGGGTCAAAAATGAGTCTAAACTATGGATTAGATAAAATTAGATTTCT
>LULE01000556.1_pt1 | contig 12357 bp, 20 predicted proteins | sample 728231 | NCBI WGS metagenome assembly LULE01 (sample SAMN03860297, study PRJNA289734) | marine metagenome | biome: seawater column; feature: ocean; material: water; isolation source: Red Sea water column Station 192 - depth 10m | place: Saudi Arabia: Red Sea | collected 2011-10-15 | depth 10 m | reverse complement strand
CAGCAAAATAACCCTGACCTTTATAACTAACACTAAAAGTATCAGTGTCACTATTATTTCTTACTTTTAATCCTTTATTAGTATCAGTTGCTTGTGTAGCCGTAGATCTAGAAGATATACCAGTGCCACTAGGATCTCTAACATCTAATTTAGTATTTGGACTTGTTGTACCTATACCTACTTTTCCATCAGAAAGTATACGAAATCTTTCAACTAAATTATTAGCAGCAGATGTAAAAAATGCTAAATGTGCATCATCTTTATTTGTTGTATCAGCTCCAGCTATGCCTCTTATCTGGGCAACAAACTTGCTGTTCCACTGCCAGTTTATATTTGCAAGAGTTTGTCCCGCACTTCCTCTGTTAACATTAAAGTTTATCTGTCTCGCTGCATCATTTGGAGTAGTAAATCCAACTCCTATATCGCCACCGACTACTAATTTATGACTAGGACTTGATTCATTAATACCAATTTTGTCGGCAGAAGCATCAGCGAATAATAAATGTGCATTTGTATCTCCTTCAACTCTGAAATCTACGTCTGCTCCGTTCTCATTAAAAACTACCCCACCTAACAACGAAGCACTACTTGTTACTGTTAGTTGAGGAAAACTAAAATTACCACTACTTGCTATAGATGCAGGTAATACGGTTCCATCACTGGGTGTACCAGTGGCTTGCATGTCACCATATATAACTCCAAAGAACGTTGTATTAGCTACAGGAGGAGTGGTAAATGTTAATGTCGATCCTGATATTGTAAAGTCTGTATCTGGTTCCTGTATTACACCACCTAAAGAGAGTAGGAGATTCCTAGCCGTTCCCGGAAACACAGCTTGACTACCAGCTGTCATACTGAAGCCAGTATTAGATCCATTAAACCCGCTTGATATCTGATCCAGTTTAATGTATCTGCCTACTACTGGACGTTGACCAATATAAGACAAATTCCTACCCTATTTATTTACTTATCTCTTATTTTAAATCTAGTAACTTTTGGAACTTAATTAATTAGACCGCTTCTGGTGTAACCTCTTCTGCAGGTTCTTCATCAGCTGCTCTATCTTTTAGAATAGCAGTGATTTCAGTTGCTCTTGTTTTACACTGATTCATAAACTCAAAAGCCTGATTATGCTTAGTTACAACCTCTTCTAACTCTTTCTGTAACTCTTCGTTTGTTGCTTTAGCCATTAGTAATTAGATAATTATCTATATAAAGTATAGTCTATAAACTAAGACCAGGGTAGAGTTTTAGACTCAATACTTGGAGTTTTCTGTTCGGTTATCTGAGACTCAAGACCAGCCTCTATAGATGTTACTTCATCAGTTCCTAATTGAGCTTTTGCCCATGCAACTGCATTATCTTTAGTAATTGACCCAAATGCTGTGAAACTACTGGAATCTGCATCAGCTAATCCTACAGAACCATAGGAATAAGAAGTGTAAGTCACAGCAGACTCACCACTACCTACAGTCTCAGAACCAGTTGCAGTCCAATGTAAGGTTTTTACTACATCAGATAAGCTTCCCTCTGTTGGAGCACTGTCCATAGAAACAATATCCCAAGTCTTTGTAACTGCCATTTCTTTAGTTATTTAACATATACTATGTATTTTATTTCATGTAAACTTAGTCTTTTTCTTTCTTCACCTCGAAGACTAATAGCTCATCTCCAGGCTTAACATCTTTTAATTCTGGATGAATTCTACGGCTAGGTTTATCAATTTCTCTAAAGACTAAATCCATAGATCTCCACATAAAAGCAAAAGCTGCTCCTAATGTGGCTGCAAAACAGATTAGATAGATGAAAATAAGTACAGACATTATTCTGGTGGATTTTTATCTGCTATTAGTTTAGCTTTCCACAAAGCTTTTACATCAGTTGTCCATACAGCATTACAAATTGCTGAAACTTCTGCTGGTTCTGCCGATAAATCAGTATCAACTAAATTATCAGAACCATCTAATGTACCTGCTTGTAGTACATATCTTTCAAAAGATCTTGTTAATTCAACATCATCTTTTTTAATAACTGTCGCTTTACGTACTTGAACGTGCTTATAGTTAGTAACAACTTCTATTTTGTCGTATTCTATTGATTCTGTGAGTGCCATTAGGATTAATCTCCGATTAAAACAGGTTTAGGCTTAGTTTTAAGACGTAGCTCGGTCTAAGAATTTGCTCTATAAGTTAATGAAAATGTTATAACCAGGTTAGTTTGACTATCTGCTGGAACATTATTTGTGTCGGCTGCATAATCATTTTTTGCATCAATAGTATAAAGATAGAGTGTTGTACTACTTCCTACCCAAGCGATAGATGCTGTTAAAGAATTATCTGTCTGATCTTGTGATCTCCAATGACCGACAACGCTTGTACCAGAAGTTTCTGGTGTAAAAGGTAAAGTTGAACCACTTTGAAATACAAAATTATCGCCACCAGCAGAACCACAACTATCGGTTCTAACTCTTCCCGATATATGAACTAATCTTCCAACCTTTACATATTTAACATTTGATCCATTATTACTGCCTAGTGAAGGAGTACCACTTTTAGCTAATTCCCAATTTAGACTTCCCTCTTCATAGTCATCAAGTGCGTTATCTGATGAGGTATCACCGTTAAAGGTTATACCTCCCCCTCTTAAAAATCTAACTCTCTCGGCGTTTGAAGAACCACCAGTTCTTGTTCTAAAAGCTAAATCACCACTAAAACTACTGTTATAAACATTGGCTAACATCCAGTAAGCAGCACCAGTAGTTCGGCATTCAATACTAAGTCCAGTGTAATTCGCTGAGTTACTGGCATTCCAAAACATAGCTGTAGAATCAGCATTATCGGCTTGCACCAGTCCACCAGAGGGAGGATAACTACCTGTACCTGAAATGTAACTTACTATATTTGCAAAATTAGCAGCTGTACCAACTCCTAATCTATTTGTTGTTCTAATATCACCATCAACTTGAAGAGTGGATGTTGGACTTGCTGTACCTATACCTACCCTTCCAGACGAATCTATTACCATTCTTTCACTATCGCCAGTGCCAAAAGCATTTGCATTTCCACCTGTTCTAAAATGTAAATCACCTGCTGACTGTAATAATCTACAACTGCCAGCATTATCAGCCATGCATAAATTCACATCACCATCAGTACTTTCTATAAATAAAGTTGCATTATCTGTACCAGAATTGACATGAAGTCTTGCATCTATACTTGCAGATTCTCCTATACCTACATTCCCAGAAGAATCTATCGTTAATCTTTGTGCTGAGTTAGTTGCAAGAGCTAATGTATTGGCTGCAGAGAGAAATGCACCGTTAGCTGGAGCACTGGCTGTACCTGTAAAATTTAATGCCTGTACTAAATCACTAATTAGTTGGGCTTTTGTTTGACTCATCTCTTACGAATATCACTTCCAATCTCTCTATTTTACTTCTATGATTTTTTACACTCCTCTAATTTATTGATTATTCGACTGTATAAATGAAGCTTGATACCTCTGTGTCTCAAAGCAATTAGCTTTGTAGCTGTCATCTCTTCAGAGTAAAAGAGAATTGGTTCGTCTTCTATGTTGAAGTCGCCACTCATAAACTATTTGTCCATCATTTTTTCCAGTGAATGCACCTGGTTAGATCTGTAGTAAGCTAGTCTTTCCTGAACTAAGTTGTAATAATTAATAGCACCATCCACCATTTCTTCTGGTGTCATGCTGGCTGCTAGGTTTTCATTGGCAAGCATACCTGCTGTCAGTACAGTTACTCCCCACTCCACCTTGCTGCCGAGTAATGCTTCTAGAGGAGTACCATCATTCGTAAAACTAGCTAATAGCTGGAATAAAGATGCTGGATCTCTACTCTTGTCTGTTGAACCCATGGTAATCCCTTAGAAGTATTAACCCTATTTTACCCTGCTTTTTCTAAATGGTAAGAATAAGCCTTGGCTGCGTTGCTATGATATCTCTTACTTTGTAGCAATTTATGCTTTTTATTCTTCAAGTTGACATCCTCATCCACTAGATAGGGCAACGTATTGCCACTATCTTCCTTAAGTGTTTCGATCTCTAGGTCGATGATTTCAATTTGGGATTGAAAGTCATCGATTGCATCTTTATGACACTTAAGTTTTTCCTTTGCGTCAGCTTGATCCTTCGGTGCCGGTAATCTCTGGTAGAAGGTCGGCTGTATGTAAGGATGTGTCCATGTCCAATCCGACGATTCGTTTCCGTCTAGCATTGTATTCTTGGGTAACTTTAACCCCTGGTGGTAAGGCACCTGAGTTGATGTGTGTTTTACGTAGCTCATCTAGATTAGGAATAAGAGTTGTTTTGGGTTTTGATTTAGTAGTCGTCTGGTCATAGGCTTCACCGGACATTGTACGCAACACAGTTTGTTTCGTAGTGATTACTTCCTGCTGAAAACAGAACTTCTCTTTTTCCTCATCAGACCAAGTATTTAAATCAGAAGATATCTCTACTGTTAAATCATTGTTCTTTACCATTGTAAATTGATAATTTTTACCGGTAAGTTTTGGTGATTTTTCAGAGAAGGGAAGAGTCCTTACTAAATAGCTTAACAGCTTTTTTATGCCCTTAACATTATTTTCAGCTTTCTTCTTTTCGCTGTCGAGCATTTCTTTCTCTACCTTTATCTTATCAAGGATAGTTTCATTGGCTGTTAAAGCGTGATAGATGCTGTCTATCTTCTTACATTTGTACTTTAAACAGGCTTCATAATCTTCCTGAGTCATCTTTATTAACTCTGAGTCAGATTCTCTGGCCTTGGTTAGAGCAATTGCTTCTCTGTACAAATCAATGGTAGTCAGACCTTCGTAATTTTTGGGTTGAATTGTTGTCATGATTTAGTCCTCTGGGAGTTGTGATAAAAAGTCTCTAAGTTTTCCTTCCATTGCCTTTTGATTTTCCTTAGCCTTAGCATCTACTGAAGGTAAGTCTTGTGCGTTTGGAACACATTCAAATGCTTTAGTAATAGCCTTACTGACTACTTCTAAATCCTCTGAAGTCTTTATGAAAGAAATGACCATATCAAAGTCAAATTTTAAATTGGTAGCTGCATCAGCTAGATCTTTTTTAGTTTTGTACATGACTAAGCAGGTTGAATAAAGGATTGAATGTTTGTAATAGCAAAGGTTATTACAGCTACAGCTGCTGCAATAAGAATGTCCTTCATGATAGGAAGAACAGATGTGACGATAGATTCGAACATTTAATTAAAGGTTGAGTTAGATAGTTTGAATATGGGACTTACAGATTTAACGGGCGTATCATCCTGCCCATTAGTTACTGATTAGCTTTCTTTTTCATTTCTCTTTCAATATGATCTGAAAGCACCTTGAGAGCATACTCATCAATGTGCATTCTTTTCTTTGCAGAAAGAATAGTCATATTCCAGAACTGATCTTCATTAAGATCGATCATGGTTCCTTGGAAGATTTCTCTATCTTGGATAGATTCGATTGGAGTTTCTTTTTGTTTCATTAGAAAAATGGTGCTATTTGAGATAATGAGGAACCTGTGTAATAGGTGTAGCCGTTGTTCAACATGCTAGTGAACAGTGGCCATGCGTCTTCTTCTGTAAAATTCTGGTCTGGTTTGTACCATCTCCAGTCTCTTGCAGGAGCCATGTATCCAGATTTGGTATACAAAAGCTTGAATTGGCCAGGCAGACCTTCCTGTGTTGGAGGCTTGAAACCCCAAGCTACAGCTTGATCTGGCATGTTACCCTTGGCTTCCTCGTGTAGTCTAGTTCGTAATCCAGATATGTGTCTAAATTTACGAATCCAAGATAAATGTTTACAACCAATACGGTAGTCCTTGATTTCTTCCTTGTATTGTGCAGCAAATCGTAGCTGCTTTTGGAAGGAAGGACAGGAACACCAAGGCTCTGGCTCTTCTTTCTTCTTCTCCTCTATTTCATCTTCATCTACATCCTCCTTAAACGGAGTCAATAGATCTACATCTTCTCTTTTCTTTCCCATACCGTCAGGTGCTACTACATAACCAAGATCACATTCCTCAAAGGGAAGTTTGAAAGGTTTAAGAACCTCTTGCTCATGTAGTTTGCAATTGATCTTAGCTGTTGGCTGTATCAATGCCTGTAGACCATCTATGTAAGGAATCTTATGTATTCCTTTATTAATGCAAAAGTTTTGCAATCCGATTAGATTCTTTCGCTGTGGATATGTATAACTCCATCCTTTCCATAACACGTAGCAGTTGTCTCGCCATGGGGTCAGAGCACCACCAGTGGGAGATAGATATTCAAAGAAGTGAGGAACACGATTAGTGAACTCTGTAAAAGCTTCTTGAACAGGTTTGGCATCCAGTCTGGTATCACCGTTAATAACGATTTGATCACCATCTTTTTGAATGTCTTTAATAGACATTGCTTCTACATCTGGATATGCCCGAACGATATTTGACTTGGAATAAATACAAGCCTGAGCCTGATTCAGCTCCGTTTGAGTTTTAGTTGACATGATTGGGTTGAGTTAGACAAATAGATCGTGATGATCACTGTTTAATTTAGCATTTTGCTTGGATTTTTGGTACATTGTTTTACCTATTCGATAAGCACCGTAACCTAATACTCCCCAAGCAATAGGTGTTCTTACACAAAGTAAGATTGCAGAACTTATTAGACCATAAGTACTTGCTTTATTCGCTGCTGATCGGTGTTGCTTCATAGTAAAAAGGCGACCTTGCTTTCGCAGATCGCCATGTAATTTTTCTGTTTTTATTTTACAAGGAAGCATCTTCGCCAGTAGGTAGAGCAGGAACTGTCTCTCTACTTGCGGGAAGGACTTCGACATCTTCAGCTAGACCATATTGTCCACCTAGTTTGGCAGCGTCAGCTTTGGAATGCATATTGATATAGTCAACATACATGTCTTGAAACTTCCATGCCTTTTCACGATCCTCATCAGGAACAGTAAGAGCATCTAGTGATTCTATTGCTTCTTCCTGAGTTGAGTAGCTAGGCACATCGAATGATTCAATTGCACATACATCTACGTTGTTTCCACCACGCATATCCTCGATAAGAGAAGGGGTGAATACAGTAGTTGAATGAAACTTCTCGTTATAGTTTATTGGTATCTCAGAGTTGAGAGCCTTTGATAAACACTTGTTCATCTCTTTCTCAAACTTCTTTAGATGTTCGGAAAGATCAGATCCATTCAAACCTTTCAGTGTAAGGCAGATAGGAACTTCATGAGCAGGTTTATTATCTTTTGTAAGAATGTTTATCAGATACTTGGTTCTGACTTGATACTTACGTTTATAGAGTTGACCTTTACTTGCAGCTAAATCAGCAGCTACTTTGTCATCTTCGAATTTGGATTTACAAATCTCATCATCGAATGTGCCAATGATCTGTTTCATGTTGCCAGTCTCTTCTATCATCAGAGGAGACTTAAGAAGTATTTGTACTCTTGGAGATACGAAGTTTAGTCCGTATTCAACGCTTGTCTTTGGTGGTCTACCGAAAGTCTGCTTGTAATTCCAAAGAACAGAACCTTCTTCGAAATCAGATTCTTGTGCTGTCCACTTGCATGCTTCTAACTCAGACATGCGAATGAACCAGCCTACTACCTTTGATTTGTTTAGAGGTTGAACTGATACTGGAGCTTGATAGCTTTGAACAAATTCTTTTTGTTTGAACATCGCAAAGGATGAGATGTCTCTGCTCTTCGTAATTTCGGAGCTTTTTTCGGTTTTAGTGCGAGTAATCATCGTGATAGTTTCGGAGATTGAATCATTTTAGTTTAGAAAGGAGGATCTTCACCCTCAGGTGCGGAACTAGGAACATTTGCAGCAGCAGCTGTTGGCTGTTCAGTAGTTTCTCCCCATGGAGAACCGACTTGATCTAAGCCAGGTAGTCCTCCTATTGCAGGACCACTGTCATCCTGCTGATTACCCCAGAGAGTTTCTGGAGCAGTTCCACTTGCAAGATTAGTCTTAGGTTCGATAGCGTCAGGAGCAGCTTGAGTCTTTGGACCAAGAGTCATCTGTATTAGCTGAATCTTAGTTTGTGATCTGCCTTGACCTGTCATCTTATCTTTCCATTCATCAGTCAGTAAACGACCTTGAACTGTAAGACCAACTCCTTTTCTAGTGAAGTTCTTCAGAAGTTCTGCAAGTTTGTTGCGATCTTCTGTGGAATTGATGGCATAGAAGTTAAAGATATCTGACTGGTTTCTGCCTGTGTTTACACTCAGACTCTGATTACATATCATCAGACCAGACGGAGTAACTTTATAGTCTCTCTCATCATCCCTGTTTATGTTCTTTATACAGCGACCACTGAGGATTACTGTATTGAACACAGGAAAGTATTCATGGCTCACCGTTCCAAAGTTGCCGCCTTCCAATCGAAACTCTTTGGTATCGATGTCATAACGGAGTTTAGAACCATGTAGATAGATCTGATGACCAGCTTTGAGATTAGCTAGTTGATCTACCTGCTTTCCATAAACTGTTAGTTGAATTCGTGTGACTGCCTTATTACCTATTGGAGGTAACCCGATCAGACAACGTGCGTTTGATGTGGATTCACTTGTATAGATCTTTTTGGGATCTTCTAGAAGTTGAGCACATAAAAAAGCTAAGTTCATAAAATTTAGTAGCTATGTGTAAGGCAGTTTAACGTCAATACCAGGGACAAGTCATTAATGGGTGTCAGCCCAGTTAGAGCCTACCTTTGAGTCTCCTTCAATTTTACATTTAAACCCGAAGAAATGCTGTGCTTCTGGGAAAGCATTTAACGCTTCTTTATTAATTGCTTCAGTATGTTTTGGATTGCAAGCAATTTGTACTTCATCATGGATCATCAGCATCTGGAACCAGTCATGACCGTACTCCAAACCTAAGTTGTTCTTGATGTTTCTATTTATATTGATCACTACCTGCTTCATAAGTATTGCTCCAGCTGATTGAAGTAATACATTTAATCCTTTGAAAGCGGATCTGCAATGTAGTGGTCCTTTGTCTAGGCCAATTAGAAAGCCACGGGTTGCGATAGTTTCTTCTACTTGGTCTTTTAGTTTGCGTAGTGCAGGCACTCCTCTCAGGAAACCATCAATCGCATCTCGACCAAGCACCCTCAACTTCTCTTCATTCTTTTCCCTAGGATCTATAATCGTGCCAGCCTTCGCCGCACCACACCCGTAAAGCATGGCATAGAGTAGACGTTTGGCTATATCTCTGGTGGCAACACCAAACTTCTCTTGGTTGTAGGTATGAATGTCTACCTCTGGATTAACAACCAGTGAGGCATACTCACCGTCATCCCATAGGGCTAAGTATCCGGCAAGTGTTCTGATCTCCAAGCCTTTTGCATCTATGCCCAACTGATCCCAGTCGTAAGGTGCGTGGAATAAAGATCTACATTCTTTTCCGTAGGGAGAATAGGCAGCAACTACCTGTCCGAGATTGGGAGATTTATGTGAGCAACGCCGAGTGATACACCCGTTTGTTATAACATTGCCGTGCATTCTACTTGTATCATTATTAACCATCTTCAACCAAGCATTCTTACCATCTGCTATCTGACCCAATCTCTTTTTAACTAGCATGTATTCGGCAAGTTGTTTAGCTTCTGGGTAAGGGAGTTGTTCGAGGACATCATCGTCAAGTATTGGATTTCCTTTATCAGTTGTTTTCTTTGGAGTCCATCCGTACTTTTGCCGTAGGCGATCCACAATCTGCTGACGTGATCCTGGATTGAATTCTTCATAGCGAATCTTTTCAAAGGGAACATCTTTTATATAGCCTCTCTTCGTGTTGTTCACCTTGGGGGTGAACCACTCAGAGTATTTTATAGGAGGAAATATTCGTTTTAGTTCTCCTTCCAGTCCTTTTTGCTTTGTTCGGAGTTCATCCACAAGATCAATAGCTCCATCAATGTCGAATGGAATTCCTGCTCTAATCTGTTTGTTAATGTAGTAAGCAAATTCATGTTCAATAGCTAATGGAGGTTGTGGATAATTTTGTTTAATTATATGAAGTAATAATTTCTTTGTTACATTTACGTCTTGAACACAATACTCTAGCATCTCCTCTGTGTAATGTGAGAAGTCTTTGAAATCTATTTTGTGATCAGCTAAACGATAGCCCCATGCCTTCAATGAGGCTGATCCTTTTAGTCTTGGAGGAACCTGCTGCATGTAGGAATAATCCATCTCTGCAAGTTTTTCCTTTGGCCATATTAATCTTGTGCATACAAGAGTATCAATGACCTTACATTTCAAATCAATGTCATATAATTTAGCCAGCAAAGGTATGTCATAGAACATAATATTGTGACCAATTAATGCATCTGCTGAGAGTAAATGTTTTAGTGCTTCGTTTATATTTTGTGGACCATATTTGTAGGTCTTATTTAACACTAAATCATGACAAACTATGCAATAAACTTGCGTAGCATCATCATAAAGTCCATCAGATTCTAAATCGAATATCAGCCAGGTTTTACTGGCGAGATAGGAGTCGTTTTCATTAATCCATTTTAAAATTGAACGTGCAAGTGAATTGTTAGGTGGGGAGAAGGCTCTGCCCAGATCTTGTTGATTGTGTATTGGAATTAAGTCAAAACAATTATTCTCTATATTTGTTTTAATACAGTGAACAACGTCATTAATTTCTGTCGAAATTACGTATGTCATTTATTTTAAATAAGCAATAGATAAATAATAAATTAGACTTACAATTTGGCAATAGTTTGTATTACTTTTGTTGAGATTTTAACTCTTTAATAATATTAAAAAGTTGGAACATGTAACTAGGATCTGCTTCACATTGTTTTTGACTCATACTGTCATATTCTTCTTGCAAAGAAAATAAGATAAAAGCCAAACTATCTTCTTTTATTTTGATCCATTTTTCTTTTGGGTCTGGATACTTTTCTTCAGCTAGTGAAGTTAGATCCATCCACACTAAATCGTCACCCATTGGTTTTCTCCTCTTGAGTAATAGAGATCAAAGAAAATCTCCGTTTTAAACACCAACAACAGGTGTCATTTCCATCATCTCGATGTGTCAAATCACACCCACATTCAATACAATAATCATAATCATCATCCATTGTTTTCACCTCCTTTAAGATAAGTTTTGAATTTGTGTGTAATTGCAGGCAGACCATCAATGTCATCAGGAAAATCTTCTGGTTTATAGTCCGATAAAACATAATAATCTTCAAGCCATTTAATGACCTTCTTCATTTCTTCTTTAGTTAGTTCCATAATTAAAAGTTTTACCTTGTAATTCTGCTAAGGAAATAAGTCTAGCATAATTCCTAAGTGTCTTATTGTCATAGATGCTGAAGTCATCTTGGGCAGGATTCTTAGCATCATATTTACCAATAGGTTTAAATACACCCTCTATTTTTTCAGCTGGTCTGAACTCCCAGCCACGTTGTTTTAGATAATCAGCAGCTGCATCTACTTTACTTTTTGCCATAACCAACAAAGCCTCCTTCTTTCTTACGTTGTGCAATTGCAGCTCCTGCATCCGAGCCAGCGGGTTGACTGCCATGAACTAGCAGTGCAAAAGGTTTGTCACCGAAACAATGAGAGTCGTCATGATCAATCTCAAGTCCACGGTCAATGGCTTCTTGTTCGGTATACACTACGTAAGCAATACGTTTGTAAACCTCTGGATGTTTGATTAGCATACGGTCTTCATCACCTCCATAGGATGCAGTGAGGTAGAAGTTATCTGGGATCTCATTGCGTAAGTTGTACCACATGGTCAGAGATTTTGTGTAGGCATAGAACTTAATCTGTGGTCGTTCTTTTGCTACGAGTATCCAAGCTTTCATGTAATGCTCAGTCCAGAAGTCACCACCTTCATGGATGCGTACCATATCTCTGTGGGGTTGGGCATCAAGGGAAGCTAGTATCAGATGCTGCATAGCCAAGTAATACTTTTCTGGACTATGCGGATTCTGATCTACATAGATATTCCGGACTGCTTTAAGTTGATCCCAGTTATGCCATCTGGCTTCACGGACAGCAGGGAATCTGGCTTCTGCCATTGCAGCAAAGCAACGGTATTCCAATGACTCACTGCAGCCATGAGGATTGTCTCTGAGTTTGCCAGTAGTACGGTCAGCGAAAGTGTGACACTTACCAGCATATGGACAGGTGTAACCTGCTGGAATGGAGAAGATAAGTCGATTGCTTAGCTTGCCATTACTTTTGGAAAATTTAAGTAACGCTGGTGTTGTTAGCACATGATACTTTTTGATTAGATTTAGTTCCATAAGATTGAATTGAATTAACCCCACTGATCTGCCATTGCATCAGCGATGCCCTGAAAGGTACGGGAGCGTATCTTCCA
>LULE01000685.1_pt1 | contig 12419 bp, 12 predicted proteins | sample 728231 | NCBI WGS metagenome assembly LULE01 (sample SAMN03860297, study PRJNA289734) | marine metagenome | biome: seawater column; feature: ocean; material: water; isolation source: Red Sea water column Station 192 - depth 10m | place: Saudi Arabia: Red Sea | collected 2011-10-15 | depth 10 m | reverse complement strand
GGCGAAGGCCAGGAACACCAGCCCCACGACGAGCTCGTCGCGGGTCAGCCGGCCGTCCTCGGCGTGCGCCTGCACCAGCGTGCTGACCAGGTCCTCGCGCGGGTGGACGAGCCGGTCGTCGACCGCGCCCTCGACGTACTCCGTCAGCCCCTCGAGCGCGGCCTCGATCAGGGGCAGGTCCTGCGCGACCGCGATGCCGAACGAACGTCCGAGGTCGTCGGCCCAGTGCGCGACCTGCTCCCACTCCTCCTCGGGGAGGCCGAGCAGCAGGCACAGGATGCGCGCGGAGTAGGGCTCGGCGAACGCGGCGATCAGCTCGACCTCCCCGCGCCCGGCGAAACCGGCGATCAGGTCTTCGGCGATCTCGACGAACCGCGGCTGCAGCGCCTGGATGCTCTGCCGCTTGAACGCCGGCATCAGCAGCCGCCGCAGCCGCGCGTGGTCGTCGCCGTCGAGGCTCAGCAGCACCCGTTGCCACCAGTCGAGGAACGGCCCCCCGGTCACGCCGTTCTGCTCCGGCCAGCGGGCGTTGCCCTGCCGGAACCGCCGGTCGGTCAGCAGCGCGTTGGCCTCCTCGTAGCGCAGCACCGCGAAGCCGTACGACGTGCGCGCGAGCCAGTGAGCCTCACGGGCCTCGTGCACCTGCTGCGACGTGGTGTCGAACGCCGGGTCCGCGAGGTCGAGGAACAGCCCGTCCGGATCGTCACTCCCGACATTCCCACCCACGCCCGTCGTCACCCACCCATCCTCACACCCCTGCAGGCCTCGGTGATCGGGTCGAACCGGCGTATTGATACGCCGGCTCGGCGAGGGCGGCGGGTCGAACCGGCGCATTGATACGCCGGCTCGGCGGAAAGTGGGCTGGTGGGGGTGGGTCGCTCAGAGGCGGACGAGGAGTCGCGACCAGCCGCGGACGGTGGAGGTGTGGGCGCGGACGCTGCGGTCCCGGTCGACGGTCCAGGAGGGGAAGCGGGCGAGCAGCTCCTCCAGGGCGATCCTGGACTCCAGGCGGGCCAGCGAGGCGCCGAGGCAGAAGTGCACGCCGTACCCGAAGGAGACGTGGTGGCGCTGCTCGCGGTGGATGTCGAAGACGCCGGCGTCGGGGCCGTACTGCCGCTCGTCGCGGCCGGCCGAGGAGGTCAGGAGCAGCACGATCGAGCGGGCCGGGATGGTGACGTCGTGGAGGGTGACGTCCTCGGTGGTGAAGCGCGCCTGCACCGGCGCGCTGGTCGGGGTGCTCGTCGAGCAGCAGCGCCGCCCACCCCAGCAGCCGGCCGACGGTCTCGGTGCCGGCCATCACCAGCAGCATCGCGAAGTCGATGGTCTCCCGGCGCGTCAGGCCGGCGCCGGTGAGCGCCGAGAGCAGGTCGTCGCCGGGCTCCTCGGCCAGGTGCTTGAGCCGCCGGTCGAGGTAGGTGCCGAGCTCGCCCATCGCGGTCAGGGCGACGTCGTTGACGAAGCCGTGCTCCTCGTCGAGGTGGAAGCACTCGTCGATGAGCAGCCGGATCCGCTCACGGTCCTCGCCGGGCACGCCGAGGAGGCGGGAGATGACGCGGGAAGGGATCTGCGCGGCGTACTCCTGCATCAGGTCGACCTCGCCGCCGCCCGGCCCCGGGTCGAGCGCGTCGAGCAGCTCGCGGCAGATGGCGCGGACGTCCTCCTCCAGCGCAGCCGTACGACGCAGGGTGAACGCGCGCGAGACCAGGCGGCGCAACCGGGTGTGGCTCGGCGGGTCGTTGAGGATCATCATCCCGCTGTCGACCGGCTCGGGGCTCATCAGCTCCAGGACGTTGCCGTGCGCGGAGCTGAACCGGGTCGTGTCCTTCAACGCGGCGGCGACGTCCTCGTATCGCGACAGCGCCCAGAAGTTCCGTCGCGGGTTGAAGTAGACCGGCTGTTGGTCGCGCATCGCCCGCCACACCTCGTAGGGGGACTCGTCAAGGACGGGATCCATCGGGTCGTACTCGACACCGGAGGACGAACCCGAGGCCTCCTCCGAGGTGGGGTCGACGGTCGACGAGGGGGTGACGGCAGCGTTCGGCACCCCGACAGGATCGCGGCCCGACGGCGCGCGGTCAACAGTGTTGACACCCCCGGCGGAGCCCCGGCCCCCTAGCCTGGCGCGGTGCCGACCCTGAGCGTCGCGCCCGCGCTGGTCGACCTGGGGGTCGGGCTGGTCGCGACGGCCCGCGACATCGACGACTTCAGCCTCGACGTCGGCGGCGGCTTCAACCTCGCAGTGAAGCTGATGATCGGCCTGCTGCTGCTCGGCATCGCCCTGGACGTGCGGGTCGAGGACCTGCGCGCGGCGCTGCGTCACCCGCGGGTCTTCGTCGCGGTGACGGCGGCCCAGTTCGTGCTGGTCCCGCTGCTCACCCTCGGCCTGGTCGCGACCCTCGACCTGCCCCCGTCGGTGGCGCTGGGGATGCTGCTCGTGGTGTCGGGCCCGGCCGGCAGCATGTCGAACCTGCTGACCCACCGGGCCCGCGGCGACGTCGCGCTGTCGGTCTCGCTCACGACCGTGTCCAGCTCGATGGCGGCGCTCGTGACACCGCTCGCCCTGGCCTTCTGGGCGGGCCTGTCGCCCCAGGCCAGCCAGGTGCTCGACGCGGTCGACCTGAGCCCCGTCGAGGTGCTCGTGGAGGTGCTGCTGCTCATCGTCGCGCCCTTCGCCCTCGGCATCCTGCTCGCCCGGACCAGGCCCGCCCTCGCCGCCCGCATCCGCCCCGCGGTCGAGCCGACGGTGCTGGTGATGCTGCTGCTGATCGTGGTCGGCGGTCTGGCCTCCAACCTGCGGGTGGGGGCGCCGTACCTGCTCGACGTGGGCCCCGCGGTCGTCGCCCAGAACGCCCTGTCTCTGCTCGTCGGCGCGGGCGTCGCCGTGCTGTGCCGGGTGCCGGCGCGGGCGCGCCGCGCGATCACCCTCGAGACCGGCGTCCGCAACACCGCCCTGGCGCTGGTGCTGGCGCTGGCATTCTTCCCCGAGTACGGCGGCGTGGCGCTGGTCTGCGGCCTCTGGGGCGTCTGGGACGTGGCCACCGGGTTCGCCCTGGCGGCCTGGTGGCGCCGTCGGGACGCCGCCGGCGGTGGGTCCTGAACCGTCCGGCCCCCCGGACGGGTCGACCACCCACCGCCGGCTCCCGAGGGCGTCGCCTCAGCCCTTGGCGACCGCCTGCTTGAACGCGGTGGCCGGCTTGAAGGCCGGGGCGACCGAGGCCGCGATCTCGATCGGCTGACCGGTCTGCGGGTTGCGGCCGGTGCGGGCCGAGCGCTCGCGCGGCTCGAAGGTCCCGAAGCCGGCGACGGCGACCCGGTCACCGGAGGCCACCGCGTCGGTGACCCCGACGTGAAGCAGGGGATCCACCCCGAGTACGGCCCGGTGGCCTTCAGGGACCGCAGCACCGGGCGGCTGTTCCTGACGCGCTCGACGCTGGTCGGCCGAGCTTCACCGCCTTCTCCGACACCGCCAAGCTCGTCTTCATGGTGGTCGGCCCGGCGATGGACGTGAAGCTGGCCAGCATGGAGGCCGGCACCTTCGGCGACGCCTTCGCCCGCCCGTTCGTGCCCGTCGTGATCGGTACGGCGGTGGCCAGCGCCAGCGTCGCGGGATGGTGGCTGCTGTGAGGATCCCGACCCAGGGCCTGCTGCTGATGTTCCTCGGCGCGGTCCTGCTGCGCCTGGCCGCGAGCGACGCCTACCTGCGCTACGTCGTCCCGTGGATGAAGTGGCCGCTGCTCGCCAGCGGGGTCCTGCTGATCCTGATGGCCCTCGGCCCGCTGTTCCGCGAGGAGCGGCACTCCCCTGACCACGTCGAGCACGTCGAGGACGACCACGTGCACGACACCGGGCACGACACTGGCCATGACGGCCACGGGCACGGCGTGCCCAGGGTGACCTGGCTGCTCGCGCTCCCGGGCGTCATCGCGTTCGTGATCAGCCCGCCCGAGCTGGGCTCCTACCTCGCCGAGCGACGCGCCAACGACCTGGTCACCGTGAGCGCCCCGACGTCGGTCACGACGCTGGACGGGGACGGTCCGGTCGACCTCGCGCTCGAGGAGATGCCCTACCTCGCGCAGTCCGGCGAGCCGGCCCTCGAGGGCCAGCCGGTCGTCATGACCGGCTTCGTCAGCTGGGGCGCCGGTGACGACTGGTACGTCACCCGGATGCAGATCGGCTGCTGCGCCGCCGACGCCATGGCCTACCGGGTGCTCGTCAACGGGGCCGAGCGGCCTCCGCGCGACCAGTGGGTGGAGGTGACCGGCGTGCACGTCACCGGCACCGGCGTGGAGCCGCCGTACGAGGTCGAGCTCGACGCCACCGAGGTCGTGGAGATCGACGCGCCGCGCCAGACCTACGAGTGACCACTCGATAGCATCGTGGCCATGGCTCAGACCGGCGTCGTGCGACGTTCCACCCGCCAGCGGACGGTCGTCCGCGAGCTCGTGGCCGAGCTCGACACCCTCAGCAGCGCGCAGGACATCCACCAGCTCCTGCGCTCCCGCGGGGAGAGCGTCGGTCTCTCCACGGTCTACCGCAACCTCCAGGCGCTCACCGAGGACGGCGAGGTCGACAGCGTCCGCAACGAGGCCGGCGAGGTGCTCTACCGCCAGTGCAGCCCCAAGCACCACCACCACCTCGTGTGCCGCTCCTGCGGCAAGGCCGTCGAGCTGACCGGCCCCACGGTCGAGAAGTGGGCGAAGGACTCCGCCGACAAGCACGGGTTCACCGACGTCTCCCACACCCTGGAGATCTTCGGTCTCTGCGCGGACTGCGGCTAGTGGGGCCTACCGCCGGGGGGGGGCGTGGCCGAGCGTGATCTTGCGCTCGGTGAGCGCCCCGGGCTGGTGGGATCGGATCGAGCCGGCGTGGGCGGCGACCTGACCTACCTGCCGCCGGCGGACGGCGAGGGCCCACGGTTCGTGGTCAGCCTGGCCGCCGGCTGACCTGTTCAGGAGAACCGGCCGGGACCGAACCTCTCGAGGCAGGCCAGTGCCACCGCCACCTCGGTGCGGCGCTGCGACAGGGGGTGGCCGAGGAGGTCCTCGGCCTGGGCGACGCGGTAGCGCACGGTGTTCTTGTGCACGAAGAGCTCGGCGGCCGTGGCCTCGACCGAGGCCCCGTGCGCCAGGAACGCGGCGACGGTCTCCCGCAGCCGGTCCAGGGACGGGTCCGGGTCGGCCAGCGCGCCGAGCTCGCGCTCGACCAGCCGACGGGCACCCGCCTCGTTGCCGGCCACCAGCGCGGCGAGCTCGACGTCGGCGTACGCCGTGCAGCGCGACGTCGACGCCACCCCCAGGGCGTGGCGCTGGGCGTCCACCGCCTCGCGGTGGGAGTGCTGCAGCCCGCGGACGCCGCTCGCCGGGCAGCCGACCGCGACCCGCCACGGCGGGTCGCCCTGCTCGGCGACCACGCCGTCCACCGCGTCTCGCACGGCGGCCGCGTCGATCGGCGTGCGCGACGTCAGCCAGGCCCAGGCCTCCGCCCGCCCCGCGGGGATGCTGAGCGCGCTGGCCTCCAGCGCCGCGCCCAGCGCACCGACCACCCCGGCGAGCCTGCTGAGGACGTCGGGGACGACCTCGCCGTCCTCCCACAGCACGACGGCGGTGTGGTGCTCGCGGACCGGGTGCCCCAGCGCCGCCGTGGCCTCCGCGAGGCTCACCTGCTCCCCGCGCAGGACCGCGTGCACGACCTCGCTGCGGCGGGCGATGGCCCCCTGGAGCGTGGCCTCGCGCTCGGCGGAGAAGACCTGGATCAGCTGCTCCACGGCGCCGTTGATCCAGGCACCGCCGTGCCCCCAGAGGTAGACGAGCAGGTCGGTGCGGTCCAGGTCCCCGGTGTCGGCGGTGCGCACCACCTCGGTGAAGTACTCCCAGACCGCCGACGAGGCGCTGCGGTAGACCTGCAGCAGCACCCCGAGGTCGAGCTGGCGACGCGCCAGCGAGAGCGCGAGGTCGACGGCCTGGGGCGGGAGCAGCACCTCCTGGGCCGGCCGCTCCAGCAGGCTGAGGAAGATCTGGAACTGCGAGCGGGTGCTCGCGTGCAGGTCGCGGACCAGCGCCGGGTCGCGGGCGATCTCGGGGATCGCGGCCATGATCGTGTCGTCGACACGGGTGACGAAGGCGTCGAGCTCGCTCTGGCGGGCGGTCCGGGCGGCGTACGCCTGCACCCACGCCACGATCTCCGGCCGTGCATCCGTCTCGCCGCTCACGTGCTCCCTCTCGTGCCCGATCCCGCCGGCACCTCGACTGTGCCCAGGTCCAAAGACTGCCCTGAAGTCTGGCCGGGCGCGCCAAGATCCACCACTCCGACTGTGCTGGACTCTCATCCACGTCCAGGCATGTGGCTGCGGTCACACTCTCGCCCCACTCACCGGAGGTCCCCGTGGCCCAGCACCCCTCGTACGACTACATCGTGGTCGGGGCCGGCAGCGCCGGCGCCGTCGTCGCCTCGCGCCTGAGCGAGGACCCGAGCACCTCGGTCCTGCTGCTCGAGGCCGGCCCCGACAACGACGCGCTCGAGATCGCCATGCCGGCGGCCTTCGCCAACCTCTTCAAGACCCGCTGGGACTGGGACTACACCACCACCCCGCAGCCCGGCCTGGGCGGACAGCGCGCCTACTGGCCGCGGATGAAGGCGCTCGGCGGCTGCTCGTCGATGAACGCGATGATGTACGTCCGCGGCGCCCGCGCCGACTTCGACGGCTGGCAGCGCGACTTCGGTGCCGTCGGCTGGTCCTACGCCGACGTGCTGCCCTACTTCATGCGCGGCGAGGCCAACTCGCGCGGCGCCGACGCCTTCCACGGCGCCGACGGCCCGCTGCACGTCGAGGACCGGCGCTACACCCACGAGAACACGCGGGCCTGGTTGGAGTCGGCGCGCCAGTCCGGCCTCGCGGCCAACGACGACTTCAACGGCGAGACCCAGCTCGGCGCCGGCGAGTACCAGGTCACCTGCCACCGCGGCCGGCGCTGGTCGACCGCGGAGGCCTACCTCGGCACCGAGGTCCGCCGCCGGCCCAACCTGACGATCCGCACCGGCGCGCTGGCCACCCGGGTGCTCCTGGACGGCACCCGCGCGGCAGGCGTCGAGCACCTGGTCGCCGGCGGGGTCGAGACCGCCTGGGCCGACGCCGAGGTCGTGCTCAGCGGCGGGGCCATCAACACCCCGCAGCTGTTGATGCTCTCCGGCATCGGTCCGGCCGAGCACCTGCGCGAGCACGGCATCGACGTCGTGCTCGACGCCTCGACGGTGGGCGGCAACCTGCACGACCACGTCGTCGCGCCGCTGGTGTGGTCGACGACGGCCAAGGACCTTGCCGTCGACCACGTCAACCCCGCCCGGCTGCTGCAGTGGCAGGCCACCGGCCGCGGTCCCCTCACCTCCAACGTCGGCGAGACCGGCGCCTTCGTCACGACCCGCTCCGGCCTCGAGGGCCCGGACATCCAGCTCATCGCCGCGCCGACGGGCTTCTACGACAACGGGATGCACGAGGCGACCGCCCGTTCCCTCACCGCCGGCGTGGTCCTCGTCGACGTCGCCAGCCGCGGCCGGCTCGGACTGCGCGGCAGCGACCCGCGGTGGAAGCCGGTGATGGACCCGGCCTACTACGCCGACCCGGCCGACCGGACGGCCGTCCTCGCGGGCGTCCGCCAGGCCATCGACATCGCCCGCCAGGGACCGGTCGCCTCGATCATCACCGGGGCGCGCCTGCACCACGGCGAGGACGAGGCCTCGTTGCAGGAGTTCATCAGCCGGTGGACCCAGACGCTCTACCACCCCGTCGGCACCTGCGCGATGGGCACGCACGAGGAGGCGGTCGTCGACCCCGAGCTGCGGGTGCGGGGCCTCGAGGGCCTGCGCGTCGCGGACGCCTCGGTCATGCCGCGCATCAGCCGCGGCAACACCAACGCCCCCACGATCATGATCGGCGAGAAGGCCGCCGACCTGCTGCGCGGCACCTCGCTGCCCGCCGCCACCGTCACCGCATCCCGCACCGCCACCCGCACGAAGGAGACGATCCGATGACCACCGTCCAGGACCCCCGCCCCGAGGCCGGGCAGGCCCCGCAGGACCGCCCCACCTTCGACGTGCACCACCCCGGCACCGGGGACCTCGTCGGCACCTGGCCGGTGCAGTCGGCCGCCGAGGTCGAGGACACCGTCGCCCGGGCGCGCCTGGCGGCCGAGTGGTGGCAGGGCATCGGGTACGCCGAGCGCCGCAAGCGTCTCGACGCCTTCCGCGGCGTCATCGCGCGTCGCATCCACCAGCTGGCCCACCTGGTCCACGACGAGATGGGCAAGCCGCACGGCGACGCCTTCCTCGAGGTGGCCCTCGTGCTGGACCACCTGGCCTGGGCAGGCAAGCACGCTCCCAAGGTGCTCGGCCCGCAGAAGAGGCCCACCGGCCTGATCAACGCCAACCTCAAGGCGACCGTCGAGCACCACCCGCTCGGTGTCGTGGGCGTGATCGGCCCGTGGAACTACCCGGTCTTCACGCCGATGGGCTCGATCGTCTACGCGCTCGCCGGCGGCAACGCCGTGGTCTTCAAGCCCAGCGAGTTCACCCCCGGCGTGGGCGCGTGGCTGGTCAACGCCTTCGCCGAGGTCGTGCCCGAGCACCCCGTGCTCCAGCTCGTGACCGGTGACGGCTCGACCGGCGCCGCACTGTGCCGCGCGGGGGTCGACAAGGTCGCCTTCACCGGGTCGACCGCCACCGCCAAGCGGGTGATGGCCACCTGCGCCGAGACCCTGACCCCGATCGTCGCCGAGTGCGGCGGCAAGGACGCGCTCATCGTCGACAAGGACGCCGACCTCGCGGCCGCCGCCGACGGGGCGGTCTGGGGCGGCATCGCCAACGCCGGCCAGACCTGCATCGGCGTCGAGCGCATCTACGTCCACCAGGACGTCGCGGCCGACTTCGCCCGACTGCTCGTCGAGCGCTTCGACGACCTGCGCGCCGGGACCGACGCGGACGCCGCGGTCGGCCCGATCACGATGCCCTCCCAGGTCACGATCATCGACCGGCACGTCGCCGACGCCAAGGCCGCCGGTGGCCGCGTGCTGGCCGGCGGAGGCGCCACGCAGGGACAGGTCGTCCAGCCGACACTGCTCACCGACGTACCCGAGGACAGCGCGGCGGTCGCCGAGGAGACCTTCGGCCCCACGCTGGTGCTGCGCTCGGTGCGCGACATGGACGAGGCGGTCGCGCTGACCAACGCCTCGCGCTACCACCTCGGCGCCTCGGTCTACGGGAAGGCGAACGCCGAGCACGTGGCCCGCCGGATCCGCTCCGGCATGGTGTCGGTGAACTCGGTGCTGGCGTTCGCGGTCGTGCCGACGGTGCCCTTCGGCGGCGTCGGCGACTCCGGCTTCGGCCGCATCCACGGCGAGGAGGGCCTCAAGGAGTTCTGCTACTCCCACTCCGTGGTGCGCCAGCGCTGGAAGGCGCCGCTGCCGCTGACGTCCTTCGCCCGCACCGCCAAGCACGAGGAGATGCTCGGCAAGATCGTCGCCCTGGTCCACGGCGGCAAGTAGCCCCCCGCTCGAGCCCCGAGCGTGCCGAACCGGCGCATCCTGCGTGCAAGGTGTACGCAGGATGCGCCGGTTCGGCGTCGGTCAGGCCAGGGAGAGGAAGAGCTTCTCCATCCGGGCCCGCTGGGTGCCGTCGAGGTCGGCGCCCTCGAGCAGACACTGCTCCATGCCGGTGGCGACCAGCGCGAAGCCGGCGCGGGAGAGCGCCTTGTTGACGGCGGCCAGCTGGGTCAGCACGTCCTCGCAGTCCGCGCCCTCCTCGAGCATCCGGATCACGGTGGCCAGGTGGCCGTGGGCCCGCTTCATGCGGGTGACGAGGGGCTTGGTCGCCTCGGCCTCGAGCTGCATCAGCCCTGTCCGTCCGTCTGGCCGTCCGTCTGGCCGTCCGTCTGGCCGTCCGCGAGCGCCGCGAGCATCCCCTGCAGCCGGGCGCGGGCGTCGTTCGCGACCTCGCACACCGCGTCGCCGGCGTCGGTCATGGTGATCATGGCCCGGGGGTCGAAGGCCTCGACGACCACGCCGTCGGCGTCCTCGCGCACCACGACGTTGCAGGGCAGCAGCGCGGCGACCGACGGGTCGGCCGCCAGGGCCTGGTGGGCCAGCTGCGGACGGCAGGCGCCCAGGATGACCTGGGGCGCGACGTCCACGTCGAGCTTGGCCTTGAGCGTCGCCTTGAGGTCGATCTCGGTGAGCACGCCGAAGCCGGCGTCGGCGAGCAGCGCGCGGACGCGCTCGACGGTGTCGTCGTAGCCCTGCGGCGAGCGGGCGCTGAGCGTGTAGCCGGGTGTGACGTCGGACATGGTCCCTCCTCGGACTTGCCTAACCCCCCTAGGGGTTGGTTCCATACCTCTCGATCGTAACCCCCCTAGGGGTTCTGAGCCAAGCGATCTCCCGAGGAGGAGCTCCATGACCAGCACCGCCCCCCACCCACCCTCGACGAGGTCGGGGGTCGCCCACGGCCCGGGGCCGCTCGGCCGCCTGGGCACCTGGGTGCTCGACCACCGCCGGCTCGTCGCGGGCGTGTGGGCCCTGCTCATCGTCGGCCTGGGCATCTTCGCCCCGCGGGTCGAGCACGACCTGTCCGGTGCGGGCTGGCAGGCCGACGGCTCGGACTCCGTCGCCGCCCGCGACCTCGCCGTCGAGCACTTCGGCGGCAACGCCTCCTCCGCGATCCAGGTCGTGGTCCGCTCCAGCGAGGGCTCGGTCCTCGAGGGCGAGGGGGCCGAGGTGATCGCCGAGGTCACCGCGCTGCTCGAGGACGACCCGCGCATCGCGACCATCGTGCCCCCGCAGCCCGGCGCGACGCTGTCGCAGGACACCGACACCGGCGTGGTGCTGGCCGGTGCCGGTGCCGACACCAACGAGATGGTGCGCGCCGCGACCGACCTGAAGGAGGAGCTGGCCGCGCTCTCGACCGACACCGTCGAGGTCACGCCCACCGGCTCCTCGCTGCTGTGGAGCGACTTCAACGAGGCCAACCTCGAGGCGATGCTCAAGAGCGAGCTGATGTCGTGGCCGGTGACGCTGGCCATCCTCGTCCTGGCCTTCGGCGCCCTCGTCGCCGCCGGCCTCCCCCTCATCCTCACCCTCGCCGGCCTGGTGGCCTCCGCCGGGTCGCTGGTGCTCATCAACGAGCTCGTGCCCGTCTCCATCTGGGCGATGAACTTCGCGATGATGTTCGCGCTGGCCCTCGGCATCGACTACGCCCTCTTCATCGTCGTCCGCTACCGCGCCGCGCGCGCCGCCCGACCCGGCCCCGACGGCGTCGTCTGGGCCGTCGCCCAGACCATGGACACCGCCGGCAAGGCCGTGCTGCTCTCCGGCCTCACCGTGCTCATCTCGCTCTCCGCGGTGATGCTCGTGCCCTCACCGGCCTTCCGCTCGATGGCCGGCGGGATCATGCTCTCGGTCGTCTTCGTGCTCGGAGCCACGCTGACCCTGCTGCCACTGGTGCTCGGCTGGCTCGACGACCGCATCAACACGTTCGCGCTGCCCTGGTCGCGGTCCGGCGAGCACCGCTCGCCGAAGTTCGCCGCCTGGGGCGAGCGCCTGTGGGCACGCCCCTGGACCTGGGGCCTGGCCTCGCTGCTGGTGCTCCTCGCCCTGGCCGCACCCATCCTCGGCCTCAAGACCGCCATGCCCTCGATCAAGGTGCTGCCCGAGGACGCGTCCGCGCGCGTGGGGTACGACGTCGTGCAGGCCGAGCTGGGCGAGGGTGCCCCCGGCGCCATCGGGGTCGTCGTCGACTCCGACCAGGCCGCCGCCACGCTCAAGGTGCTGGCCGACGACCCGGGGCTCGCCGGCGTACTCCCCGGCGTGGAGGCGCAGGACGGGTCCGGCCTGGAGATGTTCACCGCCGTCCCGACCGTCGACCCCTCCGACCCGGAGCTGGCCGAGACCGTCGACCGGCTGCGCGCCGACCTGCCGTCCTCGGCCCTCGTCGGCGGCGCCGCCGTGGAGAACCTCGACCTCAAGACGCAGCTCGACGAGTCGACCCCGATCGTGGTCGCCGTCGTGCTGGCGCTGGGCTTCCTGCTGCTGCTCGTCGCGCTGCAGGCGCCGCTCATCTCGCTGCTCGGCACGCTGGTCAGCCTGCTGTCCACGGCCGCGGCGTTCGGCGTGGCCCGGCTGGTGTTCCAGGAGGGGTACGGCGCCGACCTGCTCGGCTTCGAGTCCCAGGGCTTCCTCGACGCCTGGGCCCCGGTGTTCTTCTTCGCGATGATCTTCGCGATCGCGATGGACTACACCGTGTTCCTCCTGGCCTCGGCCAAGGAGCACTACGAGCGCTCCGGCGACCCGCACGAGGCGATGGTCGGCTCGCTGGCCCACTCGGGCCGGGTGATCTTCGCGGCCGGCGCGGTGATGGTGGCGGTGTTCTTCACCTTCTCC
>LULE01000778.1_pt1 | contig 12422 bp, 9 predicted proteins | sample 728231 | NCBI WGS metagenome assembly LULE01 (sample SAMN03860297, study PRJNA289734) | marine metagenome | biome: seawater column; feature: ocean; material: water; isolation source: Red Sea water column Station 192 - depth 10m | place: Saudi Arabia: Red Sea | collected 2011-10-15 | depth 10 m | reverse complement strand
AAAGAATATGATAAAGACTTAGCATCAAAAGCAAAATCATATATTAAATCTTACTCTAAAATTGAAGACTCTTTAATTACTATTAATGATTTTTTAAATTATATTGAAAATCTTGATGAAGATATTTTTAAATTATTTAAAGCATATACTTCAACCCCTGGCTCAGAATCATCTTCGTCTCTTGAAGAGTCAGAAGAGGAGGAAAAATCAACTGGTGTTAAAAGCGATGATCCTGTCAGGATGTATCTTAAAGAAATGGGTAATGTTGAGTTACTCTCTAGAGAGGGTGAAATAGCAATTGCTAAAAGAATAGAGTCTGGATTGGATAGAATGATGAAATCAATTCTTGAGTGTCCAGCTTCAATAGATATTTTAAAAAAATGGATTGAACAAGTTAAACATAACGAAATTAATCTAAGAGAAATAGTAGATTTTGATGAATATTTTAATGAAGATAATGATCCATATTCAAATTCAACTAAAAGAAAAGAAATTCAAAAAATAATTAACGACAAAAAGAAAGCACTTTTAAAAGAAAAACAGCAATTGATGAAAGATCAAGGTATAGAGATTGATAAAGAAAAACTTCAAGAGACTTCAAATGAGGAAGATATTGAAAACGAAAGTTTTTCTATTTCTATTATAGAAGAGTTTTATAAGCCTGAAATTCTAAAAAAGTTAGATAGAGTTCTAGTCTTATCTGAAAATATAACAAAAATTAAAAGAAATAAAAATATAACTAAAATTTCTGATACTAAGTCACTTAAAGAATTAAAAAAATACCAAGACGAAATACTTAATTATTTTAATGAAATTAAAATTAAACCTCATAAGCTTGAAGAAATAATCTCACATCTTTTTTCAATAAATAAAGAAATACAGTCGAAAGAGGTAACACTATTGACTTTGGCTACTCAGAATAAGATAGGAAGGGATATTTTTCTAAAACATCATAGCTTAAAAGATACTTACACACTTTATCAGAAACATATGATCTCAAAAGATGAATTATTTAAGTCTCTTTTTCAAAAACAAAGTGATAAATTAAAGAAAATTTATAAAGATATATTAAGTTTATCTAAAATTGCAAACCAGAACACTATTGAATTTAAAGAAAAAGTTAGAGAAATACAATCTGGTCAAAGAACAGCTAATCAGGCAAAAAAAGAAATGATTGAGGCTAATTTACGTCTGGTTATTTCTATCGCAAAGAAATATACCAATAGAGGACTCCAGTTTTTAGATCTTATTCAAGAGGGCAATATAGGCTTAATGAAAGCTGTTGACAAATTTGAATACAGAAGAGGTTATAAATTTTCTACATATGCGACTTGGTGGATTAGACAGGCTATTACTAGATCTATAGCTGATCAAGCAAGAACTATTCGTATCCCCGTTCATATGATTGAGACAATTAATAAAATTGTTCGATCAAGTAGGCAATTAATACTTGAATTGGGAAGAGAACCTACTCCAGAAGAGTTATCTGTAAGACTAAAAATGCCTATTGAAAAAGTAAGAAAAGTTCTAAAAATTGCAAAAGAACCAGTTAGTTTAGAAACACCAATTGGTGATGATGATGATAGTTTCCTTGGCGATTTTATTGAGGATAAAAATGCAGTAATCCCTGAAGATGCAGTTATGCAATTAAATCTTAGAGAAACTACAACTAAAATACTTTCAACATTGACACCAAGAGAGGAGAGAGTTCTGAGAATGAGATTTGGAATTGGAATGTCTTCCGACCATACTTTGGAGGAAGTTGGCCAGCAGTTTAGTGTTACTAGAGAAAGAATTAGACAAATTGAGGCTAAAGCGCTTAGAAAATTAAAGCACCCTATAAGATCTAAAAAACTTAAATCCTTTATGGATTCATAAATTTTTCCAAAAATTTAAATTCTTGTTTTTTTTTAATAAGATTATAAAAGTTACATTTCTAACCGTGGGCCTGTAGTTCAGTTGGTTAGAACGCGGTGCTCATAACGCCGTTGTCGCAGGTTCGAGTCCTGCCGGGCCCACCAAAAAAAATAAATTTTATATTTTTTGTATTTCTGTAATTAAAGACTCTAAACTTCCTCTATTTTTTCTCAATATCTTATTAAATTCTGATTTTTTAGTAACAAAATAAGATGTGTTCTCAACTATTACATCAATTATTTTATAAGACTCACCAGTATTTATTACTTTCCAATATAGATTTGCAGTTGATTTTTTATCAGAAACTTCAGATTTAATTATGTAAATATCATTTTTAATATCAACATCTTTTAATATTATCGAGCTTGATGAATTTGAATTAGCTAACTTGTAAATTGTCTTTATCAGATAATCAGTAAAAACATCTAAATATATCGACAAATCACTTTGTGAACTGTTTTCAATAATTTTCTCTCCGATCAGTCCATAAGCAATTGACTTTACCGCAAAATTTTTATTTACAAAATATTTATATCTCTCATAATTCTCACTTTCAGTTCCTTCATTATTATTGATTATCTCTAAAAATTGATTTGATTCTCTTTCAAACCATTCTGAAACCTCTGAGGCTTGGAGCGTTGAAAGAGAAAATATAAAAAAAAATATTAGTGATAAATTTCTCATGTTAATAAATAAATATAGTTTGACTGATTATTCAATATAAATTTTTGGTACGGGGAGGTTTTGTATATATTCTTCCTCGAGTTGGGCATTTCTATTCTGATAATATATTGATTTTATCATCTCATATCTATCTGAGGATGCTTCTCTAACTCTATCCAGTTGTTCATCAATTTCGGCTCTCTCATTTAATCCATCACCTATTGCTATATACTCTCTATTTGGAACATTATTTGATATTGGATCTACAAAATATTCAACAACATCCCCACTCAAATCTCTTAAATTACTTGGACCTATAATTGGTAGAACTATGTAAGGTCCACTTGATACACCTCCTTTAGCTAAAGTAATTCCAAAGTCAGTTTCATTTTTTTCCATTCCAACTTTTGATGCTAAATCAAAAGTTCCTAAACTAGTTATTGTATTAATGGTAAACCTTCCAATTGAATTAAAAGATTTATAAAACTCTCCCTGAAAAATAAAAGATACTGTTCTTATTGGTTCTTTTAAATTACTAAAAAAATTAGAAACTCCCTTTTCAACTGGTTCTGGAGCAATAAATTTGTATGTTTTTATTATCGGTCTTATAGCAACATCATCAATAAAAAAATTAAAATTTAAAACTGCTCTGTTTATGGGCTCTATCGGGTCATATATTTCGTCGTACGAAATTCCTGATACTGAAACTTCCTCATTTGCATATAAGGGAGTTGTCTGAAAAAAAGTAACAGATATTACTAAAAGAATTACTTTCAAATGTTTTATCATTAATTAAAATCTAGATTCATTATATTACATTCAATTTATGGATCTTAGTAAATTAAATAAAGAACAAAAAACTGCTGTTGAGCACAAAAAAGGACCGCTTTTGGTACTTTCAGGTGCTGGAACTGGGAAAACTAGAGTCTTAACATCTAGATTCGTTTATATTGTAAAAAATTTAAATGTTAACTTTAATAAAATTATAGCTGTAACCTTTACAAATAAAGCCGCTAATGAAATTAAAGAAAGAGTTAACTCAGAACTTCAAAGTAGTATTGATAGTCCTTGGATAGGTACTTTTCATTCAATATTTGCAAAATTTCTTAGAAAGCATTCTAGTTTAGTAAAATTAAAATCTAATTTTACGATATTAGACATAGAGGATCAAAAAAAACTTTTAAAACAAGTTTTAGATTACTGTAAGATAGAAAAAGATATTAACGAAGGAATATATCATAATGAAATTCAAAACTTAAAAGATAATAAAATCCTTTTTAATGAAAATAAAAAAATATCTAAATTTTCATCTATAGAGAGATTAGATGATATTTACTCTTTTTATCAACAAAGATTAATTGAAATAAACGCAGTAGACTTTGGAGATATTCTTCTACATAGTTATACTATACTATTCAAAATTTATTTTGTGTTGGAGATGATGATCAGTCAATTTATGCATGGCGGGGTGCAAATATAGAGAACATTATAAATTTTCCAAAAGAGTTTAATTCTTCTGTAGTTCGCTTAACAAAAAATTATCGCTCAAATAGCTCTATTTTAGAGGCAGCAGCTTGCATCATTAGTAATAATAAGAATAGATTAGGTAAAGATTTAGTAAGTTTTAACAAAAACATTCCTGATCAAAAAATAAATTTAAATTCATTTTACTCTCAAGAAGAGGAGTCATTATGGATATCAGATAATATATCTAAGAAGTTTCAGGATAATAATAGTATTGGGGTTTTAGTGAGATTAACTGCCCAAATGAGAAGCATCGAGGATAAGTTTATAAAATATGCCTTGCCTTATGAAATTATTGGAGGTCCAAGATTTTTTGAGAGAAAAGAAATAAAAGATATTCTTGCTTACTTAAAACTTGCAAATAGTTTCAAAGACGATTTATCATTTGAAAGAGTAATTAATTTACCTAAAAGAGGAGTAGGAGATCAATCAGTAAAATTAATCATTGATAATGCAAGAGAGAATAAAATTTCATTTTTTGAGTCTTTAGAACTATTATCTAACGAAAATAGATTACCTGGATCTCTTATGGTAAAAACTAAACCATTTATTGATATCATAAAAAAAACATCTGACCTCATTAACAAAACAACTCTTGAAGATATAGGTATTTTTATAATTGAAGAGTCAGGATATTTAAAAATGTTAGAAAATGAAAAAAATAAATTAAAACAAGTAGAAAATGAATCAAGGATTGATAATTTGAAAGAGTTTGTTAACGCTCTTTCAGAATTTGAGAATTTGGATGATTTCCTGGAACACGTTTGTTTGGTTAACGAAAATCAAAAAAAAACACACTCTAATTCTGTAAAACTAATGACATTGCATGCTGCTAAAGGATTAGAATTTGACCATGTTTATTTACCAGGTTGGGAAGAGGGCATCTTTCCAAGCTCTCGTGCATTAGAGCAAAATTCATCAAAATCATTAGAAGAAGAGAGGAGACTTGCTTACGTGGGAATTACCAGGGCTAAGTTTGATTTAAATTTAAGTTATGCAACCTCTAGATACACATATGGGATGAATAATTATTCATTACCATCAAGATTTTTAAATGAAATTTCAAATGTTGAAAAAAATTCATTAAATAATATCGAAGATCAATCTGAATTTAATCTCACAAAAAAGATCACTTCCGATAATATACAATTAAGTCCTGGAAAAAAAAGAATGTTAGAATTTTTAAAAAAAAATACTAAATGAAATCTCATTTAATTAAAAAATATTTAAAAGATAATGGTTTAGATTTTTATCTTATAACAAATAACGATCTGCATCTTAATGAAAGTCCAAACCTAGATTTAAAAGACATATATAAATTATCTAAATTTGATTGCACTAGGGGATATATACTTTTCTTTATAAAAAGATTCATCTTTTTTACTGACTCACGTTACACGTTAGCAGCTAAAAAATTTTTTAGGAATAATTGCGAAATATATGATTTAGCTGAAGTAAATTTTGTTGATTACTTAATTTTACAAAACAAAAAATTATCAGGTGTTTTAGACTCAAAATTAATTTCAGTAAAAGAATACAGAGAAATAAATTCAAAATTACAAAAAAATAATATTAATATTTTCCCGAAGTCAAAAAATTCTTTTAGAAAAAATTATTATCCAAATTTTAATATTTCCTATCCATTTAGTATGCCAAAAAATTTAATACCAAGAACTTATAATAAAAATTTAGAAAGAATTAAGTCTAATCTTAAAACTGATGGTATATTAATTTGGAATAATGCTCAGGTAGCGTACCTTTTAAATCTTAGGTCATTTGAACTATGGAATTCAACCAAACCTTTCGCAGGCTTATTTATTCCAAGAAAAAATATTAAACCTATTTTAATAACAAATAACTTTAATTTGAAAAAAGTAAGTAAACTTATAAATAATTTTAATATTTTCGGAGAGGAAAATTTTATTAAATATCTTAAATCCTCAAAATTTAAAAATATTGATACTTCTTACGAATTTTTAAATCTTAATATGTATTTACGATTATCTAAATTTTTGAATTTATCTGAAACTAAAATAAATATTTCTAAATATTTGGGTATTAAAACATCTAATGAAATAAAAAATATTCAAAATTGTCATATTGAAGACGGTTTAGCTGTTCTCAAATTTATAATTGAATTAAAGCAAAATAAATTAAACCCCAAAAATGAATTTCAAGTTTCTGAATATTTATATAATAAAAGAAAAGAAGGTATTAATTTTTTTAGAAATTCTTTTGATTATATCAGTGCATTCGACTCAAATGCTGCAATTGTTCATTACAAGGCGCCTCAAAAGAAATCTCTTTCTTCAAAAAATAGAAAAATCTTATTAATAGACTCTGGTGCTCACTATTTAGAAGGCACTACAGATATTACAAGAGTAATTAAAATAGGAAAAAAAAATTATTCAAGAATAAAATACTCCTATACTTATTTATTAAAGTCATTAATAAAAATAGAAAACAAAATATTCCCAAGAAATATAAGATCTTCAGAAATAGATTTTTTTATAAGAAATTATCTATCTAAATTCAACATATCCTATAATCATGGGACTGGACATGGTGTAGGAAATTTTGGCGATGTGCATGAGAAATACCCATCTATTTCTTCTAGATCAAGTGACATTCTTACTAATAACAATCTATTTTCTATTGAGCCAGGTCATTATGTCGAGGGTGAGTTTGGTATTAGAATAGAAAATTTATATGTAACAAAGCTTATTAATAAAAACTTGAAACTAAAAAATGTCACTCTAGTTCCTTACGATTTAGATTTAATTAATTGGAGATTAATAACGAATTTTGAAAGAATGTTTATAAAGCAATATCATAATAAAATTTACCAATCTTTTGAGTCAAGATTAAATAATTATCATAAGAATTATTTTATAAAAAATTTAATTAATAAGATTTAAAAAATCTTTTTCATTTAAAATATTGATTTTTAAATCTTTAGCTTTTTTTAATTTAGAACCTGATTTTTCTCCAAAAACAAGAATGTCTAAATTTTTTGATACATTTGAGGCAATTTTATATCCTTTTTTTTTTGCTAATTCTTTTGCCCTATCCCTTGACATATTTTGAAGAGTTCCTGTGAACAATATGCTTTTATTAAGACTAATTTTACTATCTTCATTTTCTATAATTTCAATTACATCAAGTAAAGCAAATGACTCTTCAATATTAATTTCATCAGAAAAGTAATTTACAAATGAACTTATAGCTTTTTCTCCTAATCCATCAATATTTTCAAGTTTTTCCCTTAGTTTTTTTGATTGTATGAAATTTTTAAATCTTGTTTTATTTTTAAAATACATAGATATAAGCTCAGAATTATTTTCACCTAAATACCTTAGGCCAAGAGAAAATAAATATCTTGATAAATTAGTGATTTTGGATTTATTTATTGAGTCAATTAGGTTTAAAAAGGATTTTTCTCCAAATCCATCCAATGTAATAATTTTATCTTTATGATTTTCTAATTTGTAAATATCTAATTTACTTGTGATTAAATTAAGACTGATAAATTTTTCAATTAATTTCTCACCAAGCCCATCAATATTCATCGCTTTCTTAGATACAAAGTGTTTAAAAGACTCTAAGTTTTGGTATTTACATTCATTTTTTCCTGCACTACATCGTTGAACTGCCTCATCTTCAATTTTAATTATTTTAGATCCGCATAAACATTTTTTTGGGATATCAAATTTTTTATTAGATTTTTTCCTTTTTTCTGTATCTACTCTAGAAACATAAGGTATTACGTCTCCAGCTCTTTTGACCCAAACAAAATCATTTATTCTTATATCTTTTCTAGTTATTTCATCAAAATTATGAAGCGTTGCATTTGATACAATTACTCCACCAATATTAATTGGTTTAAGCCTTGCAACAGGTGTTATGGCTCCAGTTCTTCCAATTTGTAGTTCTATTTTTTCAACTTGTGTCAATGCCTCTTCTGAACTAAATTTTGCAGCTATTGCCCAACGTGGAAATTTGTTGGTACTTCCTAACATCCTTTGTAAATCCAAGTCATTAATCTTTATTACCATTCCATCAATATCAAAATTAATTGAGGTCCTTTTCTTTTCAATGTCCGAAATATAATTATATATATCAATCAAATTATCATATTTCTTAGAATAGCCTGTTTGATCAAAATTATTTTTTTTGCAAAAGTTCAAAAATTCTTCAAAATTTAAAAACTCTTTTTCATAAGTAAATTTTCCATATCCATGAGGTATAAATCTCAAAGGTCGATTTTTTGTGATTTTACTATTGATCTGACGAAGAGATCCTGAGGCAGCATTTCTCGGGTTTGAAAATTGATTTTTTTTTTCAAATTGTTTGTTCAACTTTTCAAAATCTTTTCTAAAAAAAAATACCTCACCTCTTATTTCTATAAGATCAGAATTACAATTTTTTAGAAGCTTAGGTATGCCCCTAATGCCCAATACATTTTCTGTTATCTCTTCCCCAACAACACCATCTCCTCTAGTGATTGCCTTAAATAATTTGTTATTTTTATATATTACAGATAAAGACACCCCATCTATTTTACAGTCGACATTAAATATATAATTTGAATTTTGCTTTTTTAAAAAATTACTTGCTTTATCGAAGAACTCCTCAGTTTCATTTACACTAAAACTATTTGACAGAGATAGCATTGGTTCAAAGTGATAAAATTTTTTAAATTTTGATGAAGGTGAAGTACCTATGCCCAAATCATCATATTTTTTTAATTCTGGATTTTTTGATAATAAATGATCATACTTTTTCTTTAAATCATCGTATTCTGAGTCGTCAATTGATGGGTTTGAGTTGTAATACTCTTTGTTATACTTTTTTAATTTATCTCTAATTTTGATAAAACTATCTCTTGTTTTCATATCCTTAATTTTGGAGTAAATCTGAAGCTACTTTTTTAGCAGTTTCAGTAATTTTAGCCCCACTTATTAAACTTGCTATTTCATTAACTCTTTCTTGATCATTCAACTCAATTATTTGACTAGTCATTTCGTCATTTTTGATTACTTTCTCAATTTTCCAATGTTTATTTGCTTTTGAGGCAACTTGCGGTGAATGTGTTATAGCAATTACTTGATTTTTTTTTGATATGTTATTTATTTTTTCAGAAACATTTGATGCAATTTTTCCACTTAAACCACTATCTACTTCATCAAAAATAAGAGTAAGATCATTATCATTTTTAGCTGATAATGATTTTATTATTAGAAGTAATCGAGATAATTCTCCACCAGAGGCTACTTTTTTAATTGAGCTAAATTTAGAATTTTTATTAGTTCTAAATAAGACATCTAATTCATCATATCCATTTGAATTATAATCTTTTTCATCTTTTTCTGAAAACTCAAATATTATTTCACCTTGTTCAATATTAACTATTGGTAGTTGTTTATTAATATTTTCTGATATTTTTTTCGACTCTTTTTTTCTAAGATTTGATACTTTTAAAGCCTCTTGTTTATAATGATTAAGGTCATTAGTATATTTTTTAAAAAGAATATTTTTCTCTCTATCAAAATTTTCAAGAGTGTCTATTTCATTAGATATATCTTCCTTAATTGAAAATAAATTTTCGGGTTCTACTTCAAAAAATTTTGAAAGTTGCTGATATTGGTAAATTTTTTCATCAACTTCATCAAAATCAATTTCATCATGATCAATAGAATTAAGTTTGTTTTCTAATTCGTTTATTAATTCATTTATATCTAAAATTGAAGATTGAAGTTTTTGAGAAATATCTGAGTATTCACGATTAATATCTTCTAATTTATTGAGATTTTTTTCAATTAAACTTAAGTTATCATTTGAATTGTAATTAGATATTGATTTTTTAATTTCGTTTGAAATATCACTAAATTTTTTGATATTTTTATTTAAATTTCTTTTATTAATTAGCTCCTCGTATTCATTTTTAGTTGGATTTAAAATTTTAATTTTATTATTTTTTATTTTTAATATCTCAAGTTTTTCATTAATATTTTTTTCATTATTCAAATGGGACTGATAAATATTTTTTGAGTTCTTATATATTTCATATTTCAAATTTAAATCATTTTTTTTGATCCCACCTATATTGTCTATAAATTTTAGAAAATATTTGTTATCAAATAGTTCTTGTTGTTCAAAATTCTCTTGAAATTCAATTACATTTTTTAAAATAGATTTTACAAAAGAAAGAGGCTTTACCTCACCATTAATTAATAACTTAGATTTTTGATCTGAATTAATCTCTCTCTCTACAATTAAATAATCATCATCAAAATTTATATTAAGTTTATCAAGATTTTTTTTTATTAAATTATTAATTTCAAAAATTGCTTTTATTGTTGAAATTTCATTATCTTTTAAATTAAGACTAGTTTGATTTTTTCCACCTAGTGCTAATTTAAGTCCTTCTATAATAATTGATTTACCTGCACCTGTTTCCCCTGTAAAAGCATTGAAACCCTCAATAAAGTTAATTGATATTTTTTTAATCAAAAGAAAATTTTTAATTTCCAGCGAAACTAACATTATTATTACTTTATAGATTGTATCGATGTATTATTAGAATTATTTTCCACATTTTGTATGAATAATTTAACTGGATTAAATCTTTCGAACCATTTTTTATTTTCGCTGACTTCATCCAATTCGTTTATTATATTATATGATTTCTGATACCATTTACTTTCAGGAAAATTATAAGCTAAAATTGATGCATAATTTTTTGATAACTCATACTCATCTAAAGAATAATAAATTTTAGTTATTAAAAAAAGAGTTTCTTCAATTGAAAGGCTAGAGCTATGATTATTAAATATATCTTTTAAATACATTAATGAACCATTTGTATTACCCTTGTTTAAATAAAATTTTGCTACACTAAGTTTTTCTGCTGCTAAGTTATTATTAATTAGTTTAATTTTTGTTATGATATCAATCTCATATTTACTATTAGGATACGCATTTAATATAAAATTAAATTTTTCATAAGCTTTATCTGTATTTTCTTGACTATAATCAGACTTTTTAATTAATACATAATATGTCATAGCTTCTAAATAATTAGCATAAACAATATCTTTGCTTCCCGGGTAATAGCTTTTGTACATTTCGGCAATTGCTCTGGTTTTCTCATAATCTTTATTTAAAAAGTGAATATATGCTTTTACAAGCATACTTTTGTTAGCGAATGGACTGCTTGGATAGATTACTTCTAGTTTATCTAATTCAATCAAAGCTAGGTCTAGTTGGTTATTAATTATGTAATCATTTGCTAAATTAAATAATTCATAATCCTTTAATGAATTATTTTCATAAAAACTTTGATCATTTTTGTATTCATCTTTATCATTAGTTGAACAAGATATAATAAAAAAAGACAAAATTATAAGAATCGGTTTTTTCACAAATGAATTATAGCTTCAGAAGAAAAAATAAAATAGTCAAATATATTGTCATCCACTATACTGGCATGAAATCCCTAAAATCTGCTTATCAAAAATTATCAAATGATAATTCAAATGTAAGTTCCCATTATTTAATATCTAAAAAAGGCACTATTTTTAATTTATTATGTCCTAAATTTAAAGCTTGGCACGCTGGTAAGTCCAAATGGAAAACTCATATAAATATAAATGATTATTCAATTGGAATTGAACTTGAAAACAAGGGACATGAATTTGGGTATTCTAATTTTTCAAAAAATCAGTATGTATCTCTCAAAAAATTAGTCTCGTTTCTTAAAACAAACTTCAACATTGTTGATAAAAATATAATTTTTCATTCGGATATAGCCCCCAACAGAAAAAAAGATCCTGGAGAGAAGTTCTACATAGATAAAATTGGAGTAAAAAGATTTAAAAAACAGAATATTAATAAAATCTATAATTTAGATGAATTATTGGCTTTATATGGTTTCCATGAAACATACATAAAAAAATATAAAAAATTCTGTATCAAGGCTGTAAAGAGGTCATTAAATTATGTAGATATTAATCATTCACAATCAAGAAAATTTCTAAAAGATTTTTATAATTTATTATTTGGCTAATTTTATATATATTGCTCATGGGTAGCGTGCAGTCGCTGTGTATATCAAAGAGGAAAGTCTGAGCTCACGTAGAAAGTGATAACGGATAACATCCGTCGAGGGCAACCTTAGGGAAAGTGCAGCAGAAACAAACCGCCATAAGGTAAGGGTGAAAAGGTGAGGTAAGAGCTTACCGGATTCTTAAAAACTATCGCAATATGCAAACCCTATCACGAGTAAGATCAAATAGAGGCTAAAGCTATTTCTACAG
>LULE01001210.1_pt1 | contig 12433 bp, 9 predicted proteins | sample 728231 | NCBI WGS metagenome assembly LULE01 (sample SAMN03860297, study PRJNA289734) | marine metagenome | biome: seawater column; feature: ocean; material: water; isolation source: Red Sea water column Station 192 - depth 10m | place: Saudi Arabia: Red Sea | collected 2011-10-15 | depth 10 m | reverse complement strand
CCACTGTAGTGACGAGAGGCAGAGGGCATTGGTATCTAGGTGGTGCGCGCTCTCATCTTCCTCCAGGTTGGCGGAACTTCTCGAGGATACAATAGATCGCTCTGACTTGCTAGTGGCATATCCAGATGACGTGTCGCGCCAGGATGCCGAGCAATTTGTCGAACTGTTCAGGGAGCTATCGGCGCAGGTCGGCGGTGATCCGATAGTCCTCGCCGACCGACTAAGAGAGCTTAAAGAAAGGAGTTCCCAGTCTCTCGAGGCATCCACGATTCCGCAAAGCGATTCTGTACAGGTCATGACGATTCACAGCTCCAAGGGACTAGAGGCGAAGGTGGTTGTCCTGGCAGACCTTTTTTCCTCCAGACAGACAAACATGAGGAATGAACAGAACAGCAGGCTGATAGTCGGACCAGAGATATTTGCAGGTCACCCAAAGCCATGGCCCTCGGGAAAGACGCCTATTTCCGCACTCTGGAATCACGCGACCCTCCTCCACAGAGCCAGGAAGAACGCCGAGGCAAGGAGGCTCCTATATGTCGCAGCCACCAGGGCAGAGGAGAGGCTAATCATTGCTGGATCCCCCAAGGGCACTGAATGGGTAGAAGACGAGGGGATCTTACTTCCATGGACGTATGATAAGCAAGCTCCTCAACTAGGACAGATGTGGCTGGAATCCTTGAGGATGGGCTCATGGAGAAGGAATGAGTACAACTCTCCATGGTTGAGCCCCACAGATGCCCACTCAGAACCAATGTTAGTCAACGGGGGTGACAGAAAGATATGTCCAGTCTCGATAATGGAAGACGCATACTTGGGCTGTAGGAACAAGACTGGCATCATAATGCTACACCATCCAGAGTGCTTCCCCGGACTCGGAAGCGATGGAAACGTCTTCACTACCCCAATTCAACAAGTCGAGATTGTTGACACAGCATCCCGTATCATCAAAGAAAAAGATCCTGAGCCAGTTATTCCAGAACCGATTAGCTACTCGACGATAGTCAGGGCGAATCCCAGCAAGCTACCATCCTACTTCGATTGCCCAAGGTGCCATTGGATGGAGGTGAGAGCCGGATTAGAGTCAAGAAATACCATGACAAACGAAGACTCTCAGAATTGGCAAGAACACTCGCTGTCTGTTGATCCAGCAATATTTGGAAACGTTTTCCATAGGATAATCGAGATTGGAATCGGAAACCCAGGACCCGAACAGAACGGACCAAGCACCCCTCTGCCCAAGTCCTGGACCACTCGCACAGAGGACAGGATAAACAACAGAGAGATACATCAGACCGCCTTCAGAGAACTACTTCCTCCAGGAGCCGACCTACAGAAGGTTTCAGAGGTCACTTCAACCATGTCGCACAGAATTTCCGACGGAAAACTGGGTGCTATGGTCAGGGGCATGGAGGTTGATGGTAGGAAGGTAGAGGGCTTGAGGACTGAGATGCCATTCCACATATCCATCCCCACCGAATTCGAATCTGTGACAAGAGGGAAGTGGACACCAGACGGAGAGGAAGTACTAATTTCACTCAACTCCACCAGAGTCGAATTAAGCGGGATCATAGACTTGGTTCTGTGCACTAAGAGTGATGACGGAGCTCCAGCGATTCGAGCCATTGACCTGAAAACTACGGATGCAAGCTCCCTAATTGGAGACTGGGAAAGTGGCCTTCTGGACTCTCTAGGTGAGGACTCAACAGGACCCGCTTGTCAGGCCGAGGAATCCCTGCTACACAAGCACAGGCTGCAGATGGCTCTCTACCACCTTGCATTGGAAGAGTCGGAGTCGGACAAGGAGCGTGAAGGACTACCTAGGCGGGAGGTCCTCCCTCCAGCGATACTAGTAGGGGTTTCTGGAAGGCTAGTGGAGTATCCCTTAGAGACTCTAAATAAGGCCAAGAAAGACCTGGAGAAGACGCTTGCTCTGACGGCCAGGATGTCGTTAGCCTCAGAGTTCCCCCTGTCCGACGTAGAGAAGGACTACGAGAATCGGATTTCGAAGTGCAGGACCTGCTCGATTCCAGAGGAAATCGAGTCGAAGAGTCCATGAGTGAACGCCAAGGGTTGGGGTCATGACGCTTAACCTAGGACGACTGATGGATAGGAGCGAAGAGATATGGGAGTCCTCCATTTTGCCCAGTCTGTCCGATTTCATCGGAATAAAGGCCCTATCTCCCCTATTCGAGCCCAACTGGGCCGAGATGGGCGAACTTGATGCCACTATCGAACTATTTTGCGAGTGGTTGGACGATCAGGGAATAGCAGGAATGTCGTACGAGAAGCATAGGATAGGCGAACTATCGCCCGTACTAATCGTCACAATAGAGGGAACCGGCCCGGGCGAGGTAATATTCTACTCCCATCTGGACAAGCAGCCGTCAAAGCCTGAATTGTGGTCAGAGGGTCTACATCCGCTGAAAGCAGTGAGGAGGGATCCATGGCTCTATGGCAGGGGCTCCGTCGATGATGGATATGGGGGATACCTTTGCGCCACATCTGTAAGACTCCTGCAAGAGGCGGGTGCCCCCCATCCCCGTTGCACCATGGTTATCGAGACATGCGAGGAATCCGGTTCATTCGATCTCCCAACGTACCTGGAGGCACTTACCGAGAAGCTTGGAAATCCTGACATGGTGGTCGTTTTGGACAGCGGTGGTCCCGATTATGACCATATTTGGATGACGGAGGCCCTTCGTGGGCTCGTCTCCGGGACTCTCTCTGTGAAGGTATCTCACGAGGGAATTCACTCAGGGAACTCCGGGGGCTCGATCCCTTCTTCTTTCAGGATCCAGCGAATTCTACTGGACAGGGTGGAGGACTCATCCTCCGGAAAGGTCAGAATCCCAGAGATGCACGTGGAAATCCCCGGAGAAGTCAGAGAGAACGCAATCTCCCTCAAGGATATAGTAGGCGACAGCATATGGGAACAGTTCCCAACGGTGGATACCCTCAGACAGGCCTCCGAAACCACGGAGGACATGATAGTGGCAATGAACTGGGAGCCTACCCTGTCCATCATCGGAGCAGATGGAATTCCTTCGGTGCAGGACGCGGGAAACGTCCTCCGAACGAACACAGACCTGAAACTGAGCTTCAGAATACCCCCGGGGGTCGATTCGGAGTATGCTTTAGCTCGTGCAAAGGAAATCCTGGAGGAGGACCCCCCATACGGGGCAGAGGTCACATTCACTCCTGACTCATGTTCCGACGGTTTCCATGCACCGCCACTAGACGGACCGATCTCAGAAGCCATCAACGAGGCATCGATGGAGTTGACAGGGCTGCCCCCACTGGCAACATGGACAGGGGGAACCATCCCCTTCATGTCGATGATGCAGGGCAAATACCCAGAAGCTATGTTTCTGTGCACCGGTACTTCGGGACCAGGTAACAACGCCCATGGACCCGACGAGAAACTGCACATCCCTTCATCAAAGAGGCTGACAGTCGCTCTTTCTGCGACAATAACAGCAATTTCCGAAAACCTCTGATTTGCCCGGACTCACCAATCCTGTTGCCGCCGAGGTTATATCGGGGGCACCTTCGGACTATGGAGGATGATGGACCAAGACGACTCTGCAGGAGCCGATCCCCAACAGACAATCCGAGACCTCGAACAGCAGGCCGAGAAGGACAAGGAGGCATTGGACAAACTCCTCGTTGCTTACCAGGCCCAGGAGGCTGACATCGGAGAGATGAAGGCTCAAGTTGAGGCGCTGAACCGTGAACTTATCGACAAAGAGACCGAGAAGGAGGGAATCAACAATCTCCTCAGCAACCTCCGCAGGCAGAAGGACGAGATGGAAGTGGAACTCGCGAAGGCCAACACAAAGATCCCATTCTTAGAGAGTAAACTCGACAAGACCGAGGAGATGCTGGAGAGGGAGAAGGCAAGACTCGGGCAGGTACTCACCGTCGCAGAGGAGATCGATGAGTCCAACCAAGCCGCCCAATCGGAGCTAGCAGCCAGGGACGACTGGTACGTGCAGCACATGCAACTGTTCGAGGACCTTAGTGATGCGATTCAGACTCGTCACGATATGATTGACAGGGCCATTTCGACCGCCAAGGATATCCAGTCTAAGCAGGAGTCATTCCAGGAGCAGAAGCAGGCAGTGATAGAGGAAATCAAGGAGATGTCCACCGAAGAAGAGCCGACAGAGGAAGAAGGCCCTGAAACAGAAAACGAGTAGCGATTCATTCCTCTTTCTTCTTGATAAATCTTGCAGGAATCCCTCCCCAGACTTCTCCTGCTGGAATTTCGGTCCACTTTGGAACGACAGCCCTGGAAGCCACAACAGCGCCATTCCCTATCGTACACCCAGGCTGCACAATACTACCTCCGCCAATTAGGGCGCCATCCCCGATCCTCACTGGTGCGAGCACTATCTCCCCGCTCTCAACTAGGTGAGCGTTTATCGCAGCATTCCCACCTACGACTACATTGTCTCCGATAGTAACCATGGATGCGTCATTAATCATCATCGAATTTAGTTGGGCGCCTCTCCCAATCTTAGCACCCATCATCCTGTAATACAAATTTGCAAGGAAGGAGGGTACTACGAGGCCTAGGAAAGTCTGAGCGACCCTGTGAGACACCAATGAGAATGCCCATTGAATTGTAATGAAAGACCTCAAAGAATACCTCCCCTCTTCTTTCCTAATCCTGAAAAGACCTCCCATCAATCCGCATACAATTAGTAGCACGACTCCCCAAATGATGTAACCCAGGCCCAAACCGACACAGATTCCAACTGCCTCAACCAGTCCTCCTTTCCCTTCTGTCATCGAAGTCAACTCGATGAATAGTAGATACGAGGGAACCATAGCCAAACCGATGATAACCCCAAAGAGCGCCATCACGAGAACTGAGAGTACATTCTGAACCAGTTCGAAATTCTTCATCCTAATCCTCCTCGAAATACAATCCAGCATCAGTATCTGCCTGTCTAGCAACCCTCTTTCCTTCCTCAACGTCAATTAACGGGAACAGAAGCAACCCTAAAACGAGTATCAGTAGCAACACCATAATCCCAAATCTCGTGTCGAAAGCAGCGGAGAAAAAGGCGAAAATGAATGGACCAATCACTGCGGCAGCCTTGCCCATGAAGCCGAAGAAGCCGAAGAACTCAGTAGTCCTCGTCTTTGGAACAAGATATGCGAACAGACTCCTTGCCTGTGCCCCAGCAGAGCCCTGGACGAACCCAACCATGGTGCCGAGCAGTATCCATTGTAGCGTTACTCCGAAGTTTAGAGGACCCCAGACGTTGTCTCTTAGGAAATTAGGCCACCAGTCAATAGGCCCTCCTTCGATAATCGTGATATGATTGCTCCCCACAGAGTGATCACCATCCAGGACTCCACCCTTGAATGAGAATGACCACCTGTGATCGAGCATTCCGTGCATTTCAGACTCAAGAAGCGTTGCCTCATCTACCGATATCCTCGTTCTCTCTACGTCAGAATCAGACCAAACGTCACCATCCAAGGCTCCTTCAATCATGTAATGCATGAAGGCGTTCCTGAACTCCTCATCGCCCGATCCAGACTTGCTAACCCAACCCTTAACTCCTCTATCATGAAGGGTGGAGAGGACGTATTCATCAGATTCAGAATCAAAATCGTACCTGAAGTCGAACCTATCGTGATCATCTTCCAGGTCAAGCGGTGCGAACCCAGTTGCAAGGATTAGAACAACCATGTAGACACCGATGGATCCCCCGAGAACTGACTTTGCCCCATATCTAGCAGCCAACATCCCTCCTACTACTGACATCGGGATGGCAATTATGTTGGCCAGAAGAATAAGAACGAAATTCATCAATACCGGCAGTCGAAGATCATTTTCAGCGAATGAAGTCGCAACTCCTCCAACAGTGTGGAGAACGTCATAGAACAGAAGGTAAGATAACAGGTAAATTACTAAAATTCTGTACTTCTTTACTTCTCTGAAAGTACCCCTGACCTCGTTAAACCCATCACCAACAGCTTCCATAATTGAACCATAAGACCTCTCATTTGCGATTTCCGGCTCCGGAGTATTCCTAAAGAATGGTAGACCAAAACCAAGCCACCAGAGAGAAGTGGTCACGAATGCAAAGGTCAGTGTCCATGGACCGTAAGCATCTGTTAATCCGAACGCATAGTATATCGTGTTGCCACCAGCCATTCCTATCTGCCCCATTAAGAAGCAGAAAGCCAGAAGCCTGTAGGCAGAATTAGCATCTAGATGGGGTGCCACCCCCATGAATGCAGTAAACACTACTCCTACTAACGTGTATATCCACACTATCTTCTTCTTGATTCTGATCCTATCTGCAATGGCTCCGAGAATGGGACTGGAGATAGCGACAAAAACCATCGACAAACCAAGTACGGCCGCGTAGAAAGACGTCCCAGTGACATTGAATCCTGCGATTTCGGACGAGCCCCCAGTTGCTAGATTGAAGTACCTAGTAATTAGTTGACCGCCAAGCACGGTCCCAACTGTCAGCGCGAATGCTTGGTTAGCCCAATCGTACCAGTACCAACTCGTCAGAGCCCTGTTGTCATCTTCATTCATCCCGTCAATTTTTCCTCCTAATGAAAACTCCATCTAATTACCACCATTAACCACAGCGAGAGGACCTTTAGTGTGTTCTGCCACATCTAGTGTTAATCGCTTTTGAAGCACGTCAATATCAATAGGAGAACATGGAACGGGCATCATGGCCAATGCATGCGGAGTGCTGGGAGATGGCTCCAAGGCTGTCAAGGTCCATCACCTAATCAAGGCTCCAGAGAACACTCCAGAGTCGGTTTCATTCCGTGAATCTTGGGATGCAAGTAAGCCGGTTACTGTCTACAAGACTCCCGAGAATCTACCCGATGGTACGCCATGTACTGCAGCTACAGTGATACTGAGATCAAAGGGTTGTGCTTGGTGGTGGAAGTCAGGCTGCACATTCTGTGGCTACTTCAATGATGTCAGAGACGATGTGTCCGCAGAAGATATGTTTTCTCAGTGGGAATTCGCGAAGAAAACTACGAATCAATTTGAAGACTGTGGCATGGTCAAGGTTTACACCTCGGGAACCTTCTTCGAAGATCGAGAGAACCCTCCCGAGTGGCAGGATCTTGTTCTTAGAGAAACTGCCCGGATGGGACTACATCTTGTAGTCGAAGCACAGGCTCAGATGTGTACTCCCGAGAAGATATCATGGGTCGCAGAGAGACATCCTGGTTGTACTGTGGCAATTGGACTAGAAGCCTATGACGACAAAGTCCTTCGTTTCCACGTCAATAAGGGTTTCACTACGAAGCAATGGCATGCAGCGGTCCAGATGCTTAGGGACAACAATTTGCGTGTGAAGACATACCTTCTGTTCAAGCCACCCTTCATGTCCGAGGGCGACGCATTGGTGCATACGACCTCCTGGCTCACCAATGTGGCTCAATATTCTGATGAAGTATCAGTCAACCCAATGAACATCCAGAAGAACACTATTGTCGATAGGCTGTTCAGGAACAAGGAGTACAGGCCCCCCTGGCTATGGTCGTTGGTTGAGATGATTTTGAGGTCGCACGAGCATCTTGGAGACGAATCTTGCAGGATCATCGTCCACCCTACGGCAGGTGGAAAGATTCGTGGGGCTCACAATTGCGGGCAATGTGACAGCGAGGTCGTAGCAGCTATAGAGAGATACTCAGTATCCGGAGATACTGAAGAATTCAGTCACCTTGAATGCTCATGTAAGTCGCATTGGAGAGCAGAAATCGAGAATGACAACAGCTTCCCCCTGCCTCTAGGTTTCGGGACGTTCCGTAGAGGAAACCCGACAGACATTGTTCGTGCCCCTTAACGCGGCTGACTAACTGTGTACGCCCAAGGCTTAAGGGCAAATCTCCGGTGGTAGGATTGGAATTGTGAGATTCCGGGGTGATTGATTGTCCGATGAGGAATCAACTTTGATCGGCGAGTTCCTCCAAGGCGAGGGAGAACCATCATCATCCTGGGTAATGCTGGTGATGGGATTTGTCTCCACGATAGTGTTCCTGGTCCTGTATGGGATCCTCTTCCCTTCAAGTGACCTTCCAGTAATTTCTAGCGTTCTTCCCGTCTTCGATGGCGTTTTCGACTCAGGAATATGGTTCTTCATCCTAGGGGCCATGATTGGGATTTTTGCGATATTGGGGACAATGCTAGCCGAGGCAACCAGTGAGTGAGGCAATCATATGGGGCTAATCACTGCAATGATAACCTTCTGGCTGATTATCCTAGCTGTTTTCATCATGGTAAATAGGGGAATATGGGTATTCACAGATGTCTCGAAGAGTATGAGTTTGTTCATGCTCGAGAAGGCACTTGGACCGCCCATAGACTTCGTAGACGGGAAAAAGGGCTCAGCATCCACCACCTGGATATTGCAAGGAACCCTCTGGATAATCCCCGCCTCATTGGTTACATTCTGCGGACTCTGGCTCTCACACGATCCCCAAGCTCTTCACAGCCTAACAGCATGGGGGTTGAATCCGGTATCAACATCCTTGACGACATCGGGAATACTAATTGCAGTATACGGGTCAATGGGGATGCTCCTAATCGGCTCCTCGATGCATATAGTACCAGAATTGGGCGCAACCTCTCTAGCTACGGAGAAGAATGCAACTCTCATGTCTTTTGTTTGGACGCTAGCAGTGATCGTGATGTTTGTCGGCGCAAACAAACCTGAAATCGCAGGCGTTCCAGTTATGCCGATAGCTACCATACTCACCAACCTAGTACTTCTTGCGGTAATTGTCAACATGCTACTCACCGCCTCGTCTCGGACAAGGAAGATGCCCCTACCTGCCTGGATGATGATTATTGGTATGATTTCAGCACCAATCTCAATACTATCCCTAGCGCTCACGGGTTCTCTTGACTCAGGATCAGGTCAGTGGCTGGCCACTAGGTTCAGCGGGACTACATTCTTCCTGATGGTTTCTGGAGCGCTTCTCTATGGTTCTTCAAGAGGTAGTGGAAACCCACTTTGGTCTAGATCTCTGGCAGCGGTTACCATGGTCGGGGCTATCATCTCGATTAATCCAGCTGGTCTTATCGAAGGCGAGATTTCTTCTGACTTCCTCGGAATCGGGACTGCAACCTTCGAACCAACAAGAAACGATATCCTAGCAGGATCTTTCCTACTGGCACTTTCACTCATACCGATTATCGCTCTTTCTGCCAACGTTCTAGCGACAATGAGGGGAGATGACGTGTTTATAGAGAACCCTGACTCTCCCGGAATGCCAGAAATCAACCTAGCTGCGTTCATGGCCGTACCTATTGCTATCGGGGGGCTATTTGTCCACACTGACTACATCACAGGAACCAATGAACTAACGGGAATCCACACTTCTCTAGTTCTTCTGGGCCTTTGGGTAGTCTTCATCCCTGCGTCACTGGGCTCCGCTCTATCCATTTTCCCTGAGGTCTCAGGGAGGAACATGCTTTCCATTAATCGTTCTAGATGGGCATTCTGGTTGATGGCGGGAGGAGCTTTCTCCGGGCTAGTCTTCACAATGATGGCCGATTTCTCCGACATGGCACTTATTGAAGCGGCAGTCGACGACGAAAACTCGACTGCGAATAGAATCCGCGTTCTTGGATCCGTCCTTTTCTACGGCACGGTCATCGGTTCAGTTTATCACTCATTGAACATGATTAGCGGGACATTCAGAGGGGCCCCGGCTAGTGAGGAGCAAAACCTCTCCTCAACGTCAATTTCCAGCCCTTACATGCTAACAAAGGAGACCACGGTCAGGAAGATCCTAGCCCAGAGGGAGGGGAAACTAGACACAGTAGTGGTACCAGAATCCAGCACTGACCTCCCAGGTAGCGCTACAGAGATTTAACCCGACCACATAGTCCATGGTTCAATAGCCACTGCCTCAATCGGGATACCATGAGAATAGGACTGGTCGGGAAGCCCAATGTGGGGAAATCGACAGCATTCTCAGCTTTGACGGAGATGCCGGTTGATATCGCAAACTATCCTTTTACGACAATAGAACCCAATGTGGGTGTCACTTGGATACCGCTCCCAAGCCCCTGTGCCTGTTCAGAACTACGTGATAGAAGGGAATCCTCGGGCCGTCTGGACATCTCTGGGCCAGATGATGATAGGAAGGGTAGCATATGCTCGCCAAACACCGGTTCATGTTCCGGATTCAAGAGACTGGTTCCGGTGACCCTGGTCGATGTAGCCGGTTTGGTTCCCGGAGCTCACGAGGGAAGGGGCAGGGGGAACCAATTCCTCTCAGATCTCTCCAGGTGTGATGCACTAATCCAGGTCGTCGACGTATCCGGAACAACTGACTTAGAGGGAAATCCGGTAGGTTCGGGTGGCTCGGAGCCGATTGAAGAGCATCGTTTCCTCCTGTCCGAGCTGGACTTGTGGATTATGGGCATAATAGGGAATGGATGGGACAGAGTCTCGAGAAGGGCCCAAGCAGAAGGAAACAGAGCCGTACAAGAGCACCTAATGGACAGATTGACTGGAATCGGGGCTAAGGACATCCATATTTCTGTGGCCCTCTCATCCGTTCAGAGGGAATACCCAGATTCACAAGACATCACATCGTGGGGGGATGACCAACTGAGGACAATCGCTTCATCAATCCGGAAGAGCATGTTCCCGATATCTATTGCAGCAAACAAGGCAGACAATCAGATCCACAGCTGTACAGAGTTAGAATCGGAAATCGAGTCCTCTGGAGGGAGGGTTATTTTCACCAGTGCCGAGGCTGAACTGGCTCTTCGGAGAGCTTCTTCTTCTGGAATGATAGTCTACCAACCAGGAGACTCTGACTTCAGCCTAACAGAAGTGGGTGAGGACACGCTCTCAGAAAGGCAGAGAGAAGCACTGGGGTCAATCTCCAATTCAATTTCTTCTTGGAGAGGTGGTGGTCTAGTTGGCCTTATTTCTGACATGGTCTTCAGACAACTGTCAAGAGTTGTCTGCTACCCTGTTCAGGATGAGACCCATTGGGTGGATGGAGACGGCAGATCCCTGCCTGACGCTATTCTAGTCCCTGCCGGAACCACCGCTAAGGGACTCGCGTATCGAGTGCATTCTGATTTAGGGGAAGGATTCGTCAGGGCCATAGATGCAAGAACTGGAAGAGTGATCGGGGGCGATCACGAACTTTCTGACGGAGCTGTGGTCTCCATCCTAGCAAAGACCTAGTCCTGAGTCGAGGATTCGGATACCCCAATTATCAAATCGTAGCTCACAGCAGTCCAACTGATATCGAAGTCCTCATCGTCGTCAATCGCTTCCCCGGCTATTGGGACTGGGACTGCTTCAATATCAGCAGTGATAGTGGCTATCCAGGCGCCTCTGCCCCTGCCTCCGTCGTTCCAAAACTCTCTGATTTCTTTCTCTGTCATATTCTGCTCTGAGTAACTCTCGCCAGTATAGCCCTCTGTGACGTCCCACCTCATTGTGAATCCACCATTTCCTCCTCCAGTGCAGGCTCCATCAGCAGTCTGGTCATCGACTCCCTCAATGTCACTTAGATCGCTTTCTCCATCAACGGAGTCCGTGAATCCCGGTCCGGCCTCGTCGTTATCGAAGCATGATATCTGCAGTTGCACGTATCCTATGCTTAGTTCCGTTTCAATCATCAAGTCGAAGAATGAGTCGTGACTCTGCCCATCACCTAGCGTGACTGACTCTGTCAGCGTTGTCGAAACTTCCTCAAAACTAACCTGCAGAGAACCCGAAAGGCCTGAAGATCCGCCACCTTCAAGACCATCGTCTATCAGAGATGGCAGAGCCTCGAAGTATATGGGAAATGCAACGAGGAACACTACGGTCCCAGCCAGAGTCTTTACCTTCTGAGGGGTATCTACTAGGTCTTGAAAGTCCATGCCGCTTCGCTTGTCGCTCTCTGGCCTCCCTATCAATTTCTCTCCCAATGTGAATCATAGTAGTGTCAATCATTACTCTTGAAGTCCCTTCCAGTCCCCTATGTCCATGCCCTCCTTGGAGAAAATCTTCCTGGACTTTCTGAATTCTGGAAGGAGATAACCTATTATCGATCTCTCTATGAAAGTCCACTTCCATGGGCACCTTGGCAGTTTTGCAGTCCATTGATTCAGGAATTCTTTCCAACCCTCATCAAATTCCTCTGGAATTCTGAAGACCACGAAGGACAGCCTTCCAGATGACCCGGGGACGTAGCTCCAAGATCTGATCTCCAGTCCCTTGGCCTCTCCATCTGTAACCTTCAAACCGAGAACCCTAGCTCTCTTTGCTATTGGAACAATAATCGCCCAACGGTGAACCAAAGTTGAGTCTTGAAACCGACTCATTTCCCATCCGCGACTCTCGCCAATTATCCTCATAGCCCTGATGGCATCGGTGGGCACTATGCTGACGGGAATTTCCAGCATCCGCTC
>LULE01000508.1_pt1 | contig 12456 bp, 15 predicted proteins | sample 728231 | NCBI WGS metagenome assembly LULE01 (sample SAMN03860297, study PRJNA289734) | marine metagenome | biome: seawater column; feature: ocean; material: water; isolation source: Red Sea water column Station 192 - depth 10m | place: Saudi Arabia: Red Sea | collected 2011-10-15 | depth 10 m | reverse complement strand
ATTTTTTTTACTCACAGAGAAAATATTAAAAGATTGATAAATAAAGAAGAAACTAAGACAAAAATTTATTAAATTGACTATCTAAAGCTTTTGGGTAGTTTGTAGTTTATGAATTTGGTCATTGTAGAAAGTCCTGCTAAAGCAAAAACTATTAATAAATACCTAGGTGATGATTATAAAGTTTTAGCAAGTTATGGTCATATAAGAGATTTGCCGTCAAAAAATGGTTCTGTCGATCCAGATCAAGATTTTAAAATGGAATGGGAAGTTGATAGTTTTTCAAAAAAATATTTAAAAGAAATAACTGATGCGGCTAAAGACTCATCTAAAATTATATTAGCAACTGACCCTGATCGTGAAGGTGAGGCCATTGCTTGGCATGTCAAAGAATATTTGAATGAAAAAAAACTTTTAAAAGATAAAGAAATTGAACGAGTTGTATTTAATGAAATTACCAAAAAAGCTGTTATTCAAGGAATCGAAAATCCTAGACAAATTGAGCCATTACTAGTCGATGCGTATATGGCTAGAAGAGCCTTGGACTACTTGGTTGGTTTTAATATATCCCCGATCCTCTGGACAAAACTTCCAGGTTCAAAATCCGCAGGAAGAGTTCAATCTGTTGCTTTAAAATTAATTACTGAGAGAGAACATGCAATTGAGTCTTTTAAACCTGAGGAATTTTGGACTTTAAGTATTAAATTTGCTGATACTACAAATCAAAATTTCACTGCTAGTATTAGTCAACTTGAAAACAATAAAATTGAAAAATTTTCATTTAGAAATAAAGAAGAGATAAATAAAGCCATATCAAGTATTAATAAAAAAAAATTTAGTATAACTGATATTTCTAGCAAAATAGTAAATCGTAATCCCTCTGGACCATTTACGACTTCGACTCTTCAACAAACCGCATCGAGTCGACTAGGTTTTGGTGCATCTAGAACAATGCAAATTGCCCAAAAACTTTATCAAGGTATAGAGATGGAAGGTGAAACAATTGGCTTAATTACTTATATGAGAACTGATGGAACTAATTTATCTAAAGATGCTGTTACAAGTTTTAGAAACTATATCCAAAAAGAAATTGGTAATGAATACTTGCCTAAAGATGTTTTGAATTATTCAGGCAAAAAAGCTAAAAATGCACAAGAAGCTCACGAAGCAATCAGACCTACTGATATTATTAGAACTCCTGAAAGTGTTAAAAAATATCTAAGTACAGATCAAAATAAACTTTATGATCTTATCTGGAGTAGAGCTTTATCTTCTCAGATGGAGTCAGCCAAATTTGATAGAAATACTATCACCATAACATCAGATAATGATGATACAATTTGTAAAGCCAGTGGATCAGTTTTAAAATTTGATGGTTTCTTAAAGATTTATAATAATCAAAGCAAAGATGATGATGAAAATATTTTACCTGCTGTGTCTAAAGGACCTATTAATATTGAGGCGCTAATAGATGAACAGCATTATACACAACCACCACCAAGATATTCCGAAGCTAGTTTAGTTAAAAAACTTGAAGAGCTTGGTATCGGGAGGCCTTCTACGTATGCAAGTATTATTTCTACTATTGCCAATCGTGGTTATGCAGAGATATTGAATAAAAGATTTTTTCCTACAGATAGAGGTAAATTAATTTCAGCTTTTTTAGAAAAATTATTCTCAAAATATGTAGATTATAACTTTACAGCAGGATTAGAAGATCAACTTGATGAGATCACTACTGGCAAAGAAAGTTGGATTAAAGTTTTGGAACTTTTTTGGAAAGACTTCAATAATAATGTTTCGGAAGTGAAAGAAAAAAGAACTAGAGAGGTGTTGGATTTACTCAATGATAGTCTAGGTGAATTAATTTTTGATAAGGATAATGAGGGTAATGTAGTAAGAAAATGTCAATTATGTAGTTCTGGAACACTTAGTTTAAAGAATAGTTTCAGAGGTGGCGCTTTTATAGGGTGTTCAAATTATCCAGAATGTAAATTTACAAGACCCTTATCTAAAGCAAAAGCTGCTGCTCAAGCACAATTAGCTGAACCAAAATTTATAGGAAAACATGAAAATGGAAATGATATATATTTGAAAAATGGTAGATTTGGCCCCTACCTTCAATACGAGAAAATCCCTTCTGATATAGAAGTTGAAAAAATTAGTAAGAAAAAGAAAAAAACTAAAAAATTAAAGTCAGATGTAAATGAACTTTTAAAAAATGTTTCAATACCAAAAGGATTAGAGTTGGAGAGTATCAATTTGGAAAAAGCTCAATTTTTATGTTCACTGCCAAAATCTTTGGGAATAAATCCAGATAATCAAAAAGAGATTACACTAAATGTCGGGAGATTTGGTCCTTACTTAAAATGTGAAAATAAATCAGCAAGAATAGAAAATGTAGAGGAAATATTCTCTATAGGTTTAAATAGAGCAATAACATTAATAGCAGAGGCCAAACCTGGTCGGATGTCCTCTTCAATGATAAAAGATTTAGGAGAACATCCTGAAGATAAAAAACCTGTTAGAGTCATGAAGGGTCAGTATGGACCTTATATAAAATATAAATCACTCAATGCAACAATTCCTGAGGAAAAAGATCCCACTGAATTAACAATGGAAGAAGCTTTAATATTGATTGAGAAAAGAAAAGAATACGATAAAAGTAAAAAATCAAAAAGTAAGAAAAAAAAATGAAAAAAATATTTATAATTTTAATATTTTATTTATTTTCAACAAATATTCTAATTGCTGATGAACATAAATGTTCTGGGATGAAAAAATTTTCGAAAGAATATTTAGCATGTACAGCCAAAAATATTAAAGAAGGTGCTGTCAAAAAGAAAGATCAAGTTAAAGAAGGGTCTATAAAAAAAACAAATCAAATTAAAGAAGGTACAAAGAAAATATTTAATAAAGTTAAAACTAAAATAAAAAAAAATAATTGATTATGAACTTTGAAGATAAAATAAAAGAACTCAATATAAAGCTTCCTGAAGCGAAAGCACCAGTTGGTAATTATGTTGCAACAAAAATTACAGGAAAAATGTTATTCATATCAGGACAAATTTCTATTGATGATAATGGTGAATTAATTAAGGGAAAAGTTGGTAAAGAATTGGATGTCACGGCTGGTTACAATGCTGCTAAGAGATGCGCGTTAAGTATTATTGCCCAAGTTAAAAAAGCCTGCGACAATGATTTATCAAAAATAAAATCATGCGTGAAATTAACAGGATTTGTAAACTCAACAGATGACTTTATTGATCAACCTAAAGTAATAAATGGCGCATCTGATTTGATAGCTTCAATTTTTGGAGATGCAGGTATGCATACTAGAGCTGCTGTAAGCACGAATAGTTTACCATTAGGCGTTTCGGTTGAAGTAGATGCAATATTTGAGTTAAATTAGATTTTTATTTTCCAACACTAAAATATTTGAATCCTTGGTCTTTAATCTTTGATGAAGGATATATATTTCTCATATCAAAAATCATAAACTTCTTACCTTTAACTAAACTTCTAAAATTAATTGATTTAAAATCATTCCATTCAGTATGAATAATAACAAGATCAGCCCCATGAACAGCATCTTTTATTGAAGTTTTATTAATTACATTTTTAAACTTCATAAATTCAGTTTTATAACCAGTTGGATCAAAATATTTTATAGTTGCTCCTTTTTTTGATAACCATGGTATCATTTGTAAACTTGAAGAGTCTCTCATATCATCAGTATTAGCTTTAAATGTAACACCTAAAAAGGTAATTATTTTATTTTTAATTTTCCTATTTAAGATTCTGTTAATTCTATCTAATAAAATTTTAGATCTATTCTCATTTGATTTAATTACTGATTTAACTACTGATAAATTTGTTTTAAATTTATCTGCTGTTGTAATAATGGCTTTTGTATCTTTAGGAAAACAAGATCCCCCATAAGCAGGTCCTGCTCTAAGAAATCGACTGCCTATTCTTTTATCCAATCCCATACCTATTGATATATCCTCAACATTAATGTTAGTTTTTTCACATAAATTAGCTATTTCATTTATAAAAGTAATCTTTGTTGCCAAAAAAGCATTAGAGGCATATTTAATCAATTCTGCGGCTCTTCTAGAAGTTTGTAAATAAGAAGCACCCTTAGAAATAAGTGGGCTATAAAGATTTTTTAAAATTCTACCTGCTTTTTTATCATTAGTTCCGATAACGACACGATCAGGATAAACAAAATCTCTTATTGCTTCTCCTTCTCTTAGAAACTCAGGATTTGAAACAACAGAAAATTTCTTTTTGCTATTTTTTTTAGATAATATTTTTTCAATTTCATCTCCTGTCGTCACGGGAACTGTTGATTTTGTTATGATAATTTTAAATTTATTAATTGAAGAACTTATTTCTTTAGCAACTTTGTAAATTTGACTTAAATCTGCTGAACTACCACCTTTTTTTGTTGGTGTACCAACACAAATAAAAATTATGTCTGAGTCTTTAATTGATTTTTTTAAATCTGTAGAAAAATTTAATTTTTTATTCTTAAAATTCTTTATTACTAATTCTGATAAACCAGGTTCATAAATTGGAATCTTTCCTTTTTTTAGTAAATTTATTTTGTCAACATTATTATCTACACAAATTACATCATTTCCTAAATCAGCAAAACATACTCCGCTTACTAAACCTACATAACCAGTACCAATCATACACAATTTCATGATTTAGCTATCTCTAAAGTTGATTTGATGTAACCACTCATGCTTCCACAATCAAGATATTTTCCAGAAAAATTATGAGCAATGAATTTTTTATCATTTTGAATTAATGTTTGGATAGCATCTGTAATATGTATTTCTCCTCCTTTACCTGGTTTTTGTTTAAGTAATTTTGAAAAAATTTCTCTAGGTAAAATATATCTTCCAATCACTGCTTTATTAGATGGTGCTTTTTTTACAGAAGGTTTTTCAATAACATCTGAGATCAAATAATTATTCTTATTTATTTTAGTTTTTAACTTATAAATTCCCCATCTCGAAACATTATTTTTTTTAACATTCATACTAGCCATAACAGACGCGTTGTATTTTTTATGAATCTTTATCATTGATTTAGAACAATTTCTTTTAATAATAAGATCATCTGGTAACAACATTAAAAAAAAATTATGTTTTATAAATTTTTTTGTTTTTAAAACGGCATCTCCAGTGCCAAGTGGTTTGTTTTGATAAACAAATTTTATCATTTTTTTATATTTTAAAATTTTTTTGTATTCTTCCTTAATTCTTTTATCTTTCTTTTTTTTAATAATTTTTTTATAAAAATTATCATTATAAAAATAAGTCTTTATCATTTTCTTCTTATTTGAAATTATAAAAATAACCTCTTTAATACCTGCATCAATGCATTCATCTAGAATGTATTCAATTCCTGGTTTACCATTAATAGGCAAAAGCTCTTTTGGAAATACACTGGTTAATGGAAGTAAACGTGTACCCAAACCAGCTAAAGGAATAATTGCTTGTTTAATCATTCAAATGTTTTACTTATTAAAAAGTTTTATACAAATGAAAATTTTATTGAATAATAATGATTTAAATGAGGCATTAGAAAATGTGTCTAATCTAGGTTTTGTACCTACTATGGGAAGTCTTCACAAAGGCCATATATCGTTAATTAAACAATCCAAAAAAAAATGTAATAAAACAATTGTAAGTATATTTATAAATCCAAAACAATTTAATAATAAAAATGATTTTAAGAAATATCCAAGAAATAGAAAGAAGGACTTATCGATTTTAAAAAAACTTAAAGTTAATTATGTATATTTACCAACTGTTAAGGAAATTTATAGAGTAAAGAGATCCTCTAAGATTATAATTTCACAAAAAGATAAGATATTATGTGCTAAGTACAGAAAAGGACATTTCGAGGGTGTAATTGATGTAATGGAACGGCTAATTGAAAACATCAAACCTCAAAAAATTTTTATGGGAGAAAAAGATTTTCAACAATTATATCTTTTAAAAAAATATTTAAGAAAACACTCTTCAAAATTAATAGAATGTAGAACAATTAGAGAAAAAAATAAATTAGCATTATCTTCCAGAAATTCATTACTACAAAAACGTGAAAAAAATTTGGCCGCAAAATTAATTAACAATATTATAAAACTTAAAAGAAAGTTAAATAAGGAATCAAATATTAAAAAAGTACTTAATAAAACTGGAAATGAAATAAATAAATTACAAAATGTTAAGATTGAATATCTCGAATTAAGAAATATTAAAAATCTTAAAATTTCTAATAAATTAAAAAATTCAAAAATTTTCGTATCTTTTTATATTAATAATGTAAGGTTGATTGATAATTTATAAAATTCTATAAAAAATAAGCCCCAACACCTAAAAAAGAAACAAAACCTATTACATCAGTTATTGTTGTTACGAAAACACTAGAGGCAATTGCTGGATCAATTTTCATTTTTTTTAACGTGACTGGAACAAGTATTCCAAATAAACCTGCCACTACCATTGTCAAAATCATTGAGATCGATATTATTAATGATAATTGGTAATCTTGAAACCAGACTTGAACGATAAAAGAACTTATAACAGCAAAAATTATTCCATTGAGAATACCAATATTAAATTCCTTTATAATGTTTTGATTAAAGTTATTTTTTGTTAAATCATTTGTTGCTAAAGTTCTAACAGTAACAGCTAAAGTTTGCATACCTGCATTACCACCCATCGATGCAACTATTGGCATTAAAAATGCCAAGACAACCATTTGCTCAATTGTTGCACCAAATAAACTTATACAATAAGTAGCCAGAAATGCCGTGAATAAGTTTAATAGTAACCAGTTAAATCGTCTTTTAGTTTTTGTGATAACACCATCTGTAATTTCTTCGTCACCAACACCAGCTAATCTTAAAGCATCTTCCTCAGCTTCTTCTTTTAAAACTGTTAATACATCATCGGAAGTTATCATTCCTACAAGTTTATTATTCTTATCTACAACACAAGCTGAGTTTAAATTGTAATTTTCAAATGAATTACCAACTTCTTCTCTATCCATATCCACTGGAACTAAAAAAATTGAATCATCCATAATTGAGGACATTTTTGTTTCTCTAGGTGTTCTTAATACTTTAGAGGATGGTACAGCACCAATAGGTTTAAAATTTTCATCAACAATGTAAATTTCTAAAAACTCTTCTGGTAAGTCTTTATTCTCTCTTAAATAATCAATAGTTTGTCCTACCGACCAGTTACTTGGGATTGCTGTAAATTCTCTTTGCATTATCCTAGCAGCACTATCCTCTGGGTAACTAAGACCTTCTAATAAAGCAAATCGATCTTTTGGGGGTAATAAACTTAATATTGAATTTTTATCTTTTTCTTCAACATTTTCTAAAATAGCTATGGCGTCATCAGACTCTAAATTTTTTAAAATCCTAACAATTGCATCTGAGGAAAGATATTTAATGATTTCTGATTGAACAGACTCATTTAATTCAACAAATACCTCTGGATCAATCTTAAAATTATTTAATTTTATTAAACTTTCTCTGTCACTTTCACTTAAATGCTCAATAATATCAGCAGCATCAGCGGGATGCATTTCCTCAAAAGATCTAGTTATAAAAGATGCATCATTTGAGGTAATTTTGTCTGTTACAACTTTTATATATTCCTTATTAAATTCAAAATTGACTTTTTTATCTTTAATTTTTTTTATTAAAGTCATAAATACACCTATTATTTAGACGGATCTTTTAATACAAAATGAAAAGAATACAATTTTTAAATGCCTATAGAAATTAAAAAGTCCCAAAATCCAGTAAAATATGAAGACGCAATATCATTTATGGAGGATCGACTTAAAGATATCGATCTAAAAAAAGTAGATGATTTGATTTGGGTTTTAGAACATGATCATATCTATACATCGGGAACAAGCTATAAAGAAAATGAGATAATAGATAAATCTATAAATATTATAAAAACTAATAGAGGTGGTAAAATAACTTATCATGGACCAGGACAACTCATTTGTTATTTTGTAATTGATTTAAAGAAAGGTAAGAAAGATATTAGAAAATTCATATCTGTAATTGAAAAATCAATTATTGAAACCCTGAGCCTCTATGACATAGAAACATTTGCTGATAAAGAAAATATTGGTATTTGGTACAATGATAATTCAACCATAAAAAAAGTTGCTGCAATTGGGGTCAGGGTAAGTAAATGGATAGCTTATCATGGTTTTTCTATCAATATTAATAACGATTTAAAAAAATATAACGCGATTGTTCCTTGTGGGATTAAAGATAAAGGTATTACTAATCTCAAACAAATTAAAAATCAAAATTATGATGATTTAGAAAATAAGTTAATAGAAATATTTAAAACTAATTTGAAAAATTTAATCTTTTAGTCCTCAACAACTTATTGAAATAATCTGGTAATAATGCTTTGTAAGTATATTTTTTTTCATTAATCATAAATTTTATTTGATAGGAATGAAGCATTAAATCCTTATTTATACCTTTCGATGAAACAGATGAATTATATTTTTTATCACCAAAAATTGAATGTCCAATGTTAAATAATTGTTTTCGTAATTGATGTTTTCTTCCTGTGATTGGTTTCATTTCTACTAAACTAGCATTGGTATTTTTATCTATCACTTTAAAAATTGTTTTAGCTTTTTCAATAATTTTTTTTCCATTGTCGTACCTTATCAAATTATCATTCCATTCACCTGAGTCTTTTTCAATTTCTCCGTTACATATTGCCAAATAAGTTTTGTGCACTTTTCTTAATCTAAATAGAGAGGTCAATAGTTGAGCTGTTTGTCTATTTTTCGCAATAATAAAAACACCTGAGGTATCTTTGTCTAATCTATGAACAGAGAATGGTTTTGTTCCTTGAAATATTTCACTTTTTGCAAATATATCTACTAGATTTTTTTTTGACTTTGTTCCACCTTGAACCGATATTCCTGCACTTTTATTTAAAACTATAAAATCTTCATTGTTATCTATGATCAGATCTTCGTTAGATTTTATTACCTCAATGGATGGATTGAATTGTTTTTTCTCGTGTTTAATTTTTTCTTTAAAATCAATATTGAAGAGTTCTATTTTATCATTTGTTTTAATCTTAAAAGAGCTTTTTATTTTTTTTTTATTTATTTTAATTTTTCCTAACCTTAAACTTTTTTCAATAAGACTTTGCGGTACTTTTCCTAATTTATTTCTTAACCATCTATCAATACGCATGTTATTACACGTTGACTCAACGATAAAACTTCTAATCATGAATATTTAAGGCTTTTATTTATGCTGTGGCAGCTTTCTTATCTTCTTTTTTTTCAACTTCTTTTGCTGAATCTTTCTTTTTTTTATCAACTCTTTTGGCTTGAACGTCTCTATCAACAAATTCAATTATAGCCATAGGCGCATTATCTCCATATCTAAAACCTGCTTTAATAATTCTTGTATAACCACCAGCTCTTTTTTCGTATCTTTTAGATAAGGTTTTTTTTACTTTATTGGCTGACTTAATATCCTGCAATTGAGAAATCAAAATTTTAGTATTATGCAAACTATCTTTTTTACCTAATGTGATTATTTTATCAGCCTGTGGTTTTAAAAATTTTGCTTTTGGTAAAGTTGTTTTAATTTGCTCATACTTTATTAAGGAATTAAGCATATTTTTGAGCAGCGCTTTTCGATGTTCAGAAGTTCTGTTTAACTTCTTATTTGCCATTCCATGTCTCATTATATACTTTCCTCTAATTTTTTAGACATTTCTGCGATATTATCTGGTGGCCAATTTGGAATTTCCATCCCTAAATAAAGAGACATACCAGTTAAAACTTCTTTAATTTCATTTAATGATTTTCTTCCAAAATTTGGGGTTCTTAACATCTCGCCCTCAGATTTTTGAACTAAATCACCAATATAAATTATATTATCATTTTTAAGACAATTCATTGATCTAACAGATAATTCAAGCTCGTCTACTTTTCTTAATAAATTTTTATTAAATTCAGGCTCTGTTGAAACTTCTTTGACTGGAGCTTCCACAGGTTCATCAAAATTAATAAACATTTTTAATTGATCTTGAAAAATTCTAGCAGAATAAGCAACTGCATCTTCAGCAGAAATTGATCCGTTTGTCTCAACTTCCATTGTTAATTTATCATAATCTAAAGCCTTACCTTCTCTTGCGGTACTTACTGAATAAGAAACTTTTTTAACGGGACTATATAATGAGTCAATTGCAATTAAACCTAAAGGTGGTTCTTCAGGTTTATTTAAATCAGCTGGAACATAACCTTTTCCAGTATTAACATTCATTTCCATATGGAAGTGAGTATTTTCATCTAAATTACAAATTACTAAGTCAGGATTCAAAATTTCAACATCAGGAACTGATGCGATGTCAGATGCTTTTATTTCACCAGGTCCTTTGGCATCTAATACTAGTTTTTTTGTTCCCTCAGCAGCACATTTTAATGCCAGAGATTTAACGTTTAATACAATATCTGTAACATCTTCTCTTACACCTTTAATAGATGTAAATTCATGAAGTACACCATCAATTTGAATTGAAGTTACAGCTGCTCCTCTGATTGAGGACAATAAAATTCTTCTAAGTGAATTACCAAGTGTTAAACCATAACCTTTTTCTAATGGTTCAGCGATAATTGTAGCGTGAGTTAAATCATCACTTATTTTAACATCAAGTTTCGCAGGTTTAATTAATGATTTCCAATTTTTCACATTTACATTTTCTACATCCATTAAACTCTCCTTTTTTTTGGTGGCCTAGTACCATTATGTGGCATCGGTGTTGTATCTTTAATTGATAAAATTCTAAATCCTCTCGCTTGTAGCGCTCTTAATGCTGTTTCTCTGCCTGAACCAGGACCCTTAACTTCCACAGATAAAGTTTTCATGCCAAACTCTAAGGCTTTAGATGCAGCAGCATCAGCAGCTATTTGCGCAGCATATGGAGTTGATATTAAAAGTTGATTGAACATATGCAATTCCATTTAAGATATTTTTTTTAGTTTTCTTTTTTTTTGAATAAGAACTTTTGACAGCTTTTTTTGGCGACTTTTCTTGACTCAGTTCTTTATTGTCTTTTTTTTCTGGTTTTGCCATTTTTATTTCTTAAGTGGTGTTAATTTTTTTCCAGCAATTGCAATAGCTTTTCCTTTTCTCGTTCGAGCATTACATCGTGTTCTTTGACCTCTTACAGGTAATTTCTTTCTATGCCTCGAACCTCTATAGCAAGCTAAATCTATTAGTCTTTTTATGCTCAGTGAATAATCTCTTCTAAGATCACCTTCAACTTTAAAATTTTGATCAATGTATTCTCTTATTTTCAAAATTTCATCATCAGTAAGTTGGTTTACTCTTTTTTCTTTAGGGATTGCTAATGATGTGCAAATTTGTTTTGAAAATTTATCACCGATACCATAAATATAAGTTAGCCCTACTTGAACCAATTTATTTTGTGGGATATTTATTCCTGCAATACGAGCCATAAATTTTGAGATAAATTTAGCCTTTTATATAAGAAGTTCTTTTAAAGTCAACGTCTTAAACATTAAGAAAAGCATCTATTTTAGCGGTTATTTGCTCAATTTTAAGCGCACCATCTATTTCATAAAAGTTTGAATTTTTGGAATAGAAATCTAAAACGGGACGCGTCATACCCATATAGGTTTCATATCTTTTTAGAATAATATTTGAGTCATCATCAGATCTTTTTTCTAAAGTTTTTCTTTTTTCAACTCGTTTAATTATTACTTCTTTTTTGACATTAAGAAAAAAAATATAATCAATCTTTTGATTTGAACTTTTTAAAATATTTTCTAAATTTTTGGCTTGTTCTAATGATCTAGGATATCCATCAAAAATAAGTTTGTTTTTATATTTTTCATCAAAAATAACTTTTTTGATTAGTTCGTTTACAATTTCATCATTTACAAATTTACCATCATTCATATCATTAATTATTTTTTTTCCTATTTCAGAATTTTTCTTGATTTCATCCCTTAACATATCACCTGTTGAAACTTGAAAACCATTTATCTTTTTAACTAAATATTTTGCTTGTGTTCCTTTTCCAGCACCAGGAGGTCCAAATAGGATTATATTCACGAATTATCTTCCGAATTTTGTTTTTTTAATCAACTGTTCGTATTGGGAACTCATTAATCTTGTTTGTATTTGCGTGACTGTATCAATTGCAACAACAACTACGATTAAAATTGATGTACCTCCCAGATAGAAAGGAATTGGATAATTAGCAATTAAAAACTCGGGCATTAAACAAACTAAAGTTAAATATAAAGCTCCGATTGTTGTCAACTTTGTTAAAATATTATCGATATAAATTGCTGTGCTTTCTCCAGGTCTTATCCCTGGTACAAAAC
>LULE01000975.1_pt1 | contig 12485 bp, 12 predicted proteins | sample 728231 | NCBI WGS metagenome assembly LULE01 (sample SAMN03860297, study PRJNA289734) | marine metagenome | biome: seawater column; feature: ocean; material: water; isolation source: Red Sea water column Station 192 - depth 10m | place: Saudi Arabia: Red Sea | collected 2011-10-15 | depth 10 m | reverse complement strand
CCGGTTGTAGCGCCAGCTGCAGTGCCGGGTAGCTAAGTACGGAAGAGATAACTGCTGAAAGCATCTAAGCGGGAAACTCACCTCAAAACTAGTTCTTCCCATAGAGCCGTGGTAGACCACCACGTTGATAGGCTGGGTGTGGAAGTGCGGTAACGCATGTAGCTGACCAGTACTAATAGCTCAATTGGCTTAATTTATGCACTGAAAAAAATTTTTATGAGATATACATCTCTAAATATAGGATATAAGTATATATTTGAAATTTTGACCTTTACTTTACTTTAACTTTTATAAAATAGATTTTAACCATAAGTTAATTTGTATTTTTAAAAAATAATGAAAAAAAAAATATTAATTGCAGGTATTTATGGTCAGGACGGATCTTATTTGGCACAATACTTAATTAAAAAAAAAAATTACCAAATAATTGGTTTAACAAGAAAAATAAGAAAGAATTTTAAGTATTTTGCAGGAGATGAAAAAAAGATAAAAATTATTCAAACAAATTATAATTACAGCAGCTTGTCAAAGATAGTTAAAAAGATTAAACCTTTTATAATCTTTAATTTGACCGGGCAGTCTGTACCAGTAATATCTTGGTCAATACCTGATAAGACTATATTTTCTATTGTGAACATAAATATTAATTTTATCAAAACTATTTTAAATTTTTCAAAAAAAACAAGATATTTTAATGCTTCGACGAGTGATATTTTTAGTCAGAACACAAAAATAATTGATGAACAATCGCCAATAAGTCCAGACAACCCTTATGGTTGTGCAAAAGCTTGCTCACATTTTTTGATAAAGAGTTACAGGCAGAGATATAAATTATTTTTAGTAAATGGGATTTTGTTTAATCACGACTCAACAAGAAGATCAATAAATTTTATTGGAAAAAAAATAATCAATAATGCAATAAAAATAAAGCTTGGAATTAAAAAAAAAATTTTTATTCAAGATGCGTCAGTAATAAGAGATTTTGGATATGCAAAAGATTATGTTGAAGGAATTTACAAAATCATGAAACTTAGCAAACCTGAAGATTTTATAATCGCCACAGGAAAATCAATTTCAGTTAAAGAATATGTTGAAAAAACTTTTAAGATTTTAGGCCTAGATAAAAAATTAATTGTAGATAAAAAAATTAAAAGTTATGTAAAAAATAAGATTAGGTCAAAGAATAAAAAGATATCCAATAAAACTAATTGGAAGCCAACTTCAAATTTGAAAAAAATGATTTCAATTATGCTTAAAGAGGAACTAATTTGGAATTTTAAAAATGCAAAGTTTAAAATCTGAAACTTTAATAATATCTGAAATTGGAATAAACCATAATGGTAATATTAATCTGGCTAAAAAGCTTATTGATTACTCTTTGAATGCAGGAGCAAATGCTGTAAAATTTCAAATAAGAAATCTTGCAGAGATATACAACAAAAAAATTATTTGTGATCCTAATAATACTCAATCAGGATCACAGTATATATTTAATCAATTAGTCAATTCGCAATTTTCCAACAAAAAATTTTTAGAATTATTTCAATATTCAAGAAACAAGGGTTTATATGTGGGAGCAACTCCATTTGATTTAAAATCACTTAAATTTTTAAATGATAATATTAATAAAATTGATTTTATTAAAATAGGCTCTCCTGATTTTGAAAATGTTCCACTTATAAAAAAAGCAATAAAAAAAAAGAAATTTATAATTTTATCTACAGGCATGAATGATGAGATTGAAATAAAAAAGATATTTAGTTTAATAAAATTTGATAAAAATTTAACTGCCTTTCTTCATTGTTGTAGTTCTTATCCAGCAAGTGAAAGTGAAATAAATTTGAAATTCATAAATAAATTGAAAAAAATTACTTCTTGTCTGGTTGGATACTCTGGCCACGAGAAAGGATTTTTACCCTCGTTAATGTCTATCTATTTTGGTGCAAAAATAGTTGAAAGACATATCACAACAGATAAAAACATGATTGGCCCTGATCATACTTCATCATTAAATGTTAATGAATTTAAAAAGATGGTTCAAGTGATAAGAAATATTGAAAAAATGCCTAGAAAAAAAATTCTTAGTTTTTTATTAAAAAATTTTAATGTTAACAAAAATAGTGTTTTTGTAGGTTCTGGAAATAAAATTATTAATCAAAACGTGATGTTAAATAAATCAATATTATCTAAATCTTTGGTATTCAAGACAGATTTAAAAAAAAATGTAATCTTAAAAGAAAATCACTTTGAGTTAAAATCTCCTGCTAATGGAGTTAGTTATTTAGACATTGGTAAATTTTTAGGAAAAAAACTCAAAAAAAATGTTTTTAAACATGACTATGTTTTGAAAAATTCAATTAATAGTAAAAAAAATAATTTGTTTAAAAATTTTAATCTAAATAAGAAATGGGGTTTAGTAACAAGATTAGGAGATTTAGAAGATTATATTGATAATAAATCAGATTTAATAGAAATCCATTTGACTTGGAGAGAATTAGTAAGAGGAAAAATCATAAAAGATTTTATAAATAAAGATTTGGTTGTTCATGCACCTGAATATTTTAATGACAAATTAGTCGATTTTACTTCGAACGACAAAAAAATTACTTCGAACAGTTTAGAGATGCTTGATAACGTAATACACTTTACAAAAAATATTTCTAATAATTTTAATGTTTCTGATGAGAAAGGACCAAGATTAGTAGTTCATCCCGGTGGTCATTTTGACAATTTCAAAAAAAAAATCAACTTAAAAGAAAGATACTTAAATCTTAGTAAGAATTTAAATAAGCTAAATTTAAAAGGTGTGAGATTACTTATTGAGAATATGCCACCATATCCGTGGTATTTTGGTGGAAAGTATTACAATTATATATTTACGGATCCAAAAGAAATAAATAATTTTTGTGATGAAAAAAATTTTAAGATTTGTTTTGATACATCTCATGCCCAGTTGTATTGTAATAAACAAAATTTAGATTTGATAGATTTTATCAGAAAAATAAAAAAACATGTTGCGTATTTTCATTTCTCAGACGCAATAGGTGTTGATGGCGAAGGTGTTCAAATAGGTAAAGGAAATATAAAATTTAAAAACTTTTTAAAAGAAATATCTGATATGGATTTAGGTTTTATACCAGAGGTATGGCAAGGACATTTGGATAATGGGAAAGGTTTTGATGTAGCTTTAAAAAATTTAAAGAAAATTTTTATGAAAATAGGTTCTAAAAAAAAATGTCATCATTGAAAAAAAAATTAAAGATTATAGCAATAATCCCATGCCGCTCAGGGTCGAAAGGTATTAAAGATAAGAACATATATAAATTATTTGGAAAACCTTTGATATATTATTCAATACAATTTGCCAAATCATGTAGTTTTATTGATAGAGTTATAGTTTCAACAGATAGTCAAAAATATGCGAGGATTGCAAAAAAAATAGGGGCTGAAGTTCCATTTTTGCGACCAAAAAAAATATCAGGGGATAATTCGTTAGATATTGATTTTTTTAAACATGCAATAGATTTTTTAAAAAAAAAACAAAAATATCACCCAGATATTATCATACAATTAAGGCCAACTAGTCCAATCCGAAAACTAAAGATTATGAAAAAAGCTTTAAATATTCTTTTAAGAAATAAAGACATAAGTTCCGTTAGATCTGTATCAAAATTACCAAAAAATATTTACAAATGCTTTTTTTTAGGAAAAAAAAATATTTTAGAGCCAGCTATTAAAAAATTCAGAAATAAAATAGAATTTTTTAATTTACCAAGACAAAAGTTGCCAAGTTCTTACTACTTAAATGGTGTTTATGAAATTTTTAGGACAAAATTAATAAAAAAAAATATGATTTCTGGGAAAAAAATCTACGGAATAGTTACAACAGAATATCTTGATATTGATAATAAAGAAGATTTAGAAAAAGTCAAAAAAGAGAAAAAATTTTTTAGAAATTTTAAAAAAGAATTGTTACGTATTTAATATATCAATTTAAAACTTTAATGAGAAATTTTTGCACCTTTTTACCTGACTTCCCATCTATATTTCCTACATAATATTTTAAAGTTTGTTTATCGGCCGTAAATAACTTTTTATTTTTGTATTTTGATTTGCTGTTTCGTCAACTGAACCATTATCGACAATGACAACCTGTATATTAATTTTTTTTTATAGTTTTTTGTTAATTTGTTGAATTCAAGAATAATTTTTTTACCATGACTTAAATCACCCATATGGTTATTTGCCATTTACAATATAATTAAAGGTTTTTCATTTTTATTTATAATCTAATTCTATTTTATATATTTTATTTAAGTTTCAGTCTATTACAACTAATTCAGAAATTTTAAAAAATTTAACTTAAATTTTCCAAAATCCAAAATTATGAAATTTACAACAAATAGCGTCTATTTTAATTTCTTTTTGTCTTATTTTTTTCAAAAATTTTTTACTATTTGGATTTCTTAATTTACGTCCATGTAATTCAGGTGAAACTAAACAGATTTTGAAACCTTTTTTTTTAAATTCATTATAAACTTTTTTGTTTAAATTTATATTTTCAAAACAATCTAGCCATATCCATTTACAATGTTTATTTAATTCACTAAGTTTATTATATGTTTCAAATTCAGAGATCCTTAAACAGAAGTGTTTTGAAAATTTTTTATTCATCCTCATAATTGCAGGAAACGTAGAGTCTAATAAAAAAAAATTTTTAATTTTGAACTTATAAAATAGTTTGATAATACTTTTTTCTATTCCCTCACATTTTACATTTGCAATTATAAATTTGTGAGAAAAATTTTTCAAATAATCCTCTAATATTATTCCTTTTTTAAAAGGGTCGTGTCCAACAATTAGCTTTTTTTCATGATCTCTAATGTCAATCTCGATCCCCATATTATTTGGAATTTTTAATAAATTTTTTACTGAATTGACTCTATGTGCTACATGTAACATATGAAATCTTTATCATTAATAATCCCATGCTTCAATGAGGAAAGAAATATAAAAAAATTATTTCAAAATTTAAGAAATCTTCAAAAAAAAATTAATATACAGGTTGTCATTGTCAATAATGGTTCAGTTGACGAAACAGCAAATCAAATTAAAAAAAATAAAGTTCTTTTAAAGAATTTAAAAATTGTAAATATAAAAAAAAATATTGGTTTTGGTAATGGTATAAAAAAGGGGCTAAAGTATTCTAAAAACAAAATAGTTTCATATACACATGCTGATTTACAAACAGATGTAAATGATATTTTTACAGCATTTCAAATTTTGGAAAATTCTAAGATTGATAATTTTTTAGTTAAGGGACTAAGAAAATCTAAACGTCGTCTTATCGATGTTGTTTTTACAAAATTGATGACATTTTACAATCTGATAATTCTAAATTATTATATGCCTGATATACATGCCCAACCAAATTTATTTAAAAAAAATTCAATAAAAGATATATTTACTTTTCCAAATGATATGAGCTTTGATTTAGCTTTATTCTATTATGCAAAAAAAAATAACTTTAAGATTATGCGTTATCCAGTATATTTTAAAAAGAGAATTCATGGCATAGGTTCTAATGATTCAATTGTAAAAAAAATCATATATAGTTTGAAATCCTTAAAATCGTCTATAAAAATTTTAATTGATGCAAAATAAAAATTATATTATTGAAATAACTCTTTTAATAATCTCTTTTGCTTATTTTTTTTTCTGGAATAAATACTGTTTTGGTAAAGTAGAATTTAATAATGAAAGTATTGAGTTTGCGATTAATACATTTAATTTTACACCATATGTTAGTTATTACTTTTACCTAATTGTTGACTATTTTTTCTCCAAAAACTTAATGTTAATTTTAGGGAATGTTCTCATTCCTTCATTCGTTTTTTTAATGATTTTCAAAATTTTTGAAAAACTTTTGCTTAATAAACTTTGGGCAATTTCCATTTCTTTATTATCAATTTCATCTACTGAAAACTATCCTTTTATTAATTTCTTTATAAATTTTATTACTGGAGGTGACTACTTTGATCACATCAATTTACAAAATTTTGAAATTCAAGGTTTCCCAATACCATCATTTTCAATACTTTATTTTTTAATTATATATTACTTTTCAATTAAAAATTTTTTTTTAACAAATATTCAGATTTATATTCTTACAGTCTTTTGGTTTCTGAGTTTATATGTACATCCATTAGATGGAATTCTAGGTTCTATATTTTGGTTTTTTTATATAACTCTAAGATTTATTTTAAAAAAAAATATAACAATTAAAAATTTCTATATTATAATTGGTTTGTTATCAATAAATCTAATAGTTTTTTATTTTCAAATTGATTTTAAAAGTATTATTAAATTAGAGGTTCAAGATTATAAATCTTATCATTTTTTAGTATATTTTATAATTCCAGTTATATTATTAATGTTAACAATCAATTATTTAAAAGTAGATAAAATAGAGTTCCTTCAAAAGTTTTTATCAATTTATATTCTCATGATTTCAGAATTAATATTAATTCTGCTATCAATTTTTGGGCTAGGGATAGAAATGAAAATTTTAGGTAACCGAATTACAATGTTTTTATTGCATTTTTTGTACTATGTTCCCGTAATTTATTACTTAAGAAGAGATTTTATTACATATAACCAGTATAGTGATAAAACAAAAAGTGTTAAAAAAAGTTTCTTATTAAAGATTTTATACTTTTCTTTTAATAAGTATTCTTTCATCTACTTAATACCAATAAATATTATTATGATATTATATTATATATTAACCATATCTCATTTTTATGAATAACTTTGGAATTAAATATTCTACTAAAAAAAAATTTAGGCACTTTAATGAAATTTTGTCTTATAAAAAAAGTGATGTTGTAATTGAAGTTAAAAGTTGTGGCATGTGTGGATCTGACAATAAAATTTTTAATTTTGGTAGTAATAGAGTTAAAAATGGACGAGTAACTGGTCACGAAATATCAGGCAAAGTTAATTTTATAAGCCATAATAATAGACGAATTAAAATTGGAGATAATATTGTGCTTGGAGCAGATATTGAAAATAAGTACAAAAAAGATTTTGCATTTGGCCAAAATTGGCGTTATATCACAAAGCAAAAAAAGTTTTAATAATTGAAAAAAATGAGCAAAAAGTTAGAAATTTTAAAAATTCTAAAAGAATATCAATGAAGAGTGTTAAATCATTAAAAAACAAAAGGACTTTAAATACAATCAAAGGTAAGATCGATTATGTTTTTGTAGCTTGCAATTCATTTGAAGCTCAAGAACAGTCTTTAGAAATAGTAAAAAAAGGTGGCATAATAAATTTTTTCTCTGGTATTAAAGGTCGGAGCATGTCTAAATTAAACACTAATTTAATTCATTACAAAGAGTTAAAAATAGTAGGTTCACATGGATCAAGTAAAAAACATATAGTCAAATCCGCAGAATTAATAGATAAAAAAAAAATTAAAGTTGGTGATATTATTTCACATAAACTAAATATAACAAAATTCGAAAAAGCATTAAAATTAATAAATTCACCAACCTCAACTAAAATAATAATTAAATTTTAATGAGTAAAAATATCAAACTTTCAGCATCAATAATGTGTGCAAATTGGCTTAATTTATCAGATGATATAATTGAGCTAGAGAAGAACAAGATTGATTATATACATATAGATATAGTTGATGGAATATTTGCTCCAGATTTTACTATGGGTTCATCTATAATAAATACTATAAGGGAACAAACTGATATTCCTTTTCATTATCACTTGATGGTTGAGGAGCCCTCAAGAATATTTGATTCTTTTGATTTAAGAAAAAGTGATATTTTTACTATTCACCAAGAAACTTCAAAAAATCTGCATTCAGATTTAATAAACATTAAGAAAAGAGGAGTTAAAACAGCTGTCGCCTTATCTCCGGCAACACCACTTGATCATCTAGAATATATTCTAGATGAAGTTGACGATGTATTAATTTTGACTGTAAACCCTGGTTTTAAAGGACAAAAAATTATTCCACAAATAATAAAAAAAATTAGTAAATTGAGAGAAATGCTCAATAGCATGAATTTAAAATCTTCAATTACAGTAGATGGAAATGTTAATATAGAGACAATTCCAGATTTTATAAGAGCTGGAGCAAATATTTTAGTTTTAGGATCAAGTGGACTTTTTTTAAAAAAAAAAAATATAAGTATTAGTCAGGCTATACAAAATATTAGAAAATGTGTAGGTGATATAAAATGAATTTTTTATTAAGTGTAAATACAGGTTTTGCAGTAAACAGGATTACGGAGACAGAAGAATTGATGAAATTTGCTTCTCAAGATTTAGAAATTCAACATCTCCAGGTAACTTCTGATATTTTAGATCTTTATATGGACAAAGGCTATTTGAATAAAAAAATTAAAAAATTCAATAAATTACAAAAAATATATGATATAAAAATTAATAGTACTTTTACTGGAGCTTTTTCACGACTTCACCACCTAGGTCATCCTGATACAGAAGTTCAAAAATTTTGGATTAAGTGGTTTAAAAATTTTATTCAATTTTCTTCAAATATTGGAGCGACCCAGTGCGGAAGTCATCTTGGTATTTTGACTTATAAAGAGGACAGAAATAAAAGAAAAAGATCGGAAAAGCTGAGTAGAATTATAGATAACTGGCACAAAGTATCAATTTATGCACATAAAGCTGGATTAACAAATCTTGTGTGGGAACCAATGTCAATATCAAGAGAATTCGGAGAGACTATAAAACAATGTAAATCAATAAATGATAAATTAAATAAAAACACTGATATACCTTTTAAAATTTGCTTAGATCTTGGACATGGAGACTTAGAGTCAAAAAATAAAGATGATTACAATCCATACAAATGGATTAAAAAACTATCAAAGTATAGTTCTATATTACATTTAAAGCAGGTTATAAAAAATAATTTCGCACATCTTCCTTTCACAAGGCAAAATAATATCAAGGGTATAATTGATGGAGCAAAAGTAATTGATCTTCTTAAAAAAAATATTGTTGGAATTAATTCATACGAATTATCTTTAGAATTATCATTTAAAGAAAGAAACCCAATAGACTATAAATTAAAAAATGATGTTAAAGATTCAGTAGATTATTGGAAAAAAATAATTAAATAGAATGAATGTAATCTTTGCTTTAGCAGGAAATTCTATTCGATTTGCTGCTAAAGGATATAAGAGCCCTAAATTTTTTTTAGACCTAGATGATAAAACAATCATAGAAGCCATGATTAATTTATTTGATGATGATGATAAGTTTCTATTTGTAATAAATCAGGAACAATCAAAAAAGATCAATTTTGAAATAATAAAAAAAAATAAAAAAGGTCCAGCATATTCCTGTTTAAATTTGAAAAATATTAATTATTTAGATAAATGTATTATTTCATACTGTGATTTTTTAATTAATTGGGACTACAAAAAATTTAAAAGAGATATTTATAGTTTTGATGGAGCGATAGTAAATTTTAAAGGTTTTCATCCAAGTTCATTTACAGGAACCCTTTATGCCTATTCAAAAATAAAACAAAATAAAATTATAAAAATTAGAGAAAAAAATTCATTTACTTCCAAACCTGTTAATGAATTTGCTTCTGCAGGAATATATTATTTTAAAAGTTATAAACTTTTTAATGAATACTCAAAAAAGTTAATTAAAAAGAATAAAAAAAAAGAAAATTATGTAAGTGAAGTTTATAATGATTTGATAAAAGATAATTTTAAAATTCTTAATTTTGAATGCAAAAATTTCATAAGCTTAGGAACTCCCAAAGATTACGAAATATATAAGTATTGGATTAGTTATTTCAAAAATAAGGATAAATATCAGAAATATAATAAATTAGTTTTAGATAATAGCATAATACCTATGGCAGGCCTTGGACAAAGGATGAAAAATTATGGTTATTCTACAATCAAACCTTTAATTCTTATCGGAAAAGATCCAATTTTGAAATATTCAATTAACTCATTGCCAAAAAGTAAAAAAAATTACCTAGTAATGAGAAACCATACATTTAAAAAATATCCATCATTAAAAAAAATAAGTTCAGAAAATAAAATAAATATAATTAAATTGAAAAAGCCAACCTTAGGACAAGCAGATACTTGTTATAAAGTTGCCAAATATTTAAATCCTAATGAAGAAGTTTTTATTAATTCATGTGATTATGAATTAAAATACAATGAAAAAAAATTCTATAATCTAAAAAAAAAAAGTGATGTAATAATATTTGTATCAAAATTAAAAACAAAAATTATAAATAACTTTAATAGCTATGGTTACTGCAAAGTAAGCAAAAATAGCCTAATAACTAAAATAACCGAAAAGAAAATATTAAGTAAAAGTCCAGACAATGACTATGTTGTTGTTGGATCTTTCTGGTTTAAAAAAATTAGAGATTTGCTCTACATATCTGAAATAAGCAAAAAAAAGAGCTTTTTTGGTTTAATTAAAAATAAAAGTTTTAGACTTGTTTCAAAAAAGAGAAATAGGTTAAATAATAAAGAGTATAGAATTCAAATTTACTTTTCAGGGATATGCTCATCAGATATACCAAGAGCATTTGAAAATAAAGCTTATCATTACCCATTAGTTTTAGGACATGAATTTTCAGGTAAAATTATCGAAGTAGGACCAAATTGTACTCAATATGAAAAAAATCAGTTTGTATCTGTGTTCCCACTTATACCTTGTTTCATTCATAAGAAAAAAGTCAATCAAAAGTGCGATTATTGCAAACAATCTTTATTTAATTTATGTAAAAATTACAAATATTATGGCTCAAGAAATGATGGATCTTTTTCAGAAGAAATTGTTGTAAACGAATGGAACATTTTTAAAGTACCTAAAAATATATCTAAAAAATCTGCAGCATTGATTGAGCCAGTAAGTGTAAGTTCAAACATTGTAAATAAAATTGTAACTAATTCCTCCCTAGAGAAGAAAAACATTCTAGTGATTGGGGCTGGTTTTATCGGACAAATAACAAGCCAACTAATAATAAAATATTTTCCTAAGTCTAAATTATACGTATGTGATAGAAATAAATTTAAATTGGATTTAATAAAGTCTAAGACGATAGAAACTATTCACTTAAAAAATAACAAAGAAACTGATTATTTCGTAAAAAGTTTTATTGAACAATTTGATGTAGTTATAGAACTTACAGGTAGTTCACATTTATTAAATGAATCTATAAAATTAGTAAAAAAAAATGGCAAATTAATTATCCCAAGTAATTTTGAAAATAATACAATCTTAAAAGAGGAGAGTGTTTTGTTAATACCCAGGAAGGAGATAGTCTTACAGGGATCGTGGAATTCTAAATTTGATATTGATAATAATGACTGGAAAATGAGTTTAAAATTCTTAAAAAAAAATAATATAGAAAATTTGATTACCCATCAAACAAGTTTGGAAAATGCAAAAGAACTGATGACTAATATACATAATAGAAAAAAAATAAATGGATTTCGATATATTAAAGCGATTATACAAAACTAAAGACAGAAATTTTTATTTATTATTGATTATAATTGTTTTTTGTGGATTGTTTCTGAGATTGCATGATTTAGGCAAACATCAGTCTCAAAATGATGAATGGTTAGCAGCATGGCATATTTCTGAAGTAAAAAATAGAAATTTTGAAAATTATTACCAGAAAAAATTTATTAATATAATCTCTAGTGAAAATAAAAATAATTTTAAATACAAATTAATTTCACATTTTGAAAATAATGAAGAAATTTTAGTTAATATTTTTAAATTCAACGACTTTATAAAGTTATCAGGTGGATCAACCATTTCACCATTAATGTTTTATTTAGGATATTTTTTGATATCTGGCGAAGAAGCAAATTATGAAAAAGTGATTTCCAAATTAAGAAAAATTTCGATTATTTATTTCTTATTTTGTGTATATTTATTTTTTTTAATTTTTAAAAAAAACGACTTTCTTGAACAAAAATTAATTTTTCTTTCATTTCTAATTATAATTGTGTTTTCAGCTGAGAATATAATTTTCAGCAGGCAATTCTTTAATTATTCTTATTCCATTATAATAATTCCTATTTTAATTTTAAATTTAAAGAGAAATTGTGCAAAAAATTTTTTACTGAACTATGGTTCAATCTTGTTTTGTATTTTTACAAGTTATCAAACTATTTTTGGTTTGCCAGCTTACTTTATAAGTAAATTTTATATTATAAAAAAAAATAATAAAAATTATTTACCACTTTTTTTTGAATTATTCTTTGTAACAGTAACAGTAATAATATTTTACTTAGTTTTTTTAAAGAATAATACTTCATCATTAGGTATAAATTGGAATTCTGGATTCAATAATGAATTTTTATTTATATTTAATAACTTTAAAGAAAATTATATTTATATTATTTCGTTTCTTCTCAAGAATTCATTTGTTG
>LULE01000728.1_pt1 | contig 12490 bp, 9 predicted proteins | sample 728231 | NCBI WGS metagenome assembly LULE01 (sample SAMN03860297, study PRJNA289734) | marine metagenome | biome: seawater column; feature: ocean; material: water; isolation source: Red Sea water column Station 192 - depth 10m | place: Saudi Arabia: Red Sea | collected 2011-10-15 | depth 10 m | reverse complement strand
GGAGAAGGTGAAGAACACCGCCACCATCACCGCGCCGGCCGCGAAGATCACCCGGCCCGAGTGGGCCAGCGAGCCGACCATCGCCTCGTGCGGGTCGCCCGAGCGCTCGTAGTGCTCCTTGGCCGAGGCCAGCAGGAACACGGTGTAGTCCATCGCGATCGCGAAGATCATCGCGAAGAAGAACACCGGCGCCCAGGCGTCGAGGAAGCCCTGGCTCTCGAAGCCGAGCAGGTCCGCGCCGTACCCCTCCTGGAAGACCAGGCGGGCCACGCCGAACGCCGCGGCGGTCGACAGCAGGCTCACCAGCGTGCCCAGAAGCGAGATGAGCGGGGCCTGCAGCGCGACGAGCAGCAGCAGGAAGCCCAGCGCCAGCACGACCGCGACCACGATCGGGGTCGACTCGTCGAGCTGCGCCTTCAGGTCGAGGTTCTCCACGGCCGCGCCGCCGAGCAGCGCCGAGGACGGCAGGTCCCCGCGCAGACGGTCGACGGTCTCGCCGAGCTCGGGGTCGGACGGGTCGACCGTCGGCACGGCCTGCACCAGCACCAGGCCGGAGTCGTCGGTGGCCGGCATCGCAGGCAGGACGCCGGCGATGCCGCTGTCGGCGGCCAGGACCGACGAGGTCTCCTCGGCCTGCGACTTCTCCACGACCACGCCGATGGCGCCCGGGGCACCCTCGCCGAGCTCGGCCTGCACGACGTCGTACCCGATCCGCGCCGAGGCGTCCTCGGGCAGCACCTTGATCGACGGCATCGCGGTCTTCAGCCCCAGGATGGGCGCGGCGAGCGCCAGCAGCACCAGCAGCGAGGCCAGGCCCCAGGTCCACGGGCGGGCCCAGAGGCGCTCGCCCCAGGCCGCGAACGTCGGGGAGCGGTGCTCACCCGAGCGCGACCACGGCAGCGCGAACTTGTTGATGCGGTCGTCGAGCCACCCGAGCACCAGCGGCAGCAGGGTCAGCGTCGCGCCGAGCACGAAGACGACCGAGAGCATGATCCCGCCGGCCATCGACCGGAAGGACGGGGAGGGCACCAGCATCACCGCGGACAGCGAGATGAGCACGGTGAGGCCGGAGAGCAGCACGGCCTTGCCGGCGGTGTCCATGGTCTGGGCCACGGCCCAGGCGACGCCGTCGGGGCCGGGGCGGGCGGCGCGGGCCGCGCGGTAGCGCACGACGATGAAGAGCGCGTAGTCGATGCCCAGGGCGAGCGCGAACATCATCGCGAAGTTCATCGCCCAGATGGAGACCGGCACGAGCTCGTTGATGAGCACCAGGGAGCCCGCGGAGGCGACCAGGCCGGCGAGGGTGAGGATCAGCGGGAGGCCGGCGGCGACCAGCGCCCCGAAGGCGAGGACGAGGATGGCCAGGGTCACCGGCCACGACATCATCTCGCTCTTGAGCATCGCCTCGAGGTTGGCCTCGTTGAAGTCGCTCCACAGCAACGAGGAGCCGGTGGGCGTGACCTCGACGGTGTCGGTGGAGAGCGCGACCAGGTCCTCCTTGAGGTCGGTCGCGGCGCGCACCATCTCGTTGGTGTCGGCGCCCGCGCCGGCGAGCACGACGCCGGTGTCGCCGTCCTGCGACAGCGTGGCGCCGGGCTGCGGCGGGACGACGGTCGCGATGCGCGAGTCGCCCTCGAGCAGGGCCGTCACCTCGGCGACGACCTCGGCGCCCTCACCCTCGGTGACGGGGCCGTCGCTGGAGCGCACGACCACCTGGATGGCCGAGGACGCGTTGCCGCCGAAGTGCTCGACTGCCAGGTCGCGGGCGGCGACGGAGTCGGAGCCGTCGGCCTGCCAGCCGGCGCCGGAGAGGTCGTGCTCGACCCGCGGGGCGAAGATCCCCAGGCCGACGATGAGCAGGGCCCAGACCCCGGCGACCAGGCGCCGGTGGTCGAGCACCCACGTGCCCAGGCGGCCGAGCGGACCCGGGCCGTGGGCGACCCCGGACGGGGTCGCAGGTGGGTGGGGGGCGGTGCTGGTCATGGATGCTCCTCCTCGGGAGATCGCTTGGCTCGGAACCCCTAGGGGGGTTAAGATCGAGGGGTATGCAACCAACCCCCACGGGGGTTCCGCAAGTCCGAGGAGGGACCCATGACCGACGTCACGCCCGGCTACACGCTCACCGCCCGCTCGCCGCAGGGGTACGACGACACCGTCGCCCGTGTCCGCGAGCTGCTCGCCGACGCCGGATTCGGCGTCCTGACCGAGATCGACCTCAAGGCCACGCTCAAGGCCAAGCTCGACGTCGACGTCGCCCCCCAGGTGATCCTCGGCGCGTGCCGCCCGCAGCTGGCCCACCAGGCGCTGGCCGCCGACCCTTCGGTCGCGGCGCTGCTGCCGTGCAACGTCGTGGTCCGCGAGGACGCCGACGGCGTGGTGGTCGAGGCCTTCGACCCCCAGGCGATGATCACGATGACTGACGCGGGCGAGGCCGTCTGCGAGGTCGCCAACGACGCCCGCGCCCGTCTCCAGCAGGTGCTCGCGGCCCTCCAGGACGGATCGGACTGATGCAGCTCGAGGCCGAGGCCACCAAGCCTCTCGTCACGCGCATGAAGCGCGCCCACGGTCACCTGGCCACGGTGATCCGGATGCTCGAGGAGGGCGCGGACTGCGAGGACGTGCTCACCCAGCTCGCGGCGGTCAACAAGGCGCTCTCGCGCGCCGGCTTCGCGCTGGTGGCCTCGGGCATGGAGCAGTGCCTGCTCGAGGGCTCCGACATCGACGGCGCCCAGCGGGCCCGGATGGAGAAGCTCTTCCTCTCCCTGGCTTGAGTCTGCGCCGGCTCGTGGCGCTCAGCCCGACGCCAGGCTGACGACGAAGCGCGGGCCCTGGCCGTCCGCGGGCGGCAGGTAGGTCAGGTCGCCGCCCATCACCCGGCACAGCCGGCGGGCCAGGTGCAGGCCCAGGCCGGTCCGCTCACGCGGATCGGCGCACCGCCGTACTTGTCGGCGTTGCTGAGCAGGTTGCCCAGCACCTGGCGCAGGTGCGAGGCGTCCGCGACGGCCCGCAGCCCCTCCAGGTCGGCCAGCTGCACCTCGGAGGAGATCGTCAGGTCGGCCACCGCCTGGCGCACCGTCTCCGCGACGTCGAGCAGCTCGCCGTGGCTGCGCAGCGTGCCGTAGTCGATCCGGCTCATCTCCAGCACGCTGGCAAGCATCGCCTCGACCCGCTGCGCGGCGTCGCTGGCCCGCGTGAGCATCGCGCGCGCGGTCGACACGTCGGCACCGGCCTGCTCGAGGTCGTCGAGCTCCAGGCCGGTCATGCTGAGGAAGCCCATTGAGACCGACAGCGGGTTCCTGAGGTCGTGGCCCACCAGCCCGAGCAGGTCGCTGAGGCTCTGGCTGCTCTCCTCCAGGCGCAGGTTGCTCTCGACGAGCGCGTCGGAGACCCGGATGACGTCGGTCTCGTCCAGCAGCGTCCCCCGCACGTACGCCGGGGCGCCGGTGCCGTCGACCTCGACCCGGCCCCGGGCGTGGACGTGGCGGACCTCGCCGCCCGGGTGCAGGAGCCGGTGGGTGAGGTCGTAGGGCCCGCCCCGGTCGAGGGCCCGGTCCAGCACGCTGTCGACGCGCCCGGCGTCCTCGGGGTGGGTGCGGGCGCGGAGGTCGGCGAGGCTGGCGGGGTGGTCCTCGGCGTACCCGAGGATGTCGCGGCACTCCTCGGACCAGTCGGTCTCGCCGGTGACCAGGTCGTGCTCCCAGCTGCCGAGGCTGGCCAGGTGCTGGGCCTCGTCGAGCTGGCGCTCCTTGGCGCGCAGCGCCTCGGTCGCCAGCCGCAGGTCGGTGACGTCGCGGCTGACCACGACGAACCCGTCGCCCACCTTGCTGGCGCGCACGTCGAAGGCGCGGCGGCGGCGGGTGCCGTCGCCCCACGTGTCCTCGTACCAGACCGTGGGCTGCTGCCAGCTGGCGCCGCTGGCGACGACCTCGGAGTAGACGTCGATCATCCCGGCGGGCCCCTGCTCGGGGAAGATCTCCAGCAGCCGGGCGCCCAGCAGCCGCTCGACCGGGTAGCCGGTCATCTCGGCGTTGTAGCGGTTGCAGTAGACCCAGCGGAAGTCCGCGATCCGGCCGTTGCGGTCGCGCACCGACTCGAAGACCGAGACCGCGTCGGGGAGCTGGTCGACCGTCGCCCGGAAGCGCTGCTCGGAGTGCCGCAGCGCCTCCAGCACCCGCTCGCGGTCGGTGACCTCGCGCCAGGTGACGGCGAAGCCCTCGCCGACCGGCCAGGCCTGGATGTCGTAGATGCCCGAGACGGTGCCGTCGCGGTAGGTGACGTCCTCACCTGACCACGCGCGCTGGGTCTCAACCACGTCGACGTACCGGCGGAAGATCCCCTGGCGCTCGATGCCGGGTGCGGCGGCGCGCAGGCTGGTGAGGCGGACGTCGATGCCCTGGGAGGCCATCCGCCGGATGCCGGCGGGGTTGAGGTGGACCCGCTCGAAGTCGACGATCCGGCCGGCCTCCCGGGTCGGCACGTAGAGCGCGCAGCCGTCCAGCATCCTGTCCAGCAGTGCGGCCACCAGCGTCGTCTCCGACGCGGGGCGTGCCAGCCCCGTGCGCTCCATCCTCTCCTGATCGGCGGTCCTGCGGGGGACCTGACCGGCGGTCTGGACATCTGCATGCGGGCGGGGGTATCCGACCGATTCCGTGACGCGGAGCGGGGTCCGGTCGTTTGATGGTCCGGACGTCTCGTCCCTCCCCGGGGTCACCGGCCTGGTCGCCCCTCCCGCACACGTTCAGGAGTGAGTCCGTGGCCCTTCGGCACCGGTGGTTGGTCGTCGTGACAGCGTTCGCGCTGGTCCTTGCAGGGGTGCTGGCGGTGATGCAGCTGCGGGCCTCGGAGTCCCGCACCGGCGCCGCCGCGGCCGGGGACTGCGCCCCGGGCTTCCAGCCCGTCCACGACGCGCTGCGCGAGGTCCGTGCGGAGATGCGCACCGAGGAGGACTTCGAGGAGCTGCGCGAGGAGGGCGAGGCCGGCGAGGAGGAGCGCGAGCGCGAGCTGGTCCGCGAGGCCATGCGAGAGCTGCCGATGCTCCAGGGCACCGACCCCGACGAGTGGGACTCCCTCTGCGTGGTGAGCAAGCGGCCGGAGTCGCTGAAGGAGCTCAACGCGCTCTTCGACACCCGCGCGATCTCGCGGCTGGCGCCCTTCGGCGCTTACGACGACGGCGCCGCCACCGCAGCGGCGCGCCAGTCCGCGGCCCTGAGCCGCGCCAAGGTCCCGGGCACCAGGGGCAAGGCCCGCGCCTACGGCCGCGGCCCGCTCATCGTCGATGACGAGAACTACCCCGAGGTCAACGGCCTGGGCCTCGAGGACAACATGGGCCGCATCGACTCCTACGCCTGGGACCCCAAGGGCCGCCGGCTCTTCGCGGCCGTCGGCAACGGCGGCATCTGGCGCTCCGACGACATGGCGGGCTCCTGGAAGGACGTCACCGGCAACCTGCCCACGACCGTCACCGGCGCGGTCGGCTGGTCCAAGGCCAAGCGCGGCACGCTGCTCGCGCTCACCGGTGAGCCGACCTTCGGCTCCTCGGCCTACACCGGCCTGGGTGCCTACTGGTCCGGCAACCTCGGCAAGACCTGGAAGCGCAGCAAGGGCGTGCCGGCCGGCGCGCTCGGCTTCGCCATCGCCGTGGACCCGAAGTCGCCGAGGAAGGTCTACGCCGCCACCCAGTACGGCCTGTTCGTCTCCACCGACGCCGGCCGCTCCTACAAGAACGCCAAGCTCCCCACCGGCCCCTGCGCCGGGGTCACCAACATGACCAGGAAGCCGCAGTGCGCGCTGGCCAGCGTCGTCACCGACGTCGTGGTCGTCCAGCCCGGCGGCGTGAACACCGAGACCAAGGCGGGCACCGTCGTCGCGACGGTCGGCTGGCGCGGCGGTCAGCGCACCAACCCCGACGGGTCGGTCCAGTCGCCGAACAACGGCGTCTACCGCAGCAGCAACGGCAAGCCGGGCACCTTCGAGAAGCTCGAGGCCGCCGGCTTCGCCGCCCAGGACGCGATCGGCCGTGTCGAGCTCGGCCACGCGGTCGGGCCCGACCAGGACCACGACTTCCTCTACGCGATCGTCCAGGATGCCAACCTGCTCAACAACGGCGGCCTGCTCGGCATCGACGCCCCCGAGGGCTTCTCCTCCCCGCTGGGCACCACGGTGCTCAACGGCATCTACGTCTCCGACGACTTCGGCCAGTCCTGGACCGCCCTGGCCACGGGTACGTCGCTGACGGCCGACCCCACGACCGGCTCGGCCCTCATCGGCACCGGCACCGCGATCGGGTACCAGCCCGGGGTCCAGGGCTGGTACAACCTCTGGGTCCAGCCTGACCCCTCGCGGGCGACCGCCTCGGGCGTCCCGACCCGGATGGCCTTCGGCCTCGAGGAGCTGTGGGCCAACGACCTGCCGCAGGCCGGCCAGCCGCTCGACGGCACCACCCCGGTCCACTTCGGCGTGGTCGGGAAGTACTTCGGCGGGAACTCCTGCCTGCTGCTCTCGGCCGGGCTGCCCGCCTGCCCGACCGACCGCGACCCGACCGACGACGGTGACACCACCCACCCCGACCAGCAGGACGGCATCTGGATCCTCGACCCGCGGGCCGAGAACGGCGTGCAGCTGGTCGTCGGCAACGACGGTGGCGCCTACCGCTACCGCTTCGAGGAGGACAGCGACGAGGAGCTGGACAACGCCCACTGGGGCCGCGGCGACCAGAAGGGCTTCCAGACGCTGATGCCGTACTGGGCCTCGATGGCCAACGACGGCACGGTCTGGGCCGGTCTCCAGGACAACGGCAACCTCAAGATCGACGGCAAGACCCGCAAGCAGTACGAGACCTACGGCGGCGACGGGTTCTTCACCGCGGTGGACCCCTTCGACTCCAACATCTCCTACGAGGAGTACACCAACGCCGCCATCTCGGTGACCACCGACGGCGGCTCCAGCTGGTCGAGCATCGACCCGGGCCTGACCGCGTCTCGGTTCTCCAACCCCTTCGCGATGGACCCGACCAACGCCCAGCACCTGGTGACCGCCGGCCGCGAGGTCGTCGAGACGCTGATCGGCCCCAGCACCACGTCGGGCTTCACCGACGCCGCGGACGCCGACGACTCCACCAGCACCTGGATCAAGGTCTTCGACCTCGGCACCCGCACCGCCCCCGGCGACGCGGCGGCCTCGTCGTCGGCGACCGACCCCGACAACCAGATGACGGCCATCACGACGCGCGGCGACGCGACGTACGTCGGCTTCTGCGGTCAGTGCGACACCCTCAACAAGCTCGTCGACAGCGGCCCGGTCTTCAAGAACGGCCTGGCCACCAACGTCGGCGGCGACAAGCGCCCCAAGGCCGGCACGGCCAACGGCTGGCACGTGGTGAAGGCCAAGGGCCTGCCCAACCGCTACATCACCTCGATCGCCATCGACCCCGACAGCTCGAGGACTATCTACGTCACCCTCGGCGGCTACACCCGTCGCTGGATGCCGCCGGGCGCCGCGGGCGACACCAACAAGGCGATCGGCAAGGGTCACCTCTTCCGCTCGACCAACGGCGGCCGGTCCTTCCAGGACATCACCGGCAACCTGCCCGACAGCCCCGCCACCGCGGTGACCGTGCGCAAGAACCAGCTGCTCGTCGGCACCGACGTGGGCGCCTTCGCCTCGGGGCCGAAGGGCAAGAAGGAGGCCGAGCCGCGCTTCGCCCGGCTCAAGGGCCTGCCCCCGGCGCCGGTCTCCAGCATCCAGCTCAAGCCGAACAACCCCAACCTCGCCGTCCTGGCGATGTTCGGTCGCGGCGTGTGGACCTACGCGTTCGACCAGAAGGTCAAGATCCCGGCCGTCGACACCGGTGGCGGTGGCTCCAACGCGCCGAAGCTCGACGAGGTCGTGGAGTCCTTCGACTTCGAGGACGGCCAGCAGGGCTGGACCGCCTCGGGCCTCCCCGGCCGCTGGGCGCACGGCTCGCCCGGGCACGCCAAGGGCACCGCGGAGGACGCGGGCGGCTCGGCGTGGGCGGTCTCCGGCCCGTTGGGCTACACCGACCTCGCCGACGTCACGCTGACCTCGCCCGCGATCTCGATGCCCAAGGGCAAGGGGGTCGTGCAGTGGTGGATGCGCCTGGACACCGAGGGCGGCTACGACATCGCCACCCTCGAGATCAGCCAGGACGGCGGGGACTCCTGGCAGCTGCTCGGCTCCTACTCCGGCGGCAACCCCGACGCCCCGGGGTGGTCGAAGTACACCGCGCCCATCACCACGGGCGGGGGAGAGGTCGTCGTGCGGTTCCACTTCACCGCCGACGAGATCTGCTCCAACCTCGGCGGCCCGATCTGCAGCAGCACCGCGGGCTGGGACGGCGTCCACGTCGACGACCTCGTCCTCGGCACCGTCGAGTAGCGGGGCCCGGGACGGGGCCGGGGACGTGGGGTCCCGGAGCGCGCGGCCGTGGAGCCCGCGGTGCCTGCCGTGCCAGTGGTGGCCGCGGTCAGGAGAGGTCGGCGTAGTCGGTGACCGACACCGCCACCAGCACCTGGCCGGGGCAGGCCCCGTCGCGCAGGTTCACCCCGAGCAGCTCGCCCGCCTCGGCGCGGGCGAGCAGCTCGGCCTCGAAGCCCTCGTCGTCGAGGCTGAAGACCTCCCAGCCCGCGGCGGCCGCGGCCTCCTGCACGACCGGCAGCAGCTGTGCGGTCGAGGAGCCGGTGGCGACGCCGGAGGCGTTGACGGCGCCCTTGCGGGACGAGACGACCGACCAGGTGACCGCCTCCTCGAGGTCGAGCCGCTGGGTCAGCTCCTGCGGGGCGGGTACGCCGCTCTCGACCGCACAGCCGGCACTCGGCCCACCTGTGGTGGAGCCCCCGGTGGAGCTCGCGGGGGACCCGGCGTCCCCGCGGTCGCCGGCGTCCTCGCCGCACGCGGTCAGCGCGCCGCCGAGCACCAGGCCCCAGGCCAGGGCCCCGAGCAGGGTGCGGGGGGCCGTCGGCGTACGCATGCCGCAGAGCCTAGGGTCCGCCCATGAGCAGGCCCACGACCCCGCGCACCCGGTGGCGCGGGGCGGCGCGCGTGCTGGTGCTGCTGGCACTCCTCGCACCGTTGGTCGTGCCGATGGTGCTGCTGGTGCTCGGTGCCCTGGACGCGCCCGGACAGTCGCCGCCGCAGACGGCGCGCGACCTGTGGCCGGACCAGCCGGGCCGCGCGGGGCTCGACGCCGCGCTGGCGATGACGCCGCTGTGGCGCCAGCTGGTCAACAGCGCCCTGGTGACGGCGGTGGCGGTGCCGGTGACGGTGCTGGTCGCCTCCTCCGCCGGCTTCGCGATCGGCGCCGGCCGTGGCCGGCCGGCCCGCTGGCTGCTCGTCGCGACGGTGCTGCTCGCGCTGGTGCCGCCGGTGTGCCTGTGGGTGCCGCGCGTGGTGCTGCTGCGCTGGCTGGGCCTGGGTGGGGAGACGCTCACGGTCACCTTCACGGCCCTGGCCGCGACCAGCCCGCTGCTCGTGCTGCTCTACGCCCTGGCCTACCGGCGGGTGCCGGCCAGCACCCTCGACGCGGCACGCAGCGAGTCGCTCGGCCCGGTCGCGACCTGGTGGAAGGTGGCGATGCCGCAGGTGCCCGGCGCGACGTTCGCGGTGGCCGCGCTGGCCTTCGCCGCCCACTGGGGCAACGTCATGGAGCCGACGCTGCTGCTCACCGACCCCGAGCGCAAGACCGCCGCCCTGGGCGTGCGGACCCTCGCGGGCCTCGAGCCCACGCTCTACCCCGTCTTCCTCAGCGCCGCGCTGGTCGTCACGATCCCCCCGCTGGTCGTCTTCCTGCTCGCCCAACGCCGCCTCTTCTCGCTCACCACCCCGGAGGAACGATGACCCCCCGCACCCGTCCGGCCCGTCCGGGTCAGGCCCGGCTGGCCGGCCTGGCCGTGCTCGGCCTGCTCGCCCCGCTGGCGCTGGCTGCCTGCAGCTCCGAGGACACCGGGGCCGGCGAGGCCTCCGGCGACTCGCCCTCGGCGTCGTTGACCCTCCAGGTCGCCGGCGACCCCGAGGAGACGGCGGTCTACGAGGCGATCGCGACGGCGTACAACGACACCGAGCCCGACACCGCCGTCGAGGTCGTCGCGGTGCCGAGCAAGGGCGACCACCTCGCGCTGCTGCAGACCTCCTTCGCCGCGGGCGACGCGCCGGAGGTGTTCCTGCTCAACTACCGCGAGTACGCGCCGTTCGTGCGGCGCGGTGCGCTGACGCCGGTCCAGGGGCTGCTGGAGCGTCGCGACGTCGACCTCGCCGACTACTACGCGCCGCCCGTGGACGCCTTCACCCTGGACGGGTCGCTGCAGTGCATGCCGCAGAACGTCTCCTCCCTCGTCGTCTACGCCAACACCGCGCTCTTCGAGGCCGCGGGCATCGACCTGCCGACCGAGGGCTGGGAGTTCGGCGACTTCGTGGCCGCGGCCCAGGCGATGGTCAGCGAGGACGTCGACGGCGTGTACGTCGAGCCGTCGGTGATCCGGGTGGCCCCGTTCGCGTGGTCCGACGGCGCGGAGATCACCGACGACCCCCAGCAGCCCACCCGGCTGACCCTCGACGACGAGGGCACCCGCGAGGTCGTCGGGCTGCTCGCCTCGCTGCAGACCAGCGGGCTGATGCCGACCGAGGAGGAGCTGGCCTCGAAGGACGCCGACACCCGCTTCATGGACGGGGAGCTGGCGATGGTGCTGTCGAGCCGCAAGAGCGTGCCGCTGTTCCGCGAGGCGCCGGCGCTGGACTTCGACGTGCTGCCGCTGCCGGTCCTGGGCGAGCCGGCGACGATTCTGCACTCCGACGCCTACTGCCTCTCCAGCCAGGCCGAGGACGCCAGCGCCGCCGCCGACTTCATCGCCTTCGCGACCGGCCCCCAGGGCCAGACGATCGCTGCGCTGGGCGGGCGGACGGTCCCCTCGCTGGTGTCGGTCGCCGAGTCCGGCGCGTTCCTCAACGACACCGTGGAGCCCGCCCACTCCGAGGTCTTCCTCGACGCCATCGAGGGCATGCGGGCCACGCCGGTGCTGGCCGGCTGGCCGGAGATCGAGGACCTCGCCGAGGAGTACCTCACCCGGATCTGGTACGACGCCACCACCACGAAGCAGATCGACGCGCTGATCGACGAGCTCGACGAGCGCACCCGCCCGCTGTTCGAGGAGGATTGAGCCTCCCCGTGCCCGCTCCTCCCACGCTCGAGCTGCGCGACGTCGTGGTCTCCCACGGTCGGCGCCGGGTGCTGCACGCCCTGCGCCTCGACGTCCGCCCCGGCGAGCTGCTGGTCGTCGTCGGCCCCAGCGGCAGCGGCAAGACCACGATGCTGCGCGCCGCGGCCGGCCTGGAGCCGGTCGACTCCGGCCGGGTGCTCATCGACGGCGACGACGTCACCGGCACCCCGCCGGGCGACCGCGACCTGGCGATGGTCTTCGCCGACCTCGCCCTGCTGCCGCACCTCGACGTCGCCGCCAACATCGGCTTCGGCGAGCTGGCCCGCGGCGCCGGGCCGTGCTGCGGCGCCCTGCGGCGTACCTCCTCGACGAGCCGCTCTCCCACCTCGACCCGGTGCTGCGCGAGGAGGCCCGCACGCAGGTGCAGGTGCTGCGCGAGCGCGACGGGGCGCCGGTGGTGCTGGTGACCCACGACCCCCACGAGGCGCTGGCGATGGCCGACCGCGTCGCGGTGCTCCGCGAGGGGCGGATCGTGCAGGTCGGGACGCCCGAGGAGGTCTACTCCTCCCCGGCCGACACCTTCGTGGCCCGCTTCGTGGGGCCGCTGCCGATGAACCTGCTGACCCGCGAGGACGGCCACGTCGGGGTGCGGCCCGAGCACGTGCGGCTCGGCGACGACCTCGACGCCCGCATCGAGCGGGTCGAGCACGCCGGCACCGAGGCGGTCGTGCACACCACGACCGAGCGCGGCCCCGTCGTGCTGCGGCTGCCGTGGGGCGAGCGGCCCGCCGTCGGCGACCGGGTCCGGCTGGGCTGGTCCCGCGAGCACCTGCACGCCTTCGACCGCGACGGGCGGCGGCTGTCGCGATGAGCACCCCCTCCTACGCCCGGCTCGGCGTCCCGTACGTCGCGGGGCTGGTGCTGGTGGTCGGCCTGCCGCTCCTGGCGGGCGCGGCCCTGGGGCTGACGGAGTTCCACGGCGTCGACCGGCCCCGCTTCGTCGGCCTCGACCACGTGCGCGAGGCCCTCGACGACGACGCGCTGCACCGGGCGCTGCGGGCCACGGGGCTGCTGGTCGCGCTGGTCGTCCCGACCCGGCTGCTGCTCGTGCTGCCGCTGGCCCTGCTGCTGGCCGGCCCGCCCCCCGGGCGACGCTCGCGGCTGCCCGGGTGGGTCGCCCGCGGGTGGGGCCGGGTCGCTGCCGTCGCGCCCAGCGTCGTACCCGAGTCCGCGTGGGCGCTGCTGTGGCTGTGGCTGCTCAACCCGGTCAACGGGCCCGTGGCGCTCGCGCTCGGGCCTGGGACCGGCCTGCTGACCGAGCC
>LULE01001461.1_pt1 | contig 12500 bp, 15 predicted proteins | sample 728231 | NCBI WGS metagenome assembly LULE01 (sample SAMN03860297, study PRJNA289734) | marine metagenome | biome: seawater column; feature: ocean; material: water; isolation source: Red Sea water column Station 192 - depth 10m | place: Saudi Arabia: Red Sea | collected 2011-10-15 | depth 10 m | reverse complement strand
TTAGCAGTATTTATAAAGCACCCGCAATCTGGTTCAAATCGGTGCTCAATGAATAATAATCAAAGAGAATTTAAAATCAAGACTAAATTGCTAAAATGTCTTTAAAATGCCCCGTTAGCTCAGTCGGATAGAGCGCTGGATTCCTAATCCAGAGGCCATAGGTTCAAATCCTGTACGGGGCACTAGAATTATGAGTTGGAAAAAAGAAACAACAGAAATTAAAAAAAGAAGAAAACTTGCTAAAGCACAAGGTGGAAAGGATGCTATTAAGCTTCAACATGCAAAAGGAAGGCTAACTTTAAGAGAAAGAATAGAGCTTTTGTTAGATCCTAACTCTTTTCAAGAACAAGGTGAAATCGCAGGTGGGTCAGAACTTAATGATGAAGGTAAGTTGGAATCTTTAACACCTGCAAATTTTATCCTAGGTTTTGGGAAAATTAATGATAAACAAGTAGTAGTTGGTGGAGAAGACTTTACGGTCAAAGGTGGATCACCTAATTCAGCAGGTCTAAGAAAAAGTGTTTATACAGAGGAGCTTGCCCTTAAGTACAAAATCCCACTTATCAGGCTTCATGAAGGTGGTGGTGGATCTGTTGCTGGTCCTGGAAAAAAATCTGGAGGCTATGGAGGGGATCCCGTCTTTTCTAAGTCTAGGTTTAAATCTATTGCAGATACTTTGAAAGAAATTCCAGTAGCATCAGCAGCATTAGGTCCTGTTGCAGGTATGCCTGCTGCTAGATTTGTTGGTTCACACTTTAGAGTAATGACAAAAGAAACGGCTCAAATACTTGTTGCAGGTCCTGCGGTTGTGGAAAGAGCTTTTGGGAAAAAGATGTCTAAAGAAGAGTTAGGTGGTTCAGAAATCCACAAGGTAAATGGCGTGACAGATAATGTTGCCTCCACAGAAGAAGATGCATTCTTACAAATCAAGAAGTTCCTTTCTTACTTTCCTCAAAATAAATATGAAATTACTGAAAAAATAGATTGTGACGATCCTATAGAAAGAATGGAAGAAGATTTACTATCAATTATTCCAAAAGATAGAAAAAGATCCTATGAAATGAGAGACATTGTCAATTTTATATTTGAGCTCAAAAAACAACGAGATTCATACGATTATGTGACACTTTTAATATTCCAATTGTAAGCTTAGTAGACGAACCAGGATTCTTAATTGGACCAGATGCAGAAAAGGCTGGAACAATTTTACATGGCACTGAAGCAGTATTAGCAACTACAGAATCTACTGTTCCATGGACTACGGTAATGATTAGAAAATCATTCGGGGTAGCTGCTGCAGCCCATTATGGTCCAGATGGTTATGTTCTCGCTTGGCCATCTGCTGAGTCTGGACCGCTTCCACTAGAAGGTGGAGTAGCTGTAGCTTTTAAAAAGGAAATTTCTGAGGCGGAAGATCCTGAAGCAAAAAGAAAAGAGCTAGAAGAAAAAATGGCTAAAAATCAAAATCCTTTTCCTAGGGCGGAAGCTTTTTCAGTTCATGAAATAATAGATCCAAGGGAGACAAGAAAATATATTTCTTTATGGGCTGAAAGAATTCAAAGTCAACTGAAAGCCAGTCTAATGAGCAGGTAAACAAAGTAAATTTAACTTAACTTTGTCTAATCCTAATATATACTTACAGTACAAATATACGGAGAGTAATAATGAAAACTTATGAACAATTTTATATAAACGGAGAATGGGTAAAACCATCTAGTCGAATGTTTGATGTTTTAAATCCTTCTAATGAAGAAGTAATAGGACAAATTGCTATGGGGACTTCGGCTGACGTAGATAATGCTGTCAAAGCAGCCTCCAAAGCTTTTGATAGCTTTAGCCAAACCACAGTCGAAGAAAGATTAGCCTTACTTGGCAAGATTGTTGAGGTCTATCAATCTAGGTATGACGAAATAGCTGAAACTATTTCTTCAGAAATGGGAGCTCCATTATCTTTGTCAAAGGCAGCTCAAGCCGCAACAGGCCTTGGCCATTTTGCACAAGCAATAGAAGTCTTACAAAACTTTGAGTGGGAAGAAACAAGAGGTAAAACAGTCCTAAGACGCGAACCTATAGGTGTTGTAGGTATGATTACTCCATGGAACTGGCCCATTAATCAGATCTCCTGCAAAGTAGCGCCTGCACTAGCTGCAGGATGTACGATGGTTCTGAAACCAACTGAAATGGCTCCTTTAAATGCAATGATCTTTGCTGAGATACTTCATGAAGCTGGTGTACCTGCAGGAGTTTTCAATCTTGTAAATGGTGATGGTCCTACAGTTGGTGAAGCTATGTCTTCTCATCCGGGTATTGATATGATGTCTTTTACTGGTTCAACAAGAGCAGGTATTGCCGTTGCCAAAGGTGCTGCGGACACTGTTAAGAGAGTAGCTCAAGAATTAGGAGGAAAATCTGCGAATATAATATTAGATGATGCAGACTTTGAATCAGCTATATCAGGTGGAGCAAAACATTGTTTCAATAATAGCGGCCAGTCTTGTAATGCTCCAACCAGAATGTTGGTTCCAGAATCAAGGCACGAAGAGGCAAAAGAAATAGCGAAGAAAACAGCTGAGGCTACAAAAGTGGGTGATCCTTTTGCAGAAGATACAGGTATCGGACCAGTAGTAAGTGATGTTCAATTCAATAAAATTCAGGGTCTGATTGAGAAAGGTATTGAAGAGGGAGCTGAACTAGTAGCGGGCGGACCAGGAAAACCTGAAGGTCTAAATGCAGGATACTTTGTTAGACCGACAGTATTTGCAAATGTAAATAACGACATGACAATTGCAAGGGAAGAGATATTCGGACCCGTTCTTTCAATTCTTCCTTACAAAGATGAAGAAGAAGCAATTGAAATCGCTAATGATACAGAGTATGGCCTTTACGGTTATGTATCATCTGGAGATGTAGAGCATGCTAAAAAAGTTGCGAACAGAATAAGAGCTGGAAGTATAGCCATTAACGGAGCTGGTGCAGATTTCACAACTCCTTTTGGTGGGTATAAACAGTCTGGAAATGGAAGAGAATGGGGTATATTTGGATTCGAAGAATTCTTGGAAGTTAAAGCGGTTGTGGGCTTTACAGGCTAAATCTTATCTAACTAAAAAGGCCGCATTAGCGGCCTTTTTTATACTTGATTGAGTAATTTTTTACCCTCTTTTAAACGTCTGTAATTATCAATAAACAGCTCAACTGCTCTCAAAGGTGCCCTTGGACCCCATGCTGAATCGTGAGGGGTAATGAAACAATTTTCTAGAGTCCACAAAGGTGAATCTGAATCGAGGGGTTCTGGATCGGTTGTATCAATAGCAGCACACAGTATCATTTTTTCTTTAAGAGCTTCAGCAAGGCTAACTTCGTCTACTGATTCCCCTCTACCAACATTTATGAACATCGAGGAAGTTTTCATTAAGTCAAATTGAGACTTTGAAAAAACTTTATAGGTCTCGTCGCTTGATGGAAGACAATTTACTACGAAATCACAAAGAGGAAGCATTTCATCTAGTTCACTTGGTTTAAACAGCCTGTCAAGATTATCTGACACAACAGGTGTTCTCTTCGTAGCGAATACATTCATACGAAAAGCCTTAGCTAGTCTTGCCACTTCTTGTCCTATACCACCAAATCCAGTAATTCCTATTGTCATATCCGTAAGCTCTCCGACAGACATCATTTGCTTCCAACTCTTTTCTCTTTGAAGCTCAATATGAGCATCTATAGACTTTATAGATCTTAAAATCTGTGCAAAAACATAAGTCGCTATTGGAATAGCATGAAGACCGCCTCCGTGAGAAAAAATTTTAGCATGAGAGATCAAGGCTTGTGCTTGAGGAGATTCGGTGCCAGCCCATGATCCTTGAACAAAAGAACACTCATCAATCAAAGCGAGATATTTTTCAAAAAAACTTTCTGACTTCAAAGCCTTGAACATAAGTTCGTAAGAGACCAAAGCAATATCTGGCTTACCCTCTCCTGAGATTATATTTGCCTCTGAATCTATAAGAATGAACTCATCATTTTTGAAGTTATTTTCTAGCAGTTCTTCAAAAGAATTATAGGTAAACTCACTTATGCAAATTTTCATGCTTTAATCCAGATCTCCTTCTTCTCTCATTTTTTTTCTTATCTTAGTTGCACTGATTCTAGTTACCGATTCGTCAAAAGTTTCCTCTTCAAAGACATATCCAACTCCCCTTCCATAAGTAATATTCACGATGTTAGGAACAATCATAATTTCATAGTGAATTCCTCTTTCATATCCGTCTTCAAGGAGTCCATCAGAAATATTTCGACAAACTTCATCCCAATCAAAGGGGTTATCATCTTGGCCATCACCACCTGAAGCACCATGTACATCCCGGACTTGTATGATAACTTGACCAGTTTTTTTTATTGCTCTTTTAAATAATTCTTGATGTCCAGTATGCCAAGGTTGCCATCTGCCGAGCATTTGAACTGTAGGTTTTTTCCAATCAAACATTTTTTTTAATTTGTTTTGCTATGTCTTCATGATTGTGATCATTCCATTCAGTGATATGAAAATCAACTGAAGAAGGTGGTTCAAATAACGCATTTGTGTCTTCAAAACGACCTTCTACGATGGTATCGAGCCAAATAGTTACGTCTGCATCAAATATCTTCCTAGTTTCCTCAGTTGGGCAGACGAAGTCACAAATTACAATCCTATTATGATGTGATTCGAAATCAGCGATTGATTTCATTCTTAAACTTTGTCTTAATCTACCTTCCTCACTAAAATCCCAATCACCTGCCATAGACCTAACTTTATCAGCATTAAACCACGCAGACTCTAACAATGGCTGAAGTCTTTCAGACAAATAGGTTTTACCACTCCCGGGTAATCCCATAACAAGAATTTTCATATTTAAGTAATAAATTAAGAATAATTCAGCTTATTATGTACTTCTCTCCTTTCAAGTCCATAATCTTCTAGAGAATATTTGTGTTCAGCTTTCGCATCATTAGAATCTTCCCCGATGTAAGCATTCATAAGAGACAGAGTTTGATCATCCAACGAAATAGAAAAATTCCTGTATATGTCTTTTATTAAATTAATTGGGTCATCTAATAAATCATCGTATTGAACTTGCATATATTGATTTGAGGATAAATCAGATCTTTGGGCCTCATTTTTGTCATTTGATTTTGCCCAAAAATTAAGTGTGTCTTGACCTAAGCGTTTTCTATCCAAATCTTTTGAGAACCCTTTTCTTACTTGGGCGGTTAAGCTACAAATTGAAGGAATAGTCTCAACAGGATCTCGAGTAATGTGAATAAAGCATGCATCAGGGTAAACGCTTAATATTTCCTTAAGATTACCTAAGTGACTGGGGTCTTTGAGCAACCATCTCTTGGGCTTAAGTTGATTCTCAAGAATACTTAAAAATTTATAGTGCCATGAATAACTAATCCGAGTATCACAATTTGATAAATAATTTAAGTAAGTAGGAACATTCGCCATATAGAAATATAAAATACTTTGCAGACCAAATACCTTAATTAATAAACATTCTTCAGGACTAATAGATTTTATTTTGTGAAGATTATCAAGATTTGGGATAAATCTTTCTTTAAAGAATAAAATTAAATCAGATTGGAATATTCTAACCTTCTTTCTTAAGCCATCTTTTTTTAGCAAAGGAAAAGGCTTCATCATCTCCCAAAACAAGGGGCTTCTGTTATCTTGATCTTTGCTTAAAAGATTAAATAGAAATGTTGTTCCTGATCTAGGCAAACCAATGACAATGAGAGGTTTTGATACTGAATGTTTTTTTATACTATAAGCCTTATCGATAAGTATTCGATTATTTATATGTTGTTTTAATTGATATTCAACAGCTATTTGACCGATAGAACCTAAATTAGCCTCATCATTGAGGGAATCTATCAATACATTAAATGGCTCTATAAAATCCTTATCCGTGGAAACTAATTCTAATTCACGAATAAGCTTAGATTTTTCGATCATCTAATTTAAAACTGAGTAATTTCTCCAAATCCCTTGATTAACTGGCATATTTTTATCAATGTCTTCATATTTTCCTGTATAGGCAATATGCTCCCCTTCAAGATTAATTAATGTAATTGCCTTATCATTAACTAATAAGGGCTCAAATTGAGTTTTAGAAGTAAAGCTTTGTAAGTATTTATAAGACTCCCTAGCATTCATGGCACCTATGGCAGATTTTACTTCTACCTCTTTTATTTTCCCCTTTGAATTAATGATGTAGGAAAATTCAATTTTAGTTTTGCCTGATTTAACGTTATCGGGCTTTTCAAAAAATTTGGAAACATAACTAGGTGTGCAAAAAAGAAGTTTACACACTGTCTCATCCCCTTTTTTTTCTTCAGGCCAGTTTTTCAACTGACAAGAATTATCAGCACATGTTAAACAAGTTGAATAGGTCTGATCTCTAAATTCACTTAATTTAGCTGCAGTATCTTTATTAAGTTCTTGATTGATATTACAGATAGGTGAACTTGAAACTGATAAAGCGAAAATGCCTAAATAAATTACTACAATAAATTTCCACATAAGATGTCCCCAGAATTTAAATCAGAATAACATTTCATTCTTTATTGAGTCTATAGGTTTAATTCATATACATCATTACTCAATGGAAAACTTAGTAGTTGTATGATTATCCTATGACTGATTCTTAATAATGTTAAAAGAACCCAATATCGTTAATTTTGACTCTCTTTTCATTATAGATTTTGTTTGCTTATCTAAGTTCCAATTATTTATGTAATGCAGTGTAGATGCAGCAATATAGATTAACCAAAGATTAAATCTATATTCATCAATCTTTTCGTTTCCAAGGTACTTTTGTTTGAAGGAATTCATTCCTATTTCTCCACTAGAGTATCTTGCATCCAAACAAGTCTAGTAAGATTTTTTATAAAGTTTCTAATCTCATTCCAATCTCTTCCTTTTGGAATATAAGAAAGTAATTGATCTAGAGGATCAACTCTAAGAGATAACTCAGATAATTTATCAATTTCTATTTGATGGATATTTCTAAGTTGGGTTGCCATCAATTCATGATCGCAAATTACTTTTTCATTAGAAGTTCCTAATGATCCATCTAAGTAAGACATTATCATGAAAGGTCTGTGTAAAATCTTGCAGCTTGTGTCTAAATAGATTGCTTCAGAAACCGGTAAGTTGGTTGTATTGAGTACTTTGAGTAAATTAAATTCTGTTTCGATTGAGTTATCAGCTGGAAAAGAGCCCTCGGATCGGAAAACTAATTTGGTTTCTTTATTAGCTGTTTGGATATCCAGAATGAAGACATCGCATGAAAATCCTCCTTCTAACCTTTTTGCGTTAGTAAGCCTTCCATGAGGATAAAGAGTATCTGATACTTCAAATAAATCTTTTTCATGTATTCGTTTCACACTAACTAAACCTTAAGGTTATCTATTAATCTCACATTATTGATAGTAGCTGCACAAAAAAGAATAATATCTTTGAGATCATTAGATGATTTTAAACTGACTCTAGATCTTGCCTCGAAGTAGTCAACTTTAAAACTATTTTCTTCCAGTAATTCGATAGCTTCACATATAGCTTGATCTAGAGACGATAAATCTAGGATAGATTGTCTTACTTTGCACAAGCTTCTATAGATTAAGGTTGCCTTCTCTTTTTCGTCATTGCTCAAATACTTATTCCTACTACTTTTTGCTAAACCAGACTCCTCTCTTTCAGTTGATATTCCTTCAATCTTAATATTTAGATCATGTCTGGTAACAAACTCTTTAATAATCATTAATTGTTGGTAATCCTTTTCGCCAAAGTAAGTTGATTTTGGTTTAAATAATTCAAAAAGTCTGTTGACTATCGTAACTACTCCATCGAAGTGATTTGTTCTTGTTTTTCCACATAAAATTGAGGATAAGTAAGGATCGGCTTTGCATTCTCGTATATTACGTAGTAAATCCTTTGACTCTGGAAGGAATAGAAGAGAACAATTTGTGTTTTCTAGTTTACTAATATCTTCATCTAAAGTTCTGGGATAAGCACTGTAATCCTCTTTTGGTCCAAACTGAAGAGGATTAACAAAGATGGAAACACATACGAAATCAGAAATTTCACTTGCTTGATTTACTAACTTTAGATGGCCCTCATGAAGATTTCCCATCGTAGGGACTAAGGATATGTGCTTGAATTTTCTTCGGTATATCCTTAATGCCTCTTCAAGTTCAGCAGTATCGGAGATTATCAGCATTACTTGAAACTATGTTCTATACCAGGAAATTTTTTTTCTTTTACTTCAGAAACATAACTTCTTATGGCTTCCTCAATAGAAGATGCGCCTTGCAGGTAATTCTTCACAAATTTAGGAGGCTTTTCCATTTGAGTAATACCAAGCAGATCATAATTTACCATTATTTGACCATCTACTTCGACACCGGCTCCTATACCTATCACAGGGATCTTTAGAGATTCGCTTATATTTTTTGCTAATTCAGAAGGAACACACTCTAACAAAAGCATACTTGCACCAGACTCTTCTAACAATTTAGCCTCTTTTATTAACTCTTCTGCTTTATCAGGATTTCTGCCTTGTACGATATAACCACCTATTCTATTTACAGATTGAGGAGTTAAACCCATATGGGCACAAACTGGGATCCCTCTTTCCGCGAGAAGCTCCGTAGATTTGCTTATCCATGAAGTGCCTTCTAGTTTGACGCAATTTGCACCAGCTCTCATCAAGGCCGCTGCATTCTCAAGTGTTTGTTCTTCTGATGCATAACTCATAAATGGCATATCAGCCATAATCATAGAGCCATGGTTTGTTCTTTTAACATTATCAAGGTGATACACAATATCTTCCATTGTTACAGGTAAAGTACTGTCATGACCTTGTAAAATCATTCCTAAAGAATCACCAACTAGAATAACTTCTATGCCGCAAGAGCTTTCTAATGCTGAAAATGTTGCATCATATGCAGTGAGACAAGCAATTTTCTCTCCTCTAACTTTCATTTCATTAAGAGTTGATATAGTCACCGGATTTGATGATGAAAAAATACTCACTGATTCCTCCTTGATCCCTTTGATTTAGGAAAAGAATGATATAGAAAGTTTTAAAAAATAAAATTTTTTTTTCATAAATGTTGCAGCAAAACTGTTTCTTACAAAATATAATAATCGTTTTTATGAAATCAACATTCTCAAGAAGAAAGTTTCTTAAAGTTACCTTCGTCATGTCTGGAGCTCTTATGGCTTTTCATGCAAGCGGAAATAAAGCACTTTTTGCGGATAACAAAAGAGGAAAAGAGAATGTAAATCAATGGAATGGTTCACTGCTTAAAGATCCTGATACTTTATTTGATTTGCCTAGCCCACTCCATTACAAAGAAATTATGCAGACAGGTAACTTGATGTCTGATGGTTTGGTTTATGGAGGAGATCCAGATGGTATGGAGTTCTTCCAATTGGATAATAATAAATTGGCCTTAATTATAAATCATGAAACTACTAGTCCTGATGTGTCCTTAGATGCTTCAAAAGCCTATGATACTATCAATGGAATTCCTTATTCGGGAGGAACAAGTACTTTGATTTTGAATACTGAAACTCTAGAAGTAGAAAAATCTTATAGAAGTTTAAGCGGAACAATAAAAAATTGCGCAGGCGGTAAAACTCCGTGGAATACTTGGATTTCTTGTGAGGAGACTTATCAAGAAAACCACGGTTATGCATTTGAGATCGATCCAAGAAATAATTCAATAGGTTATAAAAAATTGAGCAGAATGGGGAGATTTAAGAGAGAGGCTGTAGCAGTAGATATAAATGATAAAGAAGGAAGCGTATATCAAACTGAAGACGATCCATCTGGACTCTTCTATAAATTCATTCCTAATTCAAAAAATAAGTTAGATGGTGAGGGAAAACTTTATGCATTAAGTATAAAAGGCCTAGTTAATGCCAATAATAGTAAAGGGGAAATTAAAATTGGTGATTCTCTTAAAACATCTTGGGTTTCTATATTGGACCCAGAAGCAACCTCAAAGAAAACGAAAATTCAAGGCATGGAAAAAGGTGGAACAACATTTAATGGCTCTGAGGGAATCATCGTCGATACTAATAACCTTAATCAAAGTGAAATTTACTTTACTTGCAAGTCTGGAGGTTTTGCTGGTTTAGGACAAATTTGGAGATACAACCCTGCAAATGATTACATCACCCTATTTTATGAATCTAAGTCTAAAGATGAATTCTGGATGGGAGACAACATTACTATATCTCCTTGGGGTGACTTAATAGTCTGTGAGGATAATGATAGTAATGCTTGTAAATTGATAGGATTTACTCCTAAAGGAAAAATGTATGTTCTCGGCAGGGTTTCTTCTAAACGATCAACAGAAATATCTGGGGTTTGTTTTTCCCCAGATGGAACGAGGATGGGGCTAAATCTCCAACATGAAGGTAAAACCATTATTATCAGCGGTGACTGGGATAAAATTAAAGCCTACAGTAGATCTATATGAACTTAAAAATTCAACAGAAGGTTATATATTATTCTTTAGAGACTTTTATTAGCGCGGAACCTAAATTGGCTACATAGAATGGCTGAGAATTATCTCCAATTATCATCCCTGTTAGAAGCCCAGGCATGTCACCTATAAGCTCTTCAGTAAGAAGATCTGCGAAACCTTCTCCATTCTCCATATCTTGTAAGCCTATTTGCAAATTTTCATGACCTACCTCTGTCTGTGCATCAAATACAACTGAAGTATCTCCAGTTTCTAAATCTATTGCCAAAATTTGGTTTGACAATAGTGACGCTACCCATAATCTGCCATCATGATTGAGTTCCATATTATCAGGCGTTGGTATACTTGCTAATATTACTTGGTTTGAAAGTGAGCCTGTCGACAAATCCAAATCAAATACGAGGACTCTATTTTTCATCATTTCTGAGAGATAAAATTTGTTACTTCTCTCATCTATGTAAAATCCGTTCGCAAAATAAAGTCCGTCTATGATCAATTCAGGAGTTACTTCACCTTCAGAACTTGAAATACGATATAAGGCACCGTCTGGAATAGGTCTCTCTAGAGCCTCAAACACTCTTTCCTCATTTTGATTTTCAGTTGATTGAGTGAACCAAACTGCTCCAGTTGAATCTTCTCTCGCAGTGTTCACTCCATATTCATGAGAATAGAGAATTTCTGTTGAGTTACTTTCAATAGAAGATTTATAAATTTTTCCATTGAAGACATCTGCAGTGAGGACAAATTTTTTATCCGGTGACAGGTGCACGCCGTTTGGCCCGGATTCAACTTTTGGAGGATTATGTGCATATTCCAAAGCTTCAAAATTACCAAAAGGAGTTACATTTCCAGATAGATCAATTTTAGCTAAACCATGTCTTTGATCAGCAACGATTAAAGTTCCATCATCAAGTATGACACCATCTTCGGCTCTAGAAAGTTGATTACCTTTCGGATATTCCATTCCCTCGGATAAACTCCATGAAGATTTATTAGATGAACTATCTTCAGCAGAGCAACCAATAATAAAAAGAAAAATAAAAGGTAAAAGGGTTTTTTTGGAAACCAATAGAAGTTTTAAAATCATGATATCTCCTTAAAATTAAATGATCTAATCAATTGGTACTAATTTATTTTTATACAGTCTAGTTGCCACCAATAGGTCACTGTTATATTCATTTATAGATAATATTTTTCCATCTTTAAATTTATAAACAAAAACATACTTATTATCATATTCTCCGTTTATACCTTCGGCATCTCCTTCCATAATAACGGCCACACCGTTCTCATCTCCAATCATATCTGTAGTAGTTAAAGTTATGCCATTTGGCAATAAAGCACCAACAACATTGGGTATCCAATCATCAAAGTAAGCTTCTCTATCAAATGCAATATTCGATATTTCAGTCTCTCCCATAAAAGTAAAGGTAAAATCTGGATGCGTTAAAGGTTGAGCCGACTTTGGATTTTCTGATAATGCTAAATCAAGAAAATCTCCTGCCATTTTTTTATTTTGCTCAGTTTTATCTGATCCTGAACAGTTAATTAAAAAAATTGTTAAAAATGTTAAAGCTAAACTTTTTAAATTCATAATTATTCCTTGTTGTACAGAAATATTAACTGAATTAAGTTGCGGATGTTATTTTTTTATTTGCATAGATAGGCTGGCGGAGAGGGAGGGATTCGAACCCTCGATAGGGGATTACCCTATACTCCCTTAGCAGGGGAGCGCTTTCAACCACTCAGCCACCTCTCCGGGACAGTCTATTCTAAGGCTATGTCTATTATTGTCTAATGGAATCTGCTGCCTTCTCGGCAATCATGATTGTAGGTGCATTAGTATTACCTCCAATCAAGGTAGGCATGATTGAAGCGTCTACAACCCGCAAACCTTCAAGGCCGTGCACCTGTAAATTATTATTTACAACCGCCATGTCGTCATCACCCATTTTGCAAGTGCCTAC
>LULE01001336.1_pt1 | contig 12577 bp, 13 predicted proteins | sample 728231 | NCBI WGS metagenome assembly LULE01 (sample SAMN03860297, study PRJNA289734) | marine metagenome | biome: seawater column; feature: ocean; material: water; isolation source: Red Sea water column Station 192 - depth 10m | place: Saudi Arabia: Red Sea | collected 2011-10-15 | depth 10 m | reverse complement strand
TCGGTGATGATAGTGAAGGAAGTGCAGAAACTTGGCATTTTCTAAATCGACGAATTGAAGACGTTATGACTTTTGAGAAAGTAAAGGCACAGCTTAAAACAAATAAATATACTAAGAATTTTAATGGTTTTGCAACGAATATATTAAAACGAATCAAGAAGCCTAATAAGTCAATTAATACTAACTTACCTGGTCATCTGGATATCCGCTAATGACAAGTATGAAGGTGATTGAAATTGTTGAGCCTGGTGATCCATCCGTTTTAAAGTCATCGGTTAGGAATATTCCAAAGCCAAAAAGAAATGAAGTTTTAATAAAAATTTCTTATGCAGGAATTAACCGTCCAGATGTTTTGCAACGTTCCGGATCTTACTTGCCTCCTCCAGGCGCCAGTGATCTTCCTGGGCTAGAAGCTTCAGGAATAATTTTCGCTATTGGAAAAAATGTTACCAATTGGGATGTTGGTGATGAAGTCTGTGCACTTTTGCCAGGTGGCGGCTATGCTGAATACGCAGTAACCCAAGCTAGTCATTGTTTACCTGTTCCAACCGGAATGAGCCTCAAGCAGGCTGCTGCGCTTCCTGAAACGTTATTTACAGTTTGGAGCAATGTTTTTCAAAGAGGTGGATTGAAGCCAAACGAAAAGTTTTTGGTTCACGGTGGCTCATCAGGAATAGGAACTATGGCTATTCAATTAGCTAACCTTTTCGGTAGTGAAGTTTATGCTACGGCAGGCAGCGACGCAAAGTGTTCAGCTTGTGAGGAGCTAGGTGCAATAAGAGCAATCAATTATAATAAAGAAGATTTTTTAGAAGTAATAAAAAGTATTGGCGGAGTACACCTTATATTAGATATGGTTGGAGGCGCCTATATAGAAAAAAATATAAAAGCATTAGTTGATGATGGTAGGTTAGTGCAAATTGCCTTTTTAAAAGGCGCAAAAGTTGAATTAAATTTTGCACAGATAATGACACGACGCTTAACTGTTACTGGTAGTACTTTGCGGCCTCAATCCGACCTTTCTAAATCTCAGATAGCGTCGGAATTATTGGAAAAAATTTGGCCACTATTAAGTACTGGTAGAATAAACCCAGTTATAAACAGCGTTTTTGATTTAAATGATGTTTCGTCAGCACATCTTTTAATGGAAAGTAGCAAGCACATTGGTAAGATAGTATTGAAAGTTGACGGGCGGCTTTAATATAGAAATTGGGTTCTATCTTCACATTTTTTACGAAAAATATCTACTTATATTCAATTTTCAATATTTCATAAGCTTTTTCACCACCTGGTGTTTTAACCTCTACACTGTCGCCTTCATCTTTTCCAATGAGTGCTCTTGCGATTGGCGATTTAATGTTTAAAAGCCCTGTTTCAATATTAGCTTCATGCTCTCCAACAATTTGCCAACATTTTTCCTCATCAGTATCCTCATCGACTAAAGTTACTGTTGCCCCAAATTTTATAGTGCCTGATAATGCTAAAGGGTCAATTACATCCGCCAAAGATATAATCGCCTCAATCTCTTTTATTCTACCCTCTATGAAACTTTGTTTTTCACGAGCTGAATGATATTCGGCATTTTCAGACAGGTCGCCATGTTCTCGGGCCTCCGATATGGCTTGTATTATATTGGGGCGCTCTACAGATTTTAATTTTTTTAGTTCTGTTTCGAGCGCGATGCTTCCCGCTTTAGTCATTGGGATTTTTTCCATAACATGTCCGGTTTTTAGAGTTACTTATAAAATTGTACTGCCAAGATGAACAAATTAAATGTTTTAATGCAAGGCCTAGTAAAATTAATTTCAATTGAATGGATAAATTTATGGAAATAATGCCGCAATTTTGACATAAAATGCGCTGAAAAGATTGACGCTTAGTGCGGAGAAAGCATACTTATTCTTAGGCAACGAAAGCAAAGCGCTCGAGGAGGTTCTAGTGTCACAAGCAGTCAGAGAAACTATGGGACGCTTAGTGCGGAGAAAGCATACTTATTCTCAGGCAATGAAAGCAAAGCGCTCGAGGAGGTTCTAGTGTCAGAAACAGTCAGAGAAACTATGGAGTATGATGTTGTTATAGTTGGAGCTGGTCCAGCGGGCCTATCTGCTGCTATCAGATTGAAGCAACTCGACGAAAACTTGGAAATTGTAGTGTTGGAGAAAGGTTCAGAGGTCGGAGCACATATATTGTCAGGTGCTGTTTTAGATCCTTCCGGTTTAAATAGATTGATCCCTGACTGGAAAGAAAAAGGGGCTCCTTTGGATGTACCTGTCAAAGAAGATAACTTTTATATTCTTGGAGAGGCAGGGCAGATCCGATTACCTAATTCCGTTATGCCTCCACTGATGAATAACCATGGCAATTATATAGTATCTATGGGTAATGTATGTCGGTGGATGGCAGAGCAGGCTGAAGAATTGGGTGTTGAAATATTTCCTGGTATGGCCTGCTCAGAATTAGTTTATGGGAAAACTGGTGAAGTTAAAGGCGTCGTTGCTGGGGAATTTGGGAAAAACCCTGATGGTTCAATAGGAGATAGCTATGAACCTGGAATGGAATTACATGGAAAATACATTCTTCTTTCGGAAGGAGCTAGAGGATCACTATCAAAAGAAGTTATAGAAAAATTCAATTTAGATGCTGAATGTGATGTCCCTAAATTTGGGATCGGAATGAAAGAAATTTGGGAAGTTGACCCTGAAGTTCACAATGAAGGCGAAGTTACACATACAATGGGCTGGCCGTTAGGTTTCAAAAACTCTGGTGGTTCGTTTGTATATCATTTAAATAATAACCAAGTCTATGTTGGATATATAGTGGATCTAAATTATAAAAATCCTTTTTTATCTCCGTATATGGAATTTCAACAGTTTAAGCATCATCCAAAAATTGAAAATTTACTTAGGGGTGGTAAACGGATTGCTTATGGGGCAAGGGCTGTTACCAAGGGTGGTTTGCAGTCAATTCCCAAAGCTACTTTCCCCGGAGGAGCCCTTCTTGGCTGTTCTGCTGGTCTTGTGAACTTACCTCGAATTAAGGGTAATCACAACGCGATGAATTCTGGAATAGAAGCTGCTGAATCCGTTTACAGTGCGATAAGTGATGGTCGATCTGGTGATTTACTGCCAGATTATGATGTAAACTTAAGAAATGGTGTGGTTGGGAAAGATTTAAAAAAGGTTCGTAATGTAGCGCCCCTAAACGCTCGGTTTGGTCCATTAGGAGGCCTAATTCTGGGTGGGTTTGACATGTGGTTTCAGACGATATTTCAGTTTTCTCTTTTTGGTAGCCTGAAGCATGGGAAATCTGATGCGGCATCTACGGAAAGTGCTGAAAAGCATAAAGAAATTAGTTATCCTAAACCAGATGGCTCAATAAGTTTTGATCGCTTGACAAATGTTTCTTTTTCAATGACCAATCATGAAGAAAATCAGCCATGTCATTTACAACTTGGTAATTCAGAAATTCCTATATCAGTGAACTTGCCACAATATAGTGAGCCTGCTCAACGGTATTGCCCGGCTGGAGTTTACGAAGTGGTTCAAACTGAAGAAAATTCCTCACGTTTTGTGATCAATTTTCAAAACTGTGTACACTGTAAAACTTGTGACATAAAAGATCCCAGTCAAAATATAACTTGGGTGACACCGCAGGGTGGTGACGGACCTAATTATCCCAATATGTAGTTTACTGAAAATTCTTTAAAATTTCTTTTAAAGTATTATTTTGTTGTTTGTGAGATTTTAATCTGGTGCTATGAAATATTTTTTTAAAATTTTATTTTTGACGCTCTCAGTTTCATTTACTGAAAGCGCCTTGGCGTCGTCTGGAGCATACTTAGCAGGAAGACAGGCTATTTCCGATCATAACTTTGTAATCGCTTCAAAATTCCAAGCAAAAAGTGTGAGTGCAGATCCCTCAAACTCAAAGCTCTTGGAAAGTTTGATGATATCTTTCATTGCGCAAGGTTCCGTCGATAAAGCAATAACTATTGCTGAAACACACAAAATTGATGGAAATTTAAGCCAAATTTCCCAAATGATTTTATCAGCCGCAATGATTAAAGAAGGGCAGAATAAAACTTTATTAAACTTTTTAAACAACTCAGATGAAATTACGCCAATATTGAAAGATCTTTTATCGGCTTGGATATTAATGGGATTGAACGATGAAGTTAATGCAAATCGCATTTTTGATAAAACAGCACAAGTCCAAGGTATGGGGCAATTTGCAAATTTTCATCGCGCAATGTCTCAACTTGCTGCAGGAAAAATTGAGCAAGCTGAAAGAACATTTAGCCTAATTCATAAAGATCAAGGAAACCCAACTAGACGATCGGTCATATTCCATACAAAGATACTGTTATTTCAAGGAAGATTTGCAGAAGCTCAAACCTTACTTGAAAAATGGTTTGGACCAACATTTGATCCTGAAATTGAGGAGCTTTTTGCCAATGCAATCAATGAAAAAAGTTACGCTAAAAATTCATTTTTGAAAACTAAAATAGCAATCGCTGACGTTTTTCACTCGATAGCTAATTTAATTTCAAAAGAGGCAGATCCAACGTTTACCCTTATTTATTCACGGTTGGCTCAGTACCTGAATACGGACCATACAGATGCAACGCTAATGTCTGCAGATTTGCTGGTAGAGCTAGGTCAATTTGATTTAGCAATAAAAGAATACGAAAAGCTTTCAAGCAGTCATCCACAATTTTTTGCCTCAGAATTGGGTAGAGCAGAAGCATTGCGAGTATCTGGGAATGAAAAGTCTGCAATTAAAGTTTTAACTAAATTAACACAACAGTATCCAAGTTCTGCCAACGGTTTTCGCATTTTGGGAAATCACTACAGGCGTTTAGAGGCTTATGATCAAGCCGAGATTTCTTATGGTGAGGCCATAGAATTATTGGAGCAAAAGGGAGAGGCTGGTTGGTTTCTTTATTATGTTCGTGGAATAACGCGCGAGAGATTAGATATTTGGGATTTGGCAGAAAAAGATTTCCGAAAGGCACTTTCGCTCAATCCAAATCAACCTCAAGTTCTAAATTATTTAGGATACTCGTTGATAGAAAAAAATGTTAAATTGGATGAAGCCTTAGACATGATCGAACGAGCAGTAAAGGAAAGTCCCGACAGTGGATATATTGTCGACAGTCTTGGCTGGGGTTATTATAAGCTAGGTCAGTATGAAAAGGCGGTTCCAAATTTAGAAAGAGCTGCTGAACTCATGCCTATTGATCCAATCGTCAATGATCATCTAGGGGATGTGTATTGGATGGTAGGGAGAAAAACTGAGGCTGAGTTTCAGTGGAGAAGGGCTCTATCCTTTGATCCAGAAGAAGAAGAAATAGAAAGAATAAAGAAAAAATTAAAAGTTGGGCTTACTCAAGTGCTACAGGATGAATCTGAGTTGTCAGTGAAATAATGATTGAAGAAAAAGCCAGTGCGAAAGTCAATTTATGTCTGCAGATTCTTGACCAAACGCCTGAAGGTTTTCATTTGCTGGACTCAGTTGTGGTTTTTACAGAATTCGGTGATGATTTGCTCTTTGAAAAAAGTGATAAGCTTGAGCTTAGTATTCAAGGCCCTTTCTCTGATAATATACCAATAGATGGATCCAATTTAATATTGAAAGCAGCAACGGCTTTAAAACAACTGAGCCAAATCAAAACTGGCGCTCACATAACGTTGACTAAAAATCTACCCCCTAGTGCTGGTATTGGAGGAGGGTCTAGTGATGCTGCTGCTACCATCCGCGGATTATGCCGACTATGGAAGACTAACCCTCCATTGCTTGATGATATGTTAAAAATTGGATCTGACTTACCAGTATGCTTCACTCAAAGAACTCAACATATGCAAGGTATAGGAGAAATTCTAAGCACTATTACTAATTTCCCAAGTTTTCCTATCCTTTTGGTAAATCCTTTAAAAATAGTCTCGACGCAAAAAGTTTTTCAATTGCTAAAAAATAAGCAAAATAGTGCTTTATCAAAATATGAAAAATCATCCTATAAAAAGAAAGAGTGGATGAACTGGCTTATAGCCCAGCGGAATGATTTATTGGAGCCAGCTCTGGAGATTCAACCAATCATATCAGAGGTTTTACAATTAATTTCAAAACAGAATGGAGTTGGAAAAGTTTCAATGTCAGGATCAGGTGCAACCTGTTTTGGAATTTTTGAAAACAAATCTGATTGCGATCTTGCGTTGAAGAAAATTCAAGAGCAAAGGCCAGAGTGGTGGACCGTATCCACGCAAACAAAATCTATTTAGATCTTGTTAATACATAATCAGCAAGTTCAGATAAAAGAATACGCATTTCAGATTCAGGTAATTTACTGAGTGCACGTTTTGCTTGTTCAACCCACATTTCTGCTTCTTGGCGTGTTTTAGTTATTGCTTGATACTTATTCATTAAAGAAAGGGCGGTATCCCAATCTTGGTCATTTTGATTGCCTTTTTCGATTGTTCTCTTCCAAAACTCTAGCTCAGATTTGGTAGAATTTTGTATGGCTTTTATAAAAGGCATTGTAAGCTTTCGTTCTCGAAAATCGTCACCAATATTTTTACCTGTAATCTGTAGGTTCCCTTCCACATCTAACAAGTCATCGATTATTTGAAATGCTATTCCGAGGGCATCTCCATATTCGTAAAGTGCATCGCAATCTTCTTCGCTGGCCCCTGCTACCTGGCCTCCAACTTGGGTTGCAGCTGAAAATAAAGCAGCAGTTTTGCCCCGAACTACTTTCAAGTAGGTTTCTTCATCCGTTTTTATGTTTTGTGAGACGGTAAGTTGTAATACCTCTCCCTCAGCAATAGTGGCCGAAGCATTGGCTAAAATATTGAGAATTTTAAGTGATCCAACTTCAACCATTAATTGAAAGGATCGTGAGAATAAATAATCGCCAACTAAAACAGAAGATTTGTTATCCCACAACAAATTTGCTGTTGGTCGTCCGCGTCGCTTCAAGCTTTCATCTACAACGTCATCGTGAAGCAGCGTTGCGGTATGAATAAACTCTACGGTTGCAGCTAACTTTAAGTGATTGTCTCCAGTACAGCCAAACATATTTGCTGCAGCTAACGTCAGCATTGGTCTAAGCCTCTTGCCCCCAGCGCTGATTAAGTGGGCGGTAACCTCTGGGATCCGGGGTGCGTTCTTTGAAGCCATACGTTCACGAATGATCTTGTTGACGCTTAGTAATTCTAATTCAAGAATTTTTGCCAGTTTTTCATCTGGATTTATTTCTTTGTCCAACACCGATTAAACCTTATCTTATCTCGACATACTGGGCGCCAGCTCATAAAAGTTTTTTATGAAAGAATTGATGAGCACTAATGATATAACCAAGTTTGTATACGCTGAAACTGTTTTGAACTCAAACAATATAGTCAATTTTGCACTTGACGTAAATATAAGTGTATTGGAAGGGTCAATCGGGATATTGCCACGCCGTTTGATGGTAATGACGCACGATTACGATCGAGCTGTCAAGCTGCTGACTGATTTCGGTTTAGATTTGAAAAGTGTTTGATGTGGACGAGCTTAGCAAAGATGACTTTTTAGGTGGAGCCATAAAAATATGGCAGCCTAAGAATGGATATAGGGCTGGTATGGACCCTATACTACTAGCAGCGACTGTAAATGTTAGCGAAGGTCAAAAAGTTCTAGATCTTGGATGCGGCGTTGGAACAGCAAGTTTTGCAATTGGATTTCGTGTAAAAAAAACAAAATTATACGGAATTGAAATTCAGAAAAGTTTAGTGGATTTGGCGAGTCGTAATTCAAAAGAAAGTATAAAAAATGAAACCTTTGATCACGTGATTGCAAACCCCCCTTACTTTGATCGAAAATCTTCAGTGAGTAGCAAAAACTTATCAAAAGAAAAAGCATTTGGGGATAGTCATCCAATAACTGAATGGCTAAAAGTTGCTGCAAAGAGGGCTAAACCAAAAGGTTTCGTACATTTTATAGTAAGAACTAATCGATTACCGGAAATTTTTTCTAATGTTCCAAAAAGCTTGGGAAGCTTAGTCATGACCCCCATCATCTCTCGTGAAAATCAGAAAGCAAAACTTACGATACTTCATGCGAAAAAAAATGGGCGTGCGGATTTTATGGTTTCATCACCAATAGTTCTTCACCCAGAAAAAAAAGAGGCTTCAAGTAAGTATGTTTTGGAAGTTGAAAATGTACTCAGAAAAGGAACAAGCCTCACTACGTGGATTTGATCGGGTACCTCTTCAGCTAGTGGCGGAATTTGGCCGAAGATAAGTCAATCTAAGTGACAAAAAAGAAAAAATATGTTCAATTTGTTTCATTGGTGGCGAGAGGAGAAATAAATTGAGCATAAATTCGCATATCCAAAATCTTAAGCAAAAACATGAGAAACTTTCAAGTGAAGTGGAGCAGGCTTACAAATCTCCTGCTTTAGATGAATTTTACATCTCTCAGTTGAAAAAAGAGAAACTACGTTTGAAGGAAGAGATTTCGAGGCTTTCCAGATAGACCCTACGTTTTAAGAGTATCACCTAAATCAAGTTTAGGCTTCAGAGCAGTTATTCTGTCGTATGTATCTTTTTTACCTGCCACTCGATTTGAAATTATTTCGGCGGCTATTTTCCCAATTTCAAATCTGCAGGCATCCATAGTTGCAAGTTTCAGAGGAAGCCCTTCCAATAGCTCAACTCCATTGAAACCTGCTAATCCAATTTCCCTGGGGATGCTTTTTTTGATTTCAAGTAGGGATAATAAGTGCGGAGCCTCCCGAATAGAATTCATGATCTAAAATTTTTATATCAGCTTTTGAAAGTGCTTCTTTAAAACCATCAAAACGTTTGCTAGCACGATGATCTAAAGGCATTTTAGTACCGAGAAATCCTATTTTTCTATACCCAGCCTCCAATATAGCTTGAGCCATGTGGCGGCCAGCACGTTGATGTGAAATCCCAACAGCAGAGTCTATTGGCTCTCCATCTATATCCATTATTTCTACAACGGGTATATTCGTGCTTTTTAACATGGCTTTCGATGCGTCTGAATGTTCTAAACCAGCGATTATGATCCCTGAAGGGCGCCATGATAGCATTTGATACAGTACTTTTTCTTCTTTTTCCGGAAGGTAATCAGTTACTCCAACCACTGGCTGTAATTCTGTATTTTCTAGTACCGAATTTACTCCAGTTAAAACTTCTGGGAAAACCATATTAGACATAGATGGAATTATTACTGCAACTAAATTAACGCGTTGACTTGCTAATGCTCCAGCAATTTTATTTGGGACGTATCCAAGAGATTTTGCGGCCTGCAGTACCTTTTCACGGGTAGCTTGGGAAACGTCACCGCGACCGCGAAGCACGCGACTAACAGTCATTTCAGATACACCTGAAGCTTCTGAAACATCTCTAAGGGTCAATGTTCGGTTTTCGAAACGACTCAAATCTTAGCCCCCCCTTTAAAACTATTTTTGAGGAAAGAATAAATAAATTACAAGCCAGAGTTAACTTATGTTAGAAAAAACCTCTAGTCAGATCTTTTGAGGGTGATCTTTTGATGGCATTACCGGATTTTGAAGTCGAAACTCAATTGATAACGGAGGGTTATAGAGCTGTAGCAGGAGTTGATGAAGTAGGAAGAGGGTGTATTGCAGGACCTGTAACTGCTGCCGCAGTAATATTAGATCCAAAAAATATTCCCAATGGGTTAAATGACTCCAAAAAACTAAACTTGAAACAAAGAGAAAAAGCTTTCAGTGCAATTCAAGAGAAATGCGTATTTTTTGTCGCCCACTCAACTGTTTCGGAAATAGACCAAATTAATATTTTACAAGCGAGCCTTCTAGCGATGGAAAGAGCCATAGCAGGTCTCAATATAAATCCAGATTTTGTGTTAATAGATGGAAACAAAAGTCCGGAAGACCTAAGCGCAAAATGTAAAACAATCGTTAACGGTGATAGCAAATCACTTTCGATAGCTGCTGCTTCTATTGTTGCAAAAATAACACGAGATCGCATTATGTCACGCTTAGATAAAGAATTTCCAGGCTACGATTGGTCTAAAAATGCTGGTTATCCAACCAAATTTCATAAATCGGCAATTCTAAATATAGGCATCACCCCTCACCATAGACGTTCTTTTAAACCGGTACACAACATATTGTACCCCGAAAATATTTAAGTCATTGAATTTAATAATTTTATTGACCTCGAATCAGGTTTGAATCATTGTGTGATCAAATCACGAGCGCAAAAACGCGCCAAAATATTGAGGCAAGAATGTCAACTAAGACTATTACAAAGGCGAGTAATAGACTCCCTTTAAATAAAATTTCGCTGATCCGCCGTATAATTTACAACTTAAAGGCGAACTTCACCGTCCAGACCATTCAAAAGTTGATGCTGTTGATAATGCTTGGGATCAATTTGATAGTTTTAAAACTTATGACCGTTTCACGGATGCTTGGTTGTCGGCAGCTAGACGTATTTTAAAGCCTGATGGAGCAATTTGGGTTATTGGGAGCTATCATAATATATTCCGAGTTGGAGCATCTTTGCAAAACAAGGGCTTTTGGCTTTTAAATGATGTCATTTGGCGAAAATCGAACCCAATGCCCAATTTTCGAGGTAAAAGATTGACAAATGCTCATGAGACAATGATCTGGGCTTCTAAATCAGAGGGTGCAAAATATACATTTAATTATGAAGCGCTTAAGGCCTTGAACGAAGGCGTGCAAATGCGCTCAGACTGGATTTTGCCGATTTGCAATGGGAACGAAAGGCTAAAAAATGCTAAGGGCGAAAAAGCTCATCCTACTCAAAAACCAGAAAGTTTATTGCATCGTGTATTAGTTGGAACAACTAACCCTAATGACGTTGTATTGGACCCTTTTTTCGGGACGGGAACCACAGGTGCTGTGGCCAAAATGCTGGGTCGTGAGTTCATAGGAATTGAAAAAGAAGACGCTTACATAAAAGTTGCCCATGACAGAATAAAGAAAATCAAAAAATTTGATAAAGAGGTCTTAGAAGTTTCAACAAGCAAACGATCTGAACCAAGAGTGCCTTTTGGTCAAATAATTGAACGTGGTATGTTATCACCAGGCGAGCAATTGTGGTCTTTAAATGGACGTCATAAAGCCAAAGTGAGAGCTGATGGTACTTTGATAGGAGATGATATCAAAGGTTCAATTCATCAGGTTGGCGCTGCTCTCGAAGGTGCCCCAAGTTGTAATGGTTGGACATACTGGGGATTTAAGCGTGATGGCAAGATGATACCAATTGATATTTTAAGGCAACAAATCCGATCAGAAGTAACAATTTAATTTAAATGCCTGTGGTTTGAGACCAAATCGAACTGAACTCCGCCGTCTGGGCGGAGATTTTTTTGCGTTAAGCTTAGTGCTACCACTCAGTTATTTCGGGATAGAACATTCCTCGCCATCGCTTAACTCTCGGATTCATGACTGACATCCAGGCCCTTGGGAATAATGCTAAAATTCCCATGGCTGGGTAGCTGTGTGGAAGTTGTGGAGCTTTATTTGCTCCAAGGTTCTGAAGTAAAGGAAAACTTCTGGCTGGTTTAAAGTGATGATCTGAATGTCTTTGTAAATTAATGAGAACCCAATTTGAAACCTTGTACGAGGAGTTCCAAGAATGATGGGGCTGTACGAACTCATATTTGCCATTTTCAAGGTTTTTTCGAGTTAAACCATAATGTTCTATGTAATTTACCAGTTCTAGCAGTAATACTGCGACGAATGCTTGGATTAAAAATAAAAACAAGCCAAAAAAACCACCGATTAAAATTGATAAAACAATCATAAAAAGCTGTGCAGAGAAGTATATATAGAATGGATTAGAAATATGACTTGCAGGTAATCTTTTTCGCCACAGCTTTTGCGTCTCTGCTTTGAACGCAGAAATTGGGCATTGAACTAATACTCTATTGAAGAAACTGTAAAAGCTCTCATTGTATCTGGCTGTTACAGGGTCCTTAGGTGTGCCAACGTGTATATGGTGAACTAGCAAATGTTCTGAACGGAAATGAGAGTAAAGCACCATTGCGAGCAAGCTATCTGCTAACCATCTTTCGAGCTTACCAGATTTATGCATTAGTTCGTGTGCATAATTTATTCCAATAGTCCCAGTTAAAACGCCAATAGCGCAAAATAAACCGATCTTTTCAAGCAATGTCATATCTGCAGAAATTGCTAGTGCTAAAATACCAAATAAAGTAATGAATTGGATTGGTGCCCAAATGAGGGTAATTAATCGGTACCAAAAAAGGCGAGACTCTTCGATATCTGGTTCTAAATTTTCAACCCGTAATCCGACGTATTGATCGACCAATGGTAAGATCAAGAGCGTTAATATTGGGACAAATAAAATTGCCCATCCCTGTAAAAAGAAAGAGAACCACAAAGATACTGCAAATAAGATGGAAGACCAAAACGGTGCTGCAGATTTAAAAGACAGTAACATATAATTTTCAGACATTATTAAAACTGTTGATGTTTTTTACTGAAGGAAGAAAGTCAAATTTTATCCTAATAAATTTTCCTTATTTGTATTGG
>LULE01000951.1_pt1 | contig 12580 bp, 12 predicted proteins | sample 728231 | NCBI WGS metagenome assembly LULE01 (sample SAMN03860297, study PRJNA289734) | marine metagenome | biome: seawater column; feature: ocean; material: water; isolation source: Red Sea water column Station 192 - depth 10m | place: Saudi Arabia: Red Sea | collected 2011-10-15 | depth 10 m | reverse complement strand
CTTCTTAAAACATCTAAAACAGAAGTTTTACCATGATCAACGTGGCCCATAACCGTAACAATAGGTGGTCTATTTTTTAAATTTTCTACTCTAGTAGCCTTTATTTTTTGAATAATTTCCTCTGCTTTTTCTTCTCTTATTGGATTATGTCCAAATTCCTTAACTAGAAATTCAGCTGTATCAGCGGCTAAAGTTTGATTGATTGTTACAGTTACTCCCATTCCAAATAAATATTTAATTACATTGCTAGACTGCTCCGCCATTCTATTAGCTAACTCTCTGACAGTTATTGCCTCTGGAATATTAATGTCTCTTTTTACTGGTTTTGAATTTTCTTGCGTCTCTTCTTTAGAAGAGTTTTTCATTTCTTTTTGTCGAGCTCTTTTAACTGATGCTAAACTTCTTTCTCTTGCTTCTATTTCATCACTTAATGCTCTTGAAACAGTTAATTTTAATTCTCTTTTTTTTGTTCCAGCTTTTAATGTTTTTTTATCTTTTTCACTATCTCCCTTAAGTCTTTTAGTAGCTCTTTGCTCTGCCAGTTTTCTTCTTTCAAAATCGCTTGTAATTGGAGGAGATTTTGGTGCAAAAGACGGTTTTGATGGTGCACCCCTATTAAATGAAGTGGTAGATTTTGGTTTTCCTACACCAGGTCTAAACGATCCACCTCTATTAGTGAATTTACCGCCTTGCTTTTCAATTACTCTAGAATTTTTTCCTTGAGTTTTAGCTATCTCAATATTTCTTATAGATTTCTTTGCAGAGCCGGATATTGTTAATTTTGTTTTTTTCTCCATTGCTCATCTCTCAATCTTTATAAATTATATTTCTAGCAGACATAATTAATTCATCTGCCTCTTCTTTAGATAAAGCAAAATCCTCTAGATAACCCTGAATTTTAACTCTCTCTCCTTTAACTACATCGTAGCCACCAGTAAGTTCATCAGATGCAAGATCTGCAAAATCTTCTAATGTTAATATTTTTTGTTCACCCAATGTAACTAACATTCCTGGAGTTAGACCTTTAAGGTTGATAAGAGCATCTTGTAGACCAAGCTCTTTAATTCTTTCCGATATATCTTCTTGATCTTTTTGATGAAACTCTTTCGCTCTATCAATTAACGCAATTGCTGTTTCTTCCTCAATTCCCTCTATTTTAGTTAAATTTTCTGGCAAGCTATCTTTAATATCGTCTATTGTTGAAAAACCTTCAGCAACTAATAACTGACCTAAAGTTTCATCCAATTCTAAGTTTTTAACAAAGTTATCTGTCTTTTCTTTAAATTCTAATTGTCTTCTCTCGGAGTCTTCTGCATCAGTCATAATATTAATTTCATAATTTAACAATTTAGTTGCCAACCTTACATTTTGACCCCTTCGACCAATCGCTTTACTCAAATTTTCTTCAGTTAAAATCACATCAAGTTTTTTTCTTTCTGCATCAACATTAACTCTTTGAACTTCTGCAGGCGACAAAGCATTTGATACTAATATTGCAGCATCCTCTGACCAATTCACAATATCAATTTTTTCTCCTTGAAGTTCATTTACAACTGCCTGAACTCTAGAACCTCTCATACCAACACAAGCTCCAACTGGATCTAATGATGTATCAACTGCTTTAACACAAATCTTTGCTCTACTTCCAGGATCTCTTGAAGAAGATTTAATTTCGATTAATCCATCATATATTTCTGGCACTTCTTGAACAAAAAGTTTCTCCATAAATTTTGGATGAGCTCTAGACAAGAAGATTTGTTGACCTCTTGGCTCTCTTCTTACATCATAACAATAAGCTTTTACTCTATCACCAGCTTTAATATTTTCTCTAGGAATTAATTCATTTTTTTGAATGATTGCTTCTGTTCTACCTAGATCAACAATAACACTTCCAAATTCTAATCTCTTAACAATACCACTTAAAATTGTATCTTTTTTATCAATAAAGTCATTAAATTGTCTTTCTCTCTCTGCTTCTCTAACATTAAAGCTTATTACCTGTTTTGCAGTTTGAGCAGCTATTCTACCAAAATCAAAAGATGGTAATGGCTGAAGAACTTCATCACCGATTGATTTATCTTTATTATTTTCATTAAGACTTATCGCATCTTCTAATTTTATTTCTGTATTTGCATTTTCAGGATTTTCAGAAATAACAAGTTTTCTGAACAATTCTATGTCTCCATTATCTCTATTGATTGAAACTTTAATTTCATTTTCTTGACCAAACTTAGATTTAGCTGCTTTAGCTATTCCTGTTTCCATAGAACTAATTATAAGTTCTTTATCTATCGATTTTTCCAAAGCTACTGCTTCAGCAATTCTTAATAATTCTAATTTATCTGCTCTTTTATTTAACATTTTTTATCTGCTCCAAAAAAAAATGGGCCAAAGCCCATTTTGATAATTCAACAATGTAAGGGCAATATAGTAAAGTTTTTTTTTAATTCAACTGAAACTATTTAGAAAAAACGTTGATTTTATCAGTTTTTTCCCACGAAAATGATCCATCATCTCCTGGAGTTCTACCAAAGTGACCATAGGCTGCTGTTTTTTCATATATAGGTCTATTAAGGTTTAACATCTCTCTAATTCCTCTAGGACTGAGATCAAAATTTTCATTAATCTTTTCAACAACAAATTTGTTTTTATCTAAATCATTATCAAACAAATCAACATAAATTGATAAAGGTTTTGAAACTCCTATTGCATAAGCTAACTGTATCAAACATTTATCTGCTATTTTTGAAGCAACAACATTTTTAGCAATGTATCTTGCCGCATAAGCAGCAGATCTATCTACTTTTGTAGGATCCTTACCTGAAAATGCTCCTCCTCCATGGGGTGCTGCTCCACCATAGGTATCCACAATAATTTTTCTTCCTGTTAAACCACAGTCCCCATCTGGACCACCTATTACAAAATTACCAGTTGGGTTTACATAAAACTCTTCCTCATTAAAGTCTTTAAGAAATTTTTCTGGAATTGATTTTAACATATACGGTCTTAATAATTCTCTTACCTGAGCTTGATTAACATCAGAAGAATGTTGAGATGATATAACAACAGATTTTACTTTAGTCGGTTTACCATCAACATATTCGAATGTAACTTGGCTTTTTGAGTCAGGTTCAATATTTTTTAATTTACCAGATTTTCTATCCTCAGCCATAAGTCTTAAAATTTTATGCGAATAATGAATTGGTGCAGGCATAAATACATCTGTTTCATTACATGCATAACCAAACATTATACCTTGGTCTCCTGCACCCTCATCTTTATTTCCAGATGAGTCCACACCCATTGCAATATCAGCTGATTGAGAATGCAAATGACTTTCTATTTTTGTTGCTTCTTTCCAGGTAAATCCTTCCTGATCATATCCAATATCTTTTATGCAATTCCTTACTTTTTCGATTAAATCATCTTTTTTAATCTCAGGTCCTCTTACTTCACCTGCGAGCACAACTTTGTTTGTTGTCGTTAAAGTTTCACAAGCAACTCTTGAATAAGGATCTCCAGAAATGTAACTATCAACAACCATATCAGAAATTCTATCTGATACTTTATCTGGATGTCCCTCTGAAACTGACTCGCTTGTAAATAGGAAATTTTTTAAATTACTCATTTTTAATTCTATTAAATGAAAATATTAAAAAAATATACAATAAAATTATTAAACCAAAAATTTTATTCCCATATTTAGAAAAGACTGTTGGTTGAATTTTTCTCATTTTCGTAAAATCAATATATCCAACTTCATTAAAGTTAATTTTTTCCTCAACGATACCGAGAGGATTTACTATCGCAGCTATTCCGTTATTAGCTGATCTAATTACATATTTTCCACTTTCGATAGCTCGAAATATACTGTGAACAAAGTGTTGTTCTGGTCCTATTGATTGACCAAACCATCCATCCTCTGAAATATTTACTATTATATCAAAGTCATGATTTTTATATAATTTTCCAGAATAAATTATCTCATAACAAATTAATGGTAAAAATTTTATAGAAAAATTATTTTGATTTAACTCTATAATTTCCCTTTTTTGACCTTTTGAGTAGGATTGATAATTGTTAGTTAAAGATTTGAGACCTACTTTTTTTAATAAATTTTCCATGGGTAAAAATTCGCCAAACGGTACAAGATTTATTTTATTATAATAATTTAATAAATTAAGATTATGATCATAAACAGATAAAGAATTGTAATACTTAACTTGATCATTAACTTTTGATTTATTGTTTATACCTAAAATGAGTAAATGATTTTCGTTAAAACTTTCATTAAATAAATAATCATAACTTTGAATTTGATCCTGAGAAATTCCAGGCAATATACCCTCTGGCCAAATGAAAATTGTTTTCTCTTTCTTATTTGGTGAACTAATATTTATAAGATCTTCTATAGTTGATAAAGGCCCCTCTCCTGAATAAAACCTATCTAAAGAAATATCAGTACCAACTAATCTTATTTTATAATCAAGTTTTTCAACATCACTATTGTAAAAATCCTGCTTATTTGAATATCCAAAGAAATAAAATAATAAAAATATTAAAGGTAAAATTAAGCAAAAAATTAAATCTTTTTTGTCATTCCGTAAAATGAAGAGTGCAGGACTTAGAAACAAAGTTATACAAAATAAGTTGAAAGAATATGTGCCTATTAAAGATGTTATGCTTAGAATTTCTAAATGATTTGAAAAACTATATGCAATTAAGTTCCAAGGAAAACCTGATAAAATTGAACCTCTAATGAATTCTAGAAAACCAAAGATTACAGAAAATAATAAAATTGAACTCAAAGTTTTATTTGGTTTAAAGAAAATAAACAAATAACAAACAAAACCGTAAAATAACGCAATAAAAGAAGGAACTAAAATTAGAGCAAATGGAATTAAAAATTTAAAATTTTCATCAAATGTTAATGAAATAGAGATCCAATATATATTTGTTAGAAAATATCCAAATCCAAATAACCAGCCATAGAAAAAAAATAATTTATGTTTGCTCTCTTTTTTTTTAATCAAAAAAATAAAGAATAAGCTAAAGGATAGAAAATTAATTATTAAAAAATTGAAAGGTGGTAAACTTAATGAAGTTATCGCTCCAAGGAACAATAAATAAACTACATCAATATATAAATTTTTTTTCAATTTACTTAATTTTTGAGATAACTGATTTATAGATTTTTTCTTCTTCTTTTAACATTTTTAAATAATCTTTATTTTTTACGTGATCAAATCCTAACAAGTGTAAAAAACCATGAATAAATGTTTTAATTATTTTTTCTTTAAATTGTTTATCCGTTTGTGATTTTGGTTTATTCATAAAATTAAAACTAATAATCATATCTCCTAAGTAAGTTTGCTTTGATATTTTTAATATTTTGCTAGATGGGAAAGATAAAATATCAGTAGATTTATTTTTATTTCTAAATTTTTTATTTAAAATTTTAATTTTTTTATTATTTGAAAGAAGTAAGGATAAACTTATTTTTTTATTTAAAAATTTATATTTTTTTGGAAAAGCATCACAAATACTTTTAAAAAAAAAATCTTTTTTTTTAAGTTTTTTAGACCAAGCCTTCTCTTCTGAGAAGACGTTTAAATTAATCATTTTTAGAGTAGGCTTTTACAATTTTAGAAACCAGTGGATGTCTAACTACATCTGAATGATCAAAGTCTACAACTGAAATTTCATTTAGATGCCCCAATAATTCTTTTGATCTAACTAATCCTGACATACTTTTGTTAGGAAGATCTATCTGAGTAGGATCTCCATTAACTACAATTTTTGAATTTTCACCGATCCTTGTTAGAAACATTTTTATTTGTGTATCTGTTGCATTTTGCGCTTCATCTAATATTGCAAAAGAATTTTTTAGTGTTCTACCTCTCATAAATGCCAAAGGAGCGATTTCGATATCACCAATTTCGATCATTCTTTGTATTTTTTCAAAATCGAATAAGTCGTACAAAGAGTCATATAAAGGTCTTAAATACGGATCTACTTTTTCTTTCATATCTCCAGGTAAAAAGCCAAGTCTCTCTCCTGCTTCAACAGCAGGCCTAGATAGAATAATTCTTTCTATTTTTTTTTCTAACAACATAGTCAAACCAACTGCTACAGCTAAAAAAGTTTTTCCTGTTCCAGCTGGACCTGCTGAGATTACAATATCACTTTGTCTTAAAGCTCTGACATAGCTTTTTTGTTTTTCGGATCTAGGAATAATTGATTTTTTTGGTGTTTTTATAATGTCAGTTACATTATTATTTTTAACCTTCTCTTTAATCATAAATTGATCAACTGATGATATAAGATCTTTATTTTCAATTGAACCATTATTTATAAATTGATTAGTTAAAAATTGAATTGCATTTTTTATTAACTCATTTTTTTGTGGATCTGATTTTATCATTATTGAATTTCCCCTAGAATACAAACTAGAGTTAGTCATCTTTTCTAATTCTTTTAAATTTTTATTAAATTCTCCAGCAACACCCATGAGTAATTCATTGTTGTGAAATATTACACTTAATGAATTATTGTCTGAGTAAACAAATTTTAGAGTGGTATCGATTTTTTTTTTAATTGTATTATTCAAAGATTATGCCACCTTTTGATCTGGGTTGCTTAACAATTCTCCAAACAATGTGGTTCTATTACTATTTGTAATTTTCACTTTCACAATTTTTCCAATATGTTCTCTTTTACCATTAAAAATTACTGATGTCATATATTCAGTTCTGCCAAAAGCTTTGGATTTATCTTCAGTTAAATTTTCAACCAACACATCAATTGTGCTATTTTCTAATTTTTTGTTCATTTGGGTTTGATTTTCAGATAATAAATTTTGAATAAATTCTAATCTTTTCATTGAAATTTTTTTATCAATTAAATCTAAACCTTCTGCCTTTGTCCCAGGCCTTGGACTAAAAATAAATGAGTAAGAATTTATAAAATTAACTTTTTTAATTAAATCGACTGTACTTTGGAAGTCTTCTTCAGTTTCACCAGGATAACCAATAATAAAATCACTTGAAAATTCAATTGATTGATTAATTTTTTTCAATTCGTCATAAACTTTTAAATAATGATCTATTTTATGTTTTCTATTCATCAACTTTAAAATCCTATCAGATCCACTCTGAACTGGAAGATGGACTAAAGGCATTAACTTTTTAGAAATTTTATATACTTCAATTAAATCATCAGTCATATCTTTTGGATGCGAAGTTGTGTATCTAATTCTTTTTACATCTTTAATCTTTTCAATTTCTAAAATTAAATCAGATAGTCTTTTACTATTATCATTGTAAGCATTTACATTTTGTCCCAATATTTGATTGAATGGTCTAGAATATTCTGGTCCACGAGTATATGGAACCACGCAAAAATGACAAAACTTATCACATCCTTCTTGAATAGTTAAAAAAGACGAAACCTTACCTGCCTCATTCTTTATTTTACTAAAATATTTAAATTTTGAAACAGCATCAAAATCTGTTTGTTCAATTTTTTTTCTTTTTTCAATATGATCCAGAATTGTTTCGTTAATCTTATGATAGGCTTGAGGGCCAATTACTAAATCTATATAAGGCTCACGTTTAAGCATCTCTTGGTTTTCTGCTTGAGCAACACACCCTGCTATTATTACTAATGGTTTTTTTTTAGCTCTAAAGCTTTTTTTAACCCTTCCTATTTCAGAATAAACTTTTTCTTTTGCTTTATCTCTGATGTGACAAGTGTTCAATAAATAACAGTCAGCTTCTTCTAGGTTTTCACTTTTTTGATAACCAATTTTCTTTACTGAATCAAAAATTCTATTTGAATCATATTCATTCATTTGACAACCAAAGGTTTTTATAAAAATTTTTTGCATTTTAATTTAGGATTTTTTTTTTATCCCATAGAGTTCAAGCTTATGATCAACTAAAGTGTAACCATATTTATCTGCTACTTTTTTTTGAAGTTTTTCGATTTCTTCATCAACAAATTCTATTATTTCACCTGACTTCACATCTATTAAATGGTCATGATGTCCTTCATTAAGCTCTTCATACCTAGCTTTTCCTCCTTTAAACTCATGCTTAGTAAGTATTCCAGATTCTTCAAATAATTTTACTGTTCTGTAGACGGTAGCAATACTTATTTTATTATCAATCTTTGAAACTCTATTGTAAAGTTCATCAACATCAGGATGATCAGTGGACTCGGACATGACCTGAGCAATTATTTTTCTCTGATCTGTCAATTTCACACCTTTTGCTAAACATTTTTGTTCAATTGTTTCAGACATAATTTAATTTTAACTTATATAAATAGGGTTAATCAAATTTTTTTTAATTTTAAATTTATCACACAAATAAGGGACATTTTCATATTTTACATCTTTTTCACCTTTAAAATCTTCTAAGCTATAGCAATAATAATCAATATTTTTTGCTAATTTGAGAGCCTTCACAACAGAAATAGAATTTCTAATCCCTGCAAAACTTCCTGGGCCTCTGTTAATGTATATTTTATTAATATCCTTCAATTCAAATTTATTTAATTCTAAAAATTCTTTTATTATCAAAGTTAATTTTTCATAATTTATTTTAGTATTCTCATGAGTAATATTGTAAATATGATCATTAGCTATGATCATTAAAAAAATTTTATCTCCAGCTACATCAATTATAAGTTTATTCATTTTATCTTTGTTTTTTAGTTTTAGTTCTAAATCAGATGAAAATAATATCAAATTTTATTCAGAAGATAATGGGATTTTATCAATAATGTATCATCGTTTTAATGAACATAAATACCCATCAACTAATATTAATATGGAGGTATTTAAGAAGCACTTAGAAATTGTTAAAAATTCTAAATATAATTTTCTTAATCCCAATGAATTTGATTCAAAATTTAAAACTTCAAAATCAGAAAAAGAAGTTTTGATAACAATTGATGATGCATTTGAATCATTTTACAATGAAGCTTGGCCATATTTAAGAGATAACAAAATTCCATTTATACTTTTTGTTTCAACAGAACCAGTTGGGAACAAAGGTTATATGACATGGGATCAAATTAGAGAAATTGATGCAGTGGATTTTTCTTTAATTGGACATCATTCACATAGCCACGAATACCTACAATAAATGACAATCCACCAAATTTTAAAGTTGAATTTTTTAAAGAACAAAAAAATTTAAGCAATATTACATGTTATTCCAACGAAGGAGACCAGTGGGATAAATCTAAAACTAATTTATCTAATCAAATCTTAACTATTGAATTTAGAGAACCTTTTAAACCTAGAAGAGGCAGAATAAACTGTTCATTAAATGATAATGGAAAATGGAGATGGTTTGGAGTTCAATTTCCAATCAAGAAAAATTAAATTAAGCTTTCTAAATCCTTACTAGATGGCAATAATCTTGCCTCATCAAAATCTTTCAATTTATTTTGATTAATTATTTTTTGAAGAACTTCGATGTACTGATTTCCTGTTTCAGCATATTTATCTAAATGTTTAGATAAAACTATACTATCAAGTGGTTTATCATTACTTCTCAACTCACTCCTAGCTTTTCTTAAATTTATGTAAGATTTATGAGTATTTAAATTTCTTAAATATGCTCTCACAGATAATTGTAAACTATTAAATTTCATGACTTTATGAGTCTCACCTTTGTCAGCTTCTTTAGGTTTTAAACCTTCACCTGACCATGTCCATTGACCAAATAAAGCATTTCCTTTTCTTGCAAATCTTGAAGTTCCCCAACCTGTTTCTTTTGCTGCTTGTGCAATTGCTAACGAAGCTGGAATTTCATCCATTCTTACCTTTAATGATGAAAAATCATTTTGCCTAACACCATATTGCTTAAATTTTTTCTCAAGCCATTTTTTTTCGATATCAGTATTGCTACTTTTATTTAAAATCGTAAAGAGTCTTTTTCTATCTATTCTAATTTTAGTGTTTTCTTTAACAATCAATGGGAGGATTATTTTAATAAACATATCCTTTTTTTTCTTTGAACTAGAGATGTCATTTATTTCGTTTGGAAGAAGTCCTATATCTATAGGCTTTACGAGTTTATTTTCTCTCACATCTTTTAAGTTATAGTTTACCTCTTTAAATAATGAATTGATTTCTGAGGTTGTATACCTGACTAAATTAATCTCTGAATTATTTTCCTCTAAAATATCATAAAGTAAATCCATCTCATCTACTTCACCTGAGATATCTTCTTCAATTAAACCATTTGTATTAAGTTTTTTTAATAAAAGATTTTTAGAATTATTTGTAAATTCCTTATGATTAAAGTTTTTTTCAGCAAAGTTAATAAACATTGGAGTTACATAAAAAAATGAGATTAAAAAAATTCCACTTAACATAAATCTAGAAATAGAATTAATGCTTTTATTTTTACTAAATTGAAATTTGATTAAATTTTTTTTCATAAATTATTATATCGCAACAACTTCTTTTACCTCTGGAAGATAGTGACAGAGAAGATTTTGTACTCCCTGCTTTAAAGTCATTGTCGAGCTTGGACAGCCTGAACAACTTCCTTGTAGTTGCACTTTTACTATTCCGTCTTTAAATTCTTTAAATTTTATATCACCACCATCTCTTGCAACTGCAGGTCTAATTTTTTGATCTAAAATTTTTACAATTTTTTCCTCAATTTCACTTAGATTATTATTTTTTTCTTCTTCATTTTCATCAATTACGTATTCTTTACCATCTAAGTAAAAGTCATTTATTAATGAAATAACAATATGTTTAATTTCGTCCCATTTAATTTGGTCATTTTTATTTACTGAAATAAAATCCTGTCCTAAAAAAATACCCTCAACCCCATTGACTGATAAGATATTTCTAACCAAATCATTATTTATTTGATCTTTACTTGTTATTTCATAAGGACCACTGTTTGATACTTTCTTCCCAGGAAGAAATTTCAAAGAATTAGGATTTGGTGTTATTTCAGTTTGTACGAACATGTTGTAAATATATATAGAGCTTATTTCTAAAATTTAAACTTGATATTTAAATTATATTAAAATCCTAGTATTTCTTTAATTCTATCTATCTTTTTTGATGCAATTGAGTTTGCTTTTTCAACTCCTTCTAGAAGGATTTTATCTAAATAAGGTTGATCATTTAAAAGTTTTTTTATTTCTAAAGATATAGGTTCAATCTTTTTAACCAATAAATCAGAAAGTTGATTTTTAAATTCAGAAAAATTTTTACCTGAAAAATTTTCGACTGTATTTTGTAAAGTTGAATTATTTAAACTAGAATATATGCCAAGAAGGTTTTTTGCTTCTAACCTCTCTTTTAATTCTTCAACACTACTTGGCATTGGTAATGGATCAGTTTTTGCTTTTTTTATCTTATTTACTATTGCATCTTTGTCATCTGTTAAATTAATTCTGCTTAAATCTGATAATTCAGATTTACTCATCTTTTTTGATCCATCTTTTAAACTCATAATTCTAGAAAATTCTTTTTGAATTAAAGGTTCAGGTACTTGCAAAAAATTATCTTTATCAAAATCATTATTAAACTTTTGAGCAATATCTCTACATAGCTCAAGATGTTGTTTCTGATCATCACCAACAGGGACATGAGTCGCATCGTACAAAAGAATATCAGCTGCCATTAAAACAGGATATGAATACAGTCCAACACTTGCTTTTTCTTTATCTTTACCTGCTTTTTCCTTGAATTGTGTCATTCTATTTAACCAACCCATTCGAGCAACACAGCTCAAAATCCAAGCTCCCTCTGAATGAGCTGCTACACCAGATTGATTAAAAATAATACTTTTTTTAGGATCAATTCCACTTGCTATAAAAGTAGCTACGGTCTCTCGAATATTATTTTTTAGCTCTTTTGGGTCTTGTTTAACTGTAATTGCGTGCAGATCAACCACACAGAATATACAATCATTATCAGGGTCATTATTAAGGTCTACAAAGTTTTTGATTGCACCTAAATAATTACCGAGGTGAAGATTGCCTGTTGGCTGAACACCAGAAAATATTTTTTTACCCATATTTTTAATAGTTTAATTTAATATCACTAATTTTAAAAGCTTTGATGAAATAACAAATAAATATGTAAAAGAATAGTGCAAATAATACGCTTAAGATTAAATAAATTGATTTAAAGCTATAATAAAATGAAAGTTGATTTTCAAAAAAGTTTAATAGAAAATTAAAGAATAATCCCATTAAAATTGATGCAAAAATTATTTTAAAGAAATTTAAAAAAAAGTTATTTTGAAAATAGAATAAATTATTATTTTTTAAGTATATAAATAATAGTGCTGCATTAAACCACGAAGAAATTGAAGTTGCGATTGGAATTATAATAAAACCTATTTTGTTAAAATAATAAATACTAATTAAAATATTTAAAAGAACCGAAATTAACGAAATATAAAATGGTATTTTTGTATTATGATTAGCAAAGAAAAAACTTGAAAAAACTTTTATCAAAGCAAAAGCGGGTAAACCTAAAGCAAAATAAAATAAAGCAAGACTTGAGTTAACAACAGATTCTTTATTAAAG
>LULE01000926.1_pt1 | contig 12664 bp, 17 predicted proteins | sample 728231 | NCBI WGS metagenome assembly LULE01 (sample SAMN03860297, study PRJNA289734) | marine metagenome | biome: seawater column; feature: ocean; material: water; isolation source: Red Sea water column Station 192 - depth 10m | place: Saudi Arabia: Red Sea | collected 2011-10-15 | depth 10 m | reverse complement strand
TATATTAGTGTAACACCAGAAGGACCATACAAGCCTGATGCGTATCGCTACTAAAAGTAGCAAGTTAAATATTTCTAAATTAGAAAATACCAAAAAAATCGCAGATATTTTTGCAAAAAATATTTTCAAAGGTGATGTTATTTTATTTTATGGAGAAATTGGTGTAGGCAAAACAACCTTTATTAAATCCTTGGTAAATACTCTCGAGAAAATAGACAATAAAAATATTTCAGAAATAACAAGCCCTACTTTCAGTTTGATGAATCAATACAAATTAAACAAGTTTGATATACATCATTACGACCTTTATAGACTGAAGAGTGAAAAGGATATTTTGAGCTTGAATATTTTTGAGGATATTTCTGATAAAATTGTATTAATTGAATGGCCAGAAATATTAGGCGAACATAAGCCAAGAAACACAATTGATATAAATTTTGAGTATGGAGAAAATTTTAACTCAAGGTATTTAACAATATCAGCTTATGAAAAATTAAAAATATTTGATGAATTTAAATCATTATAAAAAATTATCAGGAGATGCATCCTTTAGATCCTTTTATCGCTCAAATAAATCAGTCATTGTTTATAGTAAAAAGGATCCAAAAATAAATTTATTAATATATGATGCAATCAATCAACTTCTTTTAAAAAATAAAATTAACGCTCCTAAATTACTAAAAGAAAACTATGATAAAAATTTTATAGAGATAGAAGATTTAGGAGACGAAACAATTTTAAGTATATTAAAAAAAAAAAAAGATAAAATTGAAATTTATAAAAAAATTTTTTTATTACTTATTAGAATTCAAAAAATTAACAAAGAAAAAACTTTAACTTTTAAAAAAAGTTATTACCACTTACCTAAATATTCAGAGAAAAAATTAATTGAGGAAGCAAACTTATTTACTCAGTGGTATCTACCAACAAAACTAAAAAAAAGTGAGGTAAAAAAAGCAAAAAATAAATTAAATAAAATTTTTAAAAAATTATTATCAAAGATAAAAATTAAAAAAAAAGTTTTAGTACATAGAGATTTTCATATTTCAAATATTATGTTTCATAAAAATAAACTATTTTTAATTGATAGTCAGGATGCGGTATATGGAAATCCTGCTTATGATTTAGCATCTTTAATAGATGATGTAAGGTTTAAAACAACTCGAAATTTTAAAAATCACTTACTTCAAACATATTTTAAACTTGAAAAAAAAATTAAAATTAAAAAATTAAAAAATGATTTTGAAATATTATCTGTTTTAAGAAACTTGAAAATAATTGGTATTTTCACAAGATTATCATTAAGAGACAAAAAACATAAATACTTAAAATTCATCCCCTATGCATGGAAATTAATTCAGGATAGATCAGAAGATGTAAAATTTAAAGAACTTAATGTTTTATTGAATAATTACATCCCAGAAAAGAAAAGACTAAAATGAGGATATCAACAGGGTTAATTTTGTGTGCAGGTTTTGGTAAAAGAGTTGCTCCTTTAACAAATACTACTCCGAAACCTCTTCTCCAAATTAAAAATGTTACATTATTAGAAAACTCTATAAATTTTTTAAAGAAATGTGGAATTAAAAAAATTAAAATTAATACTCATTATCTATCAGATAAAATTGAAAATTTTATTAAAAAAAAAAATTATAAAAATGAAGTAGAATTATTTTTTGAAAAAGAAATTTTAGATACAGGAGGAGGTATCAAAAATTTGGCAAATAATGATACTGATGAAAATTTTTTAATTATAAATCCAGATACAATCTGGAAGGATAATTATTTAATTGAAGTAGAAAAAATGAAAAAATTTTATTTTGACAACAATTTAAGCAACATTTTGATGCTTGTTAATAAATCTAGAAGTTTTGATATAAGATTTAAAGGCGATTTTACTTTAAAACATAATTTAGTATCTAAAGAGAATATAAATAACTATATTTTTACTGGGTGCCAAATTTTAAATAAAAATATTTTTACAAGTATTAATAAGGATAAGTTTTCAATTTCTGAAGTTTGGGACAAAGAAATTAATAATAAGCAGCTTTACGGCATCGAAAGTGTTAACGAATTTTTGCATGTTACAGATCTTGATATTTATAAAAAATTAAGTTCTTAAAATTTGATCAGGTTTTTCGCCCTACTTTTGTCTAGATAAATTGCATCAGTTAATTTTTTTTCATTATTAAATGTTATTTTCAAAGGATTGCCAGTTGGTATCTCTAGTTTAGTTACTTCATCATTATCTAGTTCAAATAAAAATTTGCACATTGATCTTATTGAATTTCCGTGGGCAGAAACAACAATATTATTATCCAATTTATTTTCGATTTGAGACTTATAATAAGGAATTACTCTTTCATAGGTATCTTTTAAAGACTCAGTATCAGGCACTTTTTCCCTTGGAATGTCTTTATAAGTTTCAATATTTAAAGGATGATAAGGGCTATTTTTACTTAAAGGTTGAGGTGGAGTATCCCAAGATCGTCTAAAAATGTGAACTTGCTCTTCTCCTAATTTTTTTTTCATTTCATCTTTATTTAAACCAGTTAAGGCTCCGTAATGTCTTTCATTTAACTCCCAAGCTTTTATAATTTGATCGTCTTTTTCTCTGATTGTGTTTAAGATAAGCTTAAGAGTATCTATAGATCTCCTTTGATAGGAGCTAAAAAAGTAATCAATTTTAAAATTTAATTCTTTTATAAGTTCACCTGCTTTACATGCCTCAAGTTTGCCTTGTGGAGAGAAGTTCACCTGCTTTACATGCCTCAAGTTTGCCTTGTGGAGAGAGTTCGACGTCAACCCATCCTGTAAACTTATTTTGTAAATTCCATTCACTTTGGCCGTGCCTAATTAATATTAGATGACTCATTTAAATATATTTAATATAGATTATTTCTAAATGTTAAAGACTTCTTTTCATGTAATAAATATTCTTTTAATAATATTTTATTTATATCCTGGCTCTATTTTAGGTTGCTATTTTTATAATGATTGTAACATCCAACCTAGTTTGACAAAAGATTTTATAATTTCATCTAATCATTTTTTTGTTTTCTTAATTTTTGGATTAATTGCATTTATTGCATTTTCAAAAAAAAAAAAAATTATAATGGTATACGTATTTTTTATTTCTATTTTTTTAGAAATAATGCATTTTTTTATTCCAATCAGAGCATTCGAAATAAAAGATTTATTCGGAAATCTTATTGGTGTAATAATATCTTTAATAATATTTAATTCATTTAATTTTTGGAGAAAAAAATATGGACTCTTTTGATGATAGAAAAAAAGGTTTTGAAAAAAAGTTTGCTCATGACGAAGAAAAAGAATTTAAAATAAGTGCGAGACGAAATAAGTATCTAGGAGAATGGGGATCAAAGATTATGGGATATAGCGAGGAGGAAACTAAGGAGTATATACAATCAGTTATAAAAGCGGATTTTGCAGAAGCTGGAGATGAAGATGTATTTAGAAAAATTAAAAGCGATTTAGAAAGTTTTAATATTTCTGACGATGAAATTCGTAGTAAAATGAATGAGATGAATGAAAAGGCTAAAGCAGACTTTAATTAAATTATTCATTACTTTTTTATTTTGTAGTAATTCTTTCTCAGATACAGAACAAATATCCTCGAAAAATGTTTTAGTAATAGATGGTGACACAATTATTTTAAATAAAAAAAAAATCAGATTTTCAGGAATTGATGCTCCAGAAAGTTTTTTTAGAGGCAAGAAACAAACCTGTAAGCTTGAAACTCAAAAAATTTTTTGTGGCGAAATTTCAAAAAAAAAACTAACTCAAAAAATCGATAATCAAATTGTAAAATGTTTTATTGAGAAAAATAATGATAGATATAATAGAATTCTAGCAGAATGTTTTGTTAATAATGAAAGTTTATCAGTTTATATGGTGAAAAATGGTTACGCATTTGATTATGCTAAATACTCAAAAAAAAAGTACCAAGAATATGAAAATTTTGCAAAAAAAAATAAACTTGGATTATGGAAAACTAAATTTGAATATCCATGGGTATGGAGAAAAAAAAACAGATAACTTATAAACTAAATAGTGATTCGATCAAAAAAATTAATAGTTTTAATTTCATTTTTATTTATATCTGCATGTTCATCTGTACCAAAAAATACAGCAAATAGTTGTTCAATTTTTTCTGAAAAATATTTTTGGTACAAACATGCAAAAAAAACAGAGAAGAAATGGGGCACCCCAATTTATTTACAACTAGCTATCATTAAAATGGAATCAGATTTTGATTGGTTGGCAAAGCCACAAAGACAAAAAATTTTTAAGGTTATACCTTACAAACGTCCTTCAAGTTCTTTTGGATACTCACAAGCTGTCAAAGGAACGTGGAAACAATACAAAAACGAGACTGGAAATAAATTTGCATCAAGGGCAAGATTTAAAGATAGTGTTGATTTTATTGGGTGGTACACAAACAAAACAAAATCTATACTTAAAATACCGTTAGATGACAGTTTCAGACAATATCTTGCTTATCACGAGGGATGGGGCGGATACAAAAATTACAAAAAAAATCAAAAGGTTATCCTTTTAGCAAAGAAGGTAGAGAACAATTCAAATAGATACAAAAAACAACTTAATGAATGTAAAAATTCCTTATCAACTAAAAGGTATATTATTTTTTAGTTTAATTGTTTTTTTAGCTCTAAATCTACGGCATCTATTCTTTTAGTATTTTTTGCAAGAGCCAAATACATTGTTGGAGTTATGTACAATGTAAAAAATGTTGAAATTATCATTCCACCTAAAATTGTTGATCCAACAGCTAATCTTGATCCTTCACCTGCTCCAGGTCCAATATTTCCAATAACTAAAGGCAACATTGCAATCATAGTACTTAAAGATGTCATAATGATAGGTCTTATTCTAAGTTTACAAGCATCTTTAATTGCTGTTTCTATTTTTGCACCTGTTCTTCTTATTTGGTTAGCGTAGTCAACAATTAAAATGCTGTTTTTTGTAGATATACCAATTAAAATTACTAGAGCGATTTGTGAAAAAATATTTATTGAACTATTTAAAAATAAAATAAATAACTAAATATGCAGTAATTAATGCTAAAGCAAAAATAATAAATATTTCATTGCTAGTTTCCTTCAATTCCTCTGACTTACCTTTCCAAGTGATTTGATTTTGTGGCGCTAAATTATTCATTGTATTTTCTAAGTAATTCATTGCCTCAGCAAGACTATAATTTTCGTCAATTGCTGCAGATATGGTAACTGCTCTTTGTCGATTATACCTTGGTAAAGTCTCTGCTGTACCTTTCTCCTCAAACTCAACTAAACTTGCTAAAGATACGAGTTTACCACTTGTTTCTGATCTAACATGTATTTTTGAAATTCCGTCTTTATTTCTTCTGTCTGCGAGATATTGTTGTAAAATAATAGGATATTCTCTTCCCATTCTATTAAATGATGTAACTCTTTTTCCACCGTAAAAAGTCTCCAAAGTTCTCCCTATTGTCTCCGTAGAAACACCTAAATCTTTTGCTCTATTTTTATTTGTAATTAACTTAACTTCAGGTTTATTTTTTGTGTAATCACTCTCAATTCTCGAAAAATTTCTATTTCTTCTAAGAGTTTGAATTACCTCATTTTGAATTTTCTCTAGCTCCTCATAACTAGTACCATAAATAACCATTTGAACTGGTTTGTTGTAATTAGATACTCTTATAGATTGTGGAGAAATTGGAAAAGCAAAAGCTTGTGGAACTGTAACTATCTTTCCAATAGCTTCTCTTAAAACTGTCTGACTCCCTTTTTTCCTATTTTTCCATTCATCTAGTAATGCTATTATAATAAAACTGTTGTATGTGGTTGCTGATTTACCAAATCCTGGAACACGCATAATTAATCTTTCATAAGGACTATCTTCAGCTTCAAGAAGTTTTAATAATCTACTTTCAATAATTTGTGCCTTATCTTGAGTGTATTCAAAAGAACTTCCCTCATCTGTTGAACCAATTATTAAATATGCACCTCGATCTTCAATAGGGATTAATTCCTTTTTGGTAAAATTGAAAAGGAAAATAGACCCTAAGACTACAAATATTATAAATCCTGATATTATTTTTTTTTTATTTAACCAATATCCCAAGGTTTCGATGTAACCTTCAGAGAAAGATTTAAATAAATTATTAAACTTTTTAACAAATAAACCTTTTTTTTCTTTTTTACTTAAAAATTTGCTACCTAACATCGGAGACAGAGTAAGAGCAACAAATGAGGAAACAACAATTGAAAAAGATAAAGCTATAGCAGTTTCTCTAAATAGTGTACCTGAGATACCCTTTATAAAAATTAGAGGTAAAAATACTGCCACTAAAATTAATGTTGTTGCAATAATTGCAAAGGTAATTTGTTTTGATCCCTTATAAGCAGCAACTAAAGACGTTTCTCCTTTTTCAATACGAGTATAAATTGCATCAGTCATTATAACAGAGTCATCTGTTATAATTCCAATTGCTAGTATAAAACTTAGCAGCACGAAAATATTTATTGATAAATCAAAAATATATAAACCCAAAAAAGATCCAATTAAACTTACTGGAAGTGCAATTGCAGGCACAATGACAGCTTTTAAATTTCCTAAAAATAAATAAATGATTAATACAACTAATACAAAAGCAATTATTAAACTTTTATAAACTTCTTGAATAGCAGTTCCAACATAAGTTGCTCTATTAAATGCAATTTCAAGATTTAAACCATCTGGCAATAAGGGTTTTATTTCATTTATTTTTTTTTTAATTTGATTAGATAGTTCAACTGTAGAAGCACCGCTTCTAGCATAAATACCAATTCCTACAGTTTTTAAATTTTTTGCATTTTTTCTTTGTGCTTTAAACAGAGTTTTTTCTGAGACAGGTCCAAATTCTATATTTGCGACATCAGATAATAATATTGCTTTATCTTTAACTTTTTTAATTGGTAGTGATTTTATTGTTTCTATATTTGTATAAGATTTATCAATGTTTAAAGTTAAGTCTCTATTATCTGCTTCTAAAGTACCAGCAGGAAGATCAACATTCTCATTTCTTAAAGCTCTTTCAACTTCTTGAATAGTTAAATCGTTTGCAGCTAATTTAATTGGATCAATCCATACCCTAACACTTAATTCTCTTAGACCCCCGACTAAAATTCTACCGACATTTGGTACGCTTGAAAAGGCATCCACAAGGTATCTCTCGGCGTAATCCCCAAGGTCTAAATCATTCCATGTAGGAGATGAAAGACTTAGCCACATAGTTGTAGTAAATCCTGCTGCTCTTTTTAAAATTTGAGGAGGACTAGACTCACTTGGTAAATTATCAACTACCCTTGATACTCTTTCTCTAATGTCATTAGCGGCATTGTCTAGGTCTATATCGGTATTAAACTCAATATTAATTCTACTTCTGCCATTTAAAGAGGTGGAATCTATGTTCTTGATCCCTTCAGCACCCCCTATTACATCTTCAATTTTTTGTGTAATTTCCTCATCAATAATTTCAGTAGAAGCTGATTTATAATCTGTTTGAACTTGGACTACAGGTGGTTGAATTCCCTCAGGCAGTTCTCTTACTGGAAGTTCTGAGAAAACAAACATCCCAAAAATAACCAATACTAAGGACATCACCCATGCTACTACCGGTCTTTTAATGCTTATTTCTGTAAGATTCATTATAAATGTTTATCTTAACTTTTTTTCTCAGCTTCAGATTTTTTAAAAATATTTAACTTTTTAAGCCAATCAAATTTTCCTTTTGTCGCTTCACTTTTAGTAGTTTTCTCTTTTTTCCCCCATGTCGATGCTTTCTGTTTTTCACCTTTTTCAATTGGCTTTATTTCTAAATTTGGTCTGACTTTTTTTAATCCCTCAGCTACAATCTTGTCTCCAGAATTTATGCCGTCTTTAATTTCAATAAATCCTTTATAACGATCACCTATATTAACTTTAGTTTTAATTGCTTTGTTTTCATTGTTTACTTTATAAATAAATACATTGTCTCCCTCTACAATTGTGCTTGTATCAGGCGCACCCAAATTATTTCTTACATTGTATCTAATTGAGACTTCAAGAAAAGATCCAGGTAAAATTTCACCTTTTTGATTATCTATTTTAATTCTAATAGGTAATGATCTTGTGTCCTCTGTAATTCTACTTGATATGGAGTCTACTACTCCATCAAAATATTTTTTTGCAGAGCCGGAGTATTCAATTTTGACTGGCAATCCAACTTCAATAAAAGGAAAATAGATCTCTGGGATTTGAACGTCACAATATATTGTTGATGAGTCATCTAAATTTATTAAAAGTGATGATTTTGAAACTTCAACGTCCTCGGAGAATTCTTTTTTACCAATAATCCCATCAAATGGAGCAAAAATTTTCCTATTTTTTAATTCGACTATTACATCACCTTTTTTAACTTTTCGGTTAAATTCTATTGGTTTAATTATTTCAAATTTTTCTATTTTATATGCTTGAGTTTGAATAGGTACTGCAGTACCAAAAGTACTTATATTATTTTCAAAAATCCTTTCTTTAGCGTATGTTACTATTACTCCGGGAGGTGGCATTTTACTAAATTTTTTTTTGAAATGATTTCCAATCATTGTTCTTGCAATGATTACTCCTGCAATAATAAAAAAAAATATAAATATAACTGTTGTAATTTTAGATGATCTTTTCATTTATTTTTTATTCTATTTTTCCGTACTCTGCCCATGAACCATCGTAAATGGTAGGCACATATTTATTATCAACCAAAGAATATGCAAGTGCTAATATACAAGCTGAAACTCCTGAGCCACAAGAAAAAACTAACAATTTATTATTATCAGGATTTATTTGATCAAATATTTGTTTAATTTCTTCAATATTTTTAAATGTTTTGTCTGATCGTATAATATTGGTGAATGGCAAACAGTGTGAGTTCGGTATCGATCCACTTCTAACATTTTTTCTAGGATCAGATACTTTTCCAAAAAATCTTTCTTCACTTCTCGCATCTAAAACTAAAAATTCATTTGTCTTAATATTTAAATCAATCTCAGATTTATTTTTTACCATATTTCTATTTTCAACAGCTTCATATTTCGTTTCTTTAAAGTTAACTTTTTCTTTTGATGTAGGTTTTTTCTCTTTCTTCCACTTACCTAGTCCTCCATCGAGAACACTTACATATTTGGGATTATGACCGTAATAAATAAAATTGTACCAACATCTGCATGCACTTAACACATCAGAGTTATCGTAGATTATTATTTTATCTTCGTTTTCTATACCAAGCTTTGAGATATTTTTTGACCAAGTTTTAGCATCTGATAGCATATGAGGAAGATCAGTATTTTTTTCTGAAAACTCATCTAAATCAAAAAAAATTGAATTCTCAATGTGTTCAATTTTATATTCTTCAAATCCATCTCTATTTGTCGAGGGCAGATGCCATGAGGCATCTATTATTTTTACATGACTTAAGTTTCCTATTAACCAGTCTGTGGAAACTAAATACATTAGAATTTTTTATCTAAATATTTCTGATGATATTCTTCTGCTGTACAGTAATTTTTTAAGAGTGATAGTTGTGTCACCACTTTTCCATTTAACTTTTTATTTTCAGCTTCAATCATTTTTTCAGCAGACAATTTTTGTTTTTCATTTAAATAAAAAATTTCACTTCTATATTGTGTACCAAAATCATAACCTTGAGAGTTAAGCGTAGTAGGATCATGAAATTCAAAAAAATATTTTAATATATCTGCGTAAGTGATAGTTTTTTCATCATATTCAAGTTTAACAACTTCAGCATGGTTAGTTGTTCCAGTACAAACATCCTTATAAGTTGTGTTTTCAGTATTACCCCCACAATAACCAACCTCTGTTCTAATTATTCCATCTATCTTACTAAATTTTTGTTCAGGACCCCAAAAACATCCAAGTGCTAAAATTGCTATTTCCATTGATAATTAATGTATTTAATTTAAAGATAATAACATGCTCTCTAAAAATCAATTGGGATTTTTGTACATGTTTCTATCTGTATGTGCATTTTCAGTAATGGATATAATTGTAAAATGGTCTCAACATTACCCTTTGGGTGAAGTTTTATTTTTTAGGGGATTTTTTGGCGTTATTTTTTATTTATTTATTATACCATCAGATAGACGAAAAAATTTTTATTACACTAAGAGGGCAGGGTTACATTTTTTAAGATGTGCTTTTGGATTAATTGCTTTAGTTGCAATATTTATAGCTTTAAGAAATTTGCCATTAGCGACAGTAGTAAGTATTTCATTTGCTGCACCTATATTCACAACTATATTTTCAATTTTTTTATTGAGAGAAAAAGTTGGCATATTTAGATGGTTAGCAGTCATAATAGGTTTTGTTGGAATAATTATTATTACAGAGCCTGGTTTGAGTTCAGTGAACATTTATTACATATACCCAATAATCTTTTGTTTGGGATTATCGTATGTAGCAATTGCTATTAGACAGTTGTCAAAAACAGAGCCAGTTTGGTTAATTTCTCTCTATTTTTCAGTAGCAATCACTTTATTAAGCTTATTTACAATACCTTATGGGTGGATTATGCCAAGTCTATATGACCTTGCATTTTTATCTTTTATAGGTTTTTTTGGAGGCGTTGCAAATTTATGGTTAAGTCAGTCATATAAATATTCTGAGGTATCATTAGTTACTCCTCTTAAGTATTTAGCTTTAGTTTTTGCTATATTTTTTGGATATCTAATTTGGGGAGAGATACCTACTATAAAAACTTTGATGGGGGCAGGTTTAGTAATAATTTCATCATTAATTATTTTTAGAAGAGAGATATATCTCAAAAAACAGTTAACAGTTGGAAGACATGAGTAAACCGCCATCATATTGGAATAAAGCGAGGAGATATTTATCATCAAAGGATAGAGTAATGAAAACTTTAATTGAAAAATATTCTGATGCCTCACTTACAACTAGAAAAAATATATTTCTTTCACTTTGTAAAAGTATTATTGGTCAGCAGATTAGTGTAGCGGCTGCTAATTCAGTATTTTTAAAGTTTAAAAAAAAATGTAAGAATAAAATTTCTCCTAAAACAATTAAAAAATTAACCTTCACACAATTAAAAAGCTGTGGATTAAGCAGGCAAAAAGTAAAAGGAATTAAGTCGTTAGCTGAAAAAATGCTTAACAAAGAATTTAAACCTAATTTAATAAAAAATATGTCAGACGAGCAAGCCATTGAATATTTATCAGAATTGAGACAGATAGGCAGATGGTCTGCTGAGATGATACTTTTATTTACTTATAACAGGTCAAATATTTGGCCTGTTCAAGATATTGGTTTATTGAGAGCTATATCAAATAATTATAAAAAAAAATATTTGCCACCAAATAATTTTGTAGAAAAATTAAAAATTAGATTTTCCCCATATTGTTCAGTTGCAACATGGTATTTATGGAGATCTATAGATGATGAACCTATTCAGTACTAAATCCTTCTACAACTTGCATGTGTCGAACAGTTGTATCTTTAGCTAACGCCCAACCTTTTTGATATTCTTTTGAGTCATGACATTCAATTGCCTTTTGAAAATTTGGGAATTCCCAAACAACTGTTCTTAAAAAATTATCCCCCTCAAAAGATTGACTCCTTCCTCCTCTTACTAGAGGCACACCTCCATAACTTTTAATAATTGGTGTTGCTGCTTCAGCATATTTTTTTAAGTTTTCTTGGTTTTCAATTTTTGTATATAAACTTATCCAATATCCTTTCATTATATTTCTCCTTTTTAAATTTTAAAATTTATGATACCAGATTTTATGTCAGAAAAATTAATAATCAGTTTTGAAGAATACCTGGACACAGTAGAAAAACTTGCATTAGAAATAAATAATAACTTTAAACCAACTGTATTAGTTGGAATTATGAGAGGTGCTGCGCCTATAATTGATATTTTATCAAGGATTTTAAAGTTACCTACAGCTTATATAGTAATCCAAAGTTACTCTGGCGAAGGCATGGAAGATAAGCAAGGAGAATTAGTTTTTGCTAGAGATATAAGCTCTATAGCTAAAGAGGAAGACTTTAAAAAAGTTTTATTGGTTGATGACTTATCTGATACGGGTCTTACACTAAATAAAAGCATAGAATGGTTGAAAAATTACCAACCAATTAAAAATCAAATTCAAGAAATTAAAACTGCTTGTTTATGGAAGAAAAAATCATCTAAATTTACACCAGATTTTTGTCCAATTAAGCTCGATAACGATCCGTGGATAGTCCAACCTACAGAGCATTATGAGGAAATGTCTATTGATGAAGTAATTGAAAAACAAGGTAGGGCTAGAGATTAACTCTAGCCCATTTAGATAATTATTTAAGCTACTACGAAACTAATTAAACTTAAAACCGCAATAACCCATATTGCAGGAGAAGTATCAGAAGCTTTTCCTGTAAATAATCTTATTAATGCATAAGATACAAATGCCAAGGCAATACCATTGCTGATACTGTAAGTTAATGGCATCGTTATCATTGCAAGTATTGCTGGGGCTGATTCACCTATATCATTCCACTCAATATCTGTAATGTTTCTTACAAAAAGAACTGAAACAAATAATAGAGC
>LULE01001462.1_pt1 | contig 12792 bp, 14 predicted proteins | sample 728231 | NCBI WGS metagenome assembly LULE01 (sample SAMN03860297, study PRJNA289734) | marine metagenome | biome: seawater column; feature: ocean; material: water; isolation source: Red Sea water column Station 192 - depth 10m | place: Saudi Arabia: Red Sea | collected 2011-10-15 | depth 10 m | reverse complement strand
GAGATAGACTGGTCGAGATAAGCAACAAACTTGGAATAAGTGTTACAGATTTCAAAAAGTTAGTAAGCAGAATCCAGAAAGGTGAAAAAGAATCAAGAATTGCAAAAAAAGAAATGGTTGAGGCTAATTTAAGATTAGTTATTTCAATTGCAAAAAAATATACCAACAGAGGTTTACAGTTTTTAGACTTAATACAGGAAGGGAACATTGGATTAATGAAAGCAGTGGATAAATTTGAGTACAGAAGAGGTTACAAGTTTTCAACTTATGCTACTTGGTGGATCAGACAAGCAATAACAAGATCAATAGCCGATCAAGCTAGAACAATTCGTATACCAGTACATATGATAGAAACTATTAACAAAATTGTTAGAACTCAAAGATTAATTTTAAGTGAATTTGGTAGAGAGGCTACACCTGAAGAGTTAGCTAAAAAATTGAGGATGCCGCTAGAGAAAGTTAGAAAAGTTTTAAAAATCTCTAAAGAACCCGTTTCTCTTGAAAAACCTGTAGGAGATGAAGAAGATAGCAGCTTAGGAGATTTTATTGAGGACACAAAGGCTCTTGCTCCATTAGAACAAGCAATTAAATCAAATTTAAGCGAAGCCACCACTAAAATACTATCAACTCTTACCCCACGTGAAGAAAGAGTTTTAAGAATGAGATTTGGAGTTGGCATGAATACAGATCACACCTTAGAGGAAGTGGGTTTACAATTTTCTGTAACAAGAGAAAGAATAAGACAAATAGAAGCTAAAGCCTTAAGAAAACTCAAACATCCAAGTAGATCTAAACAATTGAAAAGTTTCTTAGAAAGTTGATAATTCGAAATATTACTTAATGGATTTAGTTAGTGTAATTATTCCATATTATAATAAAAAAAAATTCATTAATAAAACTATAAATTCAGCTATAAATCAAAGTTATAAACATATTGAAATTGTCATAGTATATGATGATGAGAACACAGAAGATTTAAAATTTATTAATGAAATTAAAAAAAAAGACAAAAGAATTGTCATAATTCAAAACAAAAAAAAAGAAGGAGCAGGCAATTCTCGTAACATAGGTATAAGTAACTCAAATGGCAAATATATTGCCTTCTTGGATGCTGACGATACCTGGGAAAAAAGTAAATTGGAAAAACAAATAAAATTTATGGATACAAACAACCTAGATATTTCTCACACCTCATATTATATAGTTGATGAAAAAAATACAATTTTAGGCAAACGGTTTGCAAAAAATTTCTTTCTTTTAAAAGAATTGCTAAAATCTTGCGATATAGGTCTTTCAACGGTGATAATAAAAAAAGAGTTAATAAGCGACGAAACTAAATTTCCAATGCTAAAAACAAAAGAAGACTTTGTTTTATGGCTTAAATTATTAAAAAATGGTAAAAAAATTTATGCTTTAAATGAGTGTTTAACTTTTTGGACTAAATCTGAAAATTCCTTATCTTCATCCACATATCAAAAAATATTAGATGGATTTAGAGATATTTATACTTTACTCTCTTCTTATTTTTATGATTTCAATTTATTTAAAAAAAAATAACTATTATTCAAATTACACAGGCGATAATCATCAAATTTTCACAAATGATAAAAATATTCCGTTAGTTGGTGGCTTTGCTTTAATCATCCCTACTGTATTAATTAGTCCATATGATTATACATTAAGTTTATTTTTAATCTCAATATTTTCAATTGGCTTTTTTTCAGATAAAAAAATTTTAATTTCTCCAAAATTAAGATTTTTATTTCAATTTGTTATAGTAGCTTTTAGTATATTTCTTCTAAATTTAGAGATAACCTCATCAAGAATTATGTTTTTTGATAATTTATTAGAAAATTCAAATTTTAATTTATTCTTTACAGCATTTTGTTTATTAATTTTAATTAATGGATCAAATTTTATTGATGGTTTGAACTCATTATTAGTAACTTACATCAGTATAGTAATTTATACATTGATAAAATTAAATTTTATTCCAGAAATAATTAATTATCAAAATAACCTTAGTTATTTTTTTATTTTTCTAATAATACTAGTGTTATTAAATTTTAAAAATTTATTAATGTTGGGAGATGCGGGTGCTTACATATTAAGTTTTTATACTGGATATTTGATAATTAAATGTCATAATTTTAATACGGATGTTTCACCTTATTTTTTTATAACTTTGATATGGTATCCATGTTTTGAAAATCTTTTTTCAATTATCAGAAAATTATCTACAAGTTCTTCACCTTTTACTCCTGATAATAATCATTTGCATCAATTATTTTTTAATTTGGTGAACACAAAAATTTTTAAAAGTAAGATTATTTCAAATAATTTTAGCAGTTTAGTTATTAATTTCTTTAATTTTAATATTTTATTCTTTGCGGCAATTAACCCTTATAACACCATTTACCAGATAAAATTAATTTTATTTTCGATTGTATGTTATTTTTTAGCATTCTTAGTATTAAAAAAAATTAATAAAATTTAGATTTTTTTTTAATTTTTAGATTATTAATTAACAAATGTTAACAAATAATATAAAAAAGTTATGGTGCAAGAAATGCTTACAAATAAAGAAATAAATTATTTAATGTAGTCTTTTAAAATTATGAAATGAATTTTGATTTATTTATTTTCCTATTTTTTTATATATTTTCAATAATATCAGTTCTTGGTTATGGATTTATATTACAAAGTATTATTAAAATTCCAAAAACTAAATTTTATTTAGGTTATTCTGGTCTATCTGGTATATTTTTTTTGACTATCATTTCGTATACTTCAAATATTTTCTTTCCACATGATTTAAAACATAATTCAATTATTTTTATTATAGGCTTATTAATATTTATATATTATTTATTTAACAATTATGTTTTAAAAAAAGACATTAGAATTTTTGCTTTAATTTTTTTATCTCTATTTTTATCATTTCTCATATTTAAAGCTCATGATGATTTTCCTTACTATCATTTCCCTTATATTTACTATCTTACTGAAAACTCCTCATACTTAGGAATAGGTATTTTTAATCATGGTTTTAGAACTCCCTCATCTTTATTTTATTTGAATTCGTTGTTTTATTTACCCATTATTAATTACAACTTGTTTCATATTGGTTCATTATTATATTTTGGATTTAGTATTTATATACTAGTTACGAAAATCTTATACAGTTTAAAAAAAAATGAAATTGATCATTTATATTATTTTAATTTATTAGCTTTAATATTTATAATTGTCTTTTTTTACAGACTTGCTGAACATGGTACTGATAGGTCTGCTTTAATTTTGTTATTTATTATCGTTAGTGAGATTCTGCGTATTTTCAACAAACTAAAAGTAAATAATTACGATATATCAATATTATCTATTCTTTTTGCATTAACAATCTCTCTTAAAGCTTTTTATTTTTTGTACATATTAATATTGTTACCTTTAATATTTTTTATTTACGTTAAATTAAATATAAAAAATATTATAAAAATTTTTGTTAAAAATAAAATTGTATACTTTTCTATTTTTCTTTTATTTTTGGTTTTGTTTAATAATTTTTTAAATACTGGGTGTTTAATTTACCCCCTTGAAATTAGCTGCTTTACAAACTTTGAATGGTCTATTCAAAAAAATGAAATAAACAAAATGGCTCTGCACTATGAAAATTGGTCCAAAGCAGGCATGACACCAAATTTTAGAGTTTCCAATCCTGAAATTTATGTTAAGGATTTAAATTGGATTTCTAATTGGTTTAATACATATTTTTTATTTAAAGTATCCGATTTTATATTAGGAATTTTGTTTTTACTTTTTGTAGCAACAATTATTTTTAATTCAAAACAAAAAAAAATATATAATTGGCCGAAAGAAATTTACTTATTATATTTTATAATTTTAATTTTAATAATGGAATGGTTTTTAAATCATCCAGCTCTTAGGTATGGAGGTTATGCAATTATAGCTATTGCACTAATTTTACCATTTTCATTATACTTAAATAAAAATAAACTTAGTTTAAGACAAGTAATAAAGAAAACATTTATTATTTTGTTGATTGCTTACAGTATTTTTATTTACAGAAATATCGACAGAATTTACAAAGAAAATCAAAAATATAAATATAATGTTTTTATAAGTCCCTACTATGAAATCACCGATGTACATTTTAGAGTAGATAAAGAAGTAGATAACTTAATAAATAATTATTTAGATTGTATAGAAAATAATATAAATTGTGATTCTTCTAAAAATTATCAAGTGAGAGAAATTTTTGGTAAATATGCTTTTATGAGAAGAAAGTGATTAACTAATTGACAAGTAATTATTAGAAAAGTTTATTAAATAATATAGCCCATAAAAACTAAATAAAAAAATTATATTTCTTTTTTTAAAAAACTCTTTAGTGATATCGAAATTAAGTAAGGTAAATGATAATATTAAAATGAGTGGATCAAAGTATTTATGGTAAACTGTAAATTGAGGTATTGAAATAATAATAATTAATAAAATCAAAAAGTTTTTCTTTAAATCTATTGCACAAAGTTTCAATAAGAAAAAAACAAAAAAAGGTATCATTAAACTAAACATGTAATAATTTTTAAAGATAAAATCTGATAAATGCAAAAAAATACCACCTCCTGTAATCTCTAAATCGTAATTGAAATAAATAAAAAAAACGTATGAAATAGGAATTGTTATCAATAGTAATTTTAAATTTTTTTTAAGGAAATATCTTTCAATAAAAAAATTTTTATAAAATAATATAGGAATTAGATGAAAAAAAATTATTGATAATATTACAGATATTTTATTTAAATAATTTAAGTTTAATCCTACATTTTTTACTCCTAAATTAAAGAAGTGAACTTCTAAAATAAACACATAATATAAGGCTGGCGCAGCAAGAATTAAATTTAATATTACAATAGAAATTATAGTTTTAATGCATTTGACTTTTAAAGAAAAATAAATAAAAAAAAAAATAGAAAATAAAGCAAAGCTAGGTCTTATGTATGCCGCCAAAGCTATAAAAAAAATATTAAAATAAATATATTTTTGTTTTATATGTAATCTGTTTTTAAGAAAGAAGTATAATCCTATTAAAAAAAATAAAAGTCCAAGCATTGCACTTTCAGGCCAGATAATATTTGCTCTAAAGGAGGGTGAAATAAAAATTACACAACTTAAAATAAATAAAACTTTTCTTTCTTTTGAAATATTTGGGTAATAAATTAATTTAAGAATTTTGTAGTAAACTATTTGGCTTAAAGAAATTATTAAAAATAAAAAAAATCTTGTTAAATCAAAACTTTTAAAAATATCATTCAGAGAGCTTATCAGTATCAAATATATCGGTGATATTCTTGTTTGGTATTGTATATTTTCAAAATTTAATAGTGATGGTAAAAAATTGTTATTAAACTCCATCGCTCCATTCCAAGTATGAAGAAAATCACGTTTAGGTCCAGAGGTAACATTTTCTCCTAAAATAAAACCTATTAATAGACTTAAATAACAAATTGTGTAAATTATTATATGATAGTTTTTTTTAACAAAATCATTTGACATAATTAACTATTAAATTAAAAAAATGATGTTTCAACCGTATATTTGAATGTTACTAAAATATTACCAAAAATTAGATGATGCTATAAATTATCTGGCAGCATCATTTTGTAATGAAAAAAAATTAATTAAATCGATTATTGGTGATAAAAAAATTTGTTACGTTGATATAGGTACTAACCAAGGAAGCTATATTGATTTTTTAAGATCTTTCTATAGTTTTAAGAAGATTTATTCATTCGAACCAATTCCAGAATTATCGGAAAAAATAAATGAAAATTATTCTAATTTTAACATTAAAACATTCAAAATAGCTCTTTCAAATACTAATAAAAAAAAAATTTTTTATCAGTATAAAATTTCGTCACAATCAAGTTTATATCAACAAAATAATATTTTTAAATCTCTTAAAAAACTTGAAAAAAAAATAATAGTTCAAACAAAAAAATTTGACGACATATTTAATAAAAAAGAGATTATAGATTATTGCAAAATAGATGTTCAAGGTGAAGAAATAAATCTTTTGAAAGGAATGAGTAAAAATTTATCTAAAAAAAGAATCAAATTAATCAAAATAGAAATTACTTTTATAAGTAGATATCAAAACGTTAGTCCAAATTCTTATGAAATATTAGACTATCTAAGAAAGAAGGAATACAAACTCGTGTCAATTTCTAAAATTAAATTTAAAGATAACAAAATTTTATTTTTAGATGCTTTCTTTGAACCCATTAAATGATACAATCAACTACTTTATTAATTTTAAGAATCTTTGATTTTTTTCATAAACAAAAAATATTTAAATTTTTAAAAAAAAACAAACTAACAGACTTCAATATATTTTTTGATGTAGGTGCTCATAAAGGAGAAACAATTTATTCTTTTGGAACAAATCTAAATCTAAAAAAAATATACTCGTTTGAAGCAAGTCCAATTTCGTATGAGTTTCTAAATAAAAATAAAAAAAAATTACAAATAAAGATTCCAAATTCTATAATAAATATCGAAAATTTAGCAGTAGGTTCTTCAAAAAAACAAATCAAAATAAAACACTTTTTTGAAAGTTCGTCTTCAACTATAAAAAATATAAATTCTAATTCAAATTATTTTAAGAAGAAGAAAAAATTTTTATCAAGTTTAAATACCCCTAACTTCTTTAAAGAATTATTAGTTAATCAAGTCACAATAGATGAATACATGCAATTAAAAAATATAAAAAATATAGACTTTTTAAAAATTGATACAGAGGGATTTGAATATGAGATAGTTTTAGGTGCAACTGAAAATTTAAAAAACATAAAATTAATACTTTTTGAACATCATTATGATGATATGATCTTTAAAGGTTATAAATTTCGAGATATTAATAGTTTACTGTTAAAAAACAATTTTGAACAAATTTATAAAATTAAAATGCCTTTCAGAAAAATATTACAGGTCAAGATGGCTCTTATTTAGCAGAACTTTTATTAAAAAAAAAATACATTGTGCATGGGGTTAAGAGGAGATCATCATCAATCAATACTTTTAGAATAGACCACATTTACCAAGATCCTCATGTTAAATCTAGAAATTTTTTTTTACATTATGGAGATATTACTGACTCAACTTCAGTATCAAAAATTATTGAAAAGATTAAACCAGATGAAATATATAATTTAGCTGCACAATCTCATGTTGCAGTTTCTTTTGAAGTACCTGAGTATACTGCAAACGCCGATGCACTTGGTGCTCTTAGAATACTAGAGTCTATAAAATTTCATAAATTAGAAAAAAAAACAAAATTTTACCAAGCTGGAACCTCAGAAATGTATGGAAAGGTAAAGCACTCACCTCAAAGTGAAAAAACTAATTTTTACCCGTTAAGCCCATATGGTGTTGCAAAACTATATGCCCATTGGATAACAAAAAATTACAGGGAAGCTTATGGTATATTCGGTTGTAACGGCATACTATTTAACCACGAAAGTCCTAGAAGAGGAGAGACTTTTGTGACAAAAAAAATTATTAGAGCCCTTGTCAGAATAAAAACGGGTAAACAAAAAAATCTTTTTTTAGGTAACCTAAATTCTAAAAGAGATTGGGGACATGCTAGAGATTATGTTGAGGCAATGTGGAAAATACTACAACAAAAAAAACCTGATGATTATGTCATTGCCACAGGAAAACAATTTAGTATTAGACAATTTATTAATTTGGTTTCAAAAAAATTAAATATGAAAATTATTTGGAAAGGTAAGGGGTTAAAAGAAAGAGGCTATGACATATTTACAAAAAGAAATATCATTTTTATAGATAAAAATTATATTAGGCCTCTTGATGTGAATACGCTCTTGGGTAATGCCAATAAAGCAAGAAAAAAGCTCTCATGGAAACCCAAGACAAATATTAATCAGCTTATTGAAGAAATGATATCAGAGGAAATGAATATTTTAAATGTTTGATAAAAAAAATAAAATATTTATTGCTGGTCATAAAGGAATGGTGGGATCCTCTATATATAAAAAATTAAGACAAAACGGTTACTCAAATTTATTGTGTGCAGATAAAAAAAAACTAAATTTATTGGATCAAGCTAAAGTTTATAAATATTTAGAGAAAAATAAGCCAGGACTTGTAATTATTGCAGCAGCAAAAGTTGGAGGAATACTTGCAAACTCTAGGTCTAAAGAAAAATTTTTGTATGAAAACCTGCAAATTCAAAATAATTTAATTCATGGATCATATTTAGCAAAAGTAAAAAATTTGATTTTTTTAGGATCAAGTTGCATATATCCAAGAGACTGTAAGCAACCAATGAAAGAGAAATATCTTATGTCAGGAAAATTAGAGGAAACAAACGATGCATATGCTATAGCTAAAATAACAGGAATCTATATGTGTGAAAATTATTCTAAAAGCTATAATTTAAATTATAAATGCTTAATGCTACCAAACATGTATGGTCCAGGTGATAATTATAATTTACAATCATCTCACTTTTTTTCAGCTTTAATTAGCAAAATTACATATGCAAAAAAAAAAAATAAAAAACATATTATTTTGTGGGGGTCAGGAAATGCTAAAAGAGAGCTAATGTTTGTTGATGATTTTGCAGAAGCTTTAATCTTTTTTATAAATAAGAAAATCAAAGAATCATTTTTGAATATTGGAACTGGTAAAAGTTATACAATAAAATGGTTTGCTAAATTTATAATGAAAAAAATTGGTATAAAATTAAAAATAAAATTTGATCCTAAAAGCGATTTTGATAGAGGTTTTGAAATAACTTATAAAGAATTCAAAAAAAATTATTAAAATCAACTAAAATTTAATATTTACAACTTTTTATAATACAGTATAAGTTTGATGCCTGGTGATTATTGCGAAGGTGTAATACCCGATCCCATTCCGAACTCGGAAGTCAAGCCCTTCTGCGCCGATGGTACTTTGTCTTAAGGCATGGGAGAGTAGGACGTTGCCAGGCTAAATATTATGAAAATTAAAAGTTCCCTAAAATCATTAAAAAAAAGAGATCTAAACTCAAAAATGGTTAAGAGGAGAGGAAGGGTTTACATAATAAATAAAAAAAACCCAAAATTTAAAGCAAGACAAAAATAAATTTATGGATAACGATAGTCACAAAAAAACTTGGGAAAATTTTACAAAATTTGTTCTTTGGGGGACAATATCAGTTATTGCTATATTGGTAGTCTTAGCTATTGTTTTATTATAAATTCTGAATAAATATTAATGATTATTGGATCTGTTAATGAAAATAAAGATACTGAAAAAAGAATTTCAGTTACTCCAGAAAATGTAAAAAAATTCGTTTCAAATGGTTTTAAGGTATATCTTGAAAAAAACTATGGCCAACATCTTGATATTAATGATGAAAAATTTTCTGCGAATGGTGCTGAATTTTTTAGTGATAAAGAGAAAATTATAAAAGATTCTGATATTTTATTACAATTAAACTTACCAGATGAAAAAGATTTGAAAAATTTATCTCCAAATAAAAATTTGATAGGAGTTTTTGATCCTGCTAAAAATAAAGATCGTATCTCGAAACTTTCTGAAAACAATATCAATGTTTTTTCCTTAGAATTACTTCCCCGTATTACTCGTGCACAATCAATGGATATTTTATCCTCGCAAGCCAATTTAGCTGGTTATAAAGCAGTAGTAGATGCGTTTTCTTTTTTTAATAAAGCAATTCCAATGATGATGACAGCTGCCGGCACTATACCAGCTGCGAAAGTTCTCGTTGTAGGAGCAGGAGTTGCAGGATTGCAAGCTATTGAAGTTTAGGCGGCAAATTCTTTGTTGTTGAGGGCTCAGAGAATTTAGAAACATCCGGTGGATATGCAAAGGAAGCTTCAGAAGAGTTTAAAAAAAAACAGGAAAACTTACTAAAGGATACATTAAAAAAAATTGATATTGTAGTTTGTACAGCTTTAATACCAGGCAAAAAGGCTCCGGTTATAATAAAGAGCGATATGATTAAAGGAATGCCAAAAGGTTCAATTATATACGATTTAGCTGCATCACAGGGCGGAAATACTGAATTTACAAAAGCAGATGAAATAGTTGATATAAACGGTATTAAAATTTTGGGAGATAGCAACTTACTTAATAAACTTCCAATATCTGCATCTAATTTATATTCTAAAAATATACTTAACTTTGTAATAAATTTGTATGATAAAAAAAATAATAAAATTAATATAGACTTAGAAGATGAAATTATAAAAAAAACTTTGGTAAAATAATATGGAAATAGATCCTTTTGTATTTAGATTAAGTATATTTATATTGTCGATATTTGTCGGCTATTATGTCGTATGGAGCGTCACTCCATCACTCCATACACCACTAATGTCTGTAACAAACGCAATTTCGTCAGTAATTATAGTGGGAGCAATAATTGCTGCACTAGCTGGAAATGTCGAAAATGTTTTTAACAAGGCAAGCTTATTTGGATTTTTAGCAATTATATTAGCTGCGGTAAATATTTTTGGAGGATTTTTAGTAACACAACGAATGTTAGCAATGTACAAAAAGAAGAAAAAATGATTTCAACAAATTTACTAGCTTTATTTTATTTAATTTCTGGAGTGCTATTTATTTTAGCTTTAAGAGGACTTTCTTCTCCCGAAACTTCTAGACAAGGAAATTTCTTTGGTATTTTGGGAATGATAATTGCAGTAGTAGTAACTTTTCTATCTATAGGCAATTTTTCAACTAGTTTTATTTATGTAATAGTGTTTCTTTTGATTGGTGGAAGCATTGGTGCTTTTATAGCATTTAAAATACCAATGACAGCAATGCCCGAATTAGTTGCTGGCTTTCATAGTTTAGTAGGATTAGCAGCGGTTTTTGTTGCAATATCAGCTTTCTTAAATCCGGAGGCTTTTAATCTTGGTATTTCGGGAAATATTAAGCTTGCAAGCTTGATTGAAATGTCAATAGGTGCAGCTGTTGGTGCAATAACTTTTTCTGGATCAATTATCGCGTTTTTAAAATTAAGAGGAATTATGTCAGGAGCACCTATAACATTTCCAGGTCAACATGTTTTAAATCTAATCATTTTAATATCTATAATTGTTTTAACTTATTTTCTCTGCACCACTCAGTCCTCTAGTTTATTTTGGACATTAATAGTGGTCTCTTTTTTGGTTGGTATATTGTTAATAATACCTATTGGAGGAGCTGATATGCCTGTTGTGATATCGATGCTAAACTCTTACTCAGGTTGGGCAGCAGCTGGAATTGGTTTTACTTTAGAGAATACAGCATTAATTATTACGGGCGCTCTGGTTGGCTCATCAGGTGCAATTTTATCTTATATAATGTGTAAGGGGATGAACAGATCTTTTTTTAGTGTAATCTTAGGAGGTTTTGGTGGCACAGACCAGGTATCTAAATCTAATAACAAAGAGCAAAAACCTGTTAAAAGTGGAAATTCAGATGATGCAGCATTTCTAATGAAGAATGCATCTTCTGTAATTATCGTGCCTGGATACGGAATGGCTGTTGCGCAAGCTCAACATGCGTTGAGAGAAATGGTCGATACTTTAAAAAAGAATGGTATAAAAGTTTCATACGCGATACATCCGGTAGCAGGAAGAATGCCGGGTCACATGAATGTACTACTTGCTGAGGCAAATGTTCCATATGATGAAGTTTTTGAATTAGAGGAAATAAATAATGACTTTGCTAATTGTGACGTTGCATATGTAATTGGCGCAAATGATGTTACTAATCCTGTTGCTAAAACAGATCCACAAAGTCCAATTTACGGTATGCCCATCTTAGACGTAGAGAAAGCAAAGTCAGTTTTGTTTGTAAAAAGAAGTCTATCACCGGGTTATGCAGGTGTAGATAATGACTTATTTTACCGGGAAAATACATTGATGCTTTTTGCAGATGCAAAGAAAATGACAGAGGATATTATTAAAAGTTTTTAAAAAGTGACTAAAATTTATTGTGATATAGCCGATATAAATACAATTAAAAAATTTTCTAGAAAAAAAATAGTTAAAGGATTCACAACAAATCCAAGCTTAATGAGAAAAGCTGGGGCTATAAATTATGAATTATATTCAAAAGAAATTTTAAAAATATGCAAAAATAAACCTATTTCATTTGAGGTTTTTGCAGATGACTATAAAAATATTTTTCTACAAGCATTAAAAATCAAATCATGGGGAAGCAATGTTTACGTTAAAATTCCAGTAGAAAATTCAAAAGGAATTTTTATGGGTAAAGTAATTAATGAATTAAGTAAGAATAATATTAAAATGAATATTACTGCTGTTTACACACACAAACAAACTATGAGAATCCTTAAGAAAATTAAAAAGAGCTCTAATGTAATTATTTCGATATTCGCTGGAAGAGCAGGAGATGTAGGAAAAGATCCTGTTCCTGAAATTAAAAAAAGTATCAAAATTGCAAAAAATTTTAAAAATGTAAAAATACTTTGGGCAAGCGTTAGAGAGCCATATAACTATTTACAAGCTTCACAACTAGGATGTCATATAATTACAGTACCACCAAATATAATCTCAAAAATAGAGAACTTTGGTAAGTCGTTTAAAAGTCTAACTAGAGATACAGTAAAAACATTTTTAGTTGATAGTAGAAAATCTAATTTTAGCATTTAAAAGATTGGTTGCGGGGGACGGATTTGAACCGCCGACCTTCAGGTTATGAGCCTGACGAGCTACCAGACTGCTC
>LULE01001616.1_pt1 | contig 12802 bp, 13 predicted proteins | sample 728231 | NCBI WGS metagenome assembly LULE01 (sample SAMN03860297, study PRJNA289734) | marine metagenome | biome: seawater column; feature: ocean; material: water; isolation source: Red Sea water column Station 192 - depth 10m | place: Saudi Arabia: Red Sea | collected 2011-10-15 | depth 10 m | reverse complement strand
TTTATTAATTTTAACGTATTTTTCTTGCATAGCACTCAAATTCATACCCCATCTGTATTTTTGCCTGAGAGTTTTGCTCCTTCGGCGGAAATCAATCTCTTTCCAGAGTGTTATGCTTCGATCGGTCCTTTTGCCTGAGAGTTTCCGGGGTGGTTGCTCCTTCGGCGCTAAAAATAGTCTCTCCCGATATTAAACTTTATTCTTTAAAAGAATATCCTATTAAATAACAAATACATGTTTAATTCAATATCATTTTATCGCCTTTTTTGTTAATTAAGTAATCATTATAAAAAAACAATGAAAAACTACCTCAATTTTGAAAAAGAGATAAAAGATCTAGATGAAGAGTTAGATAGACTTAAAGATCCATATAATCAGGGCGGTATCTCCGAAGTAGATACTAAAAAAATTTCTAAAACTGAAGAGGAGATAAATTATAAATTAAAATCAATTTATTCAAATCTCGATCCTTGGCAAACTACTATGGTTGCAAGACATGAAGACAGACCTAAATCAAAATTTTTTATTGATAATTTATTTAACGAATTTATTTCATTATCTGGTGACAGGTATTATGGTGAAGACAAGTCAGTTATTGCAGGTTTTGCAAGATTTAAAAATCAGTCAATATTAGTAATTGGTCAAGAAAAGGGAGATGATCTAGATAGCAGAATTGAGAGAAATTTCGGTATGATGAGGCCAGAGGGTTATAGAAAAACTATACGCCTTATGGAGTTAGCTGACAGATTTAAAATACCAATAGTATTATTTGTAGATACACCCGGAGCTTATCCAGGAGTAGGTGCTGAGGAGCGAGGTCAAGCTGAAGCAATTGCAAAGTCTATAGAATGTTGCATGAATTTAAAAGTTCCAACAATAGCAATTATTATTGGAGAAGGTGGTTCTGGTGGAGCTATAGCTCTAGCATCCTCAAGCAAAGTTTTGATGTTGGAGAACGCAATTTATTCAGTCATTTCTCCTGAAGGATGTGCAACAATTTTATGGAGAGATCCAAAAAAAATGCTTGATGCCGCTAAAGCAATGAAGCTTTCTGCAAAAGATTTACTCGAGTTAAATGTGATTGACGAAATTATTAAGGAGCCTATTGGTGGTGCTCACAGAGATAAAGATTTAATTTTAAAAAATGTTGAAAACTCATTATCCACGAGTTTGGATTATTTTAAATCTATGTCAGGAGAAGAAGTTTTTAATAATAGAAAAAATAAATTCTTGAAAATAGGGAGAAACAAAGGTTTTGTAACAAATACAGCAGATTTAAGTTCCCTTAAAGTTCACCGTAATGAAATTTTTGAAATTTTAAAGAAAAAAAAATTGTTTGTACCATCTTTAGTTATACTCATTTTGTTAATGTTATTAATTTTTTTATAATTGTCCGCAGCATTTTTTATATTTCTTTCCTGATCCACAAGGACAAGGTTCATTTCTTTTTACTTTTTTATTAATTTGGCTTATCGATTTTTCCTCATTAGTTTTACCTGTTGGATTACCAATTGATGTCTCCACAAATTTAAGATTCATGAGAACTACCATGTAATCTTGCTTAAGTTTTTTTAATAAATTCTCAAATAAAGTGAAGGCTTCTTTTTTGTACTCGATAAGTGGATCTCTTTGTCCATAAGATCTTAACCCAATAACTTGTCGTAATTGTTCCAAGTATTGTATGTGTGATTTCCAATTAATATCTATAGATTGTAGAAAAATTCTTTTTTCAATTTGTTTTGCCTGATTTTCTCCTAAAAGTTTAATTCTTTCTTCACGAGTTTCATAGAACTTATCTGAAATCAATTTCATCAACTCATCATCTTTTTTTTCTAATAAAATCTTTAATTCTTCTTCATTAAAGTTTTTACCCATAAGAGTTTTGATTTGACTTTCAAAAAGGGAGCTTTTTGGATTTGCAATCTTTTGGATTTTTAGTTCTATTAAATCTTTCTTTATCTCATCTAAAAAATCTGTGGAATATTCAAAAATTTTTTCACTATCCATTGCCTCTTTTCTTTGTGAAAAAATTACGTGTCTTTGGTCATTTAAAACATTATCGAATTTAATAAGTGTTTTTCTAATATCAAAGTTTCTTGCCTCTACTTTTTGCTGTGCTCTCTCTAAAGCTTTATTGATCCATGGATGATCAATACTTTCACCGTCTTTTAGGCCTAGTTTTTCAAGCATACTGTTCATTGAGTCTGATCCGAAAATTCTCATTAAATCGTCTTGTAAACTTACATAAAAAATTGAACTTCCTTCATCACCTTGACGCCCCGATCTACCTCTTGCTTGATTGTCAACTCTTCGTGACTCCATTCTCTCAGTACCAATTACGAATAAGCCACCTAATGATTTTATCTTTTTTTTGTCTTCAATTAATTTTTCACTATTTGTTGTGTCTTTTTTTCCTCCTAATTGAATATCGACGCCTCTTCCTGAGATACTTGTTGTTATTATCACAGATCCCTCTTTACCTGCATTAGAAATAATTTCAGCTTCGTTCTCATGATTTTTTGCATTTAAAACCACGTGATTAATCTTTTCCTTATCTAGTAATTTTGAGTAGATTTCAGACTTGTTTATGCTGGATGTAAAAACTAACAATGGTTGACCAGCTTTATTGTGATCTTTAATTTTTTTAATTATGGCATTATTTTTTTCTATTTCGGTTCTAAAAATTTGATCATTAAAATCTTTTCTTATCATTTTTTTATTTGTTGGAATTACAACAACAGGTAAATTGTAAATCTCAAAAAATTCTGCTGCCTCTGTTGCTGCTGTTCCGGTACAACCAGCGATCTTTTTGTATAGTTTAAAATAATTTTGATAAGTTATTGATGCCAATGTTTGATTTTCGGCTTGAATTTCAATTTTCTCTTTAGCTTCCAAAGCTTGGTGGAGACCATCACCAAATCTCCTTCCTTCAAGAATTCTTCCAGTAAGTTCATCAATAATTTTTAAAGAGTTATCTTTAATAATATAATCCTTGCCCTTTTCAAACAAATGATTAGCCCTTAAAGCTTGATTTACATGATGTACTAAATTTATATTTTCTGGATCGTAAAAATTATATTTATTCCTTCATTTGTTAATAAAATATTTCTATCTTTTTCGTCAATTTCATAGTCATTTTTTTTTAACCTTTTAACCAACTTATCTACAGCAAGATACTTATTAGTTTTATCCTCCGCAGCACCAGAGATGATTAATGGGGTTCTAGCCTCATCAATTAAACAAGAGTCGATTTCATCAACTATTGAAAAAAAATGTTCTCTTTGAACCATTTCGGCTCTAGAATATTTCATGTTATCTCTAAGGTAGTCAAAGCCTAATTCGCTATTAGTTGCATAGGTGATATCACAATTATAATTTTTTTTTCTTTCATCATCGTCTTGAATATTATTTATGTAGCCAGAGGATATTCCTAAGAAACTATAAATTTTCCCCATTTCAAGGCAATCTCTTTTTGCCAGATAGTCATTAACGGTAACAATATGAACTCCTTTTTCAAATAGGGCATTCAAATAAGCTGCCAGAGTTATTGTTAATGTTTTACCCTCTCCAGTTCGCATTTCAGCAATTTTCATCTCATGTAATACTATTCCCCCAATAATTTGAACGTCAAAATGCCTTTCATTCCTAATTCTTCTAGATGCCTCTCTCACTAGTGCAAAAGCTTCTGGCAGCAATTTATCTATACCAATGCCATTTTTTAGTTTTTCTTTGAATTCTCTAGTTTTATCTGGAAATTCATTATCTTTAAGTTTTTTTATATTTTCCTCTAAAGAATTTATTTGTTGAGTGATCTTTTTTAACCTATCTAGTTCTTTCTGATTACCCGATCTAATGAATTTTGAGATAAGATTTAAAGGATTAAACATTAGTTTTTGATTTATTATTTACTTATATCCTTTAATATAATTAATAAATAAATATTTTAAATACCATGGGTCTAAATTTACCTAATTTTTTATTATCTAAATCAAAAAACAAGAGAATGTTAGAATATCAAGATTTAGATCATATTGATGGTATTTCAATTTCCAGTGTATGCGCAAATCTTTATAAAGACACTAGAGATGATTTAGTAATGTTTTATTTTAGAGATGGAGCAAACTATGCTTCTGTTTACACACAATCAAAAATTATCTCTGAGAATATTAAATGGAACTTAAATCAAAACTCAAAAAAAATATATTCGCTTTTAGTTAACGCGAGAAACGCAAATTGTTTTACTGGTAGACAGGGGTATAGAAGTCTTGAAAAAATAGCAGACATAATTTCTCAAGAACTTACTGCAAGACAGAAAGAAGATGAAGATAAACCAAAAATAATCAAACCAAAGGAGATAATATTTGGTTGTACTGGTACTATTGGAGAAATTTTTCCAGAAGACAAAATTAAAAACAAGATTCCGGTTTTAGTAAAAAATATAAGATATACCCAGAATAAGTATATATGGATGAAGGCAGCTTTAGGTATTATGACAACGGACACACAACCTAAAATGTCGATGGAGCATTGTAAAATTGCTGGAAGTTCTGTAAAGATTTTTGGTATTGCAAAAGGGTCTGGGATGATCCAACCCAATATGGCTACCACGTTAGCTTATATTTTCACAGATGCAGACGTGTCTAATGAAATTTTAAAAAAACTTCTTAAAAAAAATATTTCAACAACTTTTAATGCAATTAGTTGTGATGGTGACACAAGTACTAATGACATGGTTAGTATTTTCTCGACCGGCAAAGTAAAGCATCCAAAAATTAAAAATTATAATGATAAAAGAATAAGAGATTTTGAGGAAGCATTAAAAAAAGTTTTATTAAGTTTGGCTAAAAGAGTAGTTTCAGATGGAGAAGGAGCATCTAAATTTATAACTATTAATGTAGAGAATTGTAAAAATGAGGACGATGCAAAAAAGATTGGCTTTTCAATTGCCAACTCTCCTCTAGTAAAAACTGCTATAGCAGGTGAGGATCCAAATTGGGGCAGGATAGTAATGGCAATTGGAAAATCAAATGTTCTAATAAACTTAGAAAAGTTGTCTATAAAATTCGGAGAATTTTCTATTATTAATAATGGAAAATTAAATCTAAACTATAATGAGTCTGATATTGTAAATTATATGAAGAGTGACAATATTGACATTAACATAAATATTTTTAAAGGTTCAAAAAAATTTACTACCTATACTATGGATCTCACAAAAAAATATATTGAAATTAACTCAGACTATAGAAGTTAATATCTTGAAATATCAAATTGAATAACTAATTATTAATAATGATTAAGTACAAATTAAAATGTAAAAAATGTAAATTATTATTTGATAGTTGGTTCGCATCTTCACTGGAATATGAAAAACTAAGGAAAAAAAACTATTTGAATTGTCATAAATGTGGATCACTAAAAGTTGAAAAAACTCTTATGGCACCAAAATTTTTAAATAAGTCTTGGAAAAAAGATATAAGCATTAAAGATCATAAATATCAGAAAATTAATGAAAAAATTAGAGAATATAAAAAATTTATAAAAAAGAACTTTGAATATGTTGGTGAAAATTTTGCTTACGAAGCTCGATCAATTCATTATAAAAATAAAAAAAAAGATAAAGGAATTTATGGAACTGCATCAAGTCAAGAGATTAAAGACTTGAAAGAGGAAGGAATTGATACTGAAATTATTCCTTGGATAGAAGATAAAAATAATTAATTTTAATTATATCTTGATAAATTTTGCAATATAATTAATTGATTTGTCAGCACTTAACTCCCAATTATTTGTTAATAAATTAAGCTTTACACCTCTCAAATCATTTAAAGTAAGCTCATATTTTTTTGTTATGCGAATTAATTCATCAGGCTTTACAAATTTTTCCCACTCGTGTGTTCCAATTGGAAGCCACTTAAGAATATATTCAGCACCTATTATTGCAAAAAGATAAGATTTTAATGTTTTATTTAATGTTGCAACGAACATAATACCATTCTTTCTCAAAAACTTTGAGCATGATTTTAAAAAGAAATCTACATCCTCTACATGTTCAATAATTTCCATGTTGAGTATAACATCAAATTTTAAATCTGACTTAAATTTTTCAGGCGACGAACAAAAATATTTAATATTTAAGTTACTCTTTTTTGCATGAATTTTTGCTATCTCAACATTTTTTTCAGATGCGTCCATTCCAAAAACTTCTGCACCTAGTCTTGACATAGGCTCACACAATAATCCTCCACCACAACCTATATCTAAAATTTTGACACCAGAGAGGATCTTATCTTTTTTTTGAATATTGAAAGTTTTAACAATATTGTCTTTTAGATAAGAAATCCTTAGAGGATTAAAATTATGCAATGGTTTAAATTTTCCTTTGGGATCCCACCATTCTTCAGCAATTTTTGAAAATTTTTCTATTTCTTTTTTATTAATTGTGTTAGCTTTCATTTTAAGTAAATTTTATATTCAAGATGAATTTAATCAATATTTTAATTTAAAAAAATATTTATTCATGAAAATTGTAGTTTTAAAATTTGGTGGAACATCTGTAGGTAGCATTAAAAGAATTAAAAATATAGCTAACATTATTAATTCATACCATAAAAAAAGGTATAAACTTATTGTAGTATCTTCAGCTATGAGCGGGGTTACAAATGATTTGATAAAAAAATCAAAAGAAATAAGTGAAAATTTTTTACCTTCTGAGTATGATGTTCTTGTTTCTTCTGGAGAACAAGTGGCATGCTCTTTAATTGCCGCCAGATTATCACATATTGGGTTAGAATCTCGTTCTTGGTTATCTTGGCAAATACCAATTATTACTGAGGGTGGTCATAAAAATGCAAAAATTTTGTCAATCTACAAAAAAAAAATTTTAAATTATCTCAAAAAGGGTGGAATACCAATTGTAACTGGTTTTCAAGGTATTGATACCAATGAGAGAATTAAAACAATCGGAAGAGGTGGGTCGGATGCGAGCGCAATTATGTTAGCTAAATTTTTTAAAGCAGAGAGATGTATAATTTACACCGATGTTGAGGGTGTGTACACAACAGATCCAAACAAATTAAAAAAAGCAAGAAAAATAAAAGTAATTTCTTACGAAGAAATGTTGGAGATGGCCTCTCTAGGTGCAAAAGTTATGCAGCCAGCTTCAATTCAGGATGCGCGTTTAAATAGGATCAACATAGAGGTAAAGTCTTCTTTTAAAAAAAAACCAGGAACATTGATCACAAAAAGAATGAATATTATTAATAATAAAATTATTGCAGGTATTTCTTCAACTCAAAATGATGCTAAGGTTACTTTAGTAGGTGTTAAAGATAAACCTGGTGTTGCTGCAATGATATTTAAACCTTTATCAAAAAATTTAATTAATGTTGATATGGTAGTTCAAAATATTTCAGCGAATGGGAAAGAAACTGATTTAACATTCACCATTAAAACGGATGATTTAAACAGAACTAAAAAAATAATTGAGTCCAATAAAAATATTAAATTTAGAAAGTTATTATTAAAAAAAGATGTTTTAGAATGTTTCAGTCTCTTGCAAAAAAAAATATAAATATTCAAGTTATTTCAACTTCTGAAATTAAAATATCAGTTTTGATTGATAAAAGAAATACTAAAAAAGCATTAATTGCTTTACATAAAGAATTTAAATTAGATAATTAATTATGAGTATAAGACCATTTAGAGATATTAAAAGAAGAAAAACAAAAGCAATTAGTGTTGGCAGAGTAATGGTGGGTGGCGATAACCCAATCACAGTTCAGTCTATGACAAATACTTTAACTACAGACATAGAAGCTACCATTAACCAGATAAATGATATTCATAAAGAAGGCGCTGATATAGTTAGAGTTTCCTGCCCTGATGAAGCGTCAACAAAAGCACTCAAAGAAATTGTAAAACATATTGATGTTCCCATAGTTGCAGATATTCATTTTCATTTCAAAAGAGCAATAGAAGCAGCAGAGAACGGTGCGAGTTGTCTAAGAATAAATCCAGGAAACATAGGAAATATCAATAAAATTAAAGAAGTTGTGAGAGCAGCAACTGCAAATAATTGCTCTATTAGAGTAGGTGTTAATGCAGGTTCTCTAGAACAAGATATATTAGAAAAATTTAAAGAGCCTTGTCCAGAGGCATTAGTTGAGAGTGCTTTAAGAAATATAAAAATTTTAGAAGATGAAAATTTTGAAAATTTAAAGATAAGTGTTAAGTCTTCAGATATTTTTTTATCAATTGAAGCATATCGTCAATTATCAAAAAAAATTAAGTATCCCTTGCACCTTGGAATAACCGAAGCGGGAAGTTTTGTGTCAGGAAGTATAAAATCCTCTATTGGATTAGGAACATTACTTTTAGAGGGTATCGGAGATACTATTAGAGTATCTCTATCTGATGATCCAGTAAAAGAAGTTAAAATTGGAAACGAAATACTTAAGTCATTAAATTTAAGGGAGAGAGGAGTAAGAATTATTTCTTGTCCTTCATGTGCTAGACAAGGTTTTCAAGTAATTGAAACTGTAAAAGTGCTGGAAAAAAGACTTGCGCATATTACAAAACCCATAACACTCTCAATAATCGGTTGTGTGGTTAATGGTCCTGGAGAAGCTGCAATGACAGATGTTGGCATCACTGGCGGTAGAAAAGGTAGTAACATGTTGTATTTATCTGGAGTACAAACAGAAAAAGTTTTAACTAATGATATGATTGATAGAGTTGTATTTGAGGTTGAAAAAAAGGCATCTGAGTTGAAAAATAGTTAAGATGATTCCTGATAAAACTATCAATGATCTGATAAACAAACACACAAATTTAGAAAGAGAATTATCCTCAGGACATGTTGACAAAAAATTTTTTGCTGAAAAATCAAAAGAATATTCTGATTTAAATGAAATAATTGAGAACGCTAAAAAATATTTATCATTCGAAAAGGATAAAAAAGAGTTAGAGAAAATTTTAGCTGATGAAAATTCTGATTCCGAGTTATTAAAAATGGCTGAAATTGAGCTAAAAGATTTAGAGACGCAGTATAAAAAAAATGAAAAAAAATTAAAATTATTTTTATTACCTAAAGATGAGGCGGATAAAAAAAATGCAATTATCGAAATAAGAGCAGGAACCGGAGGTCTTGAAGCTAGTTTATTTGCTTCAGATCTTTTTAAAATGTATGAGAAAGTAAGCAGTAAAAAAAAATGGTTTTTAGAAATAATATCAATTTCAAAAAGTGATGCGGGAGGATTAAAAGAGGTTATCGCGTCTATAAAAGGGATTAATATTTATTCTACTCTTAAATATGAAAGTGGTGTCCACAGGGTGCAAAGAGTTCCAGATACTGAAACTCAGGGTAGAGTACACACATCTGCTGCTACTGTAGCTGTATTACCTGAGGCTGAAGAAGTCGACTTAAAAATAAATGATGCTGATTTACGTATAGATGTCTTTAGAGCTGGTGGACCTGGTGGGCAATCCGTAAACACAACAGATAGTGCTGTAAGAATTACACATATACCTAGTGGAATTTCAGTTTCTCAACAAGATGAAAAATCACAACATAAAAATAAGGCTAAAGGTTTAAAAATTTTAAGAGCGAGGTTATACGAGTATGAGAGATCTAGAATTGATAAAGAAAGATCAGAAGATAGGAAAAGTAAAATTGGAACAGGTGATAGGTCCGAAAGAATACGGACATATAATTTCCCCCAAGGAAGGGTTACTGATCATAGAATTAATTTAACTTTACATAAACTTGAAGAGTTTTTAGAGGGGGAAGCTTTTGATGAAATGATCGAGTCACTTTCACTAAAAGCTCAAGAAGAAAGTTTAAGTAATCTTTAAAGGATATATATGAATATTTTCGAAGCTTTAAAAAAAGGTGACCATATATTAAAAAAAAATGGTATCAAATCTTATAAACTTGATAGCGAAATTTTAATGTCAAAAGTCTTTCAGAAAAATCGCATAGATATAATTTTAAACTCTAATAAAAATTTATCAGATAAAGAAATCATACTTTATAATAATTTAATTGAACAGCGTTCAAAAAAAAAACCAATCGCATATTTGATTGGTAAAAAAGAATTTTGGAAATATGAATTCGATGTAAATAAAGATGTTCTTATTCCAAGACCGGATACAGAGATTATTATCGAGCAAACCCTAAAATTAACAAAAAATAAATCAAGGCTAAAAATATTGGATATCGGTATAGGCTCAGGCTGTATACTATTGTCTATTTTGAAAGAGAGAAAAAGTTTTTATGGTACTGGAATTGATATTTCTAAGAAAACTCTCGATATTTGTATGATTAATGCAAAAAAACTTCATTTAAATGATAGAGTGAGATTATTTAAATCAGATATTGACAATTTCAACTATGGCAAATATGATTTCATTGTATCTAATCCCCCATACATCAAGAGATTTGACTTGAAGTATATGGAAAAAGATGTTTATGATTATGAGCCTTTATCAGCTTTAGATGGTGGTTCAGATGGGTTATTTAAAATTAAAAAAGTTATTTATAATTCGTCCAAGCTTATAAAGAAAAATGGCGTTTTAATTCTTGAGATTGCTTATAATCAAACAGATAATGTGAAAAAAATTTTAAGAAAAAATGGGTATTATATTAAAGATGTTGCTAAAGATTTAGCCAAAAATAATCGATGCATAGTGAGCTTTAAAATATAAAAAATAATGGTTACGTTTAGAAATAATAACATAAGAAGAAATAACTTTAGAAGAAACGATAGAAACTTTAAGGTTAATGGTGATAGGAATAAATATAATAACAATTTTTCAAATAATGATACTTTTCAACGTAAGATAACTGGCAGAAACAATCATAATGCATCGAAATTAATTGAGAAATATAATAATTTAGCTAGAGAAGCATTGTCCACTGGTGACAAAATTTTATCAGAAAATTATTTTCAACATGCTGATCATTTTACGAGAGTATTAAGTGAAAGAGAAATCCAAAAAAAAATGTTTGATAATAAATCAACTAAAGAAGATGAAAAAAACTTTTTAAAAAAAGTTGAAAAGCATGGTGAGAAGTCTTTAGAAAATAAAGAAACAGAAAATACAAAAGTAGAGCAAAATTAGACTAATTTAAACCAATAATTTTTTCTGACTTTAAAACTTCCAATTTTATTCTTGAAGTTTCAAAAAGTTCTCTCTCTTTACCTTTTAATATTTTTCCAGAAGGCAACTTAAGTGTTTGGGAATTAATTTTTTTTCCATTTACAATCACCTCATAATGAAGATGGGGTCCAGTTGATTTTCCAGTCGAGCCCACAAATCCAATTGTTTGCCCCTGTTTAACTCTTACTCCGCTTCTAATTCCACCAGCAAACTTTGACATATGAGCATAAACTGTTTGATAAGTTGAGTTGTGCTTTATCACTACACAATTACCACCTCCTCCACACCATCCGGCTTTTTTTATAACTCCATTACCAGATGCCATTATGGGAGTACCTAATGGAGCTGCGAAATCCGTTCCACGATGCATTTTATTAAATCCATCTATTGGATGCTTTCTCATTCCAAATGGAGAAGATAATCTTGCTCCATTGATTGGTGTTTTCATTAAAGCTTTTTGACTACTTTTTCCACTTTTATCAAAATGACCTTTAGTATTTTTTGAGTCGAAAAAATATAAAGGTTTGTCTTGTCCGCTTAATTTTAAATTAGCAAAAAGGATTTCTCCAGTTTCAATTATCTTTTTATTATCATCTTTAAAGACCTCATACATCATTTGAAAACTATCACGTCTTCTTATATCTCTCTGAAAGTCAACTTCGAAACCATAAATTCTTGCAAATTCAATTATAATATTAATAGGAACTTTTCTTTTTGAAGCTGATTTATACAAGCTATTTAGAATTATATTTTCTTTATAAACAATTTCCTTGTTTAATTTTGTTAAAATAATCTCTTGGTTAAAATCGCTTTTTTCATTATTTTTGGTTAAATATATTTTTTCTGAATTAGAAATTTGAAAAGTAAATTCTTTTAATTGATTTTCGGACTGATTTATAGTAAACTGTATTTTTTGATTAGTATTTAATTTGTTAAGATTAATCTTTTTTGATAATTTTTTTTTAACGCTTAATATTTCTTCTTCTTGTATTGAATAATTTTTTAGAATTTTGTCAAATGTTTCTCCCTCTCTTATTTTATGAGTTATAGTTTTAAATTTTGGTTCAAGATTTTCAAAGACATTACTAACCGTTTTTTTAAAATAAACGTTATTAATTATATTTTTGTAATTATTATAAATTTTTTGTTTATTGAAGTTGTAGTAAGTAGTTGAAAGAATTGTGGTTAACAATAATAAACCTAAAGCTATAATCTCAGTATTGTTTCTTAGTTTTTTTTTGATTTTATTTAGCATTTTAACAATTTTTTGATTATGCAATTAACAGTTTTAAGTCCTTAAAAATAACAAAAAAAACCAGTAGATTAAGGTTTTTTTTCAATTTTTTTATAGTTAAATGCTTGATTTCCTTAAATATTAGCCTATAAGCAACTTCTTTTCCGAAAAAATATTAAGTTTTGACTATATTTTCTTGGATTTATTGAGATTATATAGTCTCAATTAGCTATTTAAAAAGTAAATATTTAAGAAGAGAAGTGTGGACGGTTAAGGTTACCAAAAATTTGTCGTACACACTTCAATATTTATATAAATTTTATTCTTAGAATTTATATAGAAGCTAGTGTGCGCCGTTTTTAAACTTGAGAGTTTGATCATGGCTCAGAACGTACGCTGGCGGCA
>LULE01000314.1_pt2 | contig 12813 bp, 15 predicted proteins | sample 728231 | NCBI WGS metagenome assembly LULE01 (sample SAMN03860297, study PRJNA289734) | marine metagenome | biome: seawater column; feature: ocean; material: water; isolation source: Red Sea water column Station 192 - depth 10m | place: Saudi Arabia: Red Sea | collected 2011-10-15 | depth 10 m | reverse complement strand
AATTACTAGCAATTCTCCGGACAGACAGTTTCCGACACCAAGAATGATCTTGATCGCCTCAGTAGCTTGGATGGTTCCGACAATCCCGGGAAGAATTCCAAGAACCCCCGCCTCCGAGCAATTAGGCGCTAATTCTGGTGGCGGGGGAGATGGAAACAAATCCCTGTAGTTGGGACCGCCGTCAAGATTGAATGATGACACCTGTCCCTCAAATCTGTGAATACTACCAAAAATCCACGGTTTACCTGCAACCTCGCATGAGTCACCAATCAGATATCGCGACTCGAAATTGTCTGTACCGTCAATAACTACGTCATATTGGGAAATTATCTGAATCGAATTTTCACTAGTTAGCTTCACCTCAATTTCTTCTATCTCTATGTCTGGATTTAATTTAGAAATCCAATTTGATGCGGACTTAACTTTCGCACTTCCGATAGAAGAGGTACTGTGAATTATCTGTCTCTGCAAATTGGATGAACTGACTTTATCATTGTCAACAATCCCTATTCTGCCCACTCCAGCAGCGGCCAAATACATCAACGCCGGAGACCCAAGGCCCCCTGCCCCTACCACAAGAACTGATGATTTCAGCAATTTCTTCTGTCCCTCAGAACCAACTCCTGGTAGGACCAGGTGTCGTGCATATCTATCCCTCTGCTCCGGACTAAGATGGTCTGACATTGTAACCGTGAAAGGGGGTCCAATCAAGGTACCTTCGGTCCTCAATTTTGCTCTTCCAACCATTTTTCTGCATCAATCGCAGCTTGGCACCCCATGCCAGCAGCTGTAATCGCTTGACGATACCTTTTGTCGACAACATCCCCTGCAGCAAAAACTCCAGGAACCTCAGTCATTGTATTCTCCTTGTGGACTATGTATCCCTCCGAGTCAGTCTCAATCTGCTCTCCTAAGAATTGAGTAATTGGTTTGTGACCTATCGCAATAAATGCACCAGCGCAACTAATCTCTTCCTCCGATCCATCTCGAGGATCCTCCAGGACCGCTCCAGTAAGGCCTTGTTCGCCTGCAATCCATTTTTTCACTTGCCTAAATGTCTTGATTTCTATTTTAGGATGCTTTTCTGCTCTTTCATACATGACCCGAATCACCTCCTCCAACAACAATGATCTCTTCGTCTCGGAAGAAAGCACCATCACATGTGGCACATGTGGAAATGCCGCGCCCTTTCTGCTCCTCCTCACCTTCTGCTCCAAGCCAAATTGCCTCTGCACCCGTGCAAATAATCAGTGAATGAGACCTGTACTCCTCTCCTTCGACCCAAACCCGAAAGGGCCGTTCGGAAAGATCGACTGATTCGACATTCTTGTCATGGACCTCCAAACCGAACCTTTCGGCTTGCTCCCTCATGTGTATCATCATTTCGGGTCCGCCTATTCCCTTTGGGTATCCGGGAAAGTTCTCAACATCTGATGTTAACATTAGTTGACCGCCGGACATGTAGCCTGCGAACATCAATGGATCCAGCAGGGCTCTAGCCGTGTAAAGTCCTGCAGTATATCCTGCAGGGCCAGAACCAACAATGATTACGCTCCTGACATCCTCTCCCATAAGTCATCCAGGTGTAAGGCATCCCTTGAATCTTGACAGTCAGAAATCCCACTCGATTTTGAAAAAATAGACAAAGAAATCGTAATATAACAACCATCGAGGGGGCGTTTCATGCCAAAATACATGTATTCTGGAAACTACACTAAGGAAGGTGCTGCAGGCCTACTAAAAGACGGGGGCAAGGCAAGGAAGGAAGAAGCGATGAGGATAGTAGAAGCCATGGGAGGGTCCCTAGAAGCCTACTATTGGTCATTCGGCGAGATGGATTTCGTGATGATTGCCGATATCCCGCAGGCAACGGCCGTGAAGTTCTCTCTCCACGTCGGAGCATCCGGAGTCTTCAATGGAAAGCTGACACCTCTTATCACCGTAGAGGATATGGACGAAGCTACTTCGACTGAATTGCCTTCCATGAGCCTTCCTGGCGAGTAAAGCCTTCTTTCACTAAGACATTGCCGCTACCGCGCCAACTGCTGATCTGGCATGCGGCTCAAGTCTGGGCTCGATATGCTCAGGATCTGCTCCTGGCCCTATGATTCCCAAACCTATGGGCTTGTTATGCTTGATTTGAAGCTCAATTACGGACTTAGTGACTGACTGCCCCATAACAAGGCCATGATCGGTCTCTCCCCTCTCGATGATCCCCAAAACTACGGCCCCTTGTATTTCGGTGCTTTGGAGCATCCTATCTATTGCCAGTGGGGCTTCCATCGAACCTGGAACCCATACGACTTCAGAAACTTCCCAATTATTCGAACTAGCCTCATCAATAGCAAATTTCAGCATCCTCTCGACATGTTCCCTGTGGAAAGATCCGCAGACAATACCTAAATTCAAGATTCAACACCCATCCTCATCATTGCCTCTACCACTGCTTGGGTCCTAGAGTCTATCTCTATGTTCACCAAATTTCCCTCGGACTTATTTCCAATGCTCGTTATCCTGAGCGTCTCAGGGATAATGTGCAGGAAGAAACAATCTTCCTCGCATTTTCCTACTGTAAGAGACATGCCATCAACTGCGATGTAGCCCTTTTCTAGAATGAATTGGTTACAGCCATCTGGAATGGAAATCAGGAAATCAACACCGTCCCCAACCTCTTCTCTTTTCAGAATCTCCGCAGTACCAATAATGTGTCCAGAGAGGATGTGGCCGCCTAACTCATCCCCAAGGCGCAGAGATCTCTCTACATTTAGCAAGTCTCCTACCATCCTGTTGGAAAGGGTAGTTCTGTCCAATGTCTCAGAAATCGCATCAAAGGAGACTATCCCGTTATCTATGTTCACCACTGTCATACAAACTCCGTCCAATGATACGCTTGCACCTATTTCGAGATCACTATCGAATCCGTTTAGATCCACAGAAAACGTACGTACTGAATCATCACCGCCGATATCCACTATGGGGGCAGTTCCTGCTACAATTCCGGTAAACATCCTCAATCCTCCTCGTAAGGTCCACCCTCTGTTCCTGGCCATAGGTCAAGGATTCTTGCAATAATCTTCCTAGTTCCGTCTAGGTCGTCAGATAGTCCTTCTACCCGTGTCACTTCTACATCTTCGAAACCATGTTGATCTAATCCTTTCCTAATTGCATCGATAGAGTGCTTCTGATCATAGCCCAGTGCGATTAAATCTGGATTTATCTGCCCGAGAATCTCGAATATGGGGACTCCGGGAGGGTTCCCAATTATTGCCCGATCCACCGGTTTCAGTCCCTCAACCATCCTTCTTCTCAAGTCCTGCCCTGTCACTGGCTCGTGCTTCTGCTTTCTCACTGTTTCATCATGCGCGATTACCACAATTAACTCTTCACCAAGTGATCTGGCTTGCTCAACATAGTGCAGATGGCCGGCATGTAGCAGATCGAAGATGCCAACTGCCATCACCCTAGTCATCATGTATCCTCCTCAAATGCCTCGCCTAACCTTTTTCGTTGAAAATTGCTGAAATCTGCTCTCCGGTTATCATTGGAATCCCGTGCGTGTCCGCGTATGCCCTGGCACCTTCCAAGGACAAAGCGCCATCTCCTTCTGGTTCTAGCATCTCCGCACCTATCGTACAAGCTGTCAAACCCGCCAATCTCGCAATTGAAACGGCGAGTTCGGTATGGCCCTGGCGCGTCTTTAGACCACCGGGGGACTCTCTGCATACTGGGATATGGCCAGGAGTTCTGAATTCCTTCCCAAGCCTTTCCTTCGCCCCAGCTCCATTTTCCTCCTTTTCCAACAGTTCTCCGGATAATTCTCCAAATCTTCTCGTTGTTAGCGATCTGTCTCTATCTGTAATTCCCGTATACGTCTCCCTATGGTTAAGAGAAAGGGTGAACGCCGATCTTGAGTCATACTGGAGGTCATTCGTTACCAGATGTCCGAGTACAGGATTTTCCTCCACCAAAGACTTGTGAGAGTGAATGTCTTGTAACCAAGGAAGGCCGAACATTTCTCCAATTTCATCACCTATTGCAAGGAATAGGAGGCCACCACAGTCGTTTCTGAGCCTTCTAATCACTTCTGGTGTCGCTGCTGCTGCATGCCACAGCAGATCAGTTTCCATCTCTCGATAGTCTGAATCGTATATCATCACGGGTCTTCCAGATTTGAAGGCAGATATCGCCTCCCCTACCTCACCGTCCATGTCACGCGGAGAGGCCACAGATACTCGACATTTTAGGTCTAGAAAAAGTGATGTCTTCGAGCCCCTCGCATTATCCTGTGAGCGGCTACTCAGAATCTTCTGCCCCATTGAGGGTAGATTTGGCGGGAGGATGGACCGATGTTCCTCCCTATCCAACAGAATTTGGTGGAGAGGTAGTAAATTTCGCGATAAATCATAGAGTTAGGGTAAAGAAAAGTGAGATATTGGGAGATTCGGATTTAGAATTCGACTTCCCAGTTCCTCGTGGTTCCGGTCTTGGAACCAGTTCAGCGTTGAATGTTGCACTGGCAGCGCTAAATTCGTCCAGCCTATTAGAGAACCTCGATGAATTAGCCGAAGAGGCATTCCTTTCAGAGTCAGAAGCGAATCGCTGTGGAAGGCAAGATCATTGGGCCTCTGCATTTGGTGGTTTCAATCACCTTCTATTTATCGGAGACTCGGTTGAGAGAATGCCTTTCGAGCCAATGCAGTCCTCGTTGAATTGGCTGAAGAAGCACCTGCTTATTGCTTACTCAGGAAGCAGTAGGAATTCAGGGGAAATCCAGGAATCGGTATGGTCCAGTTACTTAACTGGGGGCGAGGGAACAATCCAAGGTTTGCACAAAATAAGAAGTTCCGCGAGAGAAATGGCAAACGGTTTACAGCAGGATAGGAGAGATTTGGTAGTTTCTTCATTGAGGAGAGTCTGCGAGGGAGTCGATATGATCGACCCCACCATTCACGATCCGTTTCGAGGTGTTGTCATGCCTCTTATTGAGTCAGGATCGATTGTGGCTTGGAAGGCGCTAGGGGCCGGTGGAGGGGGGTGCTCAGCTTTGCTTTGCTCACCTTCTGGCAAGGAATATGCCACTCAGTACATCGAGGACGAGGGTTGGCAAATTCTGGAATGGGACTTCGATAATCAAGGAGTACAGGTTATTTAACGAATATTGTAGTACTAACTCTCAAACATGACCATTTGTCCGCGGAACTATGGCCGGACGCCGCTCGATGATCTTGCCCTTGGCTATACTGGTCCTGATTGCCCCCATGGCGTCTTCCTCTATCTGGGTGGAGGAAGTACCTAACGGTGGTTATGATGCCGAAGGAAAGTGGGCCTCATCAGTGGAGTCAGAGATACATTGGAAATGGTGGACACATTGGAGCAGAGACAAGGATTCCAACTCCATTGACGACAGACTGGAATGGCTAATTGAGCAACCGGAGGAAGTCAAGAGGGATTGGTGGAGGAGAGCTCCGGAAGGACATGCCAGGATTTTCGTAGACTACGACCACCACCCAACTGATGCCGATATCTCTGCCTTGGAGTCACTGGGGGTCGAAGTTACTTTCAGGTTTGGATACCTAAATACTGTCTCGGCAACCTCGCCTGTATCCTCAATATTGGATGAAAATGGGATTAGATCACTCAACGGGGTTGTGATGATTGAGGACCTTGGACTGGCTGAGACAAACATGAACGAAGCCGTGCCAAACATGGCGGTTGACAATGTCTGGAATGACTTCGGACTAGACGGAACAGGCTCGGTAATTGCCATTCTCGATACTGGAGTTCGTGGCGATCACGAGGGACTAAACGACATGGACGACGACCCCTTCACCTGTGTCGAGGACCCTCCGGATCCAGATCCACTGGATCCAGAGCCACAGCCAATTCCCTCCGACTGCGATCCGAAGATTATCGCTTTCTTTGATGCTGTTTTCACCGATGACGAACAAGATCCTTCCACGTCATACGATTCGGGCACCCATGGTACTCATGTTGCAGGAATTGCTGCCGGCTCGGGCGGGGGCCAGACAGACCCTGGAACGGGTGAGAGATATGTCGGTGCCGCGCCTGGAGCTTACCTGATAAACATCCTAGCGTGTTGCGATGGCGATATCGAGGATGTGATGCAAGGTGCCCAGTGGGCGATAGATAATAGGGACAAGTACGGAATCGACATAGTCACCTCTTCCTTGGGGGAACAGCAGTTCGAGGTTCACATCGACAATGATGGAAGCTCAGCTTGGAGCCGTCAGATGGACATGGTCGTCGAGGCCGGAATCATAACCACTCTCTCTGCAGGTAATGAGTTCGGCGGAGCGACCCTTGCTGGGTGCAACACAATCGACAGCCCGGGTGATGCTGAGCTACCAGTCACAGTGGCTAGCCTGGACAAGGACCTTGGTCTGGCGATTTACAGCAGTCGTGGGTACACCTCGGACCTCCGAGTCAAGCCGGATGTGGCTGCGATTGGCTCCAACATAATGGCTCCTGACGCAGCGACTCAGGATGGGTACACGAGCAAGTCGGGCACTAGTATGGCCACTCCACTTATGGCCGGAATCGCAGCATTGATGGTGCAAGCGAACCCAGATTTAACTCCGACAGAGTTCAAGGACATAATCTCCGCTCACTCCATTGAGAGAGATATCCAACTTTTGAACGACCCCGGATTCAACGACTGCAGCCTCCTGGAAACCCGCCCCGACAACGAGTTCGGTTTTGGTCAAGCAGACCCAACTGCCTTTGTACAGGCGGCTGGGAGTATAGACAGATCCCTTAACGTCTCAATGGGAGTCTCCACCCTGCAAGAAATAGGGAACGGGAGCTATGTCACAGGCACGTCCAGTGGAGCAGCCCCGGGCACCGGTCTGGTCGAGGTTAAGTTAGGCGGAGGCCCTTGGTCGGGAGCTGCCGATTTATCCAAGGACGGGGACTGGTCATCTTGGAGCATAAAACTAGATCCGCATGAAAAATCTGGTAACTCGACGATTTATGCGAGGTTGGTAGTTTCCGATGACAGCATTTCCCCAGTGGATGCAAGAAGGGTAATTCTGGTAGATGCCCAATTTTCTGGCTCATCGTCTTCCTCGGGATTGACCAACCTAGGACCACTCGCCTTCTTCGTACCCTTCCTCCTGGCAATAGCCTTGGTTTTGTTCGTCGGAAGGAGGGAAGAATGGCTCAATAACGCGACTTCTCCAATCGTCGAAAATCACGAAGATCCGACTTCGTCGGTTGAGCCAGAGGAAACCCTGTCTTGGTCTGAGAGGATGTCAAGAAACGTATCTGAGCTAGGCAAGGGTGGGGCAATAACAGAGAACTCCATCAAGAGAGTCCTAACGCTTTGTCTACTCTACTTCGCCCAGGGGTTGCCACAGGGTTTCGCAAGCGTAACCTTTGCAGCATATCTCGTGGCAAATGGGGTTTCAGTACCCGAGATAGCGATCCTCTTCGCAACTGTCTCTCTCCCCTGGACCTTCAAGTGGATATGGGGGCCCCTGGTTGACTCGATATACATCGAGAAGTATGGACCCCGAAGGCAATGGATCGTTTTCGCCCAGACTGGAATGGCATTGACACTTGGCTCCTTGCTTCTGGTTCCAGACCTGAATGGGCAGATCGACCTAGTTGCAAGAATCCTATTCGTCCACAACATATTCTCGTCTCTGCAGGATGTGGCAACCGATGCTCTCGCAGTGGAGGTCCTCGAGCCCGATGAGGTAGCCAGGGTGAACGGGCTCATGTTCGCCGCAAAGAGGGTTGGAATCATCTTCGGAGGGGCGGTTCTAGGGGTGTTAATCACAAAGATAGGGATCTCTGGAGTAATAGCCGCGCAATTAGTGATGCTCGCATTCATCATAATGGTGCCACTTCTCATGGTCGAGAGGCCAGGCGTTCAACTGTTCCCATGGTCAAGAACTAGGGATGTCACTGACTCGCTCGAATCAAGTACAGACTCAGGGGCACTGGTTGCAGAGGTGGTGGATGACTCGGAAGAGGCTCCATGGGAGGAAGAGGAAGAGTTCAGAGTAGCAAGAATAGTCGGCTACAGTATTTCCAACAAGCGAGTATCAATCTCCTCATTCCTCGCGGTTTCGGGAGTCTGCATCTGGCTAATCGGCTTCGTGATGGATGTCTTCACGGTAGACTGGGGCTTCGGTAAGAACGTCCGAATAGGCTTCCCTGCCCTAGAAGCAAAACAAATCCTCGGATTTGACCTAAGGCCGTGGTCTGGGACGAATAGAATCAGCCTCGCGCTGATTCTTCTATCAGTGATTTCGTTGGGGAGGTCAAGGTTCATTTCACCACAATCCGAGGATGCTATGCCAAACCCGATACTGCTGATCCTCGCTCCAATTGGCGTAATATCCAATTATCTGCCTGGAAACGGCCGTTTCGATCCAGAGTCTGTCAGTAAAACAGTAGCAAGAACATCCTTCTATCTGACCAAGGCCTTCTCAGTCAGGTCCGCCTTCTTGCTGGTTGTAGCCGGCCTCCTCGGTGAGCTGTATTATTTCACCAGCCCGATTTACGTTGACATTTTCATCAATGAGGCGGGCTGGTCCCAACAGAAGTACAATGGGATAGTCGGAGGTATTGCCTTGCTCGGCTCAGTATCGGGGCAGATAATCGGTGGGATCCTCGGAGACAAGTTTGGGATCCGCAGAGTAGCGATGGTCTCCTTCTTGGTACTGGCCCTGGCGAATGCCACCTTTGCTTTCCTTGAGCCCATGTGGGGGAACACATTGGTCATGACAACATACCTGATAGGCCAGTATTTCGTTGCTGGAATCGCCCTGATTTGCATTATTTCTCTGTGTATGAGGCTGACATGGAGCAAGGTAGGAGGGACCCAGTTCACAGCATACATGTCCATCCTGAATACCTCGGTCGTTTTCGCATACACGTTGACAGAGAAGATGATATCCGTCTTCAATTATACATCTGCAATCTACATTGGCGCTGCTCTGACCCTAGTCACCACCTTCTTCCTACTCTTCATAGACGAGAATGAGACTGACCGAGTGCTTGAAGGTAGATGGGACGGTGACGATGAATTCGATGAGTTAGGGGAATCCCCATGGTGGGATGCGGAAGAAGGGGGCGAGCAGCCTGTCGCGAGTGTATGAAATTCTGGAAGGTACGGATGAAGACTTCCTAGTCTTCACACAGACAATATGCCCATACTGCACTCGGGCTTTCAGAACCTTAGATTCCAAGGGACTAACTTACTCCGAAGTGAATCTGGATAACTTCGAAGGCCTTCGAAAGGAAGTCGTGATGGAGACTGGTCATAGGACGGTACCTGTTGTTTTCGATATGCGGGGAGACGCCCCAGTATTCGTGGGAGGGTCAGACAACCTTCTAGAATACCTCTAGAGTGTCCAGGACTGTGTGATTCCACCGGCAATTCTGACTCTCAAGAACGTCGATCCACCTGTGAATGTCGCGGTTAGGGTATATTCGCCAGAAGGATATGGAATGGTGCCCAGGGTGCCCATCTCACTGGCTCCCGGGCCCCAAATCCTCTCAAGTACTGAGATTGACATATGATCCCTCAGCGTAAAGGAAATGGATGAACCAGAACCGCATTCTGCGTCCATGAAGTAGATCATCTCATCCCAGTCTCCATCACTAGGATGATCGTTGACGAGGATAGTGTCCCTAAACTCAATGTCATTACCCGGGTCTTCCCATGTTTCGCTGAAGAGGTCCCCCCCTCTGACGAAATAGACGTCACCAGTGTGCCCAGAACCCGAGTCCGACAACATCATTCTAAGGTTCGAGGTTCCCGAAGCATCTTTCCATGTGAATGACTGGAAGAATCCAACTTCGTTGTCGAAAACATAATCCAGCCTAGAACCATCATCGGAGTTTGCGATTACTATTGCAGTACTGCCTGCTATATCGGAAACGAAAGCACTCCACTCCATTGAGAATAGGGTGAATGTCCACGAGTCCCCCTCCTCTATTGGGAAATTGAGCACTTGCTGGGGCGCTCCGTTTTCGAAAGCACCCAGATCAGAGTGGGTAATCCTGCCAAGGAAAGGGTTGTGGTTCAGTACGGCATGTCTCCTGGCTTCAGTCAGGCTAGAAATCGCTAGCATGTATGCAGTCCCATCTTCTTCGCTAGTACTTGCTACAACTAACCTCGCAGTATCGTCGCTGTAGTCTGGGGTTGAGAATGTGTACAACCACCAGTCTCCCGTCTCCCACGTTGGCACCTCAATCTCGTTGGATCCAGTGTTGCCCACTCCTGAGGGCCCCCCGGTGCATCCTGCAAGGGAGAACGAAAGAATAACCACGGTCATTGCCAACGCGCGGTGCGGACCCATGGTGCACGCTAGAGCCGACCTGTCAAGAGTCTGACGCTGTTTAGTTTCGTCTCACAGAGTCCCTAGTTCCCCGCTCTTTGTCAGCATTCCAGCAATAACAACGCTGACTATGCTCATCAGCTTGATTAGTATGTTCAGAGATGGGCCGCTAGTGTCCTTGAATGGGTCTCCGATGGTATCTCCCACTACAGCAGCACTGTGGGCTTCGTCGCCCTTTGCAGCGCCCTCAATATGACCTTGTTCTATCGCCTTCTTGGCGTTGTCCCATGCTCCTCCTGCGTTTGCCATGAATAGTGCCATCAGGACACCGCTAGCAGTAGCCCCTGCTAGCGTTCCGCCCAGTGCTGCGCTACCTAGTAGTAAGCCAATGACTACAGGGCTCGATACGGCTACTACGCCCGGCATTACCATCTCCCTAAGGGCTGCCTTGGTGGAGATGTCCACGCAGGTTGCACTGTCTGGCTCGACCCCCTCGCGACCCTCCAGAAGGCCGTCAATTTCCTTGAACTGTCTCCTANNCGGTTATCATGTCCTCGGCTGCTCTACCAACTGACTTCATGGTCATAGCTGCGACAACGAAAGGTAGGGCAGCCCCGATTAGGAGTCCGATTACCACCATTGGCTCGGTTAGGCTCAGATCTGCGGCCTCAAGCTCAGCACTGGTCTTGAATGCTGCGAAAAGAGCGAGGGCAGTCAAAGCAGCACTTCCAATCGCGAATCCCTTGCCGATTGCTGCGGTCGTGTTCCCGATTGAGTCGAGCCCATCTGTTATCTCTCTGACATCATCGCCTAGACCGGACATTTCTGCAATTCCGCCGGCGTTGTCGGCTACAGGGCCATAGGCATCCACTGTCATCGTAACGCCAACCGTGCCTAGCATCCCCATAGCCGCCATTGCTATCCCATAGAGTCCTGGATCGCCGCCTTCCATCACATGGTTCGCTCCGAAGATTCCTGCGGCCATCAGTAAGACTGGAATGAATACCGATTGCATCCCTACAGCCAATCCTGCGATGGCGTTGGTAGCGCTCCCGGTCTTGCTTGCTTCCCCGATGTAGGGGATGGCCTGTACCTTGAAGAAGAACACATCTTCTATTCCAGTGTAGTACTCAGTGACCAGCCCAATTAGAATACCGACAAGAGAACCTATTGCCACAGCTTGGATTACCTTCGTAGGCAAATCTAGGAAGTCCAGGGCAAAGTACCCGCCAACGATGAAGAGTCCAGCGGCTATGAAGGTCGTATTCCTCAATGCTGCCCCCGGATCCATGTTCTGCATTGCGGTAATGGAGAATACGCCAATGATGGAAGCAATGTAACCAACTACTGCCAGAACGATTGGAATCATCACGTAGTCAGGGCCAAGGAGATCTTCACTTGCCGCTGCGATCACCATTGCTGCGATAATGCTCCCAACGAACGACTCGAAAATATCAGCGCCCATTCCCGCAACATCTCCGACGTTGTCCCCGACGTTGTCTGCAATCACGCCTGGGTTCCTGGGGTCGTCTTCGGGAATTCCCGCCTCAACCTTTCCAACAAGGTCCGCACCAACGTCTGCTGCCTTGGTGTAAATGCCACCTCCAACCCTCGCGAACAATGCTATCGAAGATGCTCCCATGCCGAATCCTGCAATGTTATCAACGGTCAGGAACGATTCGGATCCTTGGGTAAGGTAGTACATCAGGGAGATGCCGGCTAGACCCAGCCCTCCTACGGCCAGACCCATCACTGCACCTCCGTTGTATGAAGTGGTTTGTGTATAAGAGACAGGCTGCTGCCTGTGCACTTCGACCGTTTGCACTAGTCGCAGATCGCATTCCGGAGAATCCTGCCGCAACGCTGCATATCGCCCCAATGATAAATGCGATCATGGTCTCAAACCCGAGGCCATTTTCTTCCCCTCCAAGGAAAAGGGCTATTGCAACGATTACAATGAACCCTGATAACAACCTGTATTCCGCCCACAGGAACGCCATCGCACCATCATAGATTCGTCCAGTGATCTTCGCCACCGTCTCGTTTTCGATCTTTATTGAATTCACCTTGTTGTATAGGAAAAATGCGACTACAAGTCCGAAAAGACCCGCTGCAATCCCTATCATCCCTAGTTGTTCTCCATCCATAGTTACACCATCAGTTCGGCTCGCCGAATCGAGTGCTCTATTTAATCCAAATCCAATCGTAAAACTGCCTCTGCTGTTTAGTCAATATTTGCGTGAACAACCGAGGCAAACGAATTCAGAACCCCAGCTCCGTCGTGTTCACGTTGAAATGCAACCATTTCTTCCTCAGAAATATGGCCCCAACCGTAGGCTCTTTCGACCCTCGCTTTGGCTGCTTCGGGGTGGAACTGAACCCCCCAAGCAGGAAGCTCCATGCCATTATCGCCCATTACCCGAACCGCGGTAACTCTGTTGTGTTCAGCCGAGCCAAGTAGCAAGCAACTTTCTGGAACGGTAGTTACATGATCTTGGTG
>LULE01001728.1_pt1 | contig 12922 bp, 19 predicted proteins | sample 728231 | NCBI WGS metagenome assembly LULE01 (sample SAMN03860297, study PRJNA289734) | marine metagenome | biome: seawater column; feature: ocean; material: water; isolation source: Red Sea water column Station 192 - depth 10m | place: Saudi Arabia: Red Sea | collected 2011-10-15 | depth 10 m | reverse complement strand
GCACAATCTAGTATCGCACTGAATTGTGGAACGCCAACTCCAGTCATTGTTCTTGTTGTGCATACAGAACCTGGACCGATACCTATCTTCACAACGTCTGCGCCATTTATGATAAGCTCTTCAGTCATTTCTGGTGTGACCACGTTGCCTGCCACAATAATTTTTGTTGGATATTGATCTCTAACCTTTGCAATAAAGTCAACCATGTTTTGATGATATGCGTTTGCAACATCAATGGTTATCATTTTAATGTCAGGAAAACTCTTCAAAACTTCTTGCATGGTCTTCCAATCCTGTGCTTCTTTGTCCCACATCACATTTGTGCCTGTGCATACAGAAACACTTTGCAATCTTACGCCATTGCCAACTGCTTTACGCCATTCTTCAATTCCTGTTGTTTTTGTTATCACTGTCATCATTTTGTATTCTTGTAGGACCTTTGCCATAGAGAACGTGCCAACTCCGTCCATGTTACTTGCGAAGATAGGCAAGAAATTCATTTGTTTACCTGAGTTCCTAAATGTGAAGTTCCTTGTCATGTCAACATCTTTACGAGAAGATAGTGTTGAACGTTTTGGTTGTAGTAAAACATCCTCAAAGTTTAATTTTGCGTCGTAATTAATTCTCATCTTCTTGTTCCTTTGTTTTGCACACTTCTAGAACACTTTGATAATGTTCCCATGCCTGTTTGAGTGCCGGATACTTTTCTCTCATATTTTCTTCTTCAAACCTTAATTGGGGCTCTAGTTCTCCAAAACTATAAGAGAAAGTGCCGTCCATGTCACCACCATATGTGACGCCATCACTGAATCCCATCTCCAACTGATCTGATTGTATCATTGCTTGTTTCATTTTTGTAGTTTTTTTCGACATTTACCTTACTGTTGGTGCGAACTGTTGCTGTAGGTTGACGTTGTCCATAAACTCTTTTTTAGTGGCATTGTCAGTCTTGAATGCTCCACGCAACACAGTAGTCTGTGTTAAACTGCTGTGGGCCTTGATACCTCTGTTTTCACAACAACCATGTGTTGCTTGTACATACACACCAACATCTTTACTGCCTGTTGTTTCCTGTATCTGATTGGCAATCATAACATTAAGATCTTCTTGCAGTGTCCCACGCTTTGCACACCATTGTGCAATCCTTGTATATTTGCTGAGTCCTAGAAGTTTAGGTCCTGCGATAATACCGATGTACGCCACTCCTTTCACAGTCTGGTGATGATGCGAACACAAACTTGTAAGTTCACTTCTTACGACCAACATGCCCTCGTAACCACCTTCTATGTAGTTTGGGAACGCACTTGGGTTTGGCATTGGCTCATATCGACCAGACATTATTTCATTTATATACATCTTGGCCATTCTTCTAGCTGTGTCTTTGCTGTTGGGGTCAGTCTCTGTGTCTATCACTAGACTCTGTAAGACATTTTCAAATGCTGGCACGGCTTCATCGATAAGTTTCTGTTTTTCACCATCCTCAATAAATTCGCTGATGTTGTCATTGGCCCAAGCTCGACCACCTGCTTTCTTGATACGTTTTTGTATTTCTTCACTGATTTTGCCTTTAGGTTCCCAGCTGTCTTTCAAAATATCTTCACTCATTATTGTATATTCCTTTTGTGTGTCTTGTTATACCATTGTACAGCAGTTGCCACCACGTTGTCAACACTACTCTGTGTGGGTTGCCAATCTAATATTTCCTTTACCTTTGAGATATCAGCAACCAGATAAGCAGGATCTCCAGGCCTGTTGTCATGAATCTCAATGTTCATTTTTCCTGTGTGCTTTTGCACTGTGTCTAATAGTTCTCTGTTAGAGGCAGGCGCACCTGATCCTAAATTGAATACCTCTGCAACTTTGTTGTATGAAGCATAGTTCAAGGCTTTTATGTGTGCGTCAGCAAGGTCCATTACATGGACATAGTCCCTTACACAGGTACCGTCTTGTGTGTCGTATTTGTCACCAAATATTTTAAATGTCTTGTTGTTTCTTGATGCATCTATGGCCAAAGGTATTATATGTGTTTCATTTTCTCTTAACTCACCAATCTCGCCTTCCGGATCGGCTCCAGCGGCATTGAAATATCTCAAGCCCACACTGGATAAATCGTAAGCTGTTTTGTAATCTCTACACACCTGTTCCATCATTAGTTTGGTTGCACCATAAGAGTTTATTGGTTTACACACATCTGTTTCTTTGCATTTATTTAGACCTGGATTGCCATAAGTGGCCGCACTTGAAGAATAGACAAACGTCTTGACTCCACATTCGATCAACTTGTCTAATAAAGAAATTGTTACTATAAGATTATTTTTGTAATAAAGCGATGGATCAGCAACACTCTCAGGCACACTTGTACTTCCTGCGAAATGTATACAACTTGTTATGTTGTATCTTGTTATTATCTCATCTAATCTGTTTACTTCCTGTGGTAGTGTTAGGTTGTAGTTAGGACCAAAAGAAACAAGTCCTTCTCTGAAGTGCCTATCCACAGTGACAGGAGTGAATCCATTTTTTGCTAATAGTTTACAAGTATGGGAGCCAACATATCCGGCTCCGCCTGTTACGAGAACTGCTTTGCTGAGCCCTTTAATACTTGGGTTCTGATACTGGTGTCCTGTAGTGGGATCCATCTCTTCTCCATTGTTCGCCCTTGCCTGTCATGATGTCCAACATCCTGTCGATTGTGCCGTTTGTCCAATCGGATATTTGACCCATACTAGGGGATGGTTTGCTTAATAGTAATTCTAGTTTGGCCATTGCGTCTTCCTGCGACCATGGCACATATAACCTTGTGTGATCATTCGCGAACACTTCTGGGAAAGACCTGTATGCCGGGAATAGCACATTACAACCCAACGCATCTGCTTCAGAGACTGTGTTTGATGTCCAGTCCTGTAAAGCACAGTTGAACAGCACCCTCGAATCAGCAAGTATGTTGTAGTAATCATTTTTCTTTAGATTTTCATGGATCGTTAGCAATCCTTTTTTCTCAAGATGTTTCGCTTCGTCAACATAATATTTGTTGTTGGATCTCAATGGTCCACCCTGACATATTGCAAATTCTGTTTCTGGATGTTTCTCTTTGAATTTTGTAATCATGTCCATGAAGAACTGTGGTTGTTTTTCCTGATCCCATCTTGCACCAAACACCACTCTGTTCTTTCTTTCCATGAATGGCTTCTGCTCAACCCTTGATTGTACTTCTTCTTTGCCAAAACTCAAGCCTGATATGTTGTATATGGGGGCCTTCCAGTTTGCTATCCTCATGTGTGCCACCATTTCTTCATTGCTGGCCAATATAACAACATTGGGAATCTCATTGCACATCTGTTCGTATAGACTCATCCATTTGCTCATGCCCCACACGTGAACAAAGTCATCTGGGTCTATGGCCTGTGCTAGACAACGCAAATATATTGTTGGTCTGTACTTCTCAGGTGTCTGTTGTAAAATATATGGAAGTGATTCCATTCCGGGTTGGAACATGTCTTCAAAGAATATTGCGTCATTGCTTGTTATCTCACCTGCTTTTAGCATCTTGACCAAGTTCATCATCTGGCTCATGCTGAAATAACTTCTGCCATGTGCATCGAGCACCTGTCCTGTTACGATTGCTTCTGAGTCATCAATTGTTTCGCCCGGAATGATCTCATACTTCACTCCACGTTTGTCATATGCTCTCTTTGTCCAGTCAGTAAGTTGATAAGTGTATCTTGCTTGATATGATTCAAGTCCCATATAAAATATCTTCATGTCTTTATTATAACTCCTTTATTCCCATTTGTCACTGAAATCTTTATACAAAGTATATTTTGCTGTCAATTCTTCACCGCATTTGATTGCTCTTGTGGTCATGAGGTATTTCACTGGTAATTGATGCCAATAACCAGCGACATTCTTGCAATTTGGCTCTTCAGAATGGTTATAAAATGCTCCCAAGGCAGTTCTGATATAACCGTGCGGAAAGTTCTTGTTGTTAATATGCACTATGCCAAGTATGGTATCGCTTGGAAAATCCTTTGTAGCAAATACACCAAGACCCTGTACACTTGATTCTTTTATGGTTATTCCATCGGGTAATGGTTTATACATTATATTCTCTCCAGATCCACCACACTGCCGTCGACAGTTTTTTTACCTGCATCTTCGAAATTGACAGTGATTTTACCCTATCACCTGGTTCATAATCAAAAAAGTACGTATTCATTTGTGTCTCTTTGACCTTTTGTAAATATATTCAGCCACTCTGTAAATCCTATGTAAGTTTACCACACTATCTTTCCAATGTTTCTCCATCAGAGGTTCTGCTATCCTTCTTATTGCTTTAACTTCTTTTGATTGCCTGACACCCTGCTCGTAAACTGCTCCTCCAGACTGTTTAGCTTCTAGCCATCCAAACTCTTTATTACTTGTCATTGGACCTTTTATAAATGTTTTTGTTTTTGAAATAGTTTAGCATCGGGCTGGCACCAGAAACAACAAAAGGATCGTTGTCATCACTGGCGTCATTTTTTCCTCTTTCTTCAAAGAATGCTTCAATTTTTCCGTCATTAACAACCATTGAATATCTCCATGATCTGTTTCCAAAACCTTGTGCAGGTTTGTTAACCAACATGTTCATACCTTGTGTGAATGCTCCTTCTCCGTCTGCCAGTGGCTTAACTTTTTTAATTTGTCCATCTCTGAACCATGCGTTCATTACAAACGCATCGTTAACTGAAACGCAATAAACTTCGTCTATGCCATGAGATAGGATTTCATCATACTTGTCTTCGTACTCCGGTAATTGTTGTGAACTACATATTGGTCCGAATGCACCTGGTACTGCGAACACTACAACTCTTTTGCCTGCAAAAATTTCTTGTGTGTCTACTTCTTTCCATGCACCACCTATGAAAGTGCAACCACTTACCGCTGTGTTATCATTTACTCTTACCTTAAATTTTACATAAGGAACTCGTTGTACTTTGTCAGTGGTTATAATGTCCATTATCCTTGCCTACCAGCGTATTCGATCTCCAAATACTTGATCATGTTCTCTGGCGTTGATTCCACATAAGGGTCATCATCTGTACCCTCGTTGTTGATACCAGGTTCCTGCCACCATCTTTCGATCGTGTTATTATTGATTACACACATGTATCTCCAACTTCTGTTGCCAAAACCCAAGTGGTTCTTTCCTATTAGCATACCCATAAACCTTGTGAAGTTTCCTGATCCATCTGGTATCATTTTAACTTTTTCAATTTTCATATGATTTGCCCATGCATTCATCACAAAACTATCGTTGACAGACACGCAATATATCTCATCTACGCCTAGTCCTTTAATTTTTTCATAGTTTTCTTCAAAGCCTGGTAGTTGTAGTGATGAACAGGTAGGAGTAAATGCTCCTGGCAAACTGAACAACACTACCCTTTTTCCTTTGAAAAAATCTTCTGTGGTTTTGTTCAACCATTGCCCGCCGATAGCACAACCGCCATCTGTTTCTACTTCGTCTCCTGTTCTAACTCTAAAAGTAACTTTTGGAATCATTAGATCTCTTTTCATTTTCTCTCCTTGGTAAGTTTAATTTCGCCCTGGTTAGTGTGTTTAATTCTGTGTGTATTCTGTAGGGCAAGGTGAAATAAAGTTTTGTATTTTTCGTCTTTCACCAACAGGGTAACACATTCGTCAAAGTCATCATCATAATCGGTGTTTGACCAAATGAAGTCTTTGCCATACATCAAGCCGAGGTTACCGGCTGTGGTGCATATGTTTGCTATTGCATCAACAGTATCATAACCAGCATTAAGTCCTCCGCCTTCGATAGGCAAGTGGCCCATTCTTGTTGTTGCTCTTTTTTGTTTGATTTTAAACTCTTTCATATACTGCGTGTGATCCATTCTCACCGTCCTCAGAAACATCTATCTCGATTTTTCTGCCCGGGTATCTTTTTGTTATCTGTATGTACAAATCATCTGACATCATCTCACATGATTTATAATCTAGTTTCAGTGTACCTTCGCTGTACATGTCTTCAATCCATCTTTTGAATTGTATGAATTCTATATCCCTGTCATCGTGGAAAACTTCAATCGCAACTTTAAAATGAAATATGTGTCTGTGTGGATATCCCAGGAATGATACATCCATCCTATCGCCTGTTGCTAGTTTAGGATCATCAAGTGCCGCTGGATATTTGTGAATACCCTCTTTCCTAAATGTTACCCATATCATTTTTGATCCTTTTGCCGCTTGTTCTTGTAGTGCTTGAACTCTTTTAGACTCAACATCTGGAACATTATACATGTCATCTATTACGTTGCCCATTGTTTCTCCTCTATTGGTTCGTCTTGTGTGTATTCTTTCCAAGATGTAAATCCTGATGACTGTTTAAAATGGTTCATGCTCATTGTCCACACGCCTGGATTTGTTTTATTGAAATCAACATCATCGACCTTGACACAGAGGTTGTCATCCTCTTCTGAATTAGGAAAAATTACAGAGCACAATGGAATAAACTTTTCTTCGTTCCATATATCCTTGAAATTTTCTTTGACCGCTGAGTGTACACTGTATTGATAGTCTATTGTGCACCAATAACCTTTTCTCATCAATCTTCTGATAAGATGTGGCGTGTTAGCAATATTGTGCATGAAAGATCTGTTTGCACCAAAATAGATTGCTTCTGCTTTGACTTTCTCTGCTAGTCGTACAATTTGATCAAAATACAGATCATTACGTGCCAAAAAAAGTGTTTGTTTACCCAATGCCGGTGTGTGTTCTATTTCCAATCCTGAAAATACACCTACACTATCACTTTTGCCTGTTTTGTAATCTCTGTTCATGTGTGTATTATACTATAAATTATTCGTTTGTCAAACCAAGTTTTGTTTTTGCTTTAGCGATTGCATCTTTAATTGCCAATTTGGTTTTTTTTAAACGCATTAGTATCTGTTTGCTCTCATCACTTCTATCTTTTCTCCTGTCAATGGTAAGTTCTGCTACCTTCTTATTTAGGTAAGCATGATGATCCACTAACTTTTTGAGTCTTTTATTTTTCTTAAAGTTACCAGTTGCCATATTTCCTCCTATTCAAATAACGAACTAAAATTGTTTGTGCCTTTACCACCGCCCGTTGCTCTCGCCCATCTATTACCTCTGATGTCTGCCAAATAGCTTGATGCGTTGCTTATTACTTCCATAGGTTTCTCACTTGTGAACACTTCTTCAACTAGTGTGTTGAAATACAATATGTTTCTAGGAACGTATATGCTTGGCTCATCTGTTTTATCTGACGCTTTTGTTTTACGCCAGTGTTTAACTTCTGGTCTGTATTTGATTGATTCTATGTCATTCAAATCATTTGCTATCTGTATGGCTCTGATTTGATTATATACGTTGTGTGCCATCATCAATACATAACTGAAACTGTCCCAACTTGTAGCACCAATCTTACCATTTTTGTTTAGATCCTTCTCGCCATACCAACACACGTCTTTCATTTTCAATTTACGTCCAACACCACTGTCAAATGGAAATTGTATGTTAGAACCTTTCAAACTTTTGTCATCCGGAGCCTTGTCCATAACAAAAGAGAATCTATCAGGAGCAAAAGAGTTGTGTGTATAAACAAGTCCGTTTGCAGTTGATAAGAATGCTGATGCACTGTCAAAACTTATTGTGAAGTTTGGATTGATATGTTTTCTAACTTGCCTTTGTACCTGTGTGAGATAACATGCCCAATCCATCTGTGACGTTCCTAGTACGTGCATCCAGTCTTTGCCGTCCAGTTTCTTCTCATCTCTCATTATGATAAGACGTTTCAGCATTACTTCCATATCACACATGTTGATGCCACCCATTGCCCAACCTTCGAACTCGAAATCTTTCACTGCATCATACCATATTTGTGCTGTGTTCCAATCGTCGCCCTGCAACACGTTAAGTAATTTTGTCTGTCCTAGTCTGTTCTTTTGGAAGAACTTGTTGTTGTATATTGTTCCGTCGAGTGTGTCCTGGAAACTTTTCAATCCTGTCTTTGGACTGTTTAGATCATCCGCCGCCCAAGTGGGTACGTCAAGTGTCATTGCCCAGTCGCTTGTCAGTTCTAGCCAATTTAAAATATCTGATCTCACTTTGTTAGCTTTGTTTCCTTCAAAGTCTTTCCAATCAAATTTGATCACACCCTTACCTATCTGGTATCCACCGGAGTCTCCAACGATTGTAGTGAACTTCCTATCTCTGTTGACAAACATATGGTCTCTGTCATTCACTTTGTCCATATCCAAGCAGGCGTGTCCTGCCGAGTACAGTGCAGTGGGATATGTAAACATACCTTTTTCTGGATTAATGAAGTTTAACGACTCCACTCCGTGTTCGAATGTGTTGGGAATTCTCTCTTCGGCTATGTGTTTGCCTTGTGTGACTCTCTGTTTGCTGATGAATGTGTTGTAAAAATTTGAAATAGCAGGCAGGAATACTGCAAAGTCTCTACTTAACTCTCCTAAGTGTTCCTGCTTACTACTCTGTCCAGTCATTATTGCGCCTGTGCTGGTATAATGTATTGATACTTGCCTAGTCCTGAATCAACGGAAACCATCATGGCACCCTCGTTTGAGAAGTGCAACATAACTTTTGCCGAATCAGATAGTTTCAAGATCTGTAATACTTGTCCTACAGGCCAACTCCAACCTTTGTTAAGAGTGCCCTTAACGTCGGTTGCAAACGTAAACTCTCCACCATGCGATGCTTGATCACCAAATGTGAATATCAGGTTCCCATTATCAGTTCTTACAACGAATGAATTGTGTTCTGTGTTTGCTGTTGCCTGGAAGTTGAATCTTTGAACACTTGCCACACTTGGCTCGATCTCAACGTCCCACTTAACACCTTTGAATTTTACAGTCTTAAGTTTCTCGTTTATAATCTCAGCATTCATAAATCTGTAATCGTTCTTGAAGTCACCCTTTTCATTCTCGAAGTGGATTCCTGTTGGAACTGTTGTTCCGTTCCGCTCACCGGACAACACAGTTATCTTTGCCTTGTCTTTGTACTCGCTTGTGGTTTGTGAAAAGACCCTTGCAAGATTACTGATCTGTCTTCCGCCATTGAATCAATAGCAGTTTCATTACTGTCGCCAGTAATCTTGACAAGATCCAAAAATCCCAGTCCATGCGTGTGCTTAACGATGTCTTTTAAGATGTCTATCATAATGTCTAATTGTATAGGATATTTAGATCTTAGTCTAGTGTTATTTCGGAAAACTTATACACTGTTGGATTTTGTTTACCAGGTTTTTGGAATATCGCGTAATTGGCTCCGGGACGGAACTGTCCCATTTCAATTACATCATAACCTTCTTCGGTTATAATCTTTTCCATTGAGGTTCTGGTGTTAAAACTCCAATAACCGCGTTTGGCTTCTTTCAAATCAACATTGTAATGACAATCTGCATACTGTATGAAACAGTAACCCCCTGGTATAAGCACCCTTTTTATATCATGCAAGTATTGTTGTATGTGTGCCTTTGTAAAAAACACAAATGTGTCCCAGCTAAACACAAAATTGCAACTCCCTTGTGGTATGTTTTGACAATTTGTCTCACGTGTCAGATAGAAAAGTCGGTTTTTCTGTTCTCCAGGTTTAAATCTACGCCTAATTTTGTTTTCAATTGCGGGATTGATGTCTAAAAAATAATTCTTTCTCCAAGCTCTGAACTCTTTGGAGAACATTCCGGTTCCTGGTCCAATTTCTAAGCAGTGGTATGTGTGAGATTTTGCAAATTGAGATATTTTAAGTTTTATCATGTCAAATAACCAAGGATCAACCACAGGGTGTTTCCTTTTTTGTTCGAGGTCTCGTTCAAACCATTGTGGGGTTTTGGACATTCTGTCTATCACTTCGTTGTTGTTGGCATCCACGGCCACCTCTATGTCTTTTAATATCTTTAGATTTTCATTTATAAGTTTTTTTAGATCTTTTTCATTGACCCGTTCGAGTTTCTCGATTAGTAGTTTGATTTCTTCTATGCTCAACATAAACTTATTTAAAATTCAAACAGCTTATTGAATGTGTTTGTGGTCTCCGTGCTTTGAACGTCCCACCCCAGCACCCCGATTAGATTATCTATTTTTTGATCTAGGATTGTAGCCTCCATGGCATCACCATCAAACGGCAACTCTTTGAACCATTCCGGTATACGCATTTCATCAACTGGATATGCGATACTAGTGTACCCTAGTGGATTGTTTTTCAGTTTACACACAATGACTTTTGCATCGGTATATTTGGTCATGTTGTTTGCTCTCTTCGGTGAACCTTTCTCCCAACCCGGTCTAGACTTGAATTCGGCTCTAAATTCACTGATTCTGTCAAGAACATCCTTTTCATCTTTGCCTTGCAACACCATGTAGAGTATTTCACTTAAGAAGTCCTGCACAAAAACCGGAGTGTCTGAACGTTTAAGATCGAGGCCCATTGCTTTCATTTTTCCTTCTTTGCCTTCTACATCTGTACGTTCTCCTTCTTTGTCATAGTAAAGCACAGCATATCTCTTCTTTGTGATGAAAAGTCCTTTAGAGGCAACAAGTTCTCTTCCTGCCGCTATCACTTCACCTCTTGTGCTTGGTGTGTGGAACGCCCGTGTCATGAATGCTTTGAATGAAGTGTTTACTTCGTCTGAAATTTTATCGTACAGTGCCACCACTGAATCTTTTGTCCATGGTATAGTGCCTTCTTGTATTTCTTTTTTTAATGTTTTGTGTGCGGTGAAGTAAACAGAGTCTGTATCTCCGTAAACAATGCTTTCTCCCTTGTGATCATACTTGCCTGCAACAATCTCATTGACCTTGCTGGCCATGTGTTTTGTTATACACCTGCCGGTCAGTGTGACCGATTGTCCAATTCTGATGTCAAAGAACCTACAACCTGGGTTCAATATTGCGCCATACAGACTGTTCAAATTAATTTTTTTAACAAGTTGTCTTTTGTCCCAGTATTCTCTTTCGATTTCGTTGTCTCCACAATCACGCATCTTCTGTTGCATCTCTTGTCTCTCGGCATACCAACGTTTCAATAAACCTGGAATGATAGCTTCATACTCGTATGTGAATATAGTTCCATTGGCACTCAACATCCATTTGTTGTTGCCGTCGAATACTATGTCATACAGTTGCGCCGCACTCATACGCACACTGGTCTTGTCTTCCCAGTCCACAACAATCTCTGTGCCTTTCTCTTGGTTCATGACCGCTTGGTACTCCCAACTGCCGAACTGGCTGTCCCATGCCGCCGCAAATGATTTCTTGGCGTGTTTGGCCCTGTTTATTTCTGCCGACGTAATTACTGGCCTTATCTGTCCAACTATCGTCTCAGGTCCCATGTTCAATGCTCTAATCACACTAGGATACAGAGAGTTTATGTCGATCGAACCAATCCAGTCCTGTAATCCTTTTTGTGGAGTAGCCACGTATGCGCCTGCCGCCGGTTGGTTCTCTTCTCCCTCTTTCTTGTATTTCCTACCTGCTACTTGCATTCCACGCCTGTGTGCTTCGTTGACAATGGCTTGTTCGGTCACAGCAACAGCACCCATGGTTGTTTGTAGCAATACAGTGTTTTGGTGTGCTATCTCATTGGCAAGTTCTATGAATTTCAACTTCTTCTCTAATTTTGCCAACAAGTGGCAGTCCTGTCTGTTGTATTCTACAAAAAGACCAAAATCGTTCTTGTATAAATTATCTAATGATCCTTCGTATATCGTTTTCTTTTCGCCTAGTTCGTGCTCACCTATGGCGTCTAGTCTGAAACTGTGTCTTTCTTCGTATGTGTACTTCCTGTATAGTTCTAGCAGATCCAAGTGTACACGTCCTACTAGATCGAAACTCAACTGCTCTCTGCCGTACTTTTCAAACACTCTTCTCTTTGGCTTTTCTCCCCAGAAACAAAGCCTCCTGGTGTCATCACCACTCAATGTTTTTTGTATTCTTCCCACAGTGTAAGGTATATCATAACCCTCGGAGTTCCAACCCGACAGTATGTCTGCGTCTTCCACAAGTTGTAAAAATGCATCTAGCATGTCTTTTTCATTCTCAAAAAGCATTGTGTTTGGGAATCTTTCGGTCATCATCTTGGCCTCCTGCATACTGATCGTGTCGGGTGGCAATGCAAGTGTGACCAGTTGATCCGTCCAACTCATATAACAACTAATGGCAGTTATGGGCATGAACGGATCATCTGTTGTGGCATAACCCTTTTCAGGATCAAAGTCCACCTCGATATCAAAGAACATCACATTCAGTTTTGGAGTCTCCTTACCTAGGTAGTTCTCCTCCAAGCATCTGAATACCGGATTGATATCATGTTCATAAAGTTGCTTGTTGGATCTGATCCTCTGCTCCTTAATGAATTCTTTGTTTGTCTGGCATATCACTCTCTGCAATGGTTCACCAGTCATGCTTCTGTGTTTGCCTCTGGCGTCCGGATAGTAGAACACATACCTTGCGTCGTACTCCACGAATACCCGACCCTTCTTTGGATCACGTTCTACAACGTATATCTTGTCTTCGTCTTTCTTGTAAAGTGCGTCAATGTAACTCATGCTATGAATACTTTATACAAACCAATTGTGTTCATTGTTGTAAACCATGCCGTCAGTGTGCTCAACCATATCTGCCTACGTCTGATTCCTGCGTACAACATCGTGCTTGATCCTACCCAGTATATCGGAAACACTACAGACATTATAGGATTTGGGGAAGTAAATGTCAACACACAACTGCCCACTATGGTAAATGCTACTGATACGACCTCAAAGTAAAATGCTGTTGGATCTGAATTGTAACTGTTTCCCCAAAACTCTTTGAGCAATTTCAACATTAAAGTTTACCGGCTGTGTTTAAAATGCTTTCTAATGTGTCCATCTCATCAGCTATGT
>LULE01000504.1_pt1 | contig 12937 bp, 10 predicted proteins | sample 728231 | NCBI WGS metagenome assembly LULE01 (sample SAMN03860297, study PRJNA289734) | marine metagenome | biome: seawater column; feature: ocean; material: water; isolation source: Red Sea water column Station 192 - depth 10m | place: Saudi Arabia: Red Sea | collected 2011-10-15 | depth 10 m | reverse complement strand
GTGGCGGCCGGACTCGACGTACTTCTCCACCAGGATCGTGTCGTCGCCGAACGCCGAACGCGCCTCGCGCTGCGCCGCGGCGAACCCCTCGGCGTAGTCGGCGGCGCTGCGCACCACGCGCATGCCCTTGCCGCCGCCGCCGGCCGCGGCCTTGACCAGCACCGGGTAGGCGAAGCCCGCGGGGTCGTCGTCGAGGTCGTAGGACGGCACGACCGGTACGCCGGCGGCGACCGCGACCGCGCGGGCGGCGTCCTTGCGGCCCATCGCGTCCATCACCTCGGCCTCGGGCCCGACCAGGGTGATGCCGGCCTCGGCGAGCGCACGGGCGAACGGGGCCCGCTCGGAGAGGAAGCCGTAACCGGGGTGGACGTAGCCGGCGCCGCTCTCGCGGGCGGCGGCCACCACCTCGTCGACGTCGAGGTAGGACTCCACGCGCACCGCGTCGTCGGCCTCGCGCACGTGCAGCGCCCCGGCGTCGAGGTCGGAGTGGATCGCGACGGTCCGCCAGCCCAGGCGGCGGGCGGTGCGGGTCACGCGGCGGGCGATCTCGCCGCGGTTGGCGATGAGGAGGGTGTTCACGTCACATCCTGAAAATGCCGTAGTTCGGATCCGCGACAGGTGCGTTGGCCGCGGCCGAGAGCGCCATGCCGAGGACCCGGCGGGTGTCGGCGGGATCGATGATCCCGTCGTCCCACAGCCGCGCGGAGGCGTAGTAGGGCGAGCCCTGCTCCTCGTACTGCGCGCGGATGGGGGCCTTGAACTCCTCGTCGTCGGTACGGTTGGCCACGGTCGCGAGCACCGAGGCGGCCTGCTCGCCGCCCATCACCGAGATCCGCGCGTTGGGCCACATCCACAGGAACCGCGGGTCGTAGGCGCGACCGCACATGCCGTAGTTGCCGGCGCCGTACGAGCCGCCGATCACGACGGTGAACTTGGGGACCACCGAGCAGGCGACCGCGGTGACGAGTTTGGCGCCGTCGCGGGCGATGCCGTTGTTCTCGTACTCCCGGCCGACCATGAAGCCGGAGATGTTCTGCAGGAAGACCAGCGGGATGCCGCGCTGGTTGCACAGCTCGATGAAGTGCGCGCCCTTGAGCGCGGACTCGCTGAAGAGGATGCCGTTGTTGGCGATGATGCCGACGGGGTGGCCCCAGACGTGCGCGAACCCGCAGACCAGCGTCTCGCCGTACAACGCCTTGAACTCCTGCAGCCGCGAGCCGTCGACGATGCGGCGGATGACGTCGCGCACGTCGTAGGGGGTGCGGACGTCGGCGGGGACCACGTCGTAGATCGACTCGGGGTCCTCCAGCGGCTCCTCCGGCTCGCGGACCTGCCAGGGGCCCCTGTCGGTCGAGCTCGTCGAGACCGGTCGGGAGAAGGTGTCGACGATGCCGCGCACGATCGCCAGCGCGTGGGCGTCGTCCTCGGCGAGGTGGTCGACCACGCCGGAGCGGCGCGCGTGGACCTCGCCGCCGCCGAGCTCCTCGGCAGTGACGACCTCACCGGTCGCGGCCTTCACCAGCGGCGGGCCGCCGAGGAAGATCGTGCCCTGCTCCTTGACGATGACGGTCTCGTCGGACATCGCCGGGACGTAGGCGCCTCCGGCGGTGCACGAGCCCATCACCGAGGCGATCTGCGGGATGCCGCGGGCGCTCATGGTGGCCTGGTTGAAGAAGATCCGGCCGAAGTGCTCGCGGTCGGGGAACACCTCGTCCTGCATCGGCAGGAACGCGCCGCCGGAGTCGACGAGGTAGATGCACGGCAGGTTGTTCTCGGCCGCGATCGTCTGTGCGCGCAGGTGCTTCTTGACCGTCATGGGGTAGTAGGTGCCGCCCTTGACGGTGGCGTCGTTCGCCACGACGACGCACTCGCGACCGTGGATGCGACCGATGCCTCCGACGACCCCGGCGCAGCTTCCCGCGGTCGGTGTGCTTCTTCCTCGCGGCCTCGCTGCCGCCCTGCCGCACCGTCGCGAGGCGCTGGCGCAGCTCGTCGACGAGGTCGCGCATGTGGGTGCTCACCCCAGCAGGTTAGCGATCGTTAACCTGCGGCGCCACCGCCCGGCGGGGACGGCTCGGCCTCAGCCCGCGGCGCCCACCGGGCACAGTGCGTCGGGACAGGACTCGAGCCAGGCCTTCCCGCCCTTGAGGGAGGAGACCTGCTTGCGGCCGAAGGAGTCGTCGAACCACAGCAGCGCGTAGGCAGCGGGGAGCCCCTCGCGGGCCAGCGTCCGGGTGATGACCGACGGGTCCCACGTGCCGTCGGGCGAGTGGGCGGGCCCGACCTCGGTCAGCGCGGCGCGGGGCGCGGCGGCGACCAGCTCGGCGTACCCGGTCAGGTCGACCTCGTCGCGGGCCAGGTCGTCGGCGTCGCGGCCGCCGCAGTCGGGGTGCGGGGTCTCGCAGTCGTAGGTGTCCAGGCCGACCAGGTCCACGCGGTCGGGCAGCAGGGAGAGCGGCTCGTCGACACCCTCCCAGGTGCGGACGGCGGCACCGTAGGACCACAGCAGGTTGTGGACCCCGGCGTCGGCCGCCTGCTGCTGGAGGTCGGCGAAGAGCGCGCGGTAGGTGCTCGGGTCGGGACGGCCCCACCAGAACCAGCTGCCGCCGGCCTCGTGCAGCGGCCGCACCAGGACCGCGGCCCCCTGCTCCTGGAGACGGGCCAGGAGGTCGAGCACCGCGGCCCACTCCGCCTCGAAGCGCCGGGCCGGGGCGCTGTCCTCCTCCAGCAGCGCCTCGAGCCGGTCCGCTCCGGTGCGGTCGAAGGAGTCGCCGCCGCTGAACGGGTTGGGGGCGTGCCAGGAGGCGGTGAGGACCACGCCGTCGGCGGCCATCAGCGCGAGGTCCTCGGTCCAGTCGGTGCCGCGGCGGGCCGCGGCGACCAGCTCGTCGAGGTCGAACCCGACGACCGCGGGACGCTGCGGCTCCAGCCGCCACAGGGGCTCGTCCCAGGAGTCGCTGGAGATGTTGACCTGCTGGCCGACCGCGGTGACGCCGTCGGCCAGCCAGCGGTCGAGGGTCTCGGCGAGGCAGAGCGCCGAGGCGTCCGCGTCGGGGTCGACCGGCGCGGTGCGGGGCCGGCAGGTGCGCGCCGGCGCTGACGGGCTGGGGGCGCTGGGGGTCGGGTCGGCCGTGGTGGGTGGCGGGTCGACGGGCAGCGCACCCGGCGTGGAGGCAGGCGCGGTGTCACGGGGGTCCTCGGTGGCGGTGACGTCGTCGCGGCCGTCGGCGAACGCGCCGTCGAGGTCGGTGGTCACCAGCAGCATGTGGAAGGCGCCGGTGGCCACGAGGGCGACGGCCAGCGCGAAGGTCGCGGCAGCGCGCCGCGAGCGCCTGGTGTCCCCCGCCATGCCCCCATCATCCGCGACGGGTGGTGAGCCACGCACGGGTTCGACCCACAGCGGGACGCGCCCGGCACGTTGCGCAGCGGCCCGTCGAGGTGCAGCGTGCCGAAGCCGTGCACGGTCGAGCAGGACAGTACCTCGGCACCCGGCCGGCGCACCGGGTCCAGCCAGCCGACCTCGACGAGGTGGTCTCGCTGCCGGGCCGGCCCTTCGCCCGACAGGTGCAGGCGCGGGCCGAGGACGCCACCGACACTGACGGCGAGGAGTTAGCGGCCGCTAACCTGCCGGGGTGACCACGCGCCGCGAGCAGATCCTCGGCACCGCCGCCGAGCTGTTCGCCGCGCGCGGGTTCCACGGCGTCTCGGTCGCCGACCTCGGCGCGGCCTGCGGCATCTCCGGCCCGGCGCTCTACAAGCACTTCGCGTCCAAGGACGCGGTGCTCGCGGAGATGCTGGTCTCGATCAGCCGGTGGCTTCTCGACGGCGGCCGGGCGTGCGTCGGCGCGGCGGACTCGCCCGCGGCGGCGCTCGCGGCGCTGGTCGACCACCACGTCGGGTTCGCCCTCGAGCACCGGCCGCTCATCGTCGTCCAGGACCGCGACTGGTCCTCGCTCCCCGATCAGGCGCGCGAGGAGGTGCGAGCCACCCAGCGCGCGTACGTCGACGTGTGGGCCGACCAGCTCCGCGCCCTCCACCCCGACCTCTCCCTCGACGCCGCCCGCGCGATGGCGCACGCCGCCTTCGGGCTCATCAATTCCACGCCCCACTCCGGCCTGCTGCCCGACGCCGAGATGCGCCAGGTGCTCGCCTCGATGACGCTGGGGGCGTTGGGGTGCGGGCGGGGTAGTCCGGACGAGATCTCACCCTGACCTCGAGCTGAGGGTGAGATCTCGTGCGGAGTAACCCCGTTCAGGTCCCGCAGTAGGTCACGAACGGCCCGCCGGCCGGGTCGGGAAGCGCGTAGGTCGCCCACTCGGGGCGCTCGACGAAGGGGCGGGTGAGCAGGTGGTTGCGGGGGACGTACGCCGGGTTGACGGCGTCCATGGCGTCGGGGTCCGGCCCGAGGGCGCGCCAGCGGGTCGCCCAGTCGTCGTAGGCCGGCAGGTCGAGGACCAGGTCGCGGGCGGGGGTCCCCTGCTCGCCGCCGGTGCCCCGCAGCTCGCGGGCCAGGTCGCGGAAGAACCCGGTGTGGTCGACCCGGGCGGCCTGCATCAGCGTCAGCAGGTCGCCGACCAGCGCGGTGCGGACCTCGGGGTCCAGGCCGGTCGGCAGGCCCAGCTTGGCGGCCAGCCGGGCCGCGTACGCCTCGCCGTAGAGCGTCGGGAACGTCTCGAGCACGGCCACGCACCGCTCGACCGCCCCCTCCTGGTCGAGGCCGGCCTGCTCGACGACGAGCGGCAGGAGGGTCTCGGCCATCCGGGCGAGGTTCCACTGGGTGATCGCCGGCTGCTGGCCGAAGGCGTAGCGGCCGCCGGTGTCGATCGAGCTGAAGACCGCGGCCTGGTCGAACCCGTCGAGGAAGGCGCAGGGGCCGTAGTCGATGGTCTCGCCCGAGAGCGTGACGTTGTCGGTGTTCATCACCCCGTGCACGAAGCCGACCGACATCCACGAGGCGACCAGCTCGGCCTGCACGCGGGTGACCTCCTCGAGCAGCGCCAGCGCCGGGACGTCGGCGTCCAGGACGTGCGGGTGGTGGCGGGTCGCGGCGTGCTCGACGACGCGGCGCACCAGGCCGGCGCCGGGCTGCTGGTGGTCCAGCGCCACGGCGTACTGCAGGGTGCCGACGCGCAGGTGGCTCGACGCGACCCGGGCCAGCACCGCACCGGGGAGCGGCTGCTCGCGCTGGACGGCGCGGCCGGTGGCGACGACACCGAGCGAGCGGGTCGTGGGGACGCCGAGCGCGTGCATCGCCGCCGAGACGAGGTGCTCGCGGAGCATCGGGCCCACCACCGCCAAGCCGTCGCCACCGCGCGACCACGGGGTCCTGCCCGAGCCCTTGAGGTGGAGGTCGCGCAGGCGGCCCTCGCGATCGGTGAGCTCGCCGAGGAGGAGGGCGCGGCCGTCGCCGAGGCGGGGTGAGTACCCGCCGAACTGGTGGCCGGCGTAGCCCTGCGCCACCGGGCGGGCGCCCGCCGGCGGCTGCTCGCCGGTCAGCAGCCGCAGCCCCTCCTCGGTGCGCAGCCACGCCGGATCGAGCCCCAGGTCGCCCGCCAGCTCCTCGTCGAGCGCGAGCAGCGTGGGCCCCGGCGCGGTCTCGGCCTGCCAGTCGACCGCCAGCTCGGGCAGCGCGTCGGCGAAGCGGTGCTCGAGGTGGAGGGTGGTCGTGCTCATGCCCCCCACGCTACGGGCGACTCACAGCAGGTGGTCGAGGTTGCCCGGCTCGCCGGACTCCAGCCGCTCCAGGAACCGCGCCGCCCGCGCGGCCGCGTCGTGGGCTGCGTCCAGGTCCGGGTCGGCGTCCTGCTCCTCCGTCGCCGGCGCGCGCTCGGCGTGCAACCGGGCCAGCAGCTGCTCGCGCGGCAGCCCGCGCACGTGCAGCAGGACGAACGGGTCGGCGTCGAGCAGCCAGCCGACCTGGTGCAGCAGCGCCAGGGCGTGCACGCACGGGTCGACCCAGGCCGAGCAGGTGCAGGTGCCGGCCAGCTCACCGCCGTACGGGAGCAGCTCGACGCCGGCCTCCTCGGCGTGCTCGACCAGCTCGTGCGGCAGGTCGCCGGCCAGCAGCGCGGAGACCCGGCCGCTCACCGCACCCACCGCCTCGAGGAACGCGTCCACGTCGCCGTCCGGCAGCACGGGCACGTCGACCGCGGTCGCCCAGAGCCCGTCGGCGTCCTCGACGGCGGCGGTGAGCCGCCCCGGCTCGACCCGGATGCCGCCGATGCGTCCCGAGCGGGCCAGCCGCCGCGACGCGGTGAGCTCCTCCTCGGCGTACGCCGCCTCCTCGACGGCGCGGAGCCAGGCCCGCGCCCACCATCCGCTCGGCCGGGCGGTGCTGCGCCGCTCGGCGAAGGCGGGGTGGGTGGTGCTGGCCCTCGGCCCGCTCATGCGGGGCGCAGGCTGACGAGGTCGCGCAGCTCGTCGTCGCTGAGCTCGGTGAGCGCGGCCTCCCCGCGACCGAGGACGGCGTCGGCGAGCGAGCGCTTGCGCTCCAGCAGCAGGCCGACCCGCTCCTCGATGGTGCCGCGGGTGACCATCCGGTGCACCTGGACCGGCTTGGTCTGCCCGATCCGGTAGGCCCGGTCGGTGGCCTGGTCCTCCACCGCGGGGTTCCACCAGCGGTCGAGGTGGATGACGTGGTCGGCGCGGGTCAGGTTGAGCCCCGTGCCGCCGGCCTTCAGGGAGAGCAGGAAGACCGGCACCCGGTCGGCGTCGTCGGACTGGAAGCGCCGCACCATCTCCTCGCGCTCGCGCACGGGGGTGCCGCCGTGCAGCAGCTGGTGCGGGATGCCCGCATTGGCGAGGTGCCGGGCGACGAGGCGGGCCATCTCGACGTACTGGGTGAACACCAGCGCGGCCCCGTCCTCCGCGAGCACGGTGCCGAGCAGCTCGTCGAGCAGGTCGATCTTCTCCGAGCGGCCGGCAACGCGGGCGCCGCCCTGCTTGAGGAAGTGGGCCGGGTGGTTGCAGATCTGCTTGCAGCCGGTGAGCAGCGAGAGCACCAGGCCGCGGCGGGTGTGCTCGTCGGCGCGCTCGATCCGCTCCATGGTGTCGCGGACGAACGCCTCGTAGAGCACGACCTGCTCCCGGGTCAGCGTCAGCGGGTGGTCGGTCTCGGTCTTGGGCGGCAGCTCCGGGGCGATGCCCGGGTCGGACTTGCGACGGCGCAGCAGGAACGGCCCGATCAGGTCCGCGAAGCGCTTCGTGACCTCCGGGTCGACGCCCGCCTCGATCGGCGCGGCCCACACCCGGCGGAAGGCCTGGCGGCTGCCGAGCAGGCCGGGGATGGCCCAGTCGAGGATCGACCAGAGCTCGGTGAGGTCGTTCTCGACCGGGGTGCCGGTCAGGGCCACGCGTGCCCCGGAGGCGATGGAGCGCAGGCCGCGGGCGGTGGTGGAACGGGAGTTCTTGACGTGCTGGGCCTCATCGGCGACGACCAGCCCCCAGGTCACCTCGCCGAGCTCGCTGGGGCGGTCCTTGGTGGTGGTGTCGACGCGCATCGTGCCGTAGGTGGTGAGCACGAAGCCGGGGTCGCCGTCGGGCGTCGGCTCAGGCTCGAGCAGCGTGGGCTCGGTGGACTCGGGGCCTCCACCGACACCGGGGAGCCCGGCCAGCGACCGGGTGCCGCCGAGCGTCTTGCCCAGCCCCATGTCGTCGGCCAGGCAGGCGCCCAGCCCGAGGCCGGTGAGCTCGGCGAGCCAGGTGAGGCCGTGGCGCTGGTAGTCGCGCAGCGTCGCCTGCAGCGCCGCGGGCGGCTCCACGGGCTCGCGGGTGGCGGCCGTGCGCAGCTGCTCGCGGACCTTCAGCAAGGAGGCGCCGACGACCACCTCGGCGGGCTGGTCCTCCCCCAGGGTGGCGACGCCGCTGAGGGCGGCGGCGACCGCCTCGGCCGGCTTGACGTCGCGCACCAGCCGCTTGCGGGCCTTGCGGGTGATCGACGGGTCGACCACCCGCCAGGCACCGCGGAGCTTGACCACCGGCGCGGCCGAGGCGGCGAGGGTGTCCATCTCCTCGGGGGTGAGCGGGTCGCCGTCGAGGGCGACCTGCCACTGGAAGGCGAAGACCGAGTCGGGGGTGAGCAGCCCGGTCTGCAGCGGCGCCTCGCGGGTGCCGCCTCGGCGTGGCTTGGTGTCGAGCACCGCGGAGGTCGTCAGGTCGCGCCCCAGGCTGCGCGGCCACAGCACGTCGACCCCGCGCTCGGCCAGCGCCGCCACGCCGTCTTCGAGCAGGCTGGCGATCTCCTCGGCCTCCAGGCCGATCTGGTCGGGCACCCGCAGCGCCAGCAGCCGGTCGAGCACCGGCCACGCCTCGGCCGCCGCACGCAGGGCGATGGTCGCGTGGGTGCGGGCCCGGTCGCCGAACCCGTGGTCCTCGGGGTCGTCGAGCCACAGCGCGGAGGCGTCGGCCATGTGCAGGGGGTCGCGCTCGTCGTGGACCTGCAGCACCAGGCGCACCGACCCCGCGACCAGCTCCTCCTCGTCGGCCTCGACGCGCAGCGAGATCGTCACCAGGTGCGGGAGGTCGCTGCCACGGCGGATCTTCGCGATGCGGCGCTGCAGCCGCTCCTGGAAGGCGTCGTCAGGGGCGCTGTCGACCGGGGCGGCCTCCCCGCCCGGCCCGCCCGACTGCCGCAGGGGTCGCCGGCGCGGCGCTGGTCGCGACCTGGCGACCGGCGCGCCCCTGGGTACGGCGTCGGCGACCGCGTCCAGCACCGCCCGCACCACCTGCTCGGCGTCCGCCGCGTCCTGCGCACCCGCCGCGCGCGAGCGGGCCAGCATCCGCACGCGGTCCTCGTCCTCCTCGGTGAGCTCACCCACCCGCCACGACGGCGGCCGCCCCGGCTCCTCGGGCGCGGGCTCGAAGGCGCCGGCGGCCACCAGGCGCATCCCCAGCAGCGCCGCACCGCTGAGCAGCGCCACGCTCGGGTCGAGGTCCTCACGGGCGTGGGCCTTGGTCAGCACCGGGATCGCCGCCCGCACCGGCAGCGCGACGGTGCGCCGGTCGTCGACGAACTCCACCACCGAGTCGCGCGGCGGCACCGCGGGACGGAAGGTGGCCGTGCCGGTCACCGGGACGAACCCCACCGCACACCCCCCCTCGCCCGCAGGTCTCGACTGGACGCCACGACGGTAGCCCGGCGTACCGACACTGCCGGCGCCCGGTCGCTCCCACCTCGATCACGACGTCCTGCAGGTCCAGGGCCCCGATTCCCTGCAGAACGTCGTGCTCTGGCGGGGGTCAGTGCCTCAGTCGGCGGTCAGGTCGTAGCGGACGACGCGGCGACGCAGCGTGGGCGAGGCGTGGACCTCGTAGCCGGCCTCGAGGAACACCTGGAGCAGGCCGACCGAGGCCTCGTCCCAGATGACGGTCTTCCCGGGGGCGGGCTCCATCGGGTAGCCCTCCAGGACCCGCGCGCCGACCCGGCGGCCGTGGTCGACGGTGGCGCGGGCCAGCTCGTAGGTCAGGCCCTCGCGCCGGAAGCCCTTGCGGACCACGAAGCAGGTCACCGACCAGACACCCTCCAGCTCGGGGTCCATCCGCATCCACGGCTGCTTGCGCGACCAGATGCGCGGGTAGTTCTCCCGCGGCTCGACCGCGACCCAGCCGGCGGGCTCGCCGTCGACGTAGCCGATCAGGCCGGAGGTGGGCCCGTCGGTGCCGCAGGCGGTCTGGGCGACCAGCGCGGCCTCGCGCTCCTCCTGGGTGCTGTCGCGCCAGATCCAGCCCTCGACCTTCAGGCCCTGGCAGCGGCACTTCGCCGCGCCGCCCGCGCCGAGCACCGCCTCGACGTGATCGTCGGTGGCCTCGTTGGCCGGGAGCCAGGTGAAGGCAGCGGGGTCGCCCATGCGCCGAGGCTAGACCCGACCACGGACAGCAGGACACCCTCGCGAGCCACGCTCGACCGGCCACCGCCGACGGGCGGCGTCAGCCGATCAGGATGCCTGCGATCGCGGCGCTCATCAGGTTCGCCAGGGTGGCGGCCAGGATGGCCCGCAGCCCGAGCGAGGCGATGTCGGGACGCCGCTCGGGGGCGATGCCGCCCAGCCCGCCGAGCAGGATGCCGAGCGAGCCGATGTTGGCGAAGCCGGTCAGGGCGAAGGTGACGATCGCGGCGGTCTTGTCGGAGAACTCCCCGGCCACGGGGCCGAACTCCGCGAACGCGACGAACTCGTTGAGCACGATCTTCTGCCCCACGAAGCTGCCCGCCTCGACGGCCTCGCCCCACGGGACGCCGATCAGCGACATCACCGGCGCGAAGAGGTAGCCCAGCAGCTGCTGGACGCTGAGGTCCTCGGCGCCGAACCAGTCGCCGATGCCACCGACGATCAGGTTGACCAATGCGATGAGGGAGATGAAGGCCAGCAGCATCGCACCGATCGTCGCGGCCAGCTTGAGGCCGTCGGCGGCGCCGTTGGCGGCGGCGTCGATGACGTTGCGGGCGCGCTCGGGCTCCTCGGCCGGCTCCTCAGCGGGCGCCTCCTGCTCCGGTACGACGCCAGCCGCTCCGGCAGTCGACGACTCGTCCCCCGCCTCGGCCTCCAGCGGCTCGGGCAGCATGATCTTGGCCATCAGCAGCGCACCGGGCGCCGCCATGAAGCTGGCCGCGATGAGGTAGTCCAGCCGCGCGCCGAGCAGCGAGTAGCCCACGAGCACCGACCCCGCGACCGTCGACAGCCCGCCCACCATGACGGCGAAGAGCTGCGAGCGGGTCAGCCCGGCGACGTACGGGCGGATCAGCAGCGGCGCCTCGGTCTGCCCGACGAAGATGTTGGCGGCGGCGTTGACCGACTCCTCGCGGCCGGTCCCCAGCAACCGTCCGAGCCCCCCGCCGAAGACCTCGACGACCCGCTGCAGCACGCCGAGGTGGTAGAGCACCGCGGTCAACGACGCGAAGAAGACGATCACCGGCAGCACCTGGAAGGCCACGACGGTGCCCTGGTCCTCCGCCGGCAGCACCGGGCCGAACAGGAAGCCGATGCCCTCGCGCGAGGAGTCGATGACCGCCTGGACGCCGGAGGACGCCGCCTCCAGCGCGCGCCCGCCCACCGACCACGACAGCACCAGGACGCCGAAGCCCACCTGCAGCGCCAGCGCCCCGACCACGGTGCGCGGCCGGACCGCGCGCCGATCGGTCGAGCACAGCCAGGCGATGCCCATCAGCGCCACCATCCCGCCGGCGCCCCACAGCACGTCGATCACCACGACCACCTCCGGCGAGTGACCCTGCCCGCCCAACGGGGCCGTCACACCACCCGGTCGCCGACCGGAGACGCCCGGAACCACCCGCCGACCTGACTAGGCTCGCCCCATGAGCCTCCTCGACCTCCCGATCGCCCGCCTCGACGGCACCGCCACCACGCTCGGCGAGATCACCGACGGCCGCCCGGCGCTGCTGGTCAACGTCGCGTCGAAGTGCGGGCTGACCCCGCAGTACACCGGCCTCGAGCAGCTCCACGAGACCTACGCCGAGCGGGGCTTCACCGTCGTCGGTCTGCCGTGCAACCAGTTCATGGGCCAGGAGCCCGGCACCGCCGAGGAGATCCAGGAGTTCTGCTCCGCGACCTACGGCGTGACGTTCCCGATGACCGAGAAGATCGAGGTCAACGGGGAGGGCCGGCACCCGTTGTACGCCGAGCTGACCGGCACCCCGAACGAGCAGGGCGAGGCCGGCGACGTCACCTGGAACTTCGAGAAGTTCCTCCTCGCCGCCGACGGCACCGTGGTCTCCCGCTTCAGCCCCGGCGTCGAGCCTCAGGACCCGCGCCTGGTCACCGCCGTCGAGGAGATCGTCGGCTGAGTCGTCGGTCAGGGGCTCAGCGCCGGCTCAGCACCAGTCGGTGTTGTCCTCGGGCTCGGGTGAGCCGTTGCCCTGGCCGTACCAGTCCGACCACGGCCCGTCGCAGATCTCCTCCGCCCCCTCGGAGTACGCCGCTGCGCTGGTGAACCCGACGCCGGGATCCGTCACCACCTTCACCAGGGTGTCCGCCAGGGCGGCGACCTCCTCGTCGCGCTGCGCCGGGTCGCGCTCGATGAACGGCCCGTAGCCCAGGGCCCAGACCGTCACCCCGTCGCGTTCCATCCACGCGTAGGCGATACCCGGGTCGGACTCGGGAGCGCCGTTCTCGAGCAGCAGCGTGGCCCCGTCGACCTCCTCGCACGGCGCGAAGGTCTCGCACAGGTCGGCGAGCTCCTCCGGGGACGCCCCGAACGGCGTCCCGCGGGTGACCGCGACCCGCACGTGGGCGTTGTCGCCGACCTCGCGGTCCAGCGCCACCTCGACGGCGACGTCGCCCGTTCCCAGCATCTCGGGCTCCTCGCGGACCCCGATCTCGGCCGCCGCCTTCACGAGAGCATCGGTGTGCGCGGCGACAGCGGCCGCGAGCATCGGCGGCGTGGTGGTCGAGTCGTCGGCCGAGTCCGAGCAGGCCGACGCGAGCAAAGACAGCACCGCCAGGAGCGGCAGCAGCGGCAGCGCGGCGACGCGCGGGGGCCGAGAGGTCATCGCAGAACGGTACGTCTGACGCCCGTGACCCGGGCCACGGCGGCCCGGACGTTCCAAGACCCGTCTCACGGGCACGGTCCACCGATGGCGGATCCGTGGACCTCTGCGGACCCCACGCCACCCTCCTACGGCTGCACCGGATCCGTATGCCGACCCCACCGACAGGAGACCGACCGTGACCGCGATGCTCCCCTCCCGCCCCCCGGGCGAGGACCACGCGACCCGCGCCGGCGAGGTCGTCGACCCCGACACCGTGCTCACCCGCCCGGCGGTGGGCGAGGCTCCCCGCATCGTCAGCACGCTGCGGCTGCCGCGGCGCCGGCGTGGTCGGGAGATCGTGGCGGTGCTCGACCCCGTGCGCGCCCGTCCGCTCGCCGGCGAACACCCCGGCGAGCACCCCGGCGACCACCAGCGGTCGGACCAGCAGGTCGTCGA
>LULE01001162.1_pt1 | contig 13076 bp, 10 predicted proteins | sample 728231 | NCBI WGS metagenome assembly LULE01 (sample SAMN03860297, study PRJNA289734) | marine metagenome | biome: seawater column; feature: ocean; material: water; isolation source: Red Sea water column Station 192 - depth 10m | place: Saudi Arabia: Red Sea | collected 2011-10-15 | depth 10 m | reverse complement strand
AATTTTTTAATTTTATGAGGATTATTTTTGATAATACTCTCAATGCTATGAAAACCGACCCTCTTGTTATCAATTTTTTTATTCATAGCTATTTTGGTATAAGAATAATTTTTCTTTCTTCAGGGATGACATTAGCAAGTTGAACATTTATTTTTTGTCCAATTCTAAAAGTTCTCCCCGTTCTCTTTCCTTTAAGTATATTTGCTTCTTTATCAAAAATATATCTATCACGACTTAAATCAGACACATGAACTAGGCCTGATATAAAGTGATTTTCAATTTCGCAAAAAAGTCCAAATTCTGTAATTCCAACAACTATTGAAGAAAATTCCTCTCCAATCGACCCTTCGAGATGATGACATATAAGTCGTTGAATTACTTGTCTAGATGATCTTTCTGCTCTTTGCTCTAAGTCTGAAAGATCACTAAGTGTCATCTCAAGATCGTCTTGATTAGAATCAAATTGTTTTTTATTTAGAATATTTTTGATAAGCCTGTGAGATATTAAGTCAGGATATCGTCTTATTGGAGAAGTAAAGTGAGAATATTCTTTTAATTGAAGCCCAAAGTGCCCAACACCTTTAGTTGAGTAACACGCTCTTTTTAGTGATTGAAGAATTAAAACATTCATTATTTTATTTTTCTCATCTTTATTAACATGTTTGATAAAGCTATTAATCATCTCCAAGGGACTTGAAAAAGATTTTGTTGATAATCCTTTTAAAGAAAAAAACTTCTTCAAGTTTTCAAGTTTTAAATATTCAGGCTCTTCATGAATTCTATAAACACCGAACCCTAAATATTTTTTTATGAATTTAGCAGCACAGATATTTGCAGATATCATTGCTTCTTCAATCATTTGATGTGCAAATAGTCTTTTTGGAATAAATATTTCTGAAATATTACCTCCATTTCCAAAAGAAAGAGTTGGTTCTGAAGATTCTATTTCTAATGCATATCTTTTTGACCTATTCTGAAGAAGTTTTTTTGTAAGTTTTTCAAGGGCATTTATTGAGTAAAGTATGTCAGCACTAAGATTAGTGTCTTTGTTTTGCTTTAAGAATTCAATCTCGTTATAAGTAAATCTTTTATGAGAATTTATTACAGCCTCTGAGAAATCATACGAATTAATTTCTCCTTCTTGAGTAAAATTCATCTTACATACCAAAACATTTCTGTCTTGATTTGGGATTAATGAACATAAGTTGTTTGAAATCTCTTCAGGAAGCATAGGAATAACCCTTTTAGGGAAGTAAATAGAAGTTCCTCTTAATAAAGCCTCTTTGTCTATAAATGAATTAGGTTCAACAATCTCAGCTACATCAGCTATAGCTACTTGAAGCACAAAACCATCTTTATTGGCTTTGCAAAAAACTGCATCATCAAAATCCTTGGCATCTTTACCATCGATAGTTACAAATGGAGTTTTTCTGAGGTCATCTCTTTTGTTATTTTTTACTTCTAAGTGTTTTAATTCAGCAAGTACTTCTTTTGACCATTCATATGGCAAAGTATTTTCTTCAACTACTTGTTCAATAGAATTAGTGAGGTTATCCATATTTTTGAAAAATTTTAGAAATCAGAAATTATACTCAATATTAAGTCCTAGAATTCTTCCCCTAGGATCATGCAATCTAGTATCAAAACTAAAATCAGGTGCATCATATAACCTTGGAGCAGATTTATCGAATATATTTGAAAGATATAATCTTAAATCTAGATCACCACTTGTTACAAAAAGTTTTTTGTTAAAAGATATATCATGAACAAAGAAAGATTTAACTCGATTGGAATATCCGTAAGTTAGTCCTAACCCAGTAATGGATCTTTCATTAACATATCCATCCAAATATCTTGAGTTTAAGCTTATGCTTAAATCTTTAAAGTTCCAGCTTACGAAAGAATTAATTCTTTTCTTTGGTAGAGAAAAAGTATGAGTATCTAACCATTGAGTTTTGATTTGTTAGGCTAGGAGTTTTGAAGTCAGATAAGTCGGTACCCATCAAATTTATAGACAGATCGCTTTGCTTCAAATTTATAAAATATTGTATTTGAAAATCAATCCCTTTTACCAAAGTATTATCTTCATTGAAGTAGGTGGTTGTTACTCCAATAAGATCACCAAATTCATTTCTTGTAATACTTGGTCCAAAGGGATTTGAGGATAATATTACTTGAGCACTCTCTACCTCGACTCTATCTTCATACTCTATCTCCCAAACATCCATGCTAATTCTAAGATCATTTCTTTGAAATATTAGTCCAATATTTGAATTCGTTGAGGTAGCTGGCTTCAAATTTGGATTACCTGTTGAAGCTTGTCTTACAAAAACCGAATCATTAACGTCTCTTACGCTTCCAAGATTAATTTCACTTGAGTACATTTGAGCCATAGATGGTGCAGAAAAAGCGGTTCCTTTGGAAAATCGTATCGTTAGAGCATCAGCTACTTTATATTTCATTGAAATCTTTGGATCGAATGATGATTCATTCTTCATAGACTCATATCTTGCTGCAACTCTTAAATCTAAAGTCTCTTTAATACTTTTTTCTATTTCAAGAAAAAAAGCATTGCTTATCCTTGATTTAGATAAATTAATTCCTCCGCCCAAAAAGAAAAGGTCAGCTGTTTTCACTAACTTTCCATCCTTATCAAACTCAGCTCTACTAACTTCATCATAATAAATATCTAAACTCTCTTTATTTAGTTGAAACCCATAAGCTAAATTAAGGTCTTTTAATTTCCTATTGAATATTCCATCAACAGAAATAAGGTCAGCTACTTTTGATGAAACTTCTGCGCCCCTAACATAATCAATAAGAGATTTTGGATTTTGAGTTGAATCAAATATATTCCATGTAAGATTTCCATCAGGACCACCATTTCCTTTTATAGCAGCAAGAAATCTTGAATCAATAATATCAGGCCTAAAGTGATCATTAGAGTGCTCACTCATAGTTATAGATATCTCAGCATCAGTTGTTTGATTGATTAAAAAAGAAAGACTGTAATTAACATTAAATTGTTCAATGTCCTTAGGTGAGTAGGGTGACTTGAATTCCGAGCCAAGAGGCCTGCCATACCATACAACCGGAACATTAAAAGGGCTTCCACCCTCACCAGGCTCTATATTTCTTGATAAAAAAGGAAGAGCAGGGTATGAAGGAGATTGAGGATTATCGTTTACATCAACTTTAGATGATAAGAAATGGAAATTATGTTTTAAAACCCCCATTTCTTTTGAAAAATTCAAATAAATTTTTTGATGTTCCTCATCATTTACAATATTGAACCTTTCTCCATATAAAAATCTACAAAAACTTCCATCAAGAACACCGCCATTTTCTTCACAATTTGGATCTGGAACAAATTGACTTGCTTTTGGGTAAACTCCAGCAAAAAGTCCAGATGAAACAGTATCCGGACCAAGTACCTTGAAGGTTTTACCAAGACCACTTAATCCCAATTCAGCAATCCCATCTATTTCACTTGCAGATAATGGAGACCTCTCAAGAGTGTTGAAGCCAATCACAAGTTTTCCATCTAGAATTTTTGTTCCAAACAAAATACCAAAACTATTATCATCTTGATTATAGTTTGTAGTAGTCTGTTTACCGGCTTTAACCCTGAATCCTTCAAATTCTTTAAATGTAAGAAAATTAATAACTCCAGCAATTGCATCTGAGCCATATATTGATGTTGCGCCTTCTTTTAGAATTTCTACTTTTTCAATAGCAATTTCTGGAACGATGTTTGCATCAATATAGCCATTTCCGTTATTGGATGGCGTTCCTGAAAAAGTGTGTCTTCTAGAATTTAAAAGCAACAAAGTAGCAGAAGCATCCAAGCCCCTTAAGGTAATTGATGACATGCCCTGGTCAACTCCCTCAAGTGCATTTGTTTGAAATCTAGATCCTGAGCTAACGTTCAAATATTTACTTATTTCACCAATATTTGTGATATTGAAATTTTTATAATCATTTTCATTAATAAGTTGAACAGGCGATAAATCACTTTCTGCATCTTTTAGAAATGTTCCTGTTACAACTATTTCTTCAATTTCGTTTGAGTAAATTAAAAAAGAAAAAATTAACAAAGAAAAGACTTTTATCTTTAATCGCATATTGTTGATTATAGAGCTTTATTTAGAAAGATTATAAATGTTTTAATGAACATAAAAAAACTGGCCCAAATTTGGGCCAGTTTTATTTCTAAGTTAAGATACTAGAAGGTTAGATTAAATTTTAATCCGTAATTTCTTCCAGGAAGAGGAACTTCATTTTTCACAAAAGAAGAGTGATTCCTGGCAACTTCATCAAGAAGGTTATTAGCGAAAAGCGAAACTTTTAGTTCACCTTCGCCCATTCCTTTGAATGTTTTGGTTAGTCTTGTGTTAAGCATTTGATAAGAATCAGTTGCTGTTTCACCTTCACCAATATCATTTTGTTTTTCAACATCTTTAAGCATTAGTTTAAAGAGCAAATCATCTTGAGTATAAACTAAAGAATAAATGTTTCTTGCTGGATTAATTCTTGGTACGTAATGTCCATCTGCGAATTCAGCATTCACAACATCTCTTCCAAAAGATAAAGCAAGCTCACCAGAGCCAAGATCAAAACTTCTTCCAAATTCAATCTCGTATCCATCAAACTCAGCATCTTCTTGCATGTAATTAGCATGAATTAAATTACCATGACCATGATCATCATCCTCACCTTCATGATGCTCGTCCTCACCTTCATGATGCTCATCTTCGTCTTCATGATGTTCGTCTTCATCCATGTGATCATCTTCTTCATCTATTAGAGCAATGTAATTATCCACGTCAGTGATATAAAAACTTGCGAGAGCATAGAAATCACCATTATCAAAATTAAAAGTGATATCAAAGTTATTTGAAGTTTCACTGTTTAGATTTGGATCACCGACTTCAAATCTTCCTGTTGCCATATGAGGTCCATTCATGAAGAGCTCAATTGAAGATGGTAGTCTCTCAACACTAGCATAACCAAGACTGACACCAAGATTATCGCCAAGGCTTCTACCAAGAGTTACAGCAAAACTGCTTGTTGTATCATCTATATTGTAATAATCAACATCTCCATGCTCATCTCCATGCTCATCTCCATGATCATCTCCGTGTTCTTCCTCAGAAACACTTCCACTTCTTTCAATTTGGTCCAATCTATAACCAAAATCAAGATCAAACATTCCAAGGTCTTTACTTAGGTAATAACCAATTGTTAATTCTTCACTATTTGCTGGATTCATGAATGCCTCTTCGCCAACAATAGAGTTATCTTCATCGACAAAGTTTACAACAACCTTTTGAGTTGAAGAGTCATTTGAAATATCAAAAGTAGCACCATACTCAACAGCTTCATTCATGAATACTGTTGGAGAATGTTCTTCATGTTCTTCTTCTTCATGCTCCTCTTCTTCATCATGCTCTTCTTCTGCATGATCTTCTGTAAGCGAGTAATCTGAATCACGATAAGTAAAGTCAATTTTATTAATAAGATTTCCATTAACATTATATGAACCTCTTATAGAAAAAGTTTCAGAATCAGTAGTGGAAAAAATTCTTTCTTCACCATGCTCTTCTTCATCACCATGATCGTCACCATGCTCATCTTCATGCTCATCGCCATGGAAGGGAATACCATAAACACTTTCAAGATTATCAATTCCAAAGCCAATGTAGCCCCAGTCTGTTACTTTGGATAAACCGAACTTTGTTGCCTCTACAGCAAAATCAGAGTTATTTATGTATCCTAAATCCTCTTCAGAATGTTCATCATCATGATGTTCATCTTCATCGTGATCTTCATCATCATGATGCTCCTCCTCTGAGTGAATTACAGCACCACTAGGAACATCATAGTTTCCAAAATCAGTATTTTTATAGCCAAAATTAACATTCAAACCGCCAACATTGCCTTTTAAATTTACAAATTCTGAATTTCCATCATTTACAGATTGAGATTCATATCCAACTGAAACCTCAGGAATTTCAAAATTCTTAGTTGAAATTAAATCATCAACAACATTGATAATTCCTCCTATGGTCCCATTTGCATATAGAAGTGATGAGGGTCCTTTGACAATTTCTACTTGAGAAATATCATTCAAGTCCACGTCATTCAAGTGATCAACACCAAGACCAGACACATCTCTGTTCACGACACCATTTTTAAGTATTTTTACTCTTGGGCCTGACATACCTCTAATAATTGGTTGGCCAACAGCAGAACCATAGTCTGCAATTGAAACACCAAGATACTCATCAATCGCATCACCCAAACTTGTAGTTGCTCCATCTGAGAATTCAGTACCATCAATAATATACAGTGGATTATTAATCTCACTTGTATCAATAAATGCTGAAGTAACAACTATTTCTTCAACTTCATCCTGTGAAATTATATTTATCGAATGAAATGCAATTAATACAATAACTGCGTTTAAAAATTTTTTCATGTTTCCTCCTTTATGAAAAATTAGTTAAAAATTTATAAGTTAACTAATTTAAAGGTGGAGCTCTTGATAGGTTTGATTTTTGTTTTTGACTTACAAATCTATTGATTAGATTTGATTCAGGGGATTCTTTTAAAAAATTGCTTTTACTTTTTGTTGAAGCAATTTTAATTTCAACATTTTCTTCACAAGCTTGGCATTCAGCCAAATGCTCATCTTCAAAGCTGAAGTGATCATGATGATCTGCAAAGCTGTGAAATGACAAACTTGCTATAAATAGGAATGAATATAGTAGATATTTTTTATTCATGATCATGAGTCAAACATACTAGACCATTAATTTTTCCATTTTTCAAGTCATTTAAAGTTTTATTTGCTTCTGAGGCATTTCTTTTTTCAACCTCTACATGTTCAATTTTGTTTTCTCTTACAAGCTCCATTAATTCACTCATTTCTTGCAGACTCCCAACATAAACTCCTCGTATGGTTCTTGCAGTTAAAGTTGTCATTGGAAGCTGTAAGTTTGTTTCTCCTCCAATCAAGCCAACAATTACATATGTGCCGCCTCTTTTCATACCGAACATTCCAGATGCAAGCTCAAACGTCTCAGCTGCACCTACAAAATCAATGACACTGGTGGCACCACCATTAGTAAGTTCTGCAATTTTTTCGTACAACTTCTCATCTCTTGAATTAATTACTTCAGATGCTCCAGCTTGTTTTGCTAGTTCAAGTTTTTCATCGTCAATGTCAATAACTATAGGATTAATAGAGTAGGCTGCTTGAATTATTTTTAATGAAAGTAATCCAAGCCCTCCAGCGCTTATGATAACAACAGTATTTTGACCTTTAACTAAATCTGCTTTTTTAAGCGCACTGTATGCAGTCAAACCTCTGCAAGCGTAACTTCCAGCAACTTCGTCTGGAGTGTCCCCGGCATCAAATAAATATTTAGAATCAGGCACAAGAACATATTCAGCATAACCACCGTCTACATTAATACCTAAATTTTTTGTTGTTAAAGGCGAACAATAATGCTCTCTATCATTAGCGCACTCATCACAATTACCACATCCTATCCAGGGATATGCAACATATTTTTTCCCAATTTCAATACCCGAAACACCTTCCCCTAACTCAACCACTTCACCATATATTTCATGACCCATAGCAAGCGCATCGGTCATTAGAGGTACTGGAAGTTTTGCTTCTTCCCCCAAACTAAAAAAACCTTCATGGATATGGACGTCTGAATGACAAACACCACATGCTACAGTTTTAATTAATATTTCTTTCCCAGTCGGTATAGGTTTTTCTATTTCTCTTTTTTCTAGAGGTTTACCGTTTTCAACAACTTGATATGCTTTCATATATTTTTTGTATTTTATTTATTATAGATTATATTATTCATTATATGACCAAGCTAATTAAATACTCTTTTTTAATATTTGCATGCTTTATTGAAGCGAATCCATTTGAATCAACTTACGAACCTTTGCCCTCGGAGAACATTCTTATTAGAAATGCAAATATTTATGATGGAGAAGGAAATGAATTTAAAGAAACAGATCTTTTAATTCAGAATAGAAAAATTATGGCTCTTGGAAAAGATCTTCCCGTAAGCGATGATTTTTTAATAATTGATGCTTCAAATAAATGGGTCACTCCTGGAATAATTGATATACATTCTCATATGGGTGTTTACCCAGCTCCTGGGGTAAGCACAAGCGCCGATGGAAATGAAGCAACAAGTCCTGTAACTGCAGATGTTTGTGCTTTTCATATTTTGCCAGGATCAGCAAATTTGATTGGTGGTAGAGGAGTAACTGTTAAAAATTTACAAAGAAATACCATCAATTCTATGAAATTTCCTGATGCACCACATTCATTAAAAATGGCCTGTGGAGAAAATCCAAAAAGAGTTTATGGTAATAGACAACAAGCTCCGTCCACAAGAATGGGTAACGCAGCAGGTTATAGAAAATCTTGGATTCAAGCTAAAGCTTATCTCAATCGATTGGATGAATACGAAGCCAAATCAGATGAAGCTAAAGAAATAGGATATGCGCCACAAAGAGATCTTGAAATGGAAACTCTAGCGGGAGTGCTTCGGGGCGAAATATTAGTTCACAATCATTGTTATAGAGCAGAAGAAATGGCTACCATGATAAATATTGCAAAAGAATTTGATTATAAAATCACTGCCTTTCATCATGGGGTTGAGGCATACAAAATAGCAGATTTACTTGCTGAAAATAATATATGTGGTGCACTTTGGGCTGACTGGTGGGGATTCAAACATGAGGCATATGACATGGTTCAAGCCAACATTGCTATTGTTGATCAAGCGCTTGGAGGAAAGGGATGTGCAATTGTACACTCAGATGACGCTATAGGTATTCAGCATCTTAATCAAGAGGCCTCAAAAGCATTAGCTGCTGGTTTGAGAGCTGGATTTGACATCACAAAAGCTAGAGCAATGAATTGGATTACCTCTAATCCAGCTAAGGCTGCAGGTATTTATGATCAAACTGGCTCACTTAAAGTTGGAAAAAATGCGGATGTAGTCATATGGTCAAAAAACCCATTTAGTGTATATGCGATTGTTGAGAAAGTTTTTATAGATGGAGCAACAGCTTACGATAGATCAACTAATTTTCAACCTGCAAGCGACTTTGATGTAGGGATAATTAGTCCAGAGAAAAATAGGATAGAAGAATGAAAAATTATCTTAAGATCATTTTTTTAATTTTTATTTTCATCCATAACGGATTAACAAATGCTGAAAGTATTCTCATTCAAAATGTGACGATATTTGATGGAAAAACAAATAATCCTTATGTCGGAAATGTTTTAATAGAAGATAATAAGATTTCAAGAGTCTCTTCATCCAATATGAGAGGAGATAAAGTAATTGATGCAACTGGAAAAATATTGACTCCAGGAATTATAGCCACTGACACAGATATTGGAATTGTTGAAATTGGAGCATTAAGCGTAACAAGAGATGATTCATCGGATTTGTATCAAATTGGATTTAGCATTTATGATGCGTTTAATCCAAATTCAGTTTTGGTTCCATGGAATAGATCTAATGGAATCACATCAGCAATGACACTTCCCCAAAATACAGATAGTCCAATTGGTGGGCTAGGATCTTTTTTTGTCCTCGATAGTAATCTACAAGTAAGTGGCATCAAAGACAATGTGATGATTGGAAGAGTAGGTGGGTCTGGAAGTAAATCAAGATCTGAGACATTTGCAATTATAGAAGATTTACTAGAATTTGCTTCTTCGTTAAATTTAAAAGATATGGAATCATATAAAGATATTGCAGATCTAATAGATGATTCTCCAATAGCAGAATCCATGGATCTTCATCCAAGAGACATAAAAGCACTTTATAATTTAGTTAATGATGATCTTCCTTTAATTATAAGTGCAAACAGGGCGTCAGATCTTCTTAAGCTTATAGATTTAAAATTAAAATATGATCTTAATTTAATAATTATGGGCGCTCAAGAAGCAGGATTGGTAGCAGATAAAATTGCAAAAAATAATATTCCTTTAATTATAAATCCCATAAATAATATTCCTGAATCATTTGATGAATTAGCTGCAAATATCGAGTTAGCAGCTTATTTAGAAAAACAAGGTATTACTCTAATGTTCAATGCTCCAAGAAGTCATAATTTTCACCTTATTAGGCAAGGAGCCGGAGTAGCTGTTGCAAATGGCATGTCTTACGCTGGTGCTTTAAGAGCATTAACCTCAACACCTGTAGAAGTTTTTAACTTAGGTGATAGAGGAGAAATCGTTGCTGGAAAAGTAGCTGATTTGATCATATGGGATGCAGATCCTCTAGAGCCCTCATCAATGCCTGAAAAAGTTTTTATAAATGGTAAAGATATCGACCTAACATCCAGAATGACTAGGTTGACAGATAGATATATTAAAAACAAAGATAAGCCAAGTATCTATAGAAACTAGTTATCTTTATTTTTTACAACCCAGTACAAAAGACCAATAAGAATAATGTTACCAATGATATAAGTTGTAAGATCCATTATTGATTGTTATGTATAAAAAACTACTAAACAAACTATTAACAAAATATAAAGCGATACATACACATATTGCCCAACTTTAAAATCATTCTTTAAGTTATTATCTTTATCGAGGTCTTTGTTTTGATTTTCAAAAGATTTCATATCTCTAATAATATCACTAGATGGAGCCACCTGTCAGATTCGAACTGACGACCTGATGATTACAAATCAACTGCTCTAGCCAACTGAGCTAAGGTGGCGTGATGTGAGATTTTACATCATAGGGTAATAAAAATTAATCTTTTTATGCTAATTAAAAATATATGCTAATTAAACATAATATTTAGTGTTGAATTTATAATTAAATATAATAGAATTTAATTTATGAAAAAATATTTATTAACAACAATTTTTATGATCTCTTCAGTATTAATTGCAGATGATCATACTGAACCAAATTATTCTAAGTTCCAGGCAAACTATTTCTTTAGTTGCCCTGTTGAACCTGCGTGCGGAGCTGCATTCGATAAAATGATGAATAGCCCAGATATTAAGGAGCAAAAATATGAGGCTGCTTTATCAAGGATTAGTCTTCAAGGGTATACGAACATTACCCATTCGATAAATTTTTATTATAAAAGTGCAGAAAGATTTCAAGAAGCATCCGAAATTTTCTCTAGCTCACCTGCGTTTGCCGTATTTGGACAGGAGATGGCCGCCGCTGGAGCAGAACCTTACTATCATAATCTTACTAGCTATTTGATAGCCGAAGGTGATGGAAGAGGTGCTAATTTCGGCGTTACTTTTGTAAGTGAAGTAAGTAATCCTGTTGTTTACTTCAATGCTTTTAAAAAGATGTCAGCAAAGATGTTCAAAGAATCTTTTGGTGGTGAAGCGTATGTTTTGAGGCAACAACATACTGGTGGAGGAAATGTAACTCATTCGGTTTCTGTATACTTTAATTCAAATGCTGAAGCTCTAGATTTTCTAGCAAACTACATAAATACACCTCAGTTTGCAGAGTTTGTTGAAGAAGCTGGAACAACTTTCAAACCTGTGAGAACATACATGGAGCAAGTTTTACTTCAGTATAATCCAGATTAATCTTTAATCTAAAGTACAACCAGTTCCACCTAGCCCACAATATCCATTAGGATTTTTGGCTAGGTATTGCTGGTGATATTCTTCAGCCAAGTAGTAGTTTTTTATTAAACTTATTTCAGTTGTAATATCACTGTACTTTTTTTTACTTAAAACATTTTGAAACTTTTTTTTACTGTCGTTAGCTTTTTTTATGTCATCCTCATTTGAACAAAAGATTGCTGATCTGTATTGAGTTCCAATATCATTGCCCTGTCGCATACCCTGAGTAGGATCGTGACACTCCCAAAATATTTTTAGTAGTTCATTGAGGTCAATGACTACAGGATCATAATAAATCTTCACAACCTCAACATGGCCTGTATCTTTATAACAAACATCTTCATAAGTCGGATTATCTGTATTACCGCCAGAGTATCCAACTGATGTGACATATACTCCAGATAGATTCCAAAATTTTCTTTCTACACCCCAAAAACAGCCTGCCCCAAAAACTATTTCTTCCAAATTCTCTGGAATATTTTCATTGATAGAAATATTTTTAACGTAATGTAACATTTTTAATAAACTCCTTTGATGCTAATTTCGCCACTGGAAAGCGATTCTATTCCTTGATCAGTTTTAACAATGGCATTTCCATTTTTATCTACGTTTAAAAATATAGCCTCTCTTTCAAAGGCGTCACCATTATTAATTTTGATTTTTTTATTTATATGCATACAACTATCTCTCCATTCATCTATCCAGTTGAAATCTAACTTATCAGATTTTTCAATGAAATCAGATAATATCTGATTAATAAGTTCATTTCTTTTGGTTTCAATCCTTAATTTAGATAGATCGCCCCACCATGATTCTTCTTTTTTTATTTTTATATTTATTCCTATTCCGATTATTGTTCTAATTTTTTTATTACAAACTTCAGTTTCAACTAAAATTCCACCAATTTTTTTGCTATTTAATAGAATATCATTTGGCCATTTCAACATTATTATCGATTTGTTTGAAATTTTATTTATAGCTTTTTTACAAATCAATCCTGTTATTAGACTAATAGGTGATCCAGAAAGGTCATTTTCAGTGCATATTGTCAAATAGATATTTCCAGAATTAGGACTAGACCATTTTTTTCCAAGTCTTCCTCTACCTTTTGTTTGCTTTTCAGAAATAATTACATGAAAGTCCTTATGTAATTTAATTTTTTTAGCTTTATCGTTGGTTGAATCAATTTCCCGATAAATCTTTAGATTTACCCTATTTGAGGGCAAATTATGAAGAATTTTATCTTTATTTAGCTCTTTCAAATTAAGAAATTAGTTGACTTAAAGACATTCTAGAACAAAAATACTTACCTTTAAATGGAGAGGTGGGTGAGTGGTTAATACCAGCAGACTGTAAATCTGCCGCTTCGGCTACGTAGGTTCGAATCCTACCCTCTCCACCATTGA
>LULE01001114.1_pt1 | contig 13076 bp, 11 predicted proteins | sample 728231 | NCBI WGS metagenome assembly LULE01 (sample SAMN03860297, study PRJNA289734) | marine metagenome | biome: seawater column; feature: ocean; material: water; isolation source: Red Sea water column Station 192 - depth 10m | place: Saudi Arabia: Red Sea | collected 2011-10-15 | depth 10 m | reverse complement strand
GGATCAGGTCGAACACCGAGAACATCGGCATGTAGAGCGCCATGATCATCGAGCCCACGACGACCCCGAGGAAGGCGATCATCAGCGGCTCGATGAGGGAGGTGAGCGCCTCCGTGGTCGCCTGCACCTCCTCGTCGTAGAACTGCGAGATCCGGCGCAGCATGGCGTCGACGGCACCGGCCTCCTCGCCGGAGGCGATCATCTGCACCGTCATCGAGGGAAACACGTCGTGGCGGGCCAGCGGCCCGGCGATGGACTCCCCCTGCGCGACGGAGCTGCGCACGTCGTGGACGGCTCGCGCGATGACGACCGAGCCCGAGGTGTCGGCCACGATGTCGAGCGAGGCGAGCACGGGGACGCCGGCGGAGAGCAGCGTGGAGAGGTTCCGCGTGAAGCGGGCCAGCGCGATCTTGGTGGTGAGCTGGCCGACGATCGGCAGCTTCATCTTCAGCGGGTCGACGACCTCGCGCACGTGGTTGTCGCGGCCGTGGCGCCGCCACCAGAACGTGCCGACGAGGCCGAGGACCCCGAGGGCCGGCAGGACGTACTTCATCGACTCCGAGAGCGCGACCAGCACCTTGGTGGGGGCCGGGAGGTCGCCGCCGAGGTCGGTGAACATCGCCTCGAAGATCGGCACGATGAAGATGAGCATGCCGATGCACATGAGGATCGCCATGCAGAACACCACGACCGGGTAGGTCATCGCGGACTTCACCTGGCTGCGCAGCTTCACGTCGGCCTCGAAGGTCTCCGCGACCTGGCGCAGTGCGCCGTCGAGGAAGCCGCCGCTCTCGCCCGCGCGGGTCATCGAGATCATGAACGGCGGGAAGACCAGCTTCTCGGCCGCCAGCGCCGCGGACAGGCTGTGCCCGGCCTCGACGTCCTGGCGCACCTTCACCAGCACCCGACGCAGCTCGGGGTTCTCGACCTGCTCGCCGAGGATCGTCAGCGCGCGCAGCAGCGACAGGCCGGCGTCGACCATGGTGGCCAGCTGGCGCGCCGCGATCGCGAGGTCCTTGGTGGTGACCTTCCTGCGCCCGAAGGAGATCTCCTTCTGCAGCCCGGTGCCGGTGCGGCGTACCTCGAGCGGGACGTAGCCCATCCCGAGCAGCTTCTCCGCGACCGCGTTCTCCGAGGCGGCGCGGACCTTGCCCTCGCGGAAGCGGCCGGTGGTGTCACGGACCTTGTAGGCGTAGGTGTTGCTGGCCATCGTGCGTGCGACCCCTAGGACCAGGAGGAGGTGGGCGAGGCGACCGCGGGCGCGGCGCCGTGGGAGGAGGCGGAGCCGTTGCCGGAGACCATGGTCCCGGCGGCGAGGGTCCCGTGCGAGCCGACGAGGGACAGGAAGTCCTCGCGGTCCGAGCAATGCTCCAGCCCGGCCTCGCGGGAGACCCGACCGGCCCGCACGTGCGAAGCCAGGTGGGCGTTGAGCGTCTGCATCCCGTGCCGCGCACCGGCCTGCAGGGCACCGGGGATCTGCTGGAGCTTGCCGTCGCGGATCATCGCGCGCACCCCGGGGGTGCAGACCATGACCTCGGCCGCCACCGCCCGCGACGTACCGTCCGCGGTCGGCACCAGCGTCTGGCAGACCACGGCCTGCAAGGTGGCGGCCAGCTGGGTACGCACCTGCTGCTGCTGGCCGGAGGGGAACACGTCGACCACGCGGCTCACCGTGTCCTGCGCGGACTGGGTGTGCAGCGTCGCCAGCACCAGGTGGCCGGTCTCGGCGGCCGTCAGCGCGACCGAGATCGTCTCCAGGTCGCGCAGCTCGCCGACCAGGATGACGTCGGGGTCCTGGCGCAGCACGTGCTTCAGCGCGCTGCGGAAGTCCTTGGTGTCCGCCCCGACCTCGCGCTGGTTGACCAGGCACCCGCGGTGCTCGTGAAGGAACTCGATCGGGTCCTCCACGGTCATGATGTGACCGCGCCGCGTGCGGTTGATGTGGTCGAGGAGCGCCGCCAGCGTCGTGGACTTGCCCGACCCCGTGGGCCCGGTCACCAGGACCAGTCCGCGCTTGAGGTCGCCGAAGGTCTCCACCACCTGCGGCATCCCCAGGTCCGCCAGCGGCGTGATCCGCCACGGGATGAGCCGCATCACCGCGCCCACCGCCTCGCGCTGCCAGAACACGTTGACGCGGAAGCGCGCCAGGCCCGGGACGGCGTAGGCGAAGTCCAGCTCGCGGGTCTCCTCGAAGACCTGGCGCTGCTTCTCGGTCATCGCCGCGTAGAGCGCCTCGCGCAGGTCCTCCGCGGTCAGCACCGCGGTCCCCGGCACCGGGGTCATCTCACCGCGGACCCGCACCGTCGGCGGGGCACCCACGGTCAGGTGCAGGTCCGACCCACCACCCTCGGCGACGTGCCGAAGCAGCGCGTCGAGGTCGACCAGCGGCGCGGGGGCCTCGGCCGCCCACTCCTCACCCCACGACACGGAGGACCTCCTCGATCGACGTCCGACCGTTGCGGACCTTGAGCCAGCCGTCCTCGCGCAGAGAGCTCATGCCGCCCTCGCGCGCGGCGCGGGTGATCTCGTCGGCGCTGGAGCGTCGCACCGTGAGCTTCTCCAGCTGCTCGTCGATCGGCATCACCTCGTGCAGCGCCATCCGGCCCCGGTAGCCGGTGCCGCCGCACGTCGAGCAGCCCTTCGGCCGGTGCAGCACGAGCTCGTCGGCCTCGCCCGGCTCGACCGGGAAGCCGACCAGCGCCAGCTCCTCGGCCCCGGGTACGTAGGCCTCCTTGCAGCGCTCGCACAGCGAGCGGCACAGGCGCTGCGCGACCACGCAGTCCAGCGCCGAGCCCACCAGGAACGGCTCGATGCCCATCTCCACCAGGCGGGTCACCGCCGACGGGGCGTCGTTGGTGTGCAGCGTGGAGAGCACCAGGTGCCCGGTGAGCGCCGCCTCGACGGCGATGTTGGCCGTCTCGTGGTCGCGGATCTCACCGATCAGCACGATGTCGGGGTCCGAGCGCAGGATCGAGCGCAGCGCGCTGGCGAAGGTCAGGCCGGCCTTGGGGTTGGTCTGCACCTGGTTGATGCCCGGCAGGCGGTACTCCACCGGGTCCTCGACCGTGATCACGTTGACGTGCTGCTGGTTGAGGATGTTGAGCGTGGCGTAGAGCGTCGTGGACTTGCCCGAGCCGGTCGGCCCCGTCACCAGGATCATCCCGTAGGGCTTGGTGTACGACGCCTCGAACCGCGTGTAGTTGCCGGGGCTGAACCCCAGGTCGGCCAGCCCGAGCCGGGTGTTGGAGTTGTCGAGGACGCGCGCGACGACCTTCTCCCCCCACACCGTCGGCAGCGTCGCCACGCGCAGGTCGATCGTCTGGCCCAGGTGGTTGACGGAGAGCCGCCCGTCCTGGGGGATCCGCCGCTCGGCGATGTCCATGTCGGCCATGATCTTCAGCCGGCTCACGACCCCGCCGAGGATGCTGCGCGGGGCCCGGTGCGCGTCGCGGAGCACCCCGTCGACGCGGTAGCGGACCCGCAGGTCGGTCTCGGTCGGCTCGAGGTGGATGTCGGAGGCCTTGTCGGCGATCGCCTGGGTGATCAGCAGGTTCACGAACCGCACCACCGGCGCGTCCTCGGCCACCTCGGTGAAGGTGTCGAGGTCGTCGTCGGAGTCCTGGACCTCGCTGGACAGGTCGACACTGAGGTCGGCCAGCTCACCCTCGGCGCGGTAGGTCTGGTTGAGGCGCTGCTGGATCTCCGCGGAGCGTGCCAGGGCGAACCGGACCCGCTGACCGGTCAGCCGCGCGACGTCGTCCTTGAGCGAGAGGTCGAGCACCGACCGGACAGGCGCCGCCACGACCAGCTCGCCGTCGCGCCAGCCCACCGGGATGATCCCCGCCCGCCGTGCGAAGTCGCCGGGCAGCAGGGCGGTCGCCGCGGCGTCCAGCGGCAGGTCGGTCAGCTCGAGGAAGTCCACGCCACTGGCCTCGGCGCCCCACCGGAGCAGCTCGGCGCGGTCCACGGCACCGAGACGCACCAGGTCGGGCAGCACCTCGCCGCCCGGGCCGGCCAGGGCACGGGCCTCCTCGACCTGGGCGGGCGTCACCTTGCCCTGCGCGAGCAGCTCCTCCACGGCCGGGCCACGACGGCCCTCGGGTCGGCCGTCCGGTCGGGTCAGCGAGGCGGTGTCCACGGGAGGGGTCTCGGCTGCGGCGCACGCGACCTTGAGGGGTGGTCGCGACGGGTCTCGTGGCTCGTCGCTGGCGCTCCTCCCACCTCGACCACCGGGCGGGCGGTGGTCGAGGTGCGAGCGGAGCGAGCTTCGAGACTCCCGCCGGGCCGTCAGGCGAGCACGGAGAGGGCGAGGGTGGGGTCGGCGCGGTAGCGGCGGATGAGCTCGAGGCCGGCGGCGTCGATGCGGGCGAAGAGGGCGGTGCGGTAGCCGGTGAGCTGGCCCTCGGCGTGCTCGAGGGCGGCGAGCTGGGCGGCGGACTCCTCGTCGGTGCGGGGCGCGACCCACACCTCGGTGAGGTCGGGCACGTCGGGGAGCGGGTCGGCCGCGCGGACCCGCATCAGCGCGGTGCGTGCCGCGCCGGTGCCGGTGTCGCCGAGGACCCGCACGAGCTCGTCGACCGAGATCGAGCCGTCGGTCGAGCGACCGGCGGTGAGCAGGTCCATGCGGGCGTGGACCAGCCGGCGCCAGTAGGAGACGCGGTCCTCCTCGTCGCGCAGCCGCTGGCGGTAGCGCCGCAGCTCCTCGAGCGGCAGCGTGTCGAGCGCGGGCCCGTCGGTCGTGCTCATCTGACTCCTGCTCCTGCGTCCGGGGCGGTCCAACCGGTACGCCGCAGCATGACACCGAAGTCGTGCGGGTTCGAGGCCGCCATGGTCGCGGTGCGCACGTCGACGGTCCCGTCCTGGACCAGCGCGAGCAGGTGCTGGTCGAAGGTCTGCATCCCCGACCAGGCGCCCTCGGCGAGCACCTCGGGCAGGTCGTGGGTCTTGTCGGGGTCGGCGACGGCCTCGGCGAACCGGGCGTCGCGCACCCCCACCTCGACGACGCAGACCCGCCCGGCGCCATCCGCCCGCGGCACCAGCCGCTGGCAGACCACACCCTCCAGGCTCGCCCCCAGGGCCGCCCGGACCCGCGGCTGCTCGTGGCTGGGGAAGAACTCCACCAGTCGCAGCACGGTCTCCCGCGCGTCGGTGGTGTGCATCGAGCTCATCACCGCGTGCCCCGTCTCGGCGGCCGAGAGCGCCGCGCGGACGGTCTCGGCGTCGCGCAGCTCGCCGATGAGGATGACGTCGGGGTCCTGGCGCATGGCCGCCCGCAGCGCGCGCGACCAGTCGCGGGTGTCCGAGCCGACCTCGCGCTGGGTCACGGTCGCCCGCTTGTCGCGGTGCACCACCTCGATGGGGTCCTCGAGCGTGAGCACGTGCACCGCCCGGGTCTGGTTGACCAGGTCGACCATCGCACTGAGCGTCGTCGACTTGCCCGACCCGGTCGGGCCGGTGACCAGCACCAGCCCGCGAGGACGCAGCGCCAGCTTCGCGACCGACTCCGGCATGCCGAGCTGCGCCAGCGGCAGCGGGTCCTCACCGATCCGGCGCAGCACCGCGCCCACCTCCCCGCGCGAGAGGAAGGCGTTGACGCGGAACCGGCCGATCCCCTCCGCGGCGATCGCGAAGTCGACCTCCAGGTCGCGCTCGAAGGCCTCGAGCACGTCGGCGCTCATCGCACTGCCCAGCACCCGCGCCAGCTCGTCGGCGTCCTGGGCGGGCACCGGCAGCGGCTCGAGGCTGCCGGTGCGGCGTACCTTCGGCACCGCTCCGGCCCGCAGGTGCAGGTCGGAGGCCTCCAGGCGCACCACCTGCTCCAGCAGGTCGCGCAGCGCTTGCTCCATCGGCTCCTCCTCCACGGCGGACGGGTCCGCTCCGCAGGAGGTCTCGGCACCGGTGACGGCGTACTTGAGCCGCCGACGCAGCGCTCGAGCCACGGGTACGACGGCGGGCGCACCGGTTCGGGGCGCGCCCTCAAGTCGGGCCGCCCCTCGTCCGACACCTCCCGTGCACAGAGCAGCCCGAGGGCTGCCCCAGACCAGACCGAAGACCCGCCCGAAGACCAGCCCGAAGACCAGCCCAAAGCAGGGAGCCCCATGGCCAGCACCGTCGTCGGCCTCGACATCGGACGCACCGCCGTGCGTGCGGTCGAGCTGCGCGGAAAGACCCCCGTCCTGCGCCGCCACGGCTCGGTGCCGCTCGAGCGCGGCGCCGTCGAGACCGGTGTGGTGGCCGACCCCCTCCAGGTCACCGAGGCTTGCCGCCGGCTGTGGAAGGAGGGCAGGTTCTCCTCCCGCGACGTCCGGCTGGGCATCTCCAGCGGCTCGGTGCTGGTGCGCCAGATCGAGCTGGACTGGATGCCGCCGGCCGACCTGAAGCGGGCGCTGCGCTACCAGGTGGCCGAGCTGCTGCCGGTGGCCGTCGACGACGCCAACCTCGACCACGTCCTCCTCGGCGAGGTCACCCGCCGCGACGAGTCCGGGCAGGAGCGCCGGATGGTGCGCATCCTGCTGGTGGCCACGAGTACGACCCCCGGACCGGCGCGGACCGAGGCGGTCATCGACGTCGGCTCGGACAAGGTGGCCGTGGCGGTGCACACCGCCGGGGTCCCCCACTTCGTCCGCGTGGCCGCAGGCCTGGGCGGTGACGGCCTCACGCAGACGCTGGTCTCCGCCACGGGCATGGAGTGGGACCAGGCCGAGCGGCTCAAGCGGGAGGCCTCCCTCGAGCACGAGGCGACGCTGCGCCACGCCACCACCCGCCTGGTCGGCGAGATCCGCGCGACGCTGGACTTCTACTCCGACACCGATCCCGAGCACGAGGTGAGCTCGGTCGTGGTCACGGGCGCGGGCGCCGCCCACCCGGCCTTCCGCGAGACCTGCGCACGCACGCTCGGGCTGCCGGTCCGTCCGCTCTCGCTGGCCTCCGTCGTCGACGGGGTGGCACCGGGTCGGGCGCAGAAGAGCGCCCCCACCGAACCGCCCACCGACGACCTGGTCGTGCCGGCCGCGCTGTGCCTGGGGGCGATCGCGTGATCGGCCTGCGGGAGCGCGCCGGCACCGACGCCCCGGTCGTCGTGACGAGCAGCGTCAACCTGCTCTCCCCCTGGGTCCACGAGGAGCACCGGGTACGCCGGTGGCGTCGACGCTTCGGCATCGGGCTGCTCGCCCTGGTGGTGGCCATCGCGGGGTTCTGGGCCTTCCAGCGCATCGTCCTGGCCCAGGTCGAGGCGGACCTGCGCGGCGAGGAGGCGACCGCCCGGAGCCTCCAGGGCCGGATCGCGGAGCTGGCGCCGGTGCAGGCCTACGTCGACGGCGTGGACCGCCGGGCCCGCGCGGTCCAGCAGCAGATGGCCACGGACGTCGCGTTCTCGGTGGTCCTGGAGGCCCTCGGCGACGCCACGCCGGCCGGGGCCCGCATCGAGTCGCTGTCGGTCGACCTGCCCACCGGCGTCGCCTCCGTGGTCGCGCCGGACGGCACCATCGAGGACCCCACCCGGGGCCTGGTCGCCGCCGGCTGTCCCGGCCCCGACCCGTTCGCGGTCCTCGAGGTCATCGGCTGCGTCACCCTCTCCGGCACCGCCGCGGACCGGGCGAGCGTCGGGCGCCTGGTCGAGGAGCTGGCGGCGAGCAAGGAGTTCTCCGAGCCGTTCATCACCACGACGACCACCGACCAGGGTGCGTCGGTGACCTTCGCCGGGTCGGTGGCGCTGACCCCGCGGGTCTTCAGCGGCCGCTACGACGACCGGTCCGCGCTGACCGGCCTCTCCGACGAGGAGCCGGCCCGATGAGCCTGCGATCCGCCTCCGCGACCGCCCTGCTGGGCACCCTGCTGCTGCTGGTGACCGCCGCCCTGGGCTGCCCGCCTGCAGGCCAAGGCCGAGGACCTCGGGGACACCCGGCGGGCCGAGGAGCGGCTGGCCGCCCTGTTCCCCCCGACCGCCGACCAGCCGGGCTTCTTCGAGCAGGTGGGCGCCGTGGCCCGCGAGGCCGGCTACGCACCCGGGGACATCACCACCCTGAGCCCCTCGGCCCCGACCCCCCTGGCACCGCCGGCACCTGCGGCACCGGCCCCCACGGGCGAGGAGGACGGCGCCGCGGCCGAGGCGGCACCCGCCGTACCGGCGGACCTGGCGGTGCAGACCGTGACGATGACGCTGGACGGCGGCTACGAGCAGGCCCGGCGGATGCTGCGGGGGCTCGAGCGCCTCGACCGGGCCTTCCTGGTGCGGTCTGTCTCCGTGTCCGGCGGCTCGGACTCCTCTAGCCTGACGATGTCGATCTCGGGGGTGACGTACGTCGCCCCGCCGGTGCCGGCACCGGCGGCCGACGAGACGAGTCAGGCGGGATGACATGGACGCAGTGGTCGACCACTCGACGGCGGCCCTCGCCGTCGCGCTGGTCGCGCTGCTGGGCGCCTGCCTGCTCGTCCTGGCCAGGGTCCGGGGGTGGGACCAGGTGGTGATCACCTTCCGCGACCCCGTCCGCGGTCGCCGCTGGGTGCCGCGGCTGATGAGGCTGCTGCCCGGCACCGGCGGCCGCCAGGACCCGCTCACCGGCCTGGCCACCCGTGAGGTGCTGGCCGAGCAGGGTCCCCTGCTGATCGAGGAGAGCCGGCAGGACGGCGAGCAGACCGGGCTGCTGATGCTGGACCTCGACGGCTTCAAGGCCGTCAACGACACCCTGGGCCACCACGCCGGCGACCGGGTGCTCGCCGAGGTCGGCGCCCGTGCCCGTCGGGTCACGGGTGGGCACGACCTGGCCGTGCGGCTCGGCGGCGACGAGTTCGCACTGCTGCTCTCCGCCCCCGACGCCGACGCGCTGGAGCGGCGCACCGAGGAGCTGCTCGCGGAGCTGTCGCTGCCCATCCGCCTCGACGAGGTCAGCTGGAGCATCACCCCGTCCATCGGGCTGGCCGTGCATCCCGAGGACGGCAGCACCGTCGCGGAGCTGCTGCGCGCCGCCGATCTCGCGATGTACGACGCCAAGTCCTCCCCCCAGCGCTGGCGCCGCGCCGGCACCGGCTCGGCCGGTGACGACGACACCGGCCCCGAGCACCTCGCGCGCGCCCTGGACCGCGGCGAGCTGCTCGTGCACTACCAGCCGCAGGTCGATGGCTGGTCGGGTGCGGTGACCGGGTTCGAGGCGCTGGTGCGCTGGGAGCACCCCGCGCTGGGGCTGCTGATGCCCGAGCGCTTCCTGGCGCGGGCCGAGCGCAGCGCCGTCATCGCGGACCTGACCCGATGGGTGCTGACCCGGGCGCTGGCCGACCTGCCCAGCCTGCACCGGGCCGCCTCCGGCGCGACGGTCGCCGTGAACGTGTCGGCCCGCAGCATGATGGGCACCCGCCTGCTTGACGACCTCGGACGGCTGCTGCGCGAGTCCGGGGCCCGATCGCGCGACCTGGTCCTGGAGATCACCGAGCCCGCGCCCCGTGCGACCGCCGAGGTCACGGCTCTGCTCGAGGGCCTGCGGGCCCTGGGCTGCGGGGTCAGCGTGCACGGCTTCGGCTCCGCGCAGACCTCGCTGACCTCGCTGTGGCAGCTCCCCGCGGTCCGCGAGATCAAGATCGACCCCGACCTGGTGCGCGCCGTCGCGACCGACGTCGACGCCGAGCGGCTGTGCCGGGCGATGATCAGCGCCGCCCGCGGCCTGGACGTGCGCGTCGTCGCCGAGGGCGTCGAGGACCCCGAGACCGTGCTGCGCCTTCGGGGCCTGGGCTGCGACGCCTTCCAGGGCTTCCTGCTCGGCGTGCCGGTGCCGCTCGAGGAGGTCGGCCCCTGGGCCGCCCAGTGGCACAGCCGGGGCTCCCGCCTCCTGGGTCGCTGACCCGTCACCACGCGCCCCTGGGCCTCCTCCCGGAGGCCCTCAAGACCGGTCGCGGGCCGGCCGATACCCGGGGCGTGACTCCCTCCCTCGTCCCCGTCGTCGCCGCCTGGGCGGTGCCCACGGCGCTCGGCCTGCTCGCGGTGGCGCTCTCGGCCTACCTGGTGTGGTCGGTGCGCCGGCGACGCCTGGCGGAGGTCCTCGACCTCGAGGAGGTCCCGGACGAGGTGCCGCCCGGTCTGGAGGACCGCGAGGTCCGGGTGCTCAAGCGCCAGGTCGACGTCCTCACCCGCACCCTGGCCGAGTGGGACGCCGAGCGTCGGGTCCTGCCCGAGAGCCTGCCCGGGACCCTGCCCCAGCCTCAGACCCAGCCCGGGCACCCGGTGCCGGCCCAGGCCTCGGTGGTGCGGGTGGACGCACCGCCCGCACCACCGGCCGCCGCCCCCTCCTCCGACACCTCGCCTGTCCCGCCGCCGCGGTCGGCCCCGGACACGGGACAGGTGCAGCCGTGGTCGCCGCCGACCCCGGCTCCCACCGGGCTGCCCGTCGGCTCGTCCCCGGCCTACGTCGCGCTGTCCCGCGAGCTCGCGCAGGAGGGTGACGCCACGGGCGCCGTCCTGGCCCAGTGGGTCGCCGACCTCCAGGTCCTCCGACCGGCCCTGGGCGCGCACGGCGCCGACCTGGCCCGGGCCGTCGCCGACGTACGCGTCGAGGACCCGGTCGCCCCTCGGTGACCTCGCCGGCCCGGCCGCGGTCGCCGACCTCGCCGACGAGCCCGAGGGGGCGGGCGCCGCCACGCTGCCTCCCGCCCTGGTCGAGCTGCTCCCCGCCGCCCAGCGCGAGCGGCTCGCCGAGGCCGGGCTCGCCGGGTGACCGCCGTCCTGCCCTGGCCGCTCGTGGTGGGCCTGGTCGGCTCGCTGGGCCTCGCGGTCGGCTCGTTCCTCAACGTCGTGGTCCACCGGGTCCCACGGGGTCTCTCGGTCGTCCATCCGCCCTCCGCGTGCCCCGCGTGCGCCCAGCCGGTGCGCGGGCGTGACAACGTGCCGGTGCTGTCGTGGCTGCTGCTGCGCGGCCGGTGCCGCGACTGCGCCACGGCCATCCCCGTGCGCTACCCGCTGGTCGAGGCGGGGACCGCCGCGCTCCTCGTGGCGGTCGCGCTCGGCGTACGCGACGGGGCCGTGGCGCTGGCCGTGCTGCCCGTCTCCGCCGCCGGCGTGGCGCTGGCCCTCATCGACCTCGAGCACCAGCGCCTCCCGTTCGCGATCTCCGGGGTCGCGTTCGCGCTGGCCCTGCCCGGGGTGCTGCTGGACCAGCTCGGCTCCTCGCCCGCGGCGCCGGCCTGGCAGCTGCCGGCCGCGGTGGCCGCGTGGGTCGTGGTGTACGGCGGTGCCTGGCTGCTGACCGGCGGGCGCGGGATGGGCCTGGGCGACGTCGCGCTGTCACCGGTGCTCGGCCTGGCGCTCGGCGCGCTCGGGCTGGGCCCTGCCCTGGTGGGCCTGATGGCGGGGTTCGTCCTGGGTGCCCTGGTCGGCGGCGTCCTGCTCGCCGCCGGACGGCTGCGGCGCGGCGACCGGCTCCCCCATGGTCCGTTCATGCTGCTCGGAGCGGCGATCGGGGTCTTCGCCGGCGTGCCGATCACCGGGGCCTACCTCTCCCTCACCGGCCTGGCCTGACCCTCCTCCGAACTGACAGACCTCCACGGCAAAATCTTTCCGTCCCGTCACTCCTTTCACGCCTGTCACATACCCCTCCCGGTCTAGACGGGTGGCGACGAGGCTCCCGGCCTCCGTCACCGTGGCCCCAGCCGGTCGTTCGGGTGACCGTCATGCCACACGTCGATGCATGGGGGCACCAGATGGAGGCGAGCCGCGCGCAGCATGCTGCGCCCGCGCAGCCTGCCCACCTGACCTCTCCCGCCCCCGCCTCCCTGGTCCCCCTGCCGCGCCCGCACGACGGCGCCGTCGCCCTGCCCGGCCCGGGGCGGGCGCTGCTGCGCCAGGTACGCCGGTTGCAGGAGGAGTCCGCGCGGCTCGCGCGCTCGACGGTGCTGGCGGCCCTCTCGGTCGGCAACGCCACCGAGGTCGCCGACGTCCTGGGCGCCGAGGTGCTCGGCACGGTCACCTCCGTCCTGGCCCAGCGGATGCTGACCGTGGCCCACGAGGTGCACCTGCTGGCCGTCTCGCCGCTGGGAGGGGCCCTGGCCGCCGTCGTCTGCGAGGCCTCCGAGCGCGAGGCCGCCGGGCGGGCCCTGCACCAGGCGTGCGCCGGCTTCGTGACGACGGCCCAGGCACGGGTCTGGCCGGTGGTGACCGTCGGGCTGCGCACCCTGGACGGCCAGCCCCCGGCCCGGGCGCTGGACGAGGTGCGGCAGACCGTCTTCGACACCGACCGACGCTCACCGGGAAGCCTGCGCTGGCACGACCCCACCGCGCCCGAGCACCCGGCCGTCCGGTCGCTGACCCTCACCGCCGACCTGGCCGAGGCGCTCACCGTCCCCGACGAGCAGCTCTCCTTGGCCTACCAGCCCGTGCGCGACCTGCGCACCGGGCGCGTGAGCGCCGTGGAGGCACTGCTGCGGTGGCGGCACCCCGTCCACGGCCCGGTGCCACCGACCGACGCGATCGCCGTGGCGGAGTCCTCGGGGCTCATCCACCCCCTCGGCTCCTGGGTGCTCGACCGGACCCTGCGCCAGGCGGCCGTGTGGTGGCGCTCCCGCCGCTTCGTGACCGTCCACGTGAACGTGTCCCCGGTGGAGCTGCGCTCCCCGACGTACGCCGCCGGGGTGGCGCGGGCCCTGAGCCTGCACGACCTCCCGCCGACCGCGCTGCTGCTGGAGCTGACCGAGACCGACCTCATGGTCGGGGACCGGGAGGTGCGGGCGACGCTGGAGGAGCTGCGGGCGCTCGGCGTGCGGCTGGGCATCGACGACTTCGGGGCCGGCTGGTCCTCGATCGGCCAGCTGCTCGACCTGCCGGTCGACACCGTCAAGGTGGACCGCTCCCTGGTCAGCCGGATCGACCACTCACCCGCCGACCTCGACCTGCTGCGCGCCGTCCTGCGGCTGCTCGACACCGCGCCGGTCGACGTCGTGGTCGAGGGTGTCGAGAACGCCGCCCAGGCCGCCGCCCTGCGCACCCTCGGCGTCCGCCACGGCCAGGGCTACCCCCTCGGCCGCCCCGTCCCCGCCCACGAGCTCGCGCTCGGTGGAGGCACCGGGCCGCTCCCGCGGTCGGCCTGAGGCCTCAGGCG
>LULE01000960.1_pt1 | contig 13117 bp, 15 predicted proteins | sample 728231 | NCBI WGS metagenome assembly LULE01 (sample SAMN03860297, study PRJNA289734) | marine metagenome | biome: seawater column; feature: ocean; material: water; isolation source: Red Sea water column Station 192 - depth 10m | place: Saudi Arabia: Red Sea | collected 2011-10-15 | depth 10 m | reverse complement strand
CGCTGTGGCGCGAAGTGCATGCGGCGGCGGAGCTCGCGAGCGAGCGCCCTTCGAGCCGCGCGGGCATGGCCTTCATCCTTCTGTTGTGGGCCGCACTGCTTTACCTCGTCTATTGGGCGGTGCGGACGTCGCCTTGGCATTGACGGGCGGGATTCGAAACGGGGAAGCGGCGGGCTTGCGCGTCCTCCCCGCCATGCCATGCTTCTGCCGCCCCGTTTCTTCGCCGCCAAAGCTGGAGTAGGCTGGTCGTCATGGATGCCATCATGCTTGCCCTCGTCGCAGTATTGCTTGCCAATGCCGATGGCCGAACCGGACGTTTGCTGTCGCAGGTGATGGCGGCGCGCGGGGATCGCCGCGCCGTCGTCGCGATTGCCTTTGCTGCCTTTGTGGCCAATGCGACCATCGCGGCGGTCGCGGGGACGGCAGCAAACCGGGTGATCGGTCAGGGTATCGTGGCGCTGCTGCTCGCCTTCGCGTTGCTCGGTGCGGCAGTCGCGCTCGTCTGGCGGGGGCGCCTCGGCCCGGCGGTCCAGAGTCTGGAGGAAGCTCCGTTGCCCTCGCTCGCGGCACGGCTGTTTCTGGCTCAACTCGGCGACCGCAGCCATTTCCTGATCGGCGCGCTGGCGGCGACGAGTGGCGCCGGGCTGTGGGCGGCCGCGGGGGGGCTGATCGGCTGGACGCTTTCGCTGGTCCCGTTCCTCGCTTTTGGCGCCGCGCTCGCCGATCAGGCCGCGGCACGGATCGCCCGGTTGATGAGCGCCGCGATTCTCACGCTATGGGGCCTCAACGCCGCGATGCGCGCCTTCGGTCTCTGATAGAAAATCCGATTTTAGCGCCCAATAATCGATTTTATCGATCACAGCATCGAACAGGCTTCATGGGCAGCTTTGCCGCTGCGGCACTATATTGGCCAGGAAGCAGAAAAAGGAGGCTTTCCCATGTCCAACAAGAATCAGCCTGCCGTTGCGGATGCGCTGAACGCGCTGCTCGCCGACAGTTTCGCGCTCTATCTGAAGACCAAAAATTATCATTGGCACGTCAAGGGGCCCAGTTTTCGCAGCCTGCACCTTCTGTTCGACGAGCAGGCGGCCCAGATCCTCGCGACGACCGACCTGATCGCCGAGCGTGTGCGCAAGAATGGCGCGGCGACGCTCCGCTCAATCGGCGACATCAGCCGTCACCAGTCGATCAAGGACGACGACGCAGCGAGCGTCGATGCAGAAACGATGATGCGCAACCTTGCCGCCGATAACGAGACACTGCTCGCGCAGCTCAAGGATGCCAAGACGGCGGCCGAAGCCGATGGCGACATTGCGACGAGCGGCCTGGTCGATGGCTGGGCGGACGAAACGCAGCAGCGTATCTGGTTCCTCAAGTCCACCCTCGCCTGAGGGGCTGCGCAGACCACCGCTAACGAAAAAGGGCGGCCCTTTGCGGGGCCGCCCTTCGTTCATCCGGTGGACGCCGAATCAGTCCTGCGTCGGCTGGAGGTTCACCGCGGCGAATTTGCCGCGATCATCGACCTCGATGTCGAAAGCGACGCGGTCGCCTTCTTCGAGGCCCGCCATGCCGGCGCGCTGCACCGCGCTGATGTGGACGAAGGCATCCGCCTGTCCGTCATCGCGCGCGATGAAGCCGAAACCCTTGGTCGTGTTGAAGAATTTCACCGTGCCCGACGTGCGTTCGCCGGTCAGCTGACGCCGGCCGCGCGCACCGCCCGCAGCGGGACGATCCTCGCGCGGACGCGGGGCGAAGTCCTCGACAGGCATTGGTTCGCCTTCGATCTTGAGATCGATGGCCGACACCTTGCCGTTGCGTTCGACGAGCGTGAAACCGAGCGGCTGACCCGATGCGAGGCCCTGCAGCCCCGCCTGTTCGACCGCGCTGATGTGCACGAACACGTCTTCACCGCCATCGTCGCGCGCGATGAAGCCAAAGCCCTTCGAGGGGTTGAAGAATTCACCGAAGCCGCCGCGATCACCGAAACCACCGCGGTCGCCACCGCCAAAGCCGCCGCCGCCATAAGGTGCCGGTTCGAAACTGTCGAAATTGCCGAAGTCGTCGCGCTTGCCGCGTCCGCGATGGCCACGGCGATCCTTGTTGAAACTCATTGCTTAGTAGTCGCTTTCGGTCGTCCACACCCGATTGAACCGGCTCCTTGCGCCGGACGGGGACGCAGTTCACCATGGGCACAGACTCGCCCCGTGCCGCTAACGGCGCAATATATAACCTATATGAACGGCATCTGCGAACAGAAAATTCAAAGCCGCGATTGGCGGATTTCCAAGCTTTGCCGCAGCGCCGGCACTGGCGGGCGGCGGCGCAAAAACCAGTCATTGAGCGGCGCCTCCGCTTCGCCTAAGGCAAGCCGATGACCGTATATTTCCACGAAGAAGACCTGCCCGAAGGCGCGATCGGCCCCGGCCCCGTCGCGATCGACACCGAAACCATGGGCCTCAACCCGCTGCGCGACCGGCTGTGCCTCGTCCAGATCAGCGACGGCAAGGGCGACGAGCATCTGGTTCGATTCGGCCCCGGCAGCCGCTATGACGCGCCGGTGCTCAAGGCGATCCTGACCGACCCGGATCGGCTCAAGCTGTTCCATTTCGCGCGTTTCGATATCGCCGCGATGCAACAGGCGCTCGGCGTCGTCACCGCCCCCGTCTATTGCACCAAGATCGCGTCGAAACTGGTGCGCACCTACACCGACCGCCACGGCCTCAAAGAGCTGGTGCGCGAACTGCTGGGACAGGATGTGTCGAAACAGCAGCAGTCGAGCGACTGGGGCGCCGCCGAGTTGAGTGAGGCGCAGCGCGACTATGCCGCGAGCGACGTGCGCTTCCTGCACGCGATGAAGGAGGTGCTCGACGCCCGCCTCGCGCGTGAGGGGCGCACTGAACTCGCGCAGGCCTGTTTCGACTTCCTGCCGACGCGCGCAGCGCTCGACCTTGCCGGATGGCCCGAGGTCGACATTTTCGCGCATAGCTGACGGGGAGCCGCTGCGGGTGTCCGAACGCGCTGAAATCGACCGCACGATGCGCCGCCTGTGGGCGGCCAGCGGGTCGCGCCACGACCGCGTCGTGCGCATTCTGCGCTACGGCCTGCCGCTCGTTATCGGCGTCGTCGCGGCCGTGCTCGTCTTTTCGCCCTTTACGCAGCGCAGCGAGGTCAGCTTCCTGCTCGCCAAGGACAAGGTCGAAGTGGCGAAGGAACGGATGAAGGTCGTGCGCGCCGAATATCGCGGCCAGGATACCAAGGGCCAGCCCTTTGCGCTCATCGCGGATAGCGCAGTGCAGAAAAGCTCGGCCGAACCGATCGTGCGGATGAACGGACTGTCCGGGGCGATCAAGCTGGCCGACGGCCCGGCGACGATCGCCGCCGCGAACGGACAATATGACATGGACAGCGAAAAGGTGACCGTGCCGGGACTAGTGCAGGTCAAGGGCGCCGACGGCTATCGCATCGACGCGAACAATGTCGCCATCGACCTCAAGAATCGCAGCCTTGTCGGTACCGGCGGCGTCAATGGCGCGTTGAACATCGGCAATTTTTCCGCCAACGAACTGACCGCCGACCTCGACCAGCGGATCGTCCGCCTGTCGGGGAACGCCCATCTTCGGATCAACCAGGGAGCGCTCAAATGAAGGGGCTTTGGACCGTGAAGAGCCTGACGCTGGCCGGCGCCAGCTTCGTGCTGACCAGCCTGGCGATTCTGGCGGGCGGGCATGGCGGCGGCGCAGCGTACGCGCAGGCGCTCGCGAATCACAACAGCAACGCCCCCGTCGATTTCGACGCGGGCAGCATCGAAGTGCAGGACCGCGCCGACCGCGTCGTTCTGGCGGGCGGCGTGCGCGTGACGCAGGCGGGACTGACGGTGGTCGCACCGCGCATGACCGTCGCCTATACCCGCGCCGGCAACACCGACGTCAACCGGCTCGACGCGACGGGCGGCGTCACCGTGACCAAGGGCAATGAAACGGCAAAGGGCAATGTCGCGATCTATGATCTCGACCGCCGGCTGATCACGATGGTCGGCAATGTCCAGTTGACCCAGGGCGCGAACCGCCTGTCGGGTGGACGGCTCGTGATCGACCTCAACAGCGGCCGCGCGACGGTCGATGGTCGCGGTGCCGCCCGCGGCCCCGACGGCAGCCCGGTTACCGACGGGTCGGGCGGCCGCGTCAAGGGCACCTTCAGCGTACCGCAAAGAAATCAGTAACGCTGTCCGTTAAGCGTCGCGCAAGTCGCGCGCGCAAGGATGGCTATGGGGACCAGACCCATTGCGGTGCCGGGGGGCGGCCGCGCAATCAAGGCGTTCCCCGATGCGTTATGTCCCCCTGCTGCCTGCCCGCCGCCCGATGTTCGGACGACGTCCGGCGACGCCCGAAATCGAACCGGTCCGCCCGACACGCGAGGAGCGGAAACTGGCGGAAGCGGTGATGCATCATGTCGGACCGACGCGCCCCCGGTAAACGGCTAGTTGTCCCGTCAGTCCCCGATCAATCGCCTTCGGCTTCGACCTTCGGCTTGCGCACTTCGCTGACCAGCAGCTTGTCGATCTTGCGGCCGTCCATATCGACGATCTCGAACTTCCAGCCGCGGTCGGTGAACGCCTCCCCTTCTTCGGGCAGATGCTTGAGGATCGCGAGCGCGTGGCCTGCGGCGGTCGCATAGTCGCGGTCGTCGTCGAGTTCGATCCCCAGCCGCTCGGCCATCTGGTCGGCGGGCATCGACCCGGCGATCAGCAGACTGCCATCCTCGCGTTCGACCACGAAGGGTTCGCTGCCGATATCCTGATCGGACGCGAACTCGCCCGCGATCGCGGACATCAGGTCGGCGGGCGTCACCAGCCCGTCGAAATGGCCATATTCGTCGTGGACGAGCAGCATCGGCACTTCGGCAAGGCGCAGCGCGGCCAGCGCGTCCATCGCATCGATCTGGTCATGGATCACCGCGGCGCGGCGCATCAGCCGCTCTAGGTCGATAGGGTCGCCGCGGAACAGCGCCGCCGCGATATCGCGCGCCTGGACCACGCCGACGATATCGTCGACCGACCCGCGCGCGACCGGCAGGCGGCTGTGCGGCGTTTCGAGCAGCTTGTCGCGCACGCCCTTTGCGTCGAGCGTGATGTCGATCCAGTCGACATCCTTGCGCGGCGTCATCACCTCGCGCACCGGCCGGTCGGCAAGCCGCACGACGCCCGAGATGATCGCGCGTTCACTCTCCTCGATCACGCCCGATTTCGACGCCTCGGCGACGATCAGATGCAGTTCCTCGGCGGTCACCTGATCGTCCGATTCGCGGTTGAGGCCGAGCAGGCGGAACACCAGGCCCGAGCTGCTGTTGAGCAGCCACACGAGCGGGGCCGCGATCCGCGCGAGCCAGAACATCATCGGCGCGACGATGGTCGCGATCCGTTCGGGTGCGCGTAGCGCAAATTGCTTCGGGACCAGTTCGCCCGCGATCAGCGAGGCATAGGTGGTGAGCGCGATGACGAGGGCGAACGCAACCGTACGCGCGGTTTCGGCATCGAGTCCGGCCCAGGCCTGCAACCGTTCGGCGACGGGCTGGCCCAGGCTGGCGCCCGAATAGGCGCCCGTCAGCACACCGATCAGCGTGATGCCGACCTGCACCGTCGACAGGAAGCGGCCGGGGTCGGAGGCAAGCTGGCGCGCGATCCGCGCCCCGCTGCTGCCGCGCTTTTCGGCCGCCTTGAGCAGGATAAGGATCAGGATGATCGCCACATCCGACCAGGGAAAAGGGGTCATTGGGCGGTCGTACGGCGCTGGCGCGCCCGGCCCCTGTCAGCTTCGGTCATGCCGGTCCTATAGGCCAAAGCCGCGGTGCTGCACAATGGCGACGACATCGGCCATGCTCAGGCGGCGTTCAGCATGAATGACGGAACGGAAAGCGCGGTCATATGTTATCCTTGTGGTCGTGGCATCGCATGGACCGGCGATGCCCAAAAAAGGGAGCCAGAAATGAACAAGAGGACGATCAAGCTCGCGGCCGTCGCCAGCCTGGGCGCGCTCACGCTGACCGGTTGCGTCACCGACCCCGAAACGGGCAAGCAGCGCATCTCCAAGGCCGCGATCGGCGGCATCGGCGGCGCGCTCGGCGGCTATCTGCTCGGCGATCTCGTCGGCGGACGCAACGACCGGACCGAAAAGATCCTGGGCGCCGGTATCGGCGCCGTCGCCGGCGCGGGCGTCGGCTATTATATGGACCAGCAGGAAAAGAAGCTGCGCGAACGCACAGCGGGCACCGGCATCGATGTCGAGCGACAGGGCGACCAGCTTGTGCTCAACATGCCGGGCGACGTGACTTTCGACCTCAACAGCGCAGTCGTGAAGTCGCAGTTCCGCGGCGCACTCGACAGCGTCGCCTCGACCCTGTCCGAATATCCGAGCACCTATATCGACGTTTACGGCCACACCGATTCGCAGGGCAGCGAAACCTATAATCAGGGCCTGTCCGAACGGCGCGCGGCGTCGGTCGCAGACTATCTGGCGGGTCGCGGCGTAAACCGCGCGCGCATGGCGACAATGGGCTATGGCGAAACGCAGCTCAAATGCGCGCCCGAACGCACGCAGGCCGACTATCAGTGCAACCGCCGCGTCGAAATCCGCATCGCGCCGGTGACGCAGGCGGACGTGGCCGCCGCACAATAAAGTCCATTCCCGTGGACGATGGAAAGGGCGTCGCCGGCAGGCGGCGCCCTTTTCCTTTCCCTGTCAGGCGAGGCTCGGGAAGCTTGCCTTCAGTCCGTCGATGACGAACTGCGCCGCGAGCGCCGCGAGCAGCACGCCGAGCAGGCGGGTGATGACGGCCTCGCCCTTGTTGCCGATCAAGCGCATGAACGGCCCGGCGAGCAGCAGCGCCGCGAGCGTCAGCAGCAGCACGAGCAGCAGTGCGCCGAAAATCACCAGCGCGCGGTCAAGTCCGCTGTTCTGCGACACCAGCAGCATCACCGACGCAATCGATCCCGGCCCCGCGAGCATCGGCATCGCCATCGGAAACACCGACACATCTTCGACCTCGGGCGTCGCCATCAGCTTTTCGGCGCGCTGTTCGCGGCGCTCGGTACGCTTTTCGAACACCATGTCGATCGCGATGATGAACAGCATGACCCCGCCCGCGATACGGAAACTGTCGAGATCGATGTGCAGGAAGCTGAGCAGCGCCTCGCCGAACATCGCGAAGAAGATCAGGATGAAACCGGCGATCAACGTCGCGCGGATCGCCATCGACCGCCGCTGCAGCGCGCTCGCCCCCGTCGTCAGGCTGGCGTAGATGGGCGCGCAGCCGGGCGGATCAATGACGACAAAAAGCGTCACGAAGGCCGAGATGAAAAGGTCGATCATGGCTGTTTCGGCGCCGCGATGCGGTCATCGATAACGGTCGTCATGTCATGCCCGTCCCACAGCCGCACCGTGATGCTGCGCGATCCGTCGGGGCGCACGACCGAAGTCCAGTTCAACGTCTGGTCGCGCGACATGCCGACCATCATATCGTCGCCCTCCGCAGCGGCGGTTACCGTGGCGCCCGGCTTGCCGGTGCAGGTCGCCTGCTTCGATTCGATGAAGTCGGGCGCTGCGCGCGGGGTCGCAAGCGCATCGCCCGAATCGAGCAGCCAGCGCATGTCGCCCTTCATCGGATCGCGCGACCACACGGTGGTGAAGAATCCCTGCGCCGGACCCTTCTGCCATGCGCCCGTCGTCACGCCGTTGTTGCCGTCACAGCTTACGAACACCTTGTGCGGTTGCCAGCGCACCGCCTCGGCCGGATCCTTCTGCGCCTTCAGCCAGTCGCGGGCGTTGACCCGCTGCGGCACGAACATCACCGCGTCGGGCGCCGCGGTTTCGCGAAAGGCCGTCCATTGCCCCTTTTCCTGCGCCAGCCGCGCGAAGGCGATTTCCGCCGCGATAAAGCCGCTCGGATTCGCCGAAAGCGGGCGCTTGCGTGCCTCGGGCCCCTGCGGCGCGCAACCGGCGAGCGTCGTCAGCACAAGCCCGGCAAGGAGCAGTCGGCGCATCAGAAACCCTCCGGATCGGCGAGGCCGGCGCGGCGGTGCGCGGCGACCAGCGTGTTGCGCAGCAGGCAGGCAATCGTCATCGGGCCGACGCCGCCGGGCACCGGGGTGATCGCGCCGGCCACCGCCGCCGCGTTGGCGTAATCGACGTCACCGACGAGCCGCCCCTTGGTCGCGCCCGCTTCGGGCGGCAGGCGATTGATGCCGACGTCGATGACCACCGCGCCGGGCTTGATCCAGTCGCCCCTGACCATTTCGGGGCGGCCGACCGCCGCCACGACGATATCGGCGCGGCGGACCAGATCGGGCAGATCGCGGGTGCGGCTGTGCGCCATGGTCACGGTGCAGTTGGCGCCAAGCAGCAGCGCCGCCATCGGCTTGCCGACCAGAATCGAGCGGCCGATCACCACCGCATCCTTGCCGCCAAGATCGCCGAGCACATCCTGCAACAGCAACAGACAGCCATAGGGGGTGCAAGGCACCATGCCCGGGATGCCGAGCGCGAGCCGTCCGGCGCTGACCGGGGTTAGCCCGTCGACGTCCTTTTCGGGATCGATCGTCGCCACCGCGCGCTGCTCGTCGAGATGGCCGGGCAGCGGAAGCTGGAGCAGGATGCCGTCGACCGCAGGATCGGCGTTGAGCGATGCGAGCAGCGCCTCGACCTCTTCCTGGTTCGCGGTCGCGGGCAGGCGATGTTCGAAACTCGCCATGCCGGCGGCGACCGTCGCCTTGCCCTTGGAGCCGACATAGACAGCGCTCGCCGGATCGTCGCCGACGAGCACGACCGCCAGCCCCGGCACGCGGCCAGTCGCGGCTTCGAACGCCGGGACGGCGCCGGCAATGCGTGCGCGCAGCCCGGCGGCGAACGCTTTGCCGTCGATGATGCGCGCTTCGGTCGCGACGAACATCAGGCCATTCCGCTCGAATAGGCGAGGCGCGCGAGATAGCCCAGCACCGGGCCTTGAATGATGATGATCAGGATCAGGACGAGCATCGGCGTCAGGTCGAGCCCGCCGAAATCGGGCATGATGCGCCGGAATGGCCGGTAGAGCGGCTCGGTGATGCGGTCGAGCATCATCCACAGCTGCGCCACGAAGTCATTGTGGGTGTTGATGACGTTGAAGGCGATCAGCCACGACATCACCGCCTGCGCGATGATGAACCACCACAGGACCGTCAGGATGATGTCGACGATCTGGATGAGCATGAGAAGCAAGGCGGGTCTCCGTAAAGGGGGGTCTTGCAGGCCCTCTTAGCGGTGAATGAGCGTGCCTGCACCCCTTGCGGTGAAAATTTCGAGGAGCATCGCATGCGGCACCCGGCCGTCGAGGATAACCGCGGCATCGACCCCCGCATCGACCGCCGCGACGCAGGTTTCGACCTTCGGAATCATGCCGCCGGTGATCGTCCCGTCGGCCTTCAACGCGTCGATCGCGGGGCGGTCGAGGTCGGTCAGCAGAGCGCCCGACTTGTCGAGCACTCCGGCCACGTCGGTCAGCAGGAAGAAACGCCGCGCGCCAAGCGCGCCGGCGATCGCCCCGGCCATGGTGTCGGCGTTGATATTATAGGTCGCGCCATCGGCGCCGAGCGCGACAGGGGCGACGATCGGGATGAAATTGTCGGCCGCCAGCCGCTGCAGGATCGTCGGGTCGACCGCGACGGGTTCGCCGACGAAGCCCAGGTCGACGTGGCGTTCGATCCCCGAATTGGGATCGGGCTCGGTGCGGTGGACCTTTTCGGCCAGCACCAGATTGGCGTCCTTGCCCGACAGGCCGATCGCGCGGCCGCCAAGCCCGGCGAGCCATCCGACGATTTCCTTGTTGATTTTGCCCGCCAGGACCATTTCGGCGACCTCTGCGGTCGCGGCGTCGGTAACGCGCAGCCCGCCGACGAACTGCGATTCGATGCCGAGCTGCTTGAGCATCGCGCCGATCTGCGGTCCGCCGCCATGGACGACGACGGGATTGATCCCCACCGCCTTCAGCAGCACCACATCCTCGGCAAAGTCGCGCTGCGCCTCGGGATCGCCCATCGCATGGCCGCCATATTTGATGACGAAGGTTTCGCCCGCATAGCGCTGCAGATAGGGCAACGCTTCGACGAGCGTTTCGGCCTTGGTCAGCAGATCGGGCATGGTCGTGGGGTCGGTCATCGTCATCATTCCGCGGTCTTCGCGTCGAGGCTGCGGCCGAGCGCGACGAGGCCGGTGATCACCGCCGGGATGACGACAATCGACAGCGCGACCTTGGCCAGCATCTGTCCAGCCATCAGATTGGCGATCGGGAAAACGCCGTAAAAGGCGATGGTGACGAACAGCAGCGTGTCAACGATCTGGCTGAGCGCGCTGGCGACTGCGCCGCGGATCGCGAGCCAGGTCGACCCCGTCCCCGCGCCTTCACGGCCGCGCAGTTTGGAAAAGATAGTGACGTTCAGGAACTGCGACGTGCCATAGGCGACGATGCCCGCCGCCATCAGGCGCGGCGTTTGTCCCAATATCATCTCGAACGATGCCAGCCGGGCCGGGTCCATCTCGGGCGCGGCGGGGACGAAATAGACGAGCGAGGTCAGCATGATCGACAGAATCAGCGGCACGAAACCCCACAGCACAAGCCGGTTCGCGGTCGCCTGTCCGTGCAGTTCGGACACGGTGCTCGACAGCGCGACGAGAATCAGGAACGGAAAAATCCCGGCCTCGACCGCAAGACCGGCGCCCAGCGCGACCTGCTTGTTCCCGAGCACGCCGGCGAGCACGACCATGCCGCCATAGATGATCGTGAACAGGAAAAGCGAAGGGGTGATCGTGCGCGGCAGCGCGGTCGAAGTCGGTTCGGTCATCGGCGCCCGATAGTCGCTTTTGCGACGCGTGGAAAGATGCCGGTCAATCGGCGGGATTATACTTGGCGAGGAAAGATTCGATCGATTGCAGCAATAGCAGCCGGTCGGCCTCGCGCGTGAAATAATGATCGGCGAGCGGCAGCGAGACGAAGTCCACCGTCTTCCCCGCCTTGGTCATCGCCGCATACATGCGCGCCGACTGGCTATGATCGACCGTCACGTCCTTCTTGCCGTGGATCAGCAGCAGCGGCGTCTTGATCCGGTCGATGGCGTTGATCGGCGACACCGCCGCGAAATCGGGGGTCATGCGCTTCCACTGCGTCCGGTACAGATTGGCGCGCAGCGTGCCGCCGAAATCATTGACCTCGCGCCGCAGATTGGCGACCCCGGCGATCGAGATCGCGCAGCGATACTGGTCGGGATCCTTGGCGACCCCCCACATCGCCGCATAACCACCGTAAGAGGCGCCGACGATGCACACGCGCTTGGGATCGGCGATCTTTTCGGTGACCGCCCAGCGCACGCCGTCGGTCACGTCATCCTGCATCGCAAAGCCGAGTTGCCCCTCTCCGGCCTTTTCGAACTCGGCACCGTAGCCCGTCGAGCCGCGGAAATTGGGCTGCAATACCGCATAGCCGCGTTCGGCGAGGAACTGCGCCCAATAATCGTAGGTCAGCTCGTCCTGGCCCCACGGTCCGCCGTGCGGCATCACGATGAACGGCAGGTTGGTTGCCGCGCGGCCGCGCGGCATCGTCAGCACACCCTCGATCTCCAGCCCGTCGCGCGCCTTGTACCGGACGAGCTTGGCGCGCGAGAGGCGCTTCGCCCCGATCTGTTCGTTCATCGCGGCAAGACGCGACAAATCGCCGGTCGTCGAATCATAATAATAGAGCAGCCCCGGATTGTCGGGGGTGCTGATCCGCACGAGCATTTTCGTCAGGTCGCGGCTATAGCTGTCGATCCGGACACGCGCCGCACGGGCCGTCGCGTCCAGCGTATCCTGATGCCCCGCCATCACCGGATCGAGCCAGCGCACCGGCTTCAGATCGTCGGCGACGTGAACGCCGAGCAGCCTCGATCCGTCGGGCGCGCGAATGGCGCCCGATATGTCGCCCGCGTCGGGCGCAACGACCGTGCGGACTTCGGCACCGGTAGCAAGATTGACCTCGGCAATCGCGGTCTTGCCATCGTCCCGGTCCTTGTAAACCAACCCGTTGTCGGTGCCGTCGACGAAGAGGATCGGCACCGTCAGCCGCTCGTCATCGCGTAGCGAAGCGCGCTCGATTGACCGGAAAGCCCCTTCTCCGGCGCTACGATAGAGCAGCGTGGCCCGGGTCGTATCGTCGCGATAGCCGATGCCGTAGCGCACCCGGCCGAGATGGTCGGCGCCCCATTCCATAACCCCGGTGCGCGACCGCAGTTCGGTCTTCTTGCGCCCCGTCTTCACATCGATGCGGTATACGGCGGGCCAGAAATCGGCGTTGTCATATATCGAGTCCTGACCCGCAACCAGAATTTCGCTGCTGCCGTCTTTGGGCAGCCAGACGACATCGGACGCATTCTGGCCCTTGAGATCCCATAGTAGCCGCGTGATCTTGCCCGAGGTCCGGTCGATGTCGATGATGCGGGTAACGTACCAATTGTCGGCCTCCACCGCCATCAACGCCCGCAGGCCGACGAGCAGATGATCGTCGTTGACCCAGGTCAGCCAATCGATTTCGGTCTGGTCGGGAACCGCAATGATGACCGATTTGCTCTGATCGCCCAGCACGGGAAGGATGCCGATCCGCTGTTCCCCACGGACCGCGAACAGGCCCGCCATATGCGTTCCGTCGGGCGATAATTCGGTATTTTCCGCAAAGGGAAGCTGCGCAAAGGCGGCCGTGGGCAATGGCGGAGCGGGGGTCGATGCGGTCGTGGCGGGCGCCTGCGCCGCCGCGGGCACGGCCGCCTGCACCAGCGCGCATATCGCCAAAATTACATGTCCCGCAACGCCAGTCCGCATCATATTCCCCCTGTTTCAGCGCTGCCTATCAAGCCGTCACGGAGCCGCCAAGCGGGATCGCTGCCGTTATGGATGACTGCAATGCTCCGCCGCCCCCCTTGCCCGATCCGCAAAGCCCGCTAGACAGGCGCAATAAACTTGCGGGGGACGCAAAACACTTATGGGACATCTTATCGGCCTGCTCGGCATCGTTGCATTGCTTGCGATTGCCGTGCTGTTTTCATCGAACCGTCGCTGGATTCGCC